>JAEEGL012986971.1_pt1 | contig 17442 bp, 7 predicted proteins | sample 9134231 | NCBI WGS metagenome assembly JAEEGL01 (sample SAMN16246548, study PRJNA631951) | gut metagenome | biome: gut microbiome; feature: rumen; material: fiber-attached | host: Bos | place: Iran: Karaj | collected 2018-10
ATTTTAGAAAGCAGACTCGATTGCGAATCTACAATATCTAAAAATCATTCTTCAGCCCACTACATACGGCACTTCATCTCTTCCAGCTTTGCCCTGAAATCCTCAATACTCTTGGCCTTTGCCGCTAACTTATGCATCTTACTCAATAATTCCAAATCCCTCTCAGCATAGATCTCATCCTGCAATTCCTGCGGAATCTCGCCCAAATCCTCAAGCAACTCACAAACAGCATCCGCCTTATGTTCTATCCGATTCAATTCCTCTTGACTTTCCCATGTGAAATCCAATTCCGTCACTCTTCTCACCTCATCCCTTCGTTCAATGAAAAACTCCCTCAATATGTTCGCCACTTCCCTGTTCCCGTCTTTTCTTCCCTTCTCCTTTGTCATTTCGTTTGTTGCCTCCTTCGTTCTTTTGTTCATGTAGTTTCCTCCTTGTTTGTCTTTCTTCCCAACGGAATTTCGAGAATACAAAGCAGTTTCAACAACATGAACGACACAACGCACGACATGACATTGGCATCTCTACTCTCAGGAAATCCGTTAGAAAAAAATGAAATGAAAAGCTTGGATTTTCTGAAAATAGATATGATATAGACTATAGACTGGCATGCGCCAAAAAGAAAATCAGCTTTGAGAATAGTGTAGCACATCCTCAAAGCTGATTCAATAAGTTTTAAAAATTTTAGGAATTCACATCTTTCGGAGCCTTACCAACACTAAGTGAGGTTCGGTTTAAGTATAGCCACTTAATCGTTCCTTAAGAAGTCGTGATTTATTTTAGCGTTAGTATAAATCAGATAATCGTCTGCATAACTACCAGTAATGTCTCCTGTGTCTCCCCTAAGTTTTGCAGTAATGTTAACTTTATAATTTGCATATTCCGTAAATCCGTCTCCAGTCTTGGCGTTAAAACCGACATGAATATAAATGTAGCCGTATCCGTCAATCTGGAAACCTGAAATACTGTTATCCAAATCCTCCTTTGGAATCGATAAAGAAAATGTTACAGTGTTCGGATTAACAGGAACGATCTGGTCATAACTGCCGCACTTTATATGCAGATTAGTTTTTCCTGTATCCGTTACTGGTTTACCATCATCATCAGGATCCACTTTATTAGACGAATCCCTCACAACTGCTCCCCAATATGCATTTATGCTTGAAACATTCTGGTAACTTGCCGACGTATATGGTAGTGGTCCGCCGTTCGGATCATCCGTCTTTTTCTGCAATGACAGCGTTATGTCAAGATATTCTGCATCACCCCAGGCACTTTCAATATTTTGGACATTGTACCGAGCCGTTGTGTCAATTGGCATATAATTATTCATCGAATATCTACCACTCACGCCAAGTCTTGAATAGTTCTCGCTTGGTGAACCATCTGTATCGTAGCAGTCCAATTCAGGTTCAGCATAGTAATTCATGCTTGCCGTACTAAAGGATTGACGATAATAAATGTGTTTTGAAGAAGTTGGCTCCTCCATAGGTTTTGACACATTTGAAAAAGCAAGGCTTGATTCCTCGTATGCCAGGTTTGATGCTGCTCTGACGCTTACACCTGTATCACTCGTCACTTTCTGTGGAAACTCTCTTTCATAATATCTAAAATCAAGTTCTATTCTAGAGTAAATAGTTATGCTATTGCTTCCGAAAATTGCCGAGCCACAATTACCAGTAGTCACATTGATATAGTTCGCCTCCAGCTCAATGTTTTCAGCATCAATGCTATTGAAACCATCCATCTCCGCATTTTCATTCATCGGTATTGGCGTACCTATGCTATACCACGCATGTATGTCGGTATCAATATTCTCAGAATCCCTTAAGTCGTGAATAAGACCTGCGATTTCGTTTGTTGTCACACTGTATTCGTCTTTTTTATCAAGGAAAACATTAAACGAATGGTAAATATCCGGATTAATACCCTTCAATATCGCATAAACGTTATTATCTCTAGGTGTAATAGTAGTTGTAGCATAAATGTTCAGCGTATGATTGTCACCATCTATTTCCGGATCGTTCGGTCTAACAGTCAGCGTTGTGGACTGTTCAAAAACATTGCCTATATAAACCTGACGATTTATGGTTGTAGTATTAGTATAGTTATTTCCAACATAAACACAATTAATTTTCGCCGACTTTGGTTTTGCATTATTCGTGCCACTTTCATAGCTTGGAGCGCCAAAAGTTTCCGGTGTTCTGATATAATAGCCATACAGATGCGTATCATTAGCAGTTCCCGGTACATACATACTGATATAGTAGTCTTCGTAAATATCCTCGTTTGGAAGTGTAATGTCATATTCTCCGTCACTTCCAACATACGCATAATAAGTCGGTGTTCCGTCAGAGGATTTGATATACACATAATGCGTATCGCCTGTATTTGATGGAGTTCCACCTACATAATCATATTTTCCATTATGACTGCTATTAGTTGTAGCTGTTAACTTCTTCGCTATAAGCTCATTAAATGTGTTCTCGTTGAAAGCATGATCACTGCTATCTTCGAATTTTGTAAAGTCAAATGTAATTCGGTTATTGACCCTCTTAAAATCAGTATTGTTAAGCGTAACTTGATACTTCTTGTCGTGATCTCCATTAGGATCCACAAGAATCATATAGGTGTTTTCAGGAAGCATTGAAACCGCATTATTTCCATATTTATCAATATAGAAGGATTTTTTATGATTCCAGTTAAGGTTGCCGGAATTAAGCAGAGCCTGAATATCACCATAACTATAGGTATATCTGATATATGTGGTAAACCATGTGTTCAAGTTGTCAACATGAGTATCTGCTCCTGTAATAGCAAGTTTCGCTCCATAAGGGTTGTCTACTACTCCTGCACTGTACGATGCCGAATTGGTTCCGTTCATAACTGCCGCAGAAAAGCTTACTTCGATTTCCTTTATAGTATAGACCGGTACATAAAGATGATATGCTATTTTGTTTGTATTAAACGGATCCTTAAACTGAACATCAACAAGCGTAAATGAATCATCGGACGACAACGAATCTGCTCCACTAGGATTCAAAGCAAATGATCCCTTTGTAGTTGTCGTTGTAACTCCGTTTGTTGTTGAAGTGACAGGGGGTGTCCAAGTCAAGCCCGCTGCAGTATCTTTAATTTCAAATCCATTTTCAGTTGAATAATGGCATGAGCTCACAACCATATTATAATATGGACTGTATTCGGTATAATCAGTTGATGTATTCGTTACCAACTGTATGTACCGATTAATAAGCGCCGTTGTTTCATCCGCTTTGTTATTTGCTATTACAACTACAGCAAAATTTTCAACGCCAGATGGCAATTCTCCTTTTTCATCCTGATAAGTTGAGATACGATCACCGTCATCATCAACTGTTCTCTTCATATAGTAATCAATCTTATTATTGTTATATATTTTGCCAGTATCAGCATCATTATACGATTTAAATGTTGTATAGCGCCTTGAATAATTTGCTGCATTTGTATCGGTAAGATACATATCTTCATATATCTTTAGTGCCATAGTACTTTTAGCCGTTTTTTCGCTGTATGCAGCAGTATTCGATGCAGAACTTGCCAAAACAGCACCGTCACCAGAAATAATCTCATCCGTACCCATATCAGACTGCGGATTAACATTAACGTAAGGGTACTTAGGCATAACAACATTATTAGTACTATTATAATTCGAAACAGCTAGATTGTATGTAGTAACTGTACTCGTATGTTCCGTCGCGTTTGAAACAGTATAAGTAATCGTCCCCGCATTTTCATGCACAGCCCACACACTGCTATTATCAGTAATAGACTGATCTGTAACAGGATCAGCTGTCGAAGAACTAATATATGGGTATACTGTCGTCTGCGTTTCAGTTGTTGTCTCAGTATCACCAACAGTAACAGTTGTGATAACTCGCGTAACTGTTTTAGTAGTAGAATTTACCGTAAATGTTTCAGTTTTAGAATCTTCGTCGCCAGCTTGCTTAGCAACAGACGAAGAAGTTGTAGTTGTAGTTATATAGTTCTTGCTAGCGCCTGTGTAATCAGCGAAAACGAATGAGGCGTTTGAGAAGTTTGATCTATTGCCAACATTTTGAGTGAAATTGTAGTCTTCTCCGTAAACCGCCATGCCAGAAAACTGAATTGAAGTATTACCATCATTAGTATCAACATATCCAATCCAAGTTCCTTTACGATTTTCATTAGGGCTTGAAACATTATCCAGTTTTATATTATAACCAAGAATTTTGTTAGCATTTAATTTCGCTATACCTCCAATAATACCTCCGGCATAATCTCCGTTATTCGTAGTCCCTCCTAAGCCGATTTCACAATTTTCAATAAAACTATCATGTATATAACAGGTAATACTTGATCCAGCTTTATTAGTAGCGCAATACCCTATAAACCCTCCTGAATAGTATCCTTTACTTGCTAAGATATTATAATTTGTAACGCTGCAATCCGTAATCGTAATATTGGCAACACCTTCTGCACCGGTGTAAACCAATCCACGCCCCACCAAACCACCGGCATGATATTCACCATAAATTGTATTCTTAGACGCCTGTCCTATCATCTTACAATTATCTAATGTTATAGTATAAGGCGTCCAGTTACTTAGCCATTTACCACCATAAAAGCCACCACTAAATTTTCCTCTTATGTCAAGATTCTCAACTGTGCAGTTTTTGAAATATGCTAAACAAGTGGTTTCATTTTCATTTGTTGATTGCATTCCTCCTACCATTCCGCCAGAAAACCCTATTTTATCACCACCTAAAGTAACAGTATCATTACTTGAAATTACTTTCATATCATAGGCTTTACAACCATTTCCCGCAAATCCGACAAGACCTCCTGCTGCAGTATAATACTCAAATTCCTGGTTGTTATTTTTCTTTGAGAAACTAAAAGATTTTATTTTTACCGTAGAATAATCGGTCAAATTAGTATTATCTTCTTCAGCAGAAGTACCATATATTACAACGCCCGCCTCATGAACTTTACCAACAAATGTTCCAATTGCATTTCTCCATTTTCTACTTTGGTTTTCATTATCTTTTCCAGTATCATTATTAGCTCCAGTTGTCATTTTTACACTGACATCTTCTGCACTACACTGTTTAATTTTTACAATCAAATCTGTAGAATGTAAAGCCGAAAAGCCAAGGAGTCCTCCAACGAAGCAAGAACCGCTAGCAGAAAAATCCTTCAAAATTATATTTTCGAAAGCACAAGGAATGTTAATTGTTTCCCATCCACATACGCCACCTGTGCTAAGCCAAAACAGGTTTACATTACTATCATGAATCTCCTGAGCATTCTTTAAATAAGAATTTGAAAAAACAGCTGTTCTTACAGAACCACTCAATGTAAATTTCCTAAATACACTGTGGCTATCTTTCATTATTACACTGTCAAACAATCCGATGCCGTGATTATTTGGTGTTTCTTTATTTTTGTTAGAACTCGGATTGGCTGTATAAGCTGTGCTATCATTTAACAATTGATTTGTTCCTTTATGGAGCGTACTGAAATAATTATCCGTTTGAAACCGATTAAGAAAAATATCCTCATCAATCGAACAATCATCACCATCAAATACATTTAGTTTAATACTGAAATAGTTGTTTTTCACCGTAGTATTATAGTCAAAAAAGCCAACACATCCAAGCCCCCTAAAGCTATCAGGGAGCTGGTATGTATACGAATTCAACGGAATAACCTGATTGTTAGCGTCTTTATTTTTGCTGTTAGCTGTTTTACCTGTCAGGTAAATATTATAGTAACCCGAAGTACTAGTGACACAGCGTGCAGGGTAGGTTGATGAATCCGCTTTTGTGTAATGATAAATAATATACGGAATTGCATAATCAGATGCAGTCGTATTGCCAGCGGTGTCTTTGCTTGCGAGATCATTATAATCAGCAATACTGCTTGATGAAGTATTATCAGGAACATTACCCACATATGAATACGATGCAATATGACTCATACCATAAACATTATTATTATATGTTCCATAAGACAGTGAATTTTTATAATCACCCGTTGCGCTTTGTGCAGTTCCTGCACAAGATTGAGTAATTAAGGACAACACGAAGAAAGCCTGTGCATTAGGAATTTTGATTATGCCATCACTATTTCCTGCAATAGAAGCCACTTCAAGCTTTTGGCTTTCATTTTTATTAATGTCAGCTATTGAATAATGCTTCGCACCATTCTTTAGTGAATGCTGAATACCTATTCTTTGCGTCTTGCCGTCGTCATGGTACTCTTTGTTCTCTGTAACAGAAAACTGTGTTGTTTCATTGACTGCATAACCGTTAATAACACGACCAACTATTGGATTGACATAGATAGCCGCCCATGCCTCATCATCACTGTTGTCAGCCAGATTATATGTTTTTCCTGTATAGTTAACAGTCAGGTGCGAATTGTTAGCGCGGAGAACTGTATCCTCTCCAACAGTATCAGTAACCGTCATATTTTTAAAAATCAATCCACCGAATACAACAACACCAACATATCCCCCTACAGGGATACTTGTACCGCCGTTTGTACCATTTAAGGTAATTACAGAAGTGTGATATACATTATTATCATCTTTGTACTTGTATGAAACATAACTGTTATCAATAATGTTGTCACCACTCATAATCTCGCCGATGATGCCGCCGTAATATGGAGAAGTATATCCACTCAATCCGTCTCCATATCCAAATACATAGTATTTTTTGGCTGTTGAATTATATACATTATCCAATGTTAATGACACATCTGACTTAACAACAAAGTTAATATCCTTTATAACGCTCCCGTTTGACACATTAATAAAAGGCTTATCTGTTTCATTCGTGATTGTAACGGCAGGAACACCATTATTATCTGTTCCTGAACCGACAATTACACCGCGGAAAGCTGTATTGGCAGTTGTTCCACCAAGACCGACAAAATCATCCAACGTGATATCAGTAGTCACCTTGTAATATGCGTTGGCAAGATACTTTTGAACATCATCTCTGCTCCAATCAGCTCCTCCCTCTGGTTTGATAAACGAAGTATTCGAAGCCTGATACTCACCATGATTATCTTCACACCAACGAGCTCCACTTGTGAATGAAGAAGGCTTTGTTTTAGGTAAATTAACATTACCTAGCGTTGTAGCCAATGTATTATTTTGTAAAAATTCAGCCACACTCTTAAGCTGAGCTGAAGTTGAAATCTGATATGAATCATTATAAGTTCCGCAACCAACCGTCAAGCCTTCTGCCTCGACATTAACCATTATCTCACGGTAAAAATACCCATCTGAATCAGGCGTGTTACTTGTGAACGGTTGATACACATAAGGACGATAGCCGCTAAAATCCACTGCACTAGATAGACTTGTGTTATTTGTTGGGTTGACATACCATCTATGCTTTTCAGTGCCTGTACCACTGGAATACTTCGTTTCTTTATCTGCATACTCCATCGATCCAGAATGCGTACGATCCGACAACTCTTTTCCATATGTGACATTACGATCGGCACTATCATCGTTATTTGCATCGCCCCAGTCATCATCCCATGTGAAGTTATATATGAGTTGGGCATCCTGATTTGTCTTAATGGAATTAACTAATGTTGATTCACTAAATATGGAGTTTGATGTAGTAGCATCAAACTTAATCTTCGAAAATGTCATTTTAAGTCCAGGACCTACAGCAGGACCAATAAGGCTCTTTGCCACGGTTGTTCCAGCTGTATATCCAGTTCCTGTACTCACATTGAAAAGTTTTAGTTCTGGTATGGCTACCGTATTATCCACGCGATTTATATTATTAACGAGTAGATATCCGTTTTTATAATTCGCACCACCCGTAGATTTAGGCGTAATACCATTAAGGACTATAGAACCATTTGTACATGTAAGGGTTCCTTTCATAGTATCGCTGATAAGCACGCCATTATACTTGCCGACTTCAAGGAAGTTTCCATTTAATGAAAGTGTTCCACTGATTGTCAGTGTGCTTCCGGCCGAGGAATTCAGGAACAAACCGGAGTGCATCAGATAATGCTGATTGGAAGCAGCCGGATCCATTGTAACGCCTGTCTTTGCATAGATACCTGCATAGTCAAGCTTAAGTGTCAAATTACTAATTGTAATTCCATCCGCCAGCGCTACTGGGTAGAACGAAAGACCTGTCATATCAGCAGTACCGTTTAAAGTGCTTTCGATAGATGTGTTAAATTCTCCCTTTATGTCAGTATATGCGTATTTTTTCACACTCCAAAGCATAATATTCTGAGCATTATCAGAAGAGCTCATCAAATCAAGATTATAATAATATCTCGAAGTGTTATTAATCTTAGAAGAAAATGAACTGAGCTTATTGCTATATGTGCTCGTTCCCGTAGTTGTTACAGAATTGGCCGTATAGTCAGCGATTCTAACATTCGGAACATTAACATTACTCACTACAGCCCCCGCTCTGGGAGTATTCATATTTATGGAGACCACACCTGCTCCACCTGTCAGAATATCTGCATCATCTTTTGCTGTATACGCAGCAATCTCATCATACTTTCCAGTAACTTCGGTCAGAGTTGCCGCTGTTAGCGTGTATCCAGAATTAAGGACATCAAGGTACAATCCGCCTGTATAACTATTTGTACCATAAGTATAAGCCTTATTAACAAGCATTCCAAAAGACTCGCCGCCACCTTTAGGCATAGACAGTGAGGTCACGGTAAGAGAATCAACTACCCATTTACCAGTAGACTCATAACACATTGCTCCAATATTAGCGTTGCCACCACCTTCGCCATTTGTAGTATGGTTATTAATTGTAGCACTTGAAACGGTCAGTCCCTTTATATTGGCAGTGGTATTTAGCCACGAATAGCCGAGAACTCCGCCACCGTTTTTAGACGAAGCATTAGCAAGGATGCAACTGTTAAAATCAACATTATTGACATTGACTGTTCTGGTGCTATAGCTTTCAGCATTTTTGATACGTCCTATCAGCCCTCCGCTATTTGAATCCTCACCTACATCTGTAACATTCGAAACACTGACATTAACTTTGACAGTTAGCTTATTATTTGCATCACCTACTTTGCCTGCATTGATTGAAAAGGCTGAAGCTGTCACATTACCGATAGCTCCTCCAGAATTGTTATAGTTTGTGTGTGATCCCGAGATATTTATACTTGCCCCAACAGAACTTTTGCCCTGTATATCGACAATTCCATTCGTGCCTACAAAGCCTATAAGTCCACCGATATTTTTGCCAGTGTTATCCGAACTTCCAACATTAATTATTTCTTTGTAGTTTATCGTCATTGTGTTCGTGCTGTCACCGACAGTAACACCAGATAAGGAAACATTACCGCCGTTGCTTGCAGCTACACTGCCAATATTCATTCCGTCAACCTTATTGTTGACATTGATAGTACCGGCAACTTTAAGGTTGGAAACTGTAGCTGAGCTGTTAGCAGTCGGATTTCCAAGTACAGCGAACAACCCGTTTTGCTTATGGCTGTAAATTTGGCCTACACCTTCATTACTTGATGACACAGCACTACCACTGCCGGTAAGACCATATGCCTGACCAACTGCAAGAGTAATAACATGAGAATCACCATTTAAGGTTCCAGTAAATACACCTATCGAATCAGAACCATCACGCATGAAACCTGTAATGCCTGTATTTGCAAAAGAGAGGTCATCAGTTAAGGTCAGAGTGGTTCCAAGCAAATATGCGCGGGTATTATTTCCACTGGTAAATTTAAGGCAATCATAATTAGAACCTTGATTAAGCTGAATGTTAAGCGCAGTTTTCACTAAATCTTTCTGAGTACCTAATGAAGTCTGAGCAGCCTTTATCGTCACAGTATGATTTGTGAAATCTGGAGTAAGAACACCATTTGTAGAATCTTCAATGTCAGCAATCCTTACCACTTCTCCCCAAGTGCCTAAATCATCAACCTTTGAAGCAGTACTTGAACGTTTGAATGACCAGCCAGATGCCTTTTGAGTAATCACATTACTTCCGTCTCTTATTGAAGAATCGCCATTTGTTCCATCACCGATTGCATAAACAAGAACATTATTATTCTTACCAACAAGCTGGCCGCCCTTCTTTGACTGAGCACTTGACATATCAGTCACACCACTAAGGCGTATTACACCATTCATAAAATTACCGACTATACCGCCACCTGTTAGTCCGTCTGAATCATTAACTGTAAGGGTAAAATCTCCAAGGTCCAAGAACACACCTCTTGTATCTGAAGTCTTACCAACTAAACCTCCAAAATAACCTTCGCTATTTCCAAGAGCAGTTCCGGTTGCGGTAACACTCATGTCATCAGCATATATATATGCCGCGCCATCAACATAACCTATCACGCCGCCAAAGGAACTAAAAGACGCATTCGCTTTAGAAGTGATAGTAAGGTTATCGAACATAAGACTGTTGGTAAGATCATCAGTTGAGTACTTACCGACTAATCCGCCATAATAACCGCCACTTGCAGAATTTCCGGAACCCACATTCACCGTACCTGCATTTCCAGTATTCTTTATTGTTAATGAAAATGCATTTTCAGCTTCTCCTTTGTTATTATCGAGTACACCAAAAACGCCACCGCAAAAATCGCCACTTACGACAGCCGTTATATTGTAATCTTTCAGATCAAATGTGGATGCACTGTTGGTGTAATGACCATACAAACCTCCGGCACCATTTTTCCCTGTTACAGAGCCACCTACTGCAAGAGAGTCGGAAAGTCCATTAAATGTTATTGTTGCAGAGGATGCCATATCGCCAACAAGACCGCCAGCGTAACCGTTACCTGCCGTAACTGAAACACTTGAAAAGCTAGGATAGCCAGAATTCAGGGTCAGCGATGCGGTACCTTCCATCTTTCCGACAAGACTACCAGCATTACCATTAGCTGAAGATACTGCCGGACGCGTAGTTGTACTGTCAGTAACCGTAAGGCTTGAGCCCGTCTTCATAATGCCACAAATTTCGCCAACATCTTTTATGTCAGTTCCTCCTGATGCAGTGTTTGAAACTGCATTAGAGGATGAATTTTCAAATTCAAGAGTTACGCTAGCTCCAGTCTCGATCTGTCCAATAACGCCAGCAAAATCATAGCTATTAGCGTCAGGCACCGCCTTGATTTTCCAATTAGCATCTCCATCACCAGGATGGACATAATCTGCAAAAAGCGGTGAAGATACATTACTAATCTTAGAGATTTCAAGAGTAATATCAATATTATCGTTATCAGTAAGTCTGGCATCTGTGCTGACATGGGTAAATAGTGCTCTCGGGAGAGACAAATTTGACACGCCAGCAGATGCAATGAAGGTCACTTTACCCGCAAACGGCACACTCGCATTCCCGAGGCCCATAAATCCGTAAAATGATCCATCATTACCAGGCGGAAGTTCAAAGAAATTGATGGAGAGCGTGTCTGCCTTGTGGTCATTACAGAAAGTACCCCCTTCATTAACACTATAATAATAACAGTAATCAACAAACTTTTTATATCCTTCAACGGTATCAGGGAAAGTGAAGTTATTGCCAGAAAACTCACTTAAAAGATTAGTGGCCGTATAAGACGGAGTCTCACCCTCTGCTTTTACAGTCATAATTGCCGAGAAATCGAACAGCCTAAATAGGCCGTCCAAATACATAGAATTAAAGACAAGCGAAAATACAATAATAAAGCTTAAGACTCTACGCCACAGCTTTTTATTTCTTCTGAATACATTATTTTCAGATCTTTCAGCGTTTTTAAATCTCATATCATCACCACACTAAATGTAATTATTGATATTTTGTAATTCTTCACCCATTTTTTCATTTCTATTGTTGCAGTTCACAATGAATATGCTTGGCCGCATCATCGTTTTCACCCGTGTACGATGTATTCGGTTTTTTCTTGTATAGCTGTAGTTCGTATCGGCTTTTTCCTTGTGTGGAATTAACCACAATGGTTATCTTTTTCCATCCATCATATGTTCCGCCGCTTACTGTTTCCGGATTTATGTTATTATTATAAAAGGTCACTCCTGACAAACTGCTGTTAAAAAAGAAAGCGTCTATTTCAAACCAATCATCCTGCCACATAATATCAAGATTGCCGCTTCCGCTTCCAGAAATAATATAATTGTAATAATCATAATCTGTTGTTGCCGTGTTCTTCTCTGCAAGAGTTCCCGACCATGTTGCCGTTGCAACGACATTCTTAGAACCATAAAGTCTTGTACGAATTAACTGCGTAAGTCCGGAATCCGTAGGCACCGCTTGTACGTAAACATAAAATTCCGGATCTGTTTTGTTGAAATCATCCCCGGGAATTATAACCTTGAATCTATCAGTAGATACATCATTACCAGGAAGGGTTTCATAATTTGGTGCTGCACCAAAAACCACTTGAAAACCGTTCGAAGCAGAAAACTCCGTCATATCAGGTGTTGGTATAATCCCATTTGAATTATTATCTTGGCTCTTGCCTATGTAGTATCCAGTTGCTCTTGCAACAATCTCGTCATATGCGTCCGTATCGCCAGCAAGATCCGACTGAAGTTGACTGAATGTTTTTATAGTGCCGTTATGTTTCACCTCAAGTCTTGCCGTAAGCGTGTACTCAATCTCCGAAGGGTTAGGAATCTCAGGGGCATTCACGTCAAAATTATTAACATTCACATTGAACTCTGTCGCCGAAATTCTTCTCTCACGAAGATCAGCAAACATGCAGTTGGAAGAGAAAAGCTCTTGAGGTGCAGATTCAGTAGTAACGACACGCTTTACCGCAGATACCTCGGTATAGATTGCATAGGAAACAAAGGTGCCAAGAATTACCGAAATAGCAAGAAGCCAAATCGTTATCCAATGCTTTTTCAGTTTTCTTAAAACATCTTTCATCGCCTGCTCCCCTCCTTCCGGTATTCTCAATTATACTTTTGCTGCCTTTTCATCACGCATTGTATATAATGCATATATCTGTTTTAATTATTTCCGGAAAATCTACTGGCAGTAATATAAATCATATCGGTTTCTTTTTTGTTCGCAGCTATATTCCAATCGGCAAAGTTTCCGCCCTCTGCCACAGTATCATCCCAACTAATTTCAAGAATAAAATAATCATGCTCACTGGTATCGTCAGGGGGGATTCTTCCGCTTTGCTCATAAATCGGAACGGCATAGATTTCAGGAGCATCTCCAGTATCATATGTATCGTTATAATAACTTCCACTCCCAAGTGCTATTTGTCTTCCGTAATTACTTTGTGAATTTGTATCAGGATTTTTCGCTTCAAGCGGTATTTCAATACCTAGTTCATAATAAAATGTATAAGTATCCTCTCCTAGTTCTTGCGATAATTCTGACGTATATGTTACATATGTTCCACTTGGTTTACTCTTATATTCTTTTGCCCTGTAAATCTTATATTTGAACGGAATATTCGTTGTATGGGCCAGTTGAATCTGGTAAGGGATCTTATAATCGCCCGCGCTTACGCTGAACACAACACGATGCGGAGTGTCATTCTCAATACTCTCAATATCTATATTATTCAAGTTGAAATACTGCACAGGATCAAAATGTCCCGCACGAATATCCAAATTATCTGGCTCCTTGATTTTTGTAAGAGCGTCGACCCTTCCACCAAGCGCAAACCATGCATAAACAGGCCCTATAATCAACAAAATCAATGTAAATACAGATGCCATTATCATCTGTACCTTTTTACCCGTACTAAGCTCGGAGTAAAACACCTTTAGTTTATTGAATATATTAGATTCTTTAGCTCTATTTGTGACTTTCGTTTTTTGTGGTTTTTTCATCTCTTTCATCATGAACCACCTCCCCGGGTAGTTCTCTCTGTAACAGAAAGCTTTATTAACAGATAATGTACACGCATTCCTATCTCGTTATCTCCTTGATCGTACATATCGCCATAGGAAATATAGTGTGCTCCTATGTTCGAAGCTGTAATTGTGTCTTCAGAACTTGTTCCCTTAAGGTAGTAATTCGGGTAAGATTCAATATTTTCGATAATTTTAGTATAAGAATTACACTCGTACGCATCATTATCCGAACAAAACGGCACTTCGGTAACACCTGAAGCACTGGCATTCACAAGTTTGCTCAGCGTATTCGGCCAAACCCAATAAATGTCGATCTGAGTTTCTTGGTTCTTGCCTCTTACTGTTCTGTTCATGATTCTATGCATCTGCTCATTAGAACAAATGGGTGTAGAGTATACATAATTCCCCTCAGTACCACTTCTATGTTCAAAAAGAAGAATGTGTCCGTTGAGCAATGCCTGCGGAACAACACCCGCATTGTCTGCCAATTCCGAAAGAGCGGTCATATTAATTTCATCATCATTTGTATTTTCAGTATTTTTATCATCAATCGTCGCCTGATATCCTATAATTTCAAAGTCAAAACTTAGATCTACTTCCGCAATCTTGGGCGTTACATAAAAGGATATGACACCTTCCGTGCCAGGATGAATTCCTCTATCACCTGGATCTTCCAATTCATTGGTCTCTGAATTATATTGAGCCAGAGTATAGTTTATTAGGTTGTTTGTAGCAGTCATTTTCCAGTAAAGGGCACTTTTATCATGAACTACTTTATGATAGTCCTTGAAAATACCATCTCTGCTATCTTCAAGCATGCTTATCTCAAAATTCGTGCTTTTCACCGATACACTCATATTGGATCCTTTTACTTTATCATTGCTCGCAAACCACGCCATGGTCAGCACACCAATAAGCACCACAAAAGAAGCTGTCACTACCAGCACGAGGTTATATATAATCTTCTTCCGCGCTTGTAACAAGATGGCGGTTCGATCTTTTTTCTCCTCATCTTCCTTTTGCTTACCCATGCGTTACTCCATTCTTGCTTGTTCTCTAAATCAGATTCTGCAAATTCATTTATGCTTTAGTTTCCATAATTGTCTTTGTTTTACGGCTTATTTTGTCTGCCAATATTTTGCGTTTCCCGCGTGCCTTAAATAACATTTTAAAATGCGGTTGCCGCCTTATGGGCGCACTCGCCTAAAGGTGGTTATCACTATATATATCGGCATTTTTTACAAAAGAGTATACTTCTACAGCTATAATTTTACATCAATTTGCCTTTACAGTCAATAAAAAAGCCCATGGTATGCCTCTCGTAAATCGTTACAATTGGCTCCCCCCGAGCATATTTTATAAAAATTTTAGATTTCAGCTATTCTGCGCCACACTGGTCGTATCCGAATAAGCGTCTAACCAGCCTTGGACGCTTACTTACAAAGCTCCGCTACAATAACTCCAATCTCTTTCCCGTCGGCCTTTCCCTTAAGTTCAGGCATTACGACTTTCATAATAGCACCTTTATTCTTTGTTGCAACAACATCTGCAAATTTCTCCTCTATGAATGCCTTGATCTCCTCCGCACTCATCATTTTCGGTGCAAACTCTTCAAATACCGCCAATCTGGCCTGATACTCTGCGAGCAACTCCGCTCTCTCCTTCGGGCAGGTTTCCACCTGTTCCTTAACGGCTTTGAGTTCCTTCAAGATCGCCTGATCTACCATTTCTTCCGGAATAGCTTCACGGCATCCTGCATCAATTCCAGCTTTCTTCGCTGCTGAAACCAGCGTTGCAATTGAATCCTTTCTTGCTTTGTCGCGTGCCTTCATTGCATCAATCATGGCACCCTGTAATACTTCTAATTTCATTGTTTTTGCCTCCCTTTGTGGGTAATGCTACTACCATTTTTATAAATATGATTATAACACTACATCTTTTTATGTGCAATAACCTCATGGTATAATTGTATGGCATTCATTTGCCAAGATATATTCCTCGTCTCCTCAAGTAAAAATTGTATAATATAATAGAAAGCAAAAAATCCCCCGACAGAATTCTGCCGGGGGATTCCTTACATATATAATCTTTAGTCATTCAAACCATTACGGGGTAGTAGTATAGGTAACGGTATTTGTCCAATACTTCAATCCTGTAGATGTAGTAATCACGCAGAATACCATATCTCCATCGGGAACTGTGTAGGTTGCATCAGTTGCACTATCAATCTCAGTATATTCAAATGTATTTGTAACTTTATACCACTGATAACTTGCAGCCGTCTCTCCCGCATGTGCTTCGTTCGCGCCAGTGCCTGCGATGCTAGCTGTTGCCGTTGCTTCAGATAATGCTGCTGTTGCATTTACAACTGCCGTGTTACTGATATTAGCAACTGCCGTTCCACCATATTCAAACTTAAGATCGAGAGTATAATTATTCTTTAATGTTGCATAAGTCTGGTTAGTACAAGTCGTATCCTCGCCTTCAAGCCATACACGAACTATCACTTTATAATGTTTCTCGGCTCCTGCTGCGATAGTATCCAATTTGCCTGCCTGATTATATGCAGTCTTGCTATCACCATAACTCAAATCCATAACAGTCGGAGTACCACTAGCATCACCCACTGCATAATCAGTTGAATCATGATTTCCAGCTCCGCTAATAGTAAACATCGAAACTGTGTTCGTTGCTGCAGGAGCAGCTATAGCATCCGTAAAAGTAGAACCATATGCGAAATTAGTTGTAATATCCTGAACAATTAAAGCAACACGCCATGCTTTATCTACTCTTCCATATGCCTCAGTTTCAGCAAATGGAGCTACTCCATTATACAGCAGGTTCAATCTAGTAAGATTAAGATCCTGTGAAGTCTGTTCAGTATTTACTGCCTTCAAATAGAACACATAATCAACATATCCATAGGAAACGCCGGTATAAGTTGCCGTCGGTGAAGTAAATGCATAATTGGTATTAAACTCGTTGTCATAATTGGTTTTACCAGCTGCTGTATGTGCTAAAGCTGTATCTTCATCATAGGCCGTATAGACTTCAGCAATAGCGTTACCAGCTGCATCAACATTGGAAGTAGATGTCCAATAGTAATCTATTCCGTTGATCGTTGATGAGGGTTCCAATGTACAAGCGCGATCCTGATTCAGATCATTTTTGTATGAAGCAGCATCTGCGTTTGTTTCGGAAATCAAGAGATTGCTTCCTACCTGAGTTCTCATCATCATTCCGGTTACGCCAACTTCTTTATTCATGGTGAACCATGCATATGTGCTGCTTCCCAATGCTACTGTTGCAACTAACGTCATGGCGATTGCTGCCGCGAGTTGCTTTCTTAATGCTTTAACTGTCATATTAGTTTCCTCCTTTTTGAGTATTCCGCTTCAGTTGTCTCTGCCGCGGTAGACAGTTGATCACTTAGGATCGGAGCTCTTTGAGGTCCTCTCCTTTCGAAGGAGCGCTGATCATTCGCTTCTTCGTCGCCCTGACGTTCCGATACACTCGTTCGGATCCGTCCTGTTAACAGATCATACTCCCACCGGGCCCGG
>JAEEGL013418971.1_pt1 | contig 17442 bp, 16 predicted proteins | sample 9134231 | NCBI WGS metagenome assembly JAEEGL01 (sample SAMN16246548, study PRJNA631951) | gut metagenome | biome: gut microbiome; feature: rumen; material: fiber-attached | host: Bos | place: Iran: Karaj | collected 2018-10
GAAATTTCTGCTTTACCGGAAAATGTTCAAACTGAAGAAAATCTAAGTGATGCAGCTCAAACAATTATTCTCTTTTTCCCGGATAAACGTGGCGATACAATCAATTATAAACCATATCTTCAGCAGCTTGCATTAAAAGGAAATATTGTTTATTCAGCAGATTTTTATTCAAATGACTGTAAGTGGCTTCATTCATTCGGCGATAACAAAATTTTCCGCCGTACAATTTTGCTAATTCAGAATTTTGTGCGTCCAGCATTTTTTGTTTCTCAGAGGGAATATTATTCATATAACATTAAACTCGAAGCCGAGGCAATGTTAAAATATGTAGAAGAAAAATTCGCTAAAGAAGATAAGCTTGTTACTAATGCAGTTAGCGAAGCAGCAGTTTCTGAAGCTGATGAAAATTCACAGGCAGAAAATATTTCTGAGTCAGAAAAAATTTCATGCATAATGATTTGCGATGCTATGGGACATTCGGCACTTAGTGAATTGCAGAAGCAGTATCCGGATTTAATAAAGAAAATTATTTTCCTGGATGAAATTCCTGAATACAAAACTGCTGGTTATGGAATGATTGAGCAGACAAATCCTTTGCTTTTGACTTCTCTTGGAATGGAAAAAGATTCTGCAAGAAATATTTCAATTATTCTTGCAGAAAAAACAATGGAGATTATAAATAATGAATCTTTATGAATTAGATAATTTTTTTAATGATTTTTTAAAGAAAGAAAATTATTTATCAGATCCGTCGCGAAATGGAATTCAAATTCAGAATTCTGCGCCGGCTGAAAAGCAGATAAAAAAAATTGCATTTGCAGTTGATGCAAGTGAACAGACAGCAGGTATGGCTGCCGCAGAAAATGCAGATGTACTTGTTGTTCATCATGGATTATTCTGGGGAGACTGTAAAACAATAACAGGTTCAATGTATAAACGCATTTCAACCTTTTTAAAATCTGATTTAGCTTTAATTGCCTATCACATTCCATTAGATGCAAATAATCCTTACGGAAATAATTTTGGAATTGCCAATAAACTTGAATTGAAAAATATAGAACCGTTTGGTTTATGGCGCGGAATGAACATTGGTGCTAAAGGTGAATTTTCAAAAGCCTGTTCAATAAATGAAGTGGCTGAGCAGCTTAAAAAAGTAACCGGCACTGAATGCAAGGTTTTTGATTTTGGAAAAAAGGAAATCCGTACTGCAGGAATTATTTCGGGCGGTGCAAGTGAAGACATTACGCAGGCTGTAGAACAGAATCTTGATTTGTATATAACCGGCGAATTTATGCACGAAGATTTTCATTATGCAAAAGAAATGAAAATTAATGTAATAAGCGGCGGTCATTATGGAACCGAGACAATCGGCGTTTCTTTATTAAAAGAAAAGGTCGAAAAGGAACTTGGAATTCAGACTGTTTTTATTGATTTTGCTACAGGTCTTTAAAAAAAACATTTTTGGCGGTATATTAAAAATATGGAAAAAAATATTAAATCAAAACTTATCCCGATTTCACTTGCAATAATCGTAATTTTAGCAGATCAGATTACAAAATTTCTTGTAGTAAAAAATATTCCTTACGGTTCAATTGGCTTTCAATTTTTTGACGACTTTTTAAGAATAGTTCATATTTCAAATACAGGTGTTGCATTTAGTGTTGGTGCAGACTGGTCAACTATTTCACGTACAATTTTATTTTGCTTTGTTCCGCTTATTGTAATTATAATTGTAGGTATCATTTATTTTAGAAATAAAGAATTTACTGCTTTGCAGCATTGGGCAATTATGGGAATTGTCGGCGGTGGATTTGCAAATTTAATTGACCGTTTTTTTAGAAAAGAAGGTGTTGTAGATTTTATTGATGTAAAATTTTATGGCATTTTTGGATATCAGCGCTGGCCAACTTTTAATGTTGCAGACTCTGCTGTTGTTGTCTGTGGAATTTTGCTTATAATATCTTTTATTGCAATTTTTATAAAAGACATTAAAGCTAAAAAAAATGAAAAAAAGGAAATGTAATTTTTATGGAAGAATTAGATGAAGAAGAAAAAAGACGAAGAAAAGAACAGATAGAATACAGAAACAAAAAAAGAAATTCAAATCTTTTTACATTCATTGCAACAATTTTTGAAATTATAGAAACAGCAGCAATTGTTTTCTTTTTTCTAATTCTGTCAATTATTATAATTGATAAAATTAATGTTTCAGAAAAACTGCAGTCTATAATTTCCAGTGTTTTATTAATTGCCAGTTTCTTTGGCGGCCTTGTACTTGGTTTCTTCATTTTCAAAAAACTTATGGGCTTCGTTATTAGAAAATTCAAACTAGAAGATAAACTTCTGGATAGCATAACTGTTCATTATTTAAAATCAAAGGAAGATTTAAAAGAAGAACAGGATAAATTAAATAAACGGTAGGAATTATGATTGGTATAATTGGCGCAATGGACAGCGAAGTAAAACATCTTACAGGCTGTCTGGAAAATTCAAAAACTTCGGTTTTTAGCGGAATGACTTTTTATGAAGGCAAATTAAATAACAAAGATGTTGTTGTCGTAAAAAGTGGAATTGGAAAAGTAAATGCTGCTTTATGTGCTCAGATTTTAATTTTGAATTTTAAAGTAGATAAAATTATCAATACTGGAATTGCCGGAGCAACAGGAAAAGGTTTGCGCGTATTTGACTTTGTAGTTTCTACAAAAGCAGTTTACCACGATTTTGATACTACAGCTTTTGGATATAAAATAGGTCAGGTTCCTGGTCTTCCTGAAGCTTTTGAAGCAGATCCTGAACTTGTAAAAAAGGCAGTTGAAATTTTCAATATAACAGATTTTGCAAAAGAACATTCAATTCAGCCCGGATTAATTGCCAGTGGAGATCAGTTCATTTCCGGCGGCGAGAAAAAAGATTTTATAAAAGCAACATTTAATCCAGCTTGTGTAGAAATGGAAGGTTCTGCAATTGCCCATACCTGCTTTATAAATAAAGTTCCGTTCGTAATTATCCGCTGCATGTCTGATATGGCTGATGATGATGTTGAGCAGACTTATTCATTTAATGAAGAAACATGTGCAAAAGCTTCTGCAGAATTTATTGAAGCCTTTGTAAAATTAATATAATTTCCAGGAGGAATTAAAATGGAAAAGAAATATAACGTTGATTCTTTTAATCTTGATCACACAAAAGTTACAGCTCCGTTTGTAAGACTTGCTTCTCGCAAGACCGGAGAAAAAGGTGATGTTGTTTCTAAATTCGATATTCGTTTCTGTCAGCCAAATAAAGAATTTATGCCTACAGGAGCCATTCATACATTGGAGCATTTGATCGCAGAATATATTCGCGACGAAATGGATAACGTAATTGACCTTTCTCCAATGGGCTGCAGAACAGGCTTTTATTTTACAGTTTTTGGTGAACAGGATGAAGAAGAAATAACAAAGCATCTTCTTAACGTTCTTAAAAAGGTTGCAGTTTGGGATAAAGAAATTCCTGCTACAAATGAAATTGAATGTGGAAATTATCGTGACCATGATCTTGAAGGCGCAAAGCTTTATGCAAAAAAATGGTGCGATGGAATAGAGAAAAAAGGCTGGTCTGCTTTTATTTAACAGATAAAGTGGTACTTAATTGAATATACTTTCTAAATTAAAGGAAACAGCTGTTTCTGTAATTCCGGTAATGGCAATAGTAATATTGCTTGGACTTACAATTGTTCCTCTAGAGAGAATTCTTCTGATAAGATTTTTTATTGGAGGAATTCTTTTAATTTTTGGGCTGACAGTTTTTCTTCTTGGCGTAGATTTAGGTATTCAGCCGATGGGTGAACGATGCGGTGCAGAGTTAACAAAAAAGCGCTCGCTTGTTTTACTTCTTTGCGTTGCATTTTTAATCGGTTTTATTGTTACTGCCGCTGAACCGGATATTCAGGTATTTGCAAACCAGGTAAAAAATATTTTTGCCGGCGTTAATAAAATATTACTTACTTTTGTAATTGCGGCTGGAGTAGGATTATTCATTACAATCGGTCTTCTAAGATCTGTATTAAACCTTTCGTTAAAAATTTCTTTTTTGATTTCTTACTCATTAGTTTTTTTAATTACAGTTTTTGTTCCCGAAAGCTTTATTGGAATTGCATTTGATTCCGGCGGAGCAACTACCGGCCCGATGACTGTTCCATTTATTATGGCTTTAGGACTTGGTGTTTCTTCTGTACGCGATGACGATAAAAACAGTTTTGGTCTTACAGGAATCTGTTCCGTAGGACCTGTTCTTGCTGTATTGATTTATTCAATTTTTCTAAAAAAAACTGGAAGTATAAATCAGTCAGAAATCGGTGCATTAGCAAATTCTATTAATTCAGCAGCTATGGGCGCTGATGAAGTTTTACAGAATTCTTCTGCCGCAGGTGGAATTTTTTATCAGATTTTTTCGCCTTTTGGAAACTCATTTTCGCATGTTTTAAAAGAAGCATTAATTTCTATTTTCCCGCTTTTTGTTTTATTTTTAATATTCCAGTTTTCTCTTTTGCGCATGACTCTCCGACAGGTAATTAAAATTACTATAGGATTTATTTATGCGTTCATTGGTCTTACTGTTTTTCTGGTCGGCGTAAACGGCGGATTTATGCAGGCAGGAAAAACTCTTGGCGATACTCTGGGACAGCTCGCAATTAATAAAGGCGGTTTTTATTTTACTCTTTTATTAATAATAGGATTTATTCTTGGTGCAATTATTGTCTGTGCAGAACCTGCGGTGTGGGTATTAAGCGAGCAGGTAGAAGCTGTCAGCGGCGGTACAATCAAACGAAAAATTCTTCTTATATTTTTATCTGCAGGAACCGCAATAGCAATTGCGCTTTCTTTGTGCCGTGCGGTATTTGGTTTTAATTTAAGATGGATTCTTATTCCTGGTTATATAATTTCCATGCTTCTTATGATTTTTTCTCCTTCGTTATTTTCGGGAATTGCATTTGACTCCGGCGGCGTTGCTTCCGGTCCGTTAACTTCTACCTTTGTACTTTCATTTACTTTAGGTGCGGCTTCTTCCGGCAAGGGAGGAAACGATTCTTTTGGTGTAATTGCGCTTGTTGCAATGATGCCGTTAATTGCAATTCAGATTATGGGAATTATATTTAAATTCAAGCAAAAGAAAACTTCACAAGGTAATTTGCCCGAAGGAGGTGTAACGAATGACAGTGGACGAGTGTAATTCTTATTCACTTTTGGTGAGTATAGTTCCTCATGACAGTGGAGAATTTATTGTTGACGCTGCAAGAAAGGCCGGTGCAAACGGCGGTTCTATTGTAATGGGACGCGGCACGGCTTCTAATTCTGTTTTACAGCTTCTTGGTTTTGGAGATTCTTCAAAGGATATTGTTTTTATCATTGTTAATAAAAACGAAGAAAACAGTATTTTTGAAAGTATAAAATCTGCTGCTGCAGAAAAGAAGAATCATTTTGGTGTAATTTTTTCTGTTGATGTAGACTTGTTTATGCGTTCCGGTAACATCCATCCTGTTGCTACAAAAGAAAATAAAAAAGGAGAAAACGATATGGAAAATTCTTATCAGATGATAAATATTATTGTGAATAAAGGTTATGCAGAAGACGCAATGGCAGCAGCAAGAAAAGCCGGTGCAAACGGAGGTACAATCATAGGAGCCAGAGGAACCGCAAAGGAAGACGATGAAAAATTCTTTGGCATGAAAATTGTTCCCGAAAAAGATATGCTTATGATTCTTGCGCCTGAAGAGAAAAAAGATGATATTGTTAATGCAGTTACTGCTTTGCCTTGTTTTGCCGAAGCGGGAAGCGGAATTGTTTTCTGCAACAGGGCAGAAAAATTCACATTGCTTGGTAAAAAATAATTTTTTTCGTGAATAAAAATATGTTGCGTTGCTTTTCAGAGGTTTTCTCATTATAATTAAAATATGTCTTATGAAGTAACTGCCACTCGGCGACGTCCGCAGCAATTTGAAAACCTGGTCGGTCAGGAATTTGTTTCTGCTACATTATCAAATTCAATAAAATCAGGAAAAATTGCCCACGCTTATTTATTTTCTGGTCCACGAGGTTGTGGAAAAACTTCTACCGCAAGAATTCTTGCAAAAGCATTAAATTGTCAGAATGGTCCAACTGCAACTCCATGTGGTGAATGTTCAAATTGTAAGGAAATTACAAAAGGTTCATCTTTAGATGTTATAGAAATAGATGGTGCTTCAAATACAAGTGTTGAAAATATCCGTCGTATTAAAGATGAAGTTTTATTCCCACCAAGTAATTCAAAATATAAAATTTATATCATAGACGAAGTTCATATGCTTTCAATTTCTGCATTCAATGCACTGTTGAAAACTATTGAAGAGCCGCCGGCACATGTAATTTTTATTTTTGCAACTACAGAATTGCAGAAGGTTCCGGCAACTATAAAATCGAGATGTCAGCAATTCAACTTCAGGCTTGTTGCAATTGATAAAGTTAAACAGTGTCTTGCAGAAGCTGCTGCTGAGCTTGGAATTCAGGCAGACGATGAAGCTTTGTTCTGGATTGCCAGAGAATCAACCGGTTCTATGCGCGATGCATATACCCTTTTTGATCAGGTTGTTGCTTTTAGTGATAATCATATTACTTACGAAAAAATCCGCGATAAGCTTGGTCTTGTTGGAATTGAACGCTTAAATTCAATTTTTGAAGCATGTGTTTCTAAAAACACAGTTCAGGTTACCGATCTTCTTGATGAGTTTATTCAGAATGGAGTTCCTGTTGAACAGCTTGTTTCTAATTCTGCCGATTATTTACGAAGTCTGCTTCTTATAAAAAGCGGAGTTCAAAAAGAATCGTTGCTTGGAAATAAAGTTGAAAGGTTCAGTTCGAATGTTTTAAATGCATGGAACACAGTTCAAATAGAGCGCGGACTTTCTATCTTCTTGAATTTATATCGTGATATAAGATATTCACTTTCGCAGCGTTATGAACTTGAACTTGCGTTCTCAAGAATATGTTTCTTAAGCGAATATGTTTCTGCAAGCGAAGTTAAAAAAGCAATTGATGCTGCTCAGGCACTTTTACTTAAAGGTGCTGCTGCAAGTGCTGCTGGTGGTGCAGGAGCTGCCGGTACACAGATGCCTGGTAATGCTCAGAATGTTTCTGGAACAGCCGGTGCAAATACTTCTGCAGTAAATGTAAATAACGGCGCATCATTCAATTCAAATGCGGCTCCTGCTTCGCAGCCAAATACATTTAATTCAGATGGAAATCAGATTCATATTCCTAATGGATTGCCTAGGCTTTCAATGCTGAATAAGCAGGAAGATCCCATAGAAGAAGAATCTCAGGGGGAAAACAGCTCCCCTTTTTATAATGGCGGTTCGCTGCCGCCTGAACAATCAGCGAATGATTCTTATGTTCAGTCGATACAGGAATGGTCAAATATGGATGCACCTCCAGATGATGATTATTCTGGAGATTATGATGGTTACGAATCTTATGATAATTCAGAAGAAGAATGGTCTGAATCGCAGCCGGGAGAGTCTCAATATAATTTTGAAGAACAGGAAGAAAAATCTGCTCCAGTTCAATTGCAGGATATTTTTACAACCGCAGATGGAACAAAACTTTCTATTGCACAATTACGCGGAAACGTAATGGCAGCACTTTCTGTAAATGACAGCTTTGCCGCATCTGCACTTGAAAAAACCGGTGAATGGAAAATAACTAACGATAGTTTGGAAACTTCCGTAGAAAATAATTATGATTATGAACTGGTAAATAAAAAGCTTAGTGTAATTACAGAAGAAGTTTCAAAGATCTGCGGGCAGCCAATTAAAATAAATATTAAAATTGAAGATAAAAAAGAGTTGGAAAATATTGGACATGCTGAGCTTCCTGTTCCTGTAAAAATTCTTGTGAATGCTTTTAAAGGAACTGTTGTAGCCGGAAAAATGTAATGGGGGAAATATGAATCCATTTGAATTATTAAAAAATACTCAGGCAATAAAAGAACAGTCTGAAAAGTTTCAGAAAGAGCTGGAAGAAATTTCTGTTCAGGGTTCTTCCGGTGGAAGAATGGTAACAGTTACCATGAATGGAAAATTCGAAATGACTGGTATAAAACTTGATCCTATTTGTGTTGATAACAGAGATGTTCAGATGCTTGAAGATTTAATTGTTTCTGCTCACAAAAGTGCAATGGAAAATGTTCAGGAACAGATAAAGCAAAAATCATCTTCTTTGTTAGGTGGAATGGATTTATCTAAATTTGGATTGTAATTATTTATGAATGCATTTGATGAACTTGTAGGTAATTTTTCTCGCCTCCCCGGAATAGGAAAAAAAAGTTCCATCCGTCTTGTTAACTGGCTTTTGAGACAGGATGAAGCTTATGTTAAAAAATTTGCAGAAAATCTTTCTACATTAAAAGAAAAAATTAAACCCTGCAGTATTTGCGGAAACTGGACGGAAACAGATCCATGTCCTATTTGTACGGATGTACTTCGCGATAAATCAATGATTTGTGTTGTTGAGCAGCCTCAGGATATTTCTACAATTGAATCTTACGGAGAGTTCAAAGGCCGTTATCATGTTCTGGGCGGTCTTATAAAACCTCTTGAAGGAATTGGACCTTCTCAGCTTGCAATTTCTTCTTTGCTCGAAAGAATCAAAAAAGATGAAATTAAGGAAGTAATTATTGCAACTAATCCGACGGTAGAAGGTGACACAACCGCACTGTATTTAAATAAAGTTATTTCCGAAATGAATTCAGAAAACAAAATCAAAGTAACAAGACTTGCAACAGGAATTCCTGTTGGCGGCGATCTTGAATATATTGATCAGCGTACACTGGCTTTGAGTTTTAGAGGCCGAACGGAAATCTAACAATTAATCGAAATTTAACTAAATATTACTTGAAATTTACTTAAAAAATATTATACTTTTAATAAGAGTATTGAATTCGTGTGTATTCGTCTTTTTACGGTAATGCGGATTTTTTAAGAGGTATAATATGATTCATGAAAAATTTTATGAAATGAAAAAGAAGCAGGATAAATTCCTTGCGAGAAAAAACAAAATAAATAAGCATTTTTACAACGGAATTTATGAGCGATATGTAAATCCAGTTTTAACAAGAGATTCAATTCCGCTTACCTGGAAATATGATTTATGTAAAGAAACAAATCCATTTTTTATGGAACGGCTTGGAATTAATGCCGTTATGAACAGCGGAGCAATTTTTCTTAACGGAAAATTTTGTCTTGTTTGTCGTGTAGAAGGCAATGACCGTAAATCTTTTTTTGCAGTTGCCGAAAGTCCGAATGGAATTGATAATTTTAGATTTCGTGATTATCCTGTAAAGCTTCCAGATACCTGCCCGGAAGAAACAAACGTTTATGATATGCGATTAACTCAGCACGAAGACGGCTGGATTTACGGCGTATTCTGTTCAGAAAGTAAAGATAAATCTAATCCTGATTTAGGAGCCGCAGTTGCCGCTGCAGGAATTGTAAGGACAAAAGATTTGGAAAACTGGGAACGCCTTCCGAATCTTGTTACAAAGAATTCTCCGCAGCAAAGAAATGTTTGCCTTCATCCGGAATTTGTAAATGGAAAATATGCTTTTTATACGCGCCCAATGGATGATTTTATAAATACAGGAAGCGGCGGTGGAATTGGTTTTGGATTATGCGATGATATTACAAATGCCGTGATTGATGAAGAAAAAATAATTTCAAAAAGAATTTACCATACGATTACCGAAGCAAAAAATGGTGCAGGTGCAACTCCAATAAAAACAGAACGCGGCTGGATACATATTTCGCATGGAGTTAGAAATACGGCTGACGGACTTCGTTATGTTTTATATGTTTATGCAACCGCTCTTGATGATCCTTCAAAAGTAATTGCAGAACCGGGTGGAGTTTTCCTTGTTCCTCTTGGAAACGAAAGAACAGGCGATGTTAGTAATGTTGTTTTTACAAACGGCGCAATTGAGCATGATGGCAAAATATATATTTATTATGCAAGCAGCGATACAAGAATGCATGTAGCAACAACAGCAGTTGAACGCCTTTTGGATTACACTTTTAATACTCCGCAGGATCCTCATAGAAGTCCTGATTGTGTAAAGCAAAGATGTGAATTAATTGAAAAAAATTTAAAGCTTCTTGCTGACTAAATTTTTACACTGCCTTGTCTTAAGATTTTAATTTCTCCGTTTTCGATGGAAACTAAAGTTGAAGGACAGGCATTTTTTTTATCTCCATCTAAAACTACTAAATCACAGTCTTTTTCAAATTCACTGCAGATTGAATTTTCTTCATCAAGCACCGGTTGTCCGCTTCTATTTACACTTGTGCTGTAAATCGGTTTGTTGCATTCAGAAATTATTTTTCTAAGCCAGTCATCGCCTGGACAGCGGAAAGCAACTGTCTGCTGAATTTTATATTCCGGCAATTCAGGTTTTAAATGAACGATAATAGAAAGCGAGCCCGGCCATTTAGAAATTAATTCTTCTGGAATTTTATCATCTGTATATTTAAAAATATCTTCCGGATTTGCAATTAATTGAATTAAGGGTTTATTTTCTGCGCGCCCCTTTATTGCTCTGATTTTATTATCTGTAGAAAAACCGCCTGTTATTCCGCTAAAACCATAAACTGTGTCTGTAGGTAAAATAACAATTCCGCCTTTTTTTAAAATATCAGAAGTTAAAGAAATTGAATTTTCATCGTTTTTATTGATTGTCATTTTTAAGTCTCCAGGTCGAAGATTATTCCTTCAGCCATTTTATATATGTAATTTTGCTGACAAGAATATTTTTGATTTCTTTGGAAGGTTCAATTTCTATTTTTGCAATTGCATCTGCATCCTGTCTGGAAATTAAAACAGGAGTTGCAAGAATTGTTGTATAGCTTTGATTTTCTTCCGTGATTGTATTGCTTACAAAAATTTCCGGTATTTTAATTTCTACAAGATTTTTATTTTTTTCTGCTTCTTCAAGAATTCTGAATTTGCCGGTAAAATCCATTCCGCTTGCTTCCAGAATTTCTGTACGAACTGCATATGGTGTTAGCTGTGACTCACTAATAATAATCTTATTTTGAATGGATTTTTTAAGATTCTCTTTTGCATCATCGGTCATATTCAGAGTCTGCAATTTCTGAAGCAGTTTATTCTGTTCCTGCAAAAGAATTTCATTTTCGGTTTCCGAAGCATTTTGAGGTGAAGTCTGAAGCGAAAAATTATTTCTTTTTTGAATAACAGGAAAATTGCCTTCAGAGGAATTGTCTTTTGCTGTTCTGATCTTTCCAAAGAAATCTAAACCGCAGCTTTTCTGAAAATATGAAAATTCTTTTTCATCCGGAATATTTAAAAGGTACAGGCCGTCTGCAAGTTTTTCTTTTATGAATTTGTTAAAGCGTTCATCACTTTCAATTATGCGAATATTCTGGTCAGAAATCTTTAAAACAAATCCTTTGTAAATTACTGCAGAATTGTAAGAAGAATACCATTCCTGAATATTGAATTTAAGATTTTCTGGAACTTTGTGATAAGAATATTTTTCTAAAATTTCAAAAATATTTTCCGGAGTTTTTGAATCATCAAAATATTTAGAAACTGATTTTTTTGTAATTTCAAATTCAGCAATTACATCAATTTTCTTTACGCAAAGGAACTGAGAAAAATCGAGCAGCTCTTTTAATTGCAGTCCAGGCATAATTGTTACAGAAAAAATTGAATCTATATTTACGCATTTAATTTCCTGCGCATCGCCGGAATCGTTATCTAAATTATTTATTCTGTAAATTAATTTTCTGTTTTCATCGTAACCTGCCTTTTTTATAATTCCCAAAGAAACTGCAGAAGAAAACATTGAATCAATATAATTTGCATTATTTGCAGAATCATCTTTTTCAATTTTTTCGGCTTCAAAAGATTTTTGCAGCATCATTTCAAAGCGGCTTTTTTTACCGGAAGATCCCGGCAGATTAAAAATTTTATTTTCATTTTGAAATGACTGAATTACATAAGATAATTGAATAAGAGTCTTTTCATTAAAGGTTTTATTTTCAAGCGAACCAAGACAGTCACAAAGAAGCTGAACTTCTTTTCTTAATCCTTCTCTGCTGAATCGCGAAACAGAAGCGGCGCAAATAAAAGCGTTTTGAATATTTGAATCATAATTTGCAAAGCTTTTTATGCGCGCAAAATTCGGTGAAAATTTATTGTCATCTTCCTGAACTAAAGAAAGATTTATAAAGGCATTCATTAACAGCTGAATCTGCTGCTTATTCTGTTCACCAAAAATTTCGCATAAGCGGACCATATCATTTTTTTTAATTACACCGTCAATTTTGCAGGAGATGCCGTTAATCGAAAGATAAGAAATAAAAGCGGCAAGCAGCAGCGGAGAAAGGCAGAATGAATCTTCAATAATTTCTGTTTGAATTTTATTTTCCGAAAAAAGAATTTGCGGAACAAGAAGTTCATCTATTTCATTTTTTATAATTGGATTAAGTTTTATATATTTTTCTTTTGTATATTTATTGTCTGAATAATAAATAATTAAACGTTCATTTAAATTCTGCAGTTTGGAATAAACTTTGGGGAGTGGAATTTCGTCTTTAAAAAAACTTGCGATTAAATTATGTGTCGGGCACGAAATGAATTTTATTGCGGCAAGTATTTTTAAATCTTCATTTGAAAGATAAGCTTTTATAGTTTTTATGTTTTCCGGATTTTTTAATAATGATGTCAGCTTGGAAACAAGATTCTGTTTATTATATGGAGTTTTTATTTCTCCAAGATAAAGATGCATTATGTTAAAAAACTTTTTATCTTCAAGAGAACTTATCTGTCCTATCCATTCATCGAGGTCCGGTATTTCTTTGTGATTTTTAAATTCATTCATCGAGGTTAAGCTCTCCATCGAATCTTATGATTTTATATTCGTAACCTTGTTCTGCAAGAAATTTCTGACGGTTAGAGCCAAATTCTTCTTCTACAGAGTTTCGGGTAATTAATGTAAAAAATCTTGATTTCCTGTCCTTCGGTCTAAGAATACGTCCAAGTCTCTGTGCTTCTTCCTGGCGGCTTCCAAATGTTCCGCTTACCTGAATTGCAAGAGAAGCATCCGGTAAATCGATTGCAAAATTTGCAACCTTAGAAACCACAAGTACACGGATTCTTCCTTCCCTAAAGTCCTGGTAAATTCTGTCGCGTTCAGAAGTTGGAGTTTTTCCAGTTATGATCGGGCAACCGAGTATTTTAACAATTTCATCCAGCTGCTGAATATACTGCCCAATTACAAGAATTTTTTCTTCCGGGAATTTTTCTATAATTTTACTAACAATCGTTAGTTTATCTGGATTCATACTTGCAATTTTATGTTTTTCGCGGGTTCCTGCAACTGCATAATCGATTTCCTGTGCAGAAGGCAAATCAAGACGAACTTCAATACATTCTGCAGTAGCAATCCACTGGTCGCGTTCAAGCTCTTTCCATGGAACATCATAACGTTTTGGACCAACAAGACTGAACACATATCCTTCGCAGCCGTCTTCGCGAACAAGAGTTGCTGTAAGGCCAACGCGGCGAACAGCCTGCAAATCTGCGACAACTCGAAAAACAGGTGCCGGAAGCATATGAACTTCGTCGTAGATAATTAGACCCCACGGCCGTTGATGAAAAATTGAAAAATGAGGATAAGGTCCTTCTTTATCTGGACGCCATGTTAAAACCTGATAAGTTGCAACTGTAACCGGTTTTAAAGTTTTTGATTCTCCGGAATACTCTGCAATCTGGTCAGAAGTTAATGTGGTTTTATCAAGCAGTTCTGCCATCCACTGATGCACTGCAGAAATATTTGTTGTTATTATTAATGTGGACGTTTTAAGCATGTCCATTATTTGCATGCCGACAATGGTTTTTCCGGCACCACACGGAAGCACAATTGTTCCAAAACCGGTACCAGGCCCTTTATCGCCGACAAGCGCACAGGCTGCTTCTTTCTGATATTCTCTGATTTCGAAATTACGGCCCGAGGCAGTCTTTTCACGTAAAGAAAAATCAAGAGGTTCACCATCTGTAAGAGAAACCTCGTCTTTTACAGGCCAGCCAGCCTGAAGAAGCAGCTGTTTAATTGTTCCGCGGTCTGTAAGCTTCAGCAAAAATGAATATTGCGGTGCATCACTATCTTCCAGAGTTCCTGTTAAAAGTTTTTTTACGGAATGATTTGCTGCAATTTCCTTAAAAATCGGAAGGGAATCAGCTGTAAGATAAAGATATTTTTCGGTAATTTTTCTTTCACTGCCTTCTTTTACAGGAACTTCTATGGATGGACCTTCAATCAGTTTTATTTTTCCAAAACGGCTTGCGGTTTCTTTAAGCCACATTATAACCGACTGAGGAACATCATAACGTGCAAATTTCTGTAGAACTTCAACTGCATCTTCGGCAGAAAAACCTGCGCTCGCAGCATTCCAGAGCGAAAGGGGAGTAAGCTTATATGTATGAAGATGTTCAGGAGATTTTTCAAGCTCTGCAAACGGAATAAGCGCATTACGGCATTCTTCCGCATGTGGAGCATGTACATCCAAAAGAAGAGAACGATCACCCTGAACAATCAATGGATTTTCATAATTCATCGTAACAGAGAATTATATCAGAAATGAGCAGATTATAAAATATGTTTTGCTAAGCAGAAACTATTAATTATATGAATTACAAATATTTTTCTACAACTCTGCACCAGACTTTTAAAGAAAAAGATATTGAAGTATGGCGCTGAACCCATATAACGTACCTTACAGCAAAACTGAAGATGGAAAGAGGCTTTTTGCGTCGGGCATCTTTTACAGCTTTTGCAGCAACCTTATCTGCGGTAACAATAAACGGAAAATAAACTTTTTTGCCGTTTAACGTTTCCGGAAGAAGATTTGTCTTTATCCATCCCGGACAAACAGCGGTTACAGTAATTCCTGTGTGTCTGAGTTCTGCACCAAGTGAACGCGTATAGCTGTAAACAAAAGATTTTGTAGCAGCGTAAAGGTTCATGTAAGGTAACGGGCAGAACGCAGACTGAGAAGCCACATTAATAATGTGGTCGCCTTTTTTCATAAACGGAATGCAAATATTGCAGATGCCGGCAATTGAAGTACAGTGAGTAGTAATGTTTCCGGAAATTTCCTCAATAGAAAAATCTGTAGAAGGCGCAAAACGGCCTGCTCCGGCATTGTTAATAAGCCAGTGAATTTCTACAGAAGAATTTCCGCCTTCATCCTTAAGTTTATTGGAAAGAACTTCTAAAGATTTTGTGTCTGACAAATCCATTTGAACAGGAATAATTTGCGCAATGCGTGTATTTTTGTCGTTCTTATCAACACCGGCAGCAAATTCATTTTTTAAAGCTTCAAGCTTTGCAATATTTCTTCCTATTGCCCAAATTTCATCTGCATCAGTTAAAACCTGGCGAACAAATTCTTTACCAAGTCCGCCCGAAGCACCTGTAATAATTGCAATCTGTTTCATGTGTATATCTCGATTCTAGTTTAAAGCTAAGTCGCCGTCTTTAATCCAGCCGATTTTTCGGAATAATTTTCCAAAAAGCCAGCATAATACGGCAGGTAAAACAAAACAAATTAATATAAGACCTAACCAGTCAATAAAGCCCGGTTGAATAGCTGCAGCGCCGTGTTTTATGGCAACATCGCTTGGTTCAAACCATCCCGAAATTACGCCAATCTGTCCTACTAATCCACAGGTTCCCATTCCGGAACTTAAGGCTGCACCATTCATTTCCATTTTAAAAATGCAGGTTGCAATTGGACCGGTAATCATAGAAGTAACAATTGGAGCAATCCACACTTTCGGATTTTTTACGATATTAGGCATCTGAAGCATACTTGTGCCAAGTCCCTGGCTTAAGATTCCGCCCCATCTGTTTTCCTTAAAGCTTAAAACTGCAAAGCCAATCATCTGTGCACAACAGCCGGCAACTGCAGCGCCTCCTGCAAGGCCTGTAAGTCCAAATGCGGCACAAATTGCGGCAGAGCTAATAGGCAAAGTTAATGCAATTCCTACAACAGCAGAAACTAAGATTCCCATCCAGAACGGATGAAGTTTTGTTGTCCATACAAGGAATTTTCCTACAGAGCTTGCAGCAATTCCAATATATTCAGCAGTGAGCACAGTAAGCAGAATGCCAGATAAAATTGTTACAGCCGGTGTAATAATAATATCAACTTTTGTTTTTTTGCTTACAAGGCAACCAAGGTCTGCAGCAATTATTGAAATTATCAAAACGGCAAGAGGGCCGCCTGCACCGCCTGTTACATTTGCAGCCGAACCTACAGCCGCAAGAGAAAACAATACAAGAGCCGGCACTCCCATTGCAAAACCAATTCCAATGGCCATTGCCGCTCCAACAACATGTGAATCCTGTGCAAATTTTCCTGCATCTACCAGGAACTGAAAAACAGGATTTGTGTTCAGTTTTAAAAGCTGTTCACCTAATGTCTTAATAATGGCTCCAATCAATAAGGAACAGAAAAGTCCCTGAGCCATACCACTCATTGCATCTATACAATATCGTTTAACATATTTATTCATGAAAATAAAATATCAAAAAAAAAGAATCATTGCTATATATTTGAGAACAGTGCGTTATGTTGTTTATTATTCCCTAAAAGTGTATAATTGAATGATTTTTCTGGCAGGGAAATCATCCCGCATAAAAAAAGAGGTAAAATATGGCACTTAGATTATACAACACTATGGGACGAAAAATGGAAGAATTTAAACCGATTTCTGAAGGACATGCCGGTTTTTATGGCTGTGGTCCTACGGTTTATAATTATGCTCACATTGGAAATCTTCGTGCTTATGTTTGTTGGGATATTCTGGACAAAACCCTGCAGTTCTTAGGTTACGACATTAAACACGTTATGAATATTACCGATGTTGGACATCTTTCTGATGACGGCGACAACGGTGAAGATAAAATGAAAAAGTCTGCGGCAGAGAGACATCAGAGCGTACTTGAAGTTGCAAATTTTTATACAGACGCTTTTATGAAGGATATTGATTCAATGAATATCCGCCACCCGGACGTAATCTGCCGTGCTACTGAACACATCGACGACATGATTGAATTGATTAAAAAGATTGAAGCAAACGGTCACACATATATGGCCGGCGGAAATCTTTATTACGATATTTCTACTTATCCTGATTACGGTAAGCTTGCAAACCTGAATCTTGATGAGCTTAAGGCAGGAGCCGGAAAGCGTAAGGTTGTTGTTATTGACGAAAATAAGCGCAACCCTGGCGACTTTGTTCTCTGGTTCACAAAATCAAAATTTGAAGATCAGGCAATGACCTGGGATTCTCCTTGGGGACGCGGATATCCTGGCTGGCATATTGAATGTTCTGCAATGAGTATGAA
>JAEEGL011087718.1_pt1 | contig 17441 bp, 11 predicted proteins | sample 9134231 | NCBI WGS metagenome assembly JAEEGL01 (sample SAMN16246548, study PRJNA631951) | gut metagenome | biome: gut microbiome; feature: rumen; material: fiber-attached | host: Bos | place: Iran: Karaj | collected 2018-10
GAGCAGGGTTAATGATCTGTCCCTTCTCTTTATTGCCTGCAGCATGCAAATGATGCAGCATATGATCAATACGAGAACCTGAAAGGCATTTTCTATGGTCTCAATCATGATCCGTTTTGATCCCTTCTTTTTCCAGTTGCGTGCGTAGTGCTTTTTTTCCGTTGTTGATGAGGTTATTGATCTTCTTTTTGGTACAGCCAAGGGCTTTGGCGGCCTGCTCATAAGAAAGGTCGTTGCCATATACCAGCCACAGGGCTTCCCTGTACTGGGGCGCGATCCCGGCCAGGCACTGATAAAGCGCATCATCACGCTCTTTTATCAAAATTGCGTCCTCGGGCTGAAGTCCTTTTGCGATCCCGGCAGTGATCTGTTTTTCTTCCTGCCAGAGAACTCCCGGGACGCCGTCCTGCTGAAACTCAAAGGCGGAAAAGGTTACTTCCCGGCGCTTTTCTCTTTGCTTATAAAACCGGCAGGCCTTATGATGAGCTACCTTAAAAAGATAGGCCTTAAAGCAGCCCTCTTTGATCCTGGGCTTATCCGTCAGGATCACGGTAAAGCAGTCGATCATCAGATCTTCAGCATCCTCCACATTATGCAGAAAGCTGTTTAAATAAGCAATGAGCATATTATCATAGCGCAGCATGAGTTCATCTCCTGCGCTACGATCGCCCTTCAGATATCTGTTGTACAAGACATCATCACTGCTCATGGCTTTTCCTTTGTTTCAGAGGTTTTTACAGATCTGCAATGGTGATCTGCTTTACGGTTTCCATCTCGGCGCTGAGTTTTTCATATACCGGCAGAACATCCAGGGTTGCAAAATAGTCCATGGGATTTTCTGCCCGGCGGATCAGCTTGGCTTCGCCGTTTTCCTGCAGCAAAAGCTCAGCGGATTTCAGCTTACCGTTGTAGCTGTAGCCCATGGCAAATCCGTGGGCTCCGGCGTCGTGGATGAACAAATAATCTCCCATCTCGATCTCGGGAAGCTGTCTATCGATGGCAAACTTATCGTTGTTTTCGCAAAGGGATCCGGTAACGTCATAGGTATGATCCTTAGCAGCATCCTCTTTTCCCAGAACGGTGATGTGATGATAAGCGCCGTACATAGCCGGACGCATAAGGTTTACCGCACAGGCATCCACTCCGATGTACTCCTTATGGGTGTGCTTTTCATGAATAGCTCTGGTTACAAGGCCGCCGTAGGGTGCCATCATGAAACGTCCCATTTCGGTAAAGATGGCTACATCTCCCATTCCTGCAGGGATCAGGATCTTTTCATACTGCTGTCTTACCAGATCGCCGATGATAGCAATGTCGTTAGGCTCAGCATCCTCGGTATAGGGAATGCCTACGCCGCCGGAAAGGTTGATGAAGGAAAGGCTGACGCCGGTATCTTCCTTGATCTTGACTGCCAGTTCAAAGAGCTGTCCTGCCAGCTTGGGATAATACTCATTGGTTACGGTATTGCTTGCCAAAAATGCGTGGATACCGAACTTTTCAACACCTTTTTCCTTAAGGATCTTATAGGCCTCAAAGATCTGCTCGGTGGTCATGCCGTACTTTGCATCACCCGGATTGTCCATGATGCCGTTTGACATGGTGAACACGCCGCCGGGATTGTAACGGCAGGAAATGATCTTGGGAAGCCGTCCTCCCAAAGCCTTTTCCAGATACTCGATATGGGTAATGTCATCCAGATTAATGGTGGCGCCAATCTTGTCCGCGTACACATACTCTCTGGCAGGTGTATCATTGGAGGAAAACATAATCTGTTCTCCGGAAAGGCCAAGAGCCTCGGACATCATAAGCTCGGTCATGGAGGAACAATCGGTGCCGATGCCGTACTCGTTCAAAATGGAGATCAGAACGGGATTGGGGGTAGCCTTTACTGCGAAATACTCCCGAAAACCGGGATTCCAGGAAAAGGCCTTTTGTACGGCTTCGGCATTTTTCCGAATGCCTTTTTCATCATAAATGTGGAAGGGCGTAGGAAAAGTCTGTGCGATCTTTTCCACCTGCTCCTTGGTGATAAACGGTACTTTTTTCATAATCTTCTCCCCTTAAAACATGTATTACAGAAGTGACTTTCTCAGCTCCTCGCCGCTCAGCGGTGAAAGGTAAGCGGGTGCAATATCAAATACGGTCTTGCATCCGGTTGCGCCTTCCTTAGCCAGTCTTGCAATGGCTCTGGTGTAAGCTGCGATAACGGAGGAAGTAAACTCCGGATTGGAATCCAGCTTCAGACTGTACTCGATGATATGGGTATTCTCTTTGTCAAAGCCTGTCTTGCCGCTGCGAAGTACAACGCCGCCGTGAGGGATGCCGCTATGGTCTCTCTTCAGCTCCTCTTCGGAAATGAAATGTACGGTGGTATCATAGTCTGCAAAGTAGTTGGGCATGGTCTTGATCTCTTCTTCGATCTTAGCCTTATCTGCGCCTTCCTCTGCTACTACAAAGCACTCTCTGGTGTGCTTTTCTCTGGTGGTAAGCTCGGGATTTTCACCGTTTCTGACTGCCTGCAAAGCTGCATCCACAGGGATGGTGTATTGCTTTCCGTCCTTTACGCCTTCGATACGGCGAATGGCGTCGGAATGTCCCTGGCTGACACCTTTTCCCCAGAAGGTATAATCCTTACCCTCAGGAAGGATGGCACCTGCCATCATACGATTTAAGGAAAACAGGCCCGGATCCCAACCTACGGAGATCATTGCCACGTGACCGCTCTCCTTTGCTGCCTTATCTACATTTGCAAAATGCTCCGGAATCCTTGCGTGGGTATCGAAGCTGTCAATGACATTGAAATACTTTGCATACTCAGGTGTCTGTACGGGAAGGTCCGTTGCAGATCCGCCGCAGATTACGAGGACATCGATCTCGTCCTTATGTGCTGCTGCATCCTGTGCGCTGTAAACGGGAACGCCCTGTGTCTTAGTCTGAACGGTTGCAGGATCTCTTCTTGTAAAGAGCGCTGCCAGCTCCATATCGGGGTTCTGACGGATAGCCGCCTCCATTCCTCTTCCCAGATTGCCGTATCCCAGGATTCCTACTCTGATTGCCATTGTTGTCTCCTCCTTGTATTGCATATAATAAAATTTTATTTATTGCCGATTTTCAATTTGCCAGTCAATGGGCGCAAGGCCGTTTTGTTCCAAAAAGGCATTGGTCCGGCTAAAGGGTTTGCTTCCGAAGAATCCTCTGTAAGCCGAAAGGGGGCTTGGATGAGGCGCCTTCAGGATCAGGTGCTTCGGATTGTGCAGCATGGCTGCTTTTCTCTGTGCCGGAGAGCCCCACAGGATAAAGACCATGGGACGATCCTGCTCTGCCAGTACTTTGATGGCTGCATCCGTATATTCCTCCCAGCCGATGCCCCGGTGGGAATTGGCCTGATGTGCCCTGACGGTAAGTACGGTATTAAGCAGCAGCACACCCTGTTTTGCCCACTTAACCAAATAGCCGTTATCGGGAATATAGCATCCCAGATCATCGTGAAGCTCCTTGTAGATGTTCACCAGGGAAGGCGGAATTTCCACATCGGGCTTTACAGAAAAACACAGGCCATGGGCCTGTCCCGGACCGTGATAAGGGTCCTGTCCGATGATCACTACTTTAACCTCTTCCAGGGGCGTGAGTTCAAAGGCGGAAAGTACTTCCTTTGCAGGTGGAAATACAGGTCCTCTTTGATACTCCTTTTTTACCGTCTCAAACAGCTTTTTATAATAGGGCTTGGAGAACTCGGGACGCATGGCTGCTTCCCAGCCTCCGGATAATACTGCCATTTAGTCTTCCTCTTGGCAGCTGCAGGCACAGTTGCCTTCTGTTTTGTTTCCGTCTGCGCTGCAGTTTTCGTTATTGCTGGCGATGGTAATGCTTCTGAAGGGTGTGATCAGGATTCCCAGTAAAACGCCTGCCAAAACTGCCGTTAAAAACTCGAAAAACAACAGTTTTCCGTTGATGGTCTTCTCTTCATCCAGGGATGCCCATTTTTGCTTGATTGATTTCATATCTGCCTCCTGCCTGAAACAAATGCTCTACTATGTTTCCTATTGTATCCTACAACCTGACGGATACGCCCTTGTCTCTCAGATACTCCTTTACCTCGCGGATGGAAAGCTCCTTAAAGTGGAACAGGGAAGCCGCCAGGGCAGCGTCTGCCTCACCATCCGTCAGAGCCTCGTAAAAGTGCTCCGTTGTTCCTGCACCGCCGGAAGCGATGACGGGAATGGAAACGCTCTGTGCAATGGCTTTTGTCAGTTCAATATCATATCCTGCCTTGGTACCGTCGCAGTCCATACTGGTAAGAAGGATCTCTCCTGCTCCCAGCTTTTCCGCTTTCACAGCCCATTCCACAGCGTCGATGCCCATATCCACTCTTCCGCCGTTCTTAAAGATGTTCCAGCCGCTTCCGTCCTCCCGGCGCTTAGCATCAATGGCAAGTACCACGCACTGACTGCCGAACTTTTCTGCAGCATCGGAGATCAGCTGTGGATTCATAATGGCTGCGGAATTAACGGAAACTTTATCAGCTCCCTCTCTTAAAATGGCTCTGAAGTCTTCCACGGTTCGAATGCCGCCCCCTACGGTAAAGGGGATGAAGACCTGCTCTGCAACCCGTCGCACCATATCCACCACGGTTTCACGGCCATCGGAGGATGCGGTGATGTCCAAAAACACCAGCTCATCCGCGCCTTCCTTATCATAAACCTTTGCAACCTCTACCGGATCTCCGGCATCAATGAGATTGATGAAATTAACTCCCTTGACTACACGCCCTTTGTTGACATCCAGACAGGGGATGATCCTTTTTGTGTGCATAGTATTTATCCTCTTCGCTTTAACGCTTATACGCTTATCCGTTGCCTGCCGGCGCCCCTGTTAGTTAGCGTTTGCTAACTTTTTAGGACAACTCCAGGAAATTCTTCAAGATTCCCAATCCCACATCCGAACTCTTTTCCGGATGGAACTGGCAGGCAAAAATGTTGTCCTTCTCTACGGATGCATGCACCGTTACGCCATATTCCGTAGTTGCGGTAACGATGGCCGGATCCTTTGCCTGCAGGTAGTAGGAATGGACGAAATACACGTAAGGATGATCCGCCAGCCCCTGAAACAGTCTGCCGCTTCCGGGAAAGGAAAGATCGTTCCAGCCGATCTGGGGGATCTTCAATCCGATCTCATCGGGGAACCGCACAATTTTTCCTTCCAGGATCCCGAGGCCTTCTACTCCCGGGCTTTCCTCGCTTTCTTCAAACAGCAGCTGAAGTCCCAGGCAGATGCCCAAAAAGGGGGTCTTTTTCTCTGTCACCTTGCGGATCACATCCACAAGTCCGTAGCTTTTAAGCCTTTTCATAGCATCTCCGAAGGCTCCCACACCGGGAAGGATCACCTTATCGGCACCCAGGATGGTATCCGGATCTCTTGTGATAACAGCCTCATATCCCAGGGATACAACGGCTTTTTCCACACTTTTCATATTGCCTGCGTCATAATCTATGACTGCGATCATTCTATTTCCTCCTCCGGGAGAAGATCCTGCAGATTGGTCTGTCCGCCTTCAAGATCTGCACCGGCGCCACCGCCTTCTTCTCCGCCTTCAGGTGTTCCCACCTGGTTAAAATCTATCTCCGGAACATCGATCTCGGAAAGTCCGCCGTTTGCCTCCCTGTCATAGTTGGAATTCTGGCGGGAGAGACCTCCGGTAATATGTTCAAGCTCAAGAGTATAGTTGTAATCATCCTGCGCATAAATCCTGTGGATCTCATCCTCATCCAGATGATACTGGTTCTGCAAAATAGTGAGGATCTGCTCCTTCACAGCCCCTGCTTCCGGAGCGGCTTCGTAGTGATCGATATCCTCTGCCATCTCATCATACAGGATGTAGCCTTCGATAAGACTGTCCAGGGCCTCAACAGGCATGTTCATGCCTACATAGTGCTGGTAAGCTTCCACCTTATGCTGGAACTTCAGCACGATTCTGGACTTCATGAACATCTTTTCTTCTTCTTCCGAAAGCTTCTTGCCGATAAGGCCTTCATAAGCCTCATAGTACTGTTTTTCTTTGAACGCTTTCTTCGCAGACTGTACTTCAAACAGCGGCGGGATCAAAAGTACAAAGATCAGTACCAGTGCCAAAATGGAAATACACATGATAAAGATCAAAATAACCATCTTGGTAGGAAGCTTCTTTACGGGCTCTTCCGGTGCCTTGGGCTTCTTTTCCTTCTTGGGTTTGGGCGGCTTCTTGGGCTTTTTCTCTTTCTTGGGCTTTTCCTTCTTAGGCTTCTTGGCGGTCATGCCTTTGCCTTCCCTGTCCAGCTCGTCCAGGATGGCTTCGTTGTCGTCAGCGTCCGTGGCCTTACCCTTCTTGCCCTTCTTCTTTTTCGGCTTCGGCTCTTCTTCCTCTTCCTCCACCTCTTCTGTCAAAGCGGCAAACAACTTGGCAAACAGGCCTTTTTTCTCGCCTTCTTCGCCGTCTTTTCCTTTTTTGCCTTTCTTCTTTTTCCCTTTTTCTTCCGGTTCTTCGGACTCTTTTCCCTTAGAAGCTGCAGCAGAAGCGCCTTTTTCTCCTTTTTCCGGAATGGCAGCTGCTTCTTCCTCTTCACGCTTCATTCTCTCGGCAGCCTGCTCCAGGGTCTCTTCACCATCAAGAGCTCCATCCCCTCCCAGCATGGGCGCAATATCATCCATGCCCTCAGGCTCTTCGGGAATGCCGCCAAAATCCATATTGGCAAGCTCGGCCATCTTATCCATCTCGGATGCTTCACTGGCCTGTTCTTCCTCTTTTTCCTTATCTGCTTTCTTCTTTTTCTTCCTGGCAAAAAGGCCCTTCAAGCCCTTCTTAGGCTCCTCTTCTTCTCCATCCTCTTCGGATGTCTCTTCCTTCTTGCCCCGCTTTTTCTTGGCTTCTTTCTTGCCTTCCTTCTTGCTGCGCTCTCTTTCTTCTTCCTCTTCTTCCAGCTGCTCAGCCATACGGATGGCTTCCTGTGCGGCGTCCTCTTCGGGCTCATCGGCACCACCACCGCCACCGCCGCCTATAGCAGCTCCGAAGCTTCCGGTATCTATGCCTTCTTTTTCTTCTTCCTCCTCTGCGCCCTCACCCTGTTCATCCAAAAGTGCGCGCATCTCATCCTCAACCAGCTCATGCTCGTCGGATTTTCGAAGGAGCTCGCCGATCTCCTGCAGCTCGGGATCATCATCCCCAAGGTCGGAAAGCAGGCTGCTCAGCTCCATATCTGCTGCATCCAGTCCGGTTTCTTCCTTGCTTTCCATGGCTGCCTTCAGAGCCTCTTCGATATCAACGTCCTCTTCCTCGTCATCAGTTCCTGCGGCCCCTTGTGCATCAAGGCCCAGGAGTTTATCGATGGCATCGGGATCGTTCATATCCAGCTCTTCGATGTCGGAGAGGTCGGTAGTTTCCACAGTGCTTTCAGCGGTCTGTGACTCCTGTTCCATCTCTTCAGTTGTCAGCTCTTTGTTTTCTTCCATGCTTTCGTCCGGTGCTTGATAGCCGGACTCCTCCCCACTGGTTTTCTTGGATGTATTATCCTGCTTCTCCCTGCCATTTGCCTGATCGATCATGGCTGCAATCTGGTCCTGGGACAACAGTTCGTTGGGATCGCCAGACTCTGTTTCCGCTTCCTGCATCTCCTCGCTGCCGATACCCTGCTCAAGTATGGCTGAAATCTCATCCTGTGACAGGTCTTTTTTATTCTCCACGTCTGTATGTTCCTGCGTCTCTACGCCGGACTCCTCCTGCGTTTTTTCTTGTGTATCTGCGGCCTCTGTTGCCTCTTCCACATCCTCAGTTGTATCTTCCTGAGTCTCTTCCTGCGGTTCCTCCTGAGCCTCTGTACCACCATCTACCTGTGCGAACATGGCTGCAATCTGTTCCGGTGTCAGCTGTGCGTTGGGATCATCCGATACCGGGGTAATCTCAGGAACCATGGATTCACTGGGTTCTTCCAGTGCTTCCTCTTCCTTTGCGTCTTCAGTAGATTTTTCCTGTATATCAGCGCCGCCATCCGCTTGCGCGAACATGGCCGCTATCTGCTCCGGCATCAGTTTTGCATTAGGATCATCCGATACCGGAGTGATCTCAGGTACCGTGGATTCACTGGGTTCTTCCAGCGCTTCCTCTTCCTTTTCGTCTTCAGTAGATTTTTCCTGCGTATCTGCTCCGCCATCCGCTTGTGCAAACATAGCCGCTATCTGCTCAGGCGTTAGTTTTGCATTAGGATCATCTGATACCGGAGTAATTTCCGGTACCGCGGGTTCAGCGGGTTCTTCCGGCTCACTCTCTGCGGCGCCGCCACCACCGATCTGTCCGAACATAGCTGAACTTGAATCCTGCTTCAAATCCTCCTCTGTCAGCTTGGGAAAATCATCAGCAACTTCCTGATCTTCCGACTCCTCGTCAGATGTTTCCTCGGACACTTCGTCCTCTAATGCTTTATTCTCAGTTGCATCTTCCTGTATATCTTCTACAGTGTCCTCTGCCTCAGCTTCGGATGCCTCGTCTTCTTCCCGTATCTCTTCTAAGGTCTTCTCCGCTTCTGCCTCGGATCCCTGGTCTTGCTCTTCTTCCTGCGCCTCTGCTCCACCATCCGCCTGTGCAAACATAGCCGCAATCTGCTCCGGCGTCAGCTTTGCATTAGGGTCATCTGAAACCGGGGTAATCTCCGGTACTGCGGACTCTTCCGGCGCTTCTTCCTCTGCTATCTCTTCCGGCGCTTCTTCCTCTACTACCTCTTCCGGTTCTTCTTCCTGAATATCTTCTACGGTGTCCTCTGCTACCTCTTCCTGTACTGCCTCAATTATCTCTTCCTGCACTTGTACAGGTTCAGGTTCAGGCTCCGACTTCTCTACAACCTCCGGCTCACTGCTTTTTGCGACGGTCTCCACATCAGAAACAGCCGAAGTCTCCTCCGGCTCATTTTTTTCTGTATTCTGATTCATCATTGCCGCCAAAAGGCTGTCCAGATATTCTTCGCTTGAGCTCATTTTCGGAAGGTTCTATGATAAAAATAGGCTGGGACAAGCCCAGCCTGTTAAAAGTTTCTTACAATACCAAATCATCAATGATTCTGACAAGATTACCAATTTCAGGCTTGGAAAGCTGTGCGTCCGCACCAAGTGCCTCACCCTTTTTCCTCATTTCCTCATTTACCAACGAGGAGAAGATCACTACCGGGATATCCTTAGTTGCCGGGTCTTCTTTTACCAGCTTCGTCAGCCTGTGACCATCCATCAGCGGCATCTCGATATCTGTGATCAGGCACTTCACATGTTTATCCAATGTGCCCTCATCCTTGCACTCGCAGATCACATCCCAGGCCTCCTGGCCGTTTTCGGTGTGGATCAGATTCTCATATCCCGCCTTCTTCAAAGAATCTACAATCAACTTGTTCAAAAGCGGTGAATCCTCTGCGATCAGAATGGGTACATCATTTCTGGTTCTAACCCCCAGTTCATCGATCTCCGTCATCTTCAATCCGGTCTCCGGGCTGATATCCGTAACAATCTTCTCGAAGTCCAGAATGATGATCAGCTTTCCGTTGATCTTGATGATACCCGTGGAAATTCCGTCTTCGGGATTGGATACCGTGGTTCCCGGCTTAATGATCTCCGTCCAGGAAACTCTGTGGATCCCGACTACCTGATCTACATGGAAAGCAATATCCAACTTGTTAAAGTTCGTGATGATAAACAGGCCCTTGGGCTCTGACTGCCCTCTCTGTAAGCAATTCCGAAGATCAATGGCTGTGATCATCACATCACGCGGCATGAATATTCCTTCAATACTCGGATGCGCATTCGGAACAGGTGTGACAGCCTGATAGGTAATAATCTCGCGGATCTTCGCTACGTTAATACCGTAAGAATTGCCATCTACCAAAAACTCCAATACTTCCAATTCATTCGTTCCATTTTCCAATAAGATGTTTGTATCCATTCTGTCACCTCACAAAATACCTTCAAATGTACGGAACATACTATACCGCCTTTGTAATTATATCAAAAAATTACCCGATTGTATAGAAAAATCTGAAAAAGAGGGGGCGGATCATCGCAGTCTGTTTTCCATCCTGTTGATCACGTAAAAACCCTTTGCATTCAGGCTGTCTTCCCTGTTATAAAGCATCTCGGAATCGTCCATCTGCCGGAAAATAGCTCCCGCCTGTTCCGCAATGCACTGCATGGCTGCCGTATCCCATTCCATGGTGGGATTATGCCGGAAATATATGTCCGCATCTCCCTTTGCTACCAGGCAGCCCTTGAGGGAGCTTCCCATCTGTACCATCTTTGTGATGTGATATTTATCCAAAAGCTCCTGCATTGCCGGTGAAGCATGAGAACTGCTGCCCACTGCCCGAAGCTTTGTAACCTCAGTTTGATCGGAAACCTGAAGCTTTTCCGCTGCTCCGATGACAGGCAATTCATAAAACTCTTCTGTCTTATTGTTTAATAGTTCTTTTTCCTTCTCAATATCGATCTTTTCCAGGAAGCTGCCTACCCCTTCGGCGGCCCAGTACAACTCTCCCGTTACAGGCACATAGATCACACCCATAATGGATCTGTGATCCTTGGCTAGGGCGATATTCACGGTAAACTGTCCGTTTCTCTTGATAAACTCCTTGGTGCCGTCCAAAGGATCCACCACAAAGCACATGGGGTTGGAAAGCCGCTCTTTATCATCCACGCCTTCTTCAGACAAAAGTGCATATTCCGGGAATTGCTTTGTCAGATAATCAGCAATGATACCATGAGATGCTTTATCGGCATTGGTCAAAGGTGACCCATCCCCTTTTTTCTCGATCTCGATATCATCTGCCTTTTCATAGATTTCCATAATGGCAAGTCCTGCCTCTACAGCGGCCTGCCTGCAAACCTTCAATTCCTTTTCCCACATGCTATTCTGGCTCCTTTTCGCTTTTTCTTACAAACAAAACGGCGCCGACTCCGGCGCCGCTTGCATGAAATCTCTTATGATTACAGTGTAAACTCTCCGATGAGGTTCTGCAGGTTCTCTGTCTGGTTTACATTGTCCGCAACCAGTCCCTGTACGGTGTTGGTCTTGTTCACAACATCATCCGTCTTGCCTGCCACATCGGAAATGCCCTGTGCAGACTGAGAAACCGTCGTATGGATACCGTCAATAGAACGATCTACGTCATTGATAATATCGTTCAGCTCTGTCATGGCTACCTGCATTTCCTTCAGGCTTCTCTCAAAGTTTGCAGCGTCATCATTGTACTGGGTACTGATGCTCTCAATGAGTTGCAGGTTCTCTTCCGTAGATTTCTCGGTAAACTCAAGTACCTCTGCCAGGCAATCACGCATGCCGGATACAGCGCCCTTGATCTCGGTGATGATCTCATCGATCTGTACAACGGTAGCTGCGGATTCGTTGGCAAGCTTACCGATCTCATCTGCTACGACTGCAAAACCGCGGCCGGCTGCACCCGCTCTGGCTGCCTCAATGCTGGCATTCAGGGACAGCAGATTGGTCTGCTCGGTAACGCTCTTGATGGTCTCGGTCAGTTCATTGATGCGGTTAATGGACTTCGCATCGTTGATGGCCTTCTCCGTATTCAGTTTGATATCAGCCAAAACGGTGTTGGCTTTTCTCTTGGACTTTTCAGCCTGATGAATGCCGTCAGCCGCTTTTTCGTAGATCTCGCCTGCGGTGGTGATACCTGCCAGAGCGAGCTCGGAAACATGGCTGGATTTCTGTACCATGTTGTTCATATTGCCGGCAATGCTGTCCGCCGTAGCAGTAGTCTCCTGCATCATGGCTGCCAGATCCACTACCGTGTTGGCATTATCGGTGGATGCATTGGATATGTCATAAACCGCAAGGTGAATCTGCTCGGAGCTTTCGGTGATCCTGTCAACGGAATTCTTGATATCCAGGGTGATCCGGTCGATCTGGGAACTCATGGCCAGGGTGCTCCGTGCAAGCATACCCGTTTCATTCTGCCAGTTCTCATAGTTTTTCAAAAAGGCATCTTCGGTGAAGTTCAGATTGGCCACGCGGTCCATGGAAACACCAAGGTGCTTGATGGGCCTTACGATGATCCCAATCACAAAGTAAGCCAGAACACTGGCAAGGATCGGAAACAGGATGGCTGCTATGATCACGCTTGCGGGGAAGGCTGCCGCCTGCTTGCGGATGTGTGCCAGGTTTGCGGATACTACAATGATATCTTTTATAGCGCCTGACTGCACGATATAAAAGCCGGCATACTTCTTTTCGCCCTTAAATACATACTCTACAACGCCGGGATCCGGAACCGTACCTGCCTCCAGCTGTGCAACCAACTGTTTTACCGCATCATTTTCCACGGGCTGTCCGATCTTTTCCGCCGTGGGATGATACAGCATGGTACCGTCTTGATTTACGACATAGATATATCCGTCCGGATCGTTGGGGATCTCTGCTGTTCCCACCGCTTCCTCAAAGTTCTTGGCTGTCAGCTGTTGGCCGCCCTTGATCCCGATGGTGGTCTCCACCGCATGTCCATAGCTGATGGCGATGGCTCTCATGTCTTCACTGACCATTCCGGAAATACGCTTGGTATAAGCGGTTTTGTTGGCGATGAGTACCACGATGATGCCCAGGATGATGATCAGATCCGTCAGGATCACCACCTTTATGTTCAGGCTCAATTTCCCCATTACATCCAGTTTCAGTTTCGGCTTTTTCCCTTCCATGGCATAACCCTCCTGCGATTATTCCCTCTCAATTTGCCTTTACTTCCCCCGTAAAGACACTACAATTATACTAAATTTCCGTATATTGTGTCAACGAAAACAGGAGCCTTTCAGCTCCCGTTTTCACTCTAATTTTCAGTTATTTCCTTTTTCTTATTTCACCTTAGCGGTTTTTGCAAGGCCACCTTTCTGAAGCAGCTTTTTATAAGCTTTCTTTTTCTTGCCGGGCACCTTCACCGATGCCTTTTTGTGAATGCCTCCAAAGGCCTTCTTTCCGACCTTTGTCAGCTTCTTGCTCTTGATCTGGATGGTCTTTAACGTACTGCATCCGTTAAAGGCATTCTTGGCGATCTTTGTTACGTTAGCACCGATCACAAGCTTGGTCACCTTGGTGCAGCCCTTTGTAACTTTGCCTGCAACTCCGGTTACCTTGAAGTTGTTGCCATCAATAGTTGTCTTTGCAGGAATGCTGATCTTATCCGTATCCAGGTTGTAAGGTCCCACATACTCGGCAGTTCCGCTCTTGAATTTACCCTTTTTGAAAACGATGGTGGTAATACGGTATTTGCCGCCGGTCTTTTGGTCGGCTACCAATACGCCCTTCTTCAGTTCCTTAGTGGTAAGTTTTTCTGCTACAGCAAAGGTGATGCCATTCGGATCTGTCAGTGTTGTTCCGTCTGCAGAGAACGTTCCGATCCCAGGCTGCGTATTGTCATCTTTTTCATTGCTGCCCTGAGGTGCCTGTCCTGCAGGATCTGTAGCCTTTGGATCGTTTGTTTTCGGATCATCCGTTTTGGGATCATCCTTCTTCGGATCTTCTTTCTTCGGATCCTCCTTCGGATCTTCCGAGACGGGTTTCTTTTTGAAGGTTGCGGTCAGAGCGCAGTCTTTCTCTACGTTAAAGGTGTAATCTGCCTCTGCCTCCAGCAGCAGGCCCTCCTCATCATACCAGCCTGCAAACTCATATCCGCTGTCTGCCACTGCATGAACGGTGATATTGCTGTTTTCCATAAAGGCTCCGGCTCCGCTGGTGGTGCCGCCCTCGCCTGTAAAGATCCTGACCGTATAGGAAGTGATCACAGGACCCGAACCGATTTTTGTAAATACAGCAGTCCAGGCCTCATCCCCCTCCGCGATCAGTTCAAAACTGGCAGGCTTATCCGTATCGATACCGAATCTCTGCCATTTTTCGAAGGCATATCCCTCAAAGGCCTCCGCCTCAAACTTTACGGTAGCACCTGCGATACAGGTGCATCCGCCCTTGGCGCTTCCGCCCTCTGCTGCATCCACACTGATCGTGCATTTTACCCAATCCTGTCTGAATACGGCTACATAAGCAGCATCATCTTCTACGACAACGGCAATGGTTCCGTTTCCTTCTATGTCAACTCCATCCTTCTGCCAGTGATCGAATGCAAAACCTTTATTGGGGATGGCCGTCAGGACAACAAGCTCTCCCTTTTTATAGGTTTCATTTCCACCCGTTACCGTTCCGCCCTCCGTTGCATTCACATAGATCATGTATTCGGGAATTACCGGGGGTTTGTAGGTCCATTTTGCAAACAGGCGAGTATCTCTGTTATATGTCTGAGTATCATCAACCTTTGTGTTCTCGACGTAATCCTTTGATGCATACCAGCCTTCAAACTTATGATCTGCTCTTACAGGCGTCGGCAGTTCAACAGTTTTTGTTGTTTTGTTTATCGAAGCACTCTCAGGCGAAACCGTTCCGCCGCAGGCATCAAAGTAAACTACAGGGATTGTCCGATGCTCCGTGATCGTCATGGTGACGCTCATCAGCTCCTTATCACTCGAATGACTTAGATCGGTACTGTAATCGGTATCATACCAATACTTTATGGTTTTTGCGCCACTCAGGAACTTATATCCGGTGTCCTGCTTCGTATATGCAATATCATTATCGGACGCATCTTTCACAGACTCGATCTGCACCTTATCGATCTCCATCGTGGAATCCAACGCTTCGAAATCCAAAATATCATTCAAACATGTCACGTCTCTTGTCTGATTACGGATCGATTTCGAATTCAGCGAAAGGCCCGTAAGATCTAAAGCCACCAGATGGTTTCCGGCACATTTCAAAGTCGTAAGCTTTCTGTTCTGAGAAAGATTCAGACTCGTCAGCTCGCAGTTTTCACATTCCAGGCTCGTCAGCAACGGATTCTCCATAAGCTCCAGCTTTTTGATCCCGGTTGCGTCCACATCCAGTTTTTTCAGCTTTTTGTTGCCGCTAAGGTCAAGTGCCGAAAAGGCACATCCCTCCAGTACCAGGGTTTCCAGATTTACATTCCGACTCAGATCCAAAGCACTGATAGGTACAATACCGTATTCGGATGAGCTTCTGCAATTCAGGCTCGTTAATGCGATATTTTTACTCACATCAATCGAATCCAAAGAGTTGCAGTAGTTGCAGGTCAGGTTTTTCAGCGACAGGTTGTCGCCTGTGGTAAGGTTCTCAAGGGCCGTATTGTTGCTGCAATCCAGCGATGAAAGGCCGGATGCGCCGCTCACATCCAGGGTTTTCAGATTGCTGCACTTGTTGATCTGAAGATTCCCGATTCCCGCGTCGCTTCCTATCGTAAGACTTTCCGGCGTCGAACACTGTTTGATGCTCAAAGAATCCACAGAAGCATTCGTAAAGGATGGCTGCTGCAGCACCAGACTGTCTGACAAGACGATTGACCTGGCAGTAGCGTTTGTAAGGATCACATTTTTCAGAGCTTTAACCCCGGTCGCGCTGATGCTATAGACAGAGCCGTTCTTAACTGCCAGCTTTGACAGACTCTCACAGTTGTCGCATTTTAACGTCAGATTAGCAGGTACGGTTTCCAGCGTCAGGGATTCGATTCCTGTACCGGATACGTCCAGACTCTTCAATGTTCCGATCCCGGTTGTATCCAGTCCCGTCAGTGACGCATTCCCGGAACAATCCATGCTCCATTTTTCACCGGCTGCCAGAATACCGCGGATCTTTAAGGTACCTGTCAGCTTGTTGCCGAAGCACTTAAATGACCTGGTGGCAGGCTTTACAGATCCGGTGTCAAGCTGCACGATCCCGCAGGAGCAACAATCGATCACCTCCATGGTACATCCGTCAACAGTTGCAGGAAGGGTCAAGAGCTTCATGTTTGGATTATTATAGAGCTTTAAGCTGGTCCCTTCTTTAAATATCGGGGTACAACTGGAAGGATTCTGCATACTCAGACCGGTAAATCCGTCATCATGCATCTCCAGAGATGAACCGTTTTCAAAGGTCGTTCCCTTTGCCAGGAATGTATTCAGCTTTGCATTGTAATTGGCCCAAACCGCTCCTGCATCATCCGTCTTTCCGATCACAGAACCCGAAATATCAAGTCTTGTAAGTGCGTCATTACAGGCGGCAAATAAATAATCGATCCGTGCTACATTTTTTGCCGTGATCTGAGACAGGTTCGGGCAATAGCTGCAATTCACATGCAGATACGGCATGCTGTCAAACGAAAGCGCTCTCAGATCCTTTGACTGATCCAGATCGATCGTTCGAAGAGAGCCGCTCGTGGGAACGTACAGATAGTAAAACCCACCTGAATTTGTCAGTTCAAGAGTATCCAGTTTGTTGCACCCGGAGAAATTCAGTTCACTATCTGATCCCGGCTCACCCACTACCGTAAGGTTAGATCCTTTAAATTCATACAGCTTCTTCATCTGCAACAGGGACGTATTGAATTTTCCCGTTTTACTGTCATAAATCTGTAAAGTGCGAAGAGAAGAAGGCAGGGAAATACTATCGTCTGTCCCGCCAACGTAATCATCAATAAACACATGCACCAGATATCTATTTTGGGAAAGGTTCAGGCTCTTGATATTGGTCTTCTTATTGACTTTGATCGTAAGGTTTCGAAGATAAGGGAAATACTCGATTCCCTTGAGCATATTCTCTCCCACATCTGTATTGTAAGTAAGGCTTAGACTCTTTACCGCCTGCTGTGCCCGATAGCGGTACATGGAATTGTCCTCATTGATCGGGCTGTCTTTACCCATTCCCTTCACAGCATTCAAAAGAACCGGATCTTTGATCAGCTTGGTTGCATCTACACTGGGGTTATCAGTATCATTTTTGATCACAGCTCCCGGTTGATCTACAGCCACGGTATCCCATGGATTCTGCATCTTGCACTCAATAACCGGTGAATAAAAAATATTGGGGTGTAGTGCATCCTGTGTCCACTGATCATAATCTTGATCATCATAGGTGTACATGTTGTTCTCGCAGACATTCAGGCGCATGCCCGATCCCATCGTATTTCCATTCAGGGCAGACAAAACAAGCCTATAACGGTATTTTTTACCCATTTTGAAGGTCCCGCTTGCATTGCTCCAGATCCCTGTAACGCTGGTATATTCCTCATAGCCGCTTTGTGCAAAATTCTGCTGAAACGCGCTCTCAAATCCCATAGGATTAGGGGCACCGGATATCACCAGCGATTCTATTTTCTGACCGGCATACACCTCGGTAAAGGATGCCTGATAATGCGTATTATCCTGGCTCTGCATCGTGAACCATACAGTATTATTCGTACTGTCCGTTCCCCATGTTTCCGCCTTCACATCCGTCCCTGTCAGGCCACTTGCTCCCAAAAGAAGCACCATCCCCAAACACAGGCGGATTATTGTTCTTTTCAGCTGTTGCATTTGCCCCTCTCCTTTCTGCAGATACCAAAGTGACCCTC
>JAEEGL011340057.1_pt1 | contig 17441 bp, 11 predicted proteins | sample 9134231 | NCBI WGS metagenome assembly JAEEGL01 (sample SAMN16246548, study PRJNA631951) | gut metagenome | biome: gut microbiome; feature: rumen; material: fiber-attached | host: Bos | place: Iran: Karaj | collected 2018-10
CCCATCATCGGGCTGGCGTATCCTTTTTCGCGGAACGCGGCGCAGACGTCGAAAAGCTCCTGCAAGGTCGCGGGAACCTTGAGCCCCTCTTTTTCAAACAGATCGTTGTTGATCAGCATCCCGTAGGACGTCGAGAAGACCGGGACCATCAGAACAGCTCCCTGCGCGTCGCGGGCGATAAGGCCGGGACGGATGCAGTTCAGATCGAGCCCGAGAGCTTCGTCGGCAAGGTTTTCCATATGCGCGAAAACCCCGTCGTAAGCGGCGTTGCCGGTCATCCAGCTGAATGAAAAGAAGATGTTCGGCGCGTCGTTTCCGTCAAGGACGGTGGCGATCGAATTGTTGTAGTCGTCGATCTTCGTGTAGCTCAGTTCAACGTTCGGGTAAAACTCGTTGAAGCGGTCGAATTCCGCTTCGAGCGCCTCGAAGTTGCTGTAAGTTCCCACTACGCTGATCTTACACGCGGTGGCGGCGTCCAGCCCGGGTTCAAAGCCTTTCTGCTCCTCCGGCTGATTCGCGGAGCTGCAGGCGGCCGAGCCGAGGATCATCAGCGCCGCCAGAATGATGCTGAAGATTTTTTTCATTTTCAGTTCTCCCTTTCTTTTATCTTACGGATTTCCTTGATAACAAGCTTGACGTCCACGGGCTTGGCGATATGTCCGTTCATGCCCGCGTTAAGACACTCGGTGACGTTTTCGGAGAACGCGTCGGCCGTCATCGCGATTATCGGGATCGACGCGGCCCACGGATTCTCCAGTTTGCGGATCTCTTTCGTGGCGTCGAGGCCGTTCATTTCAGGCATCTGCACGTCCATGAATATCAGCGTGTAGCGCCCTTCCTCGGCCTCTTTCATCTTATCGACGCAGACGCGGCCGTTCTCGGCGCGTTCCGCGGTCACGCCGAACATGCCGAGCATCGCGTTTATGATTTCCCAGTTGATATCGTTATCCTCCGCCACGAGGACGTGCACTCCGTCAAGATCGGAATAATCGTCCTCCGGCTCGGCGGATTTGATTTCTTTTCCGAGCAGCTGGCTTATCTTGTCATAAAGCGTGGAGCGGAAAAGCGGCTTGCTGACGAAGCCGTTGGCTCCCGCCTTCTTCGCCTCTTCTTCGACCTCGGACGTGTCGTAGGCGGATATGAGCAGAACGGGGACGTTCTCGTCTATCTCCGACCGGATCCGGCGCACCGTTTCAATCCCGTTCATATCCGGCATCTTCCAGTCGAGTATGATAACGTCGAAGCTGCGTCCCTCGCCACGGCGCACGGAAATCATACCGAGCGCCTCCGCGCCGCTCTTCGCGCATTCGACCTTCGCGCCCATGGATTCGAGCGTATCCTCGGCCGTCTTGAGGAGCACTTCGTCGTCGTCGACGACCAGAACGTCGATCGGATCGAGCCGCATATCCTCTCTCTGTCTGTCGGATACGGGAATGTCTATGACGACGTTAAAGGTCGTTCCCTTGCCGGGCTCGCTTTGGCACTCGATCGTTCCGCCCATCAGATCGACCATCCTCTTCGTGATCGCAAGGCCGAGTCCGGTGCCCTGAATGCTGTTCACGCGGCTGTCCGTCTGGCGTGAAAACGGCTGGAACATTCTTTCCATAAACTCCGGAGTCATACCGATCCCGGTATCGGAAACCCGATACGTCAGTCTGACGCAGCCGTCGGCGGGGCTTTCCTCTTCCTTCATATCCACGCTGACACTGCCGCCCGGCTCGGTGTATTTGACGGCGTTGGAAAGGATATTGATATAGATCTGATTCAGCCTGAGCTGATCGGCGTAAAGATATTCCTTTTCCATGCGGTTGACGCGGAAGTTGAAATCTATATTCTTCTCTTTGACCATCGGCTGAGACAGGTTGACGAGATTCTCGACCGTTTCGACTATGGAGAACGTCACGGGCGACAGATTCAGCTTTCCGCTCTCGACCTTGGATATATCCAGAATATCGTTTATCAGCGTAAGCAGGTGGTTGCCGGCAAGGCCGATCTTGCGGAGGCTTTCTCCCGTCGCCTCGGGATCGCCGAGGTTCTTCTGCGCGATCGTCGTCAGACCGATGATGGCGTTCATCGGAGTGCGGATGTCGTGCGACATGGTGGAAAGGAAATCGGTTTTCGCTTTGTTGGCGGACTCCGCCTCCGTCGCCGCTATCCGCAGCTTTTTGTTGAATTGCCGGACGAAGAGCATGTCTATGACGAACAGCACCAGCAGACCGGCGGAAATAACGCCGATCAGGATCCAGTTCTGCGTGTTTACTTTCAGATCCGTCTTCGGGATGATACTGAGCAGCGTCCACTCGACCGACTCGGCGATCGGAGTGTAGGCGAGCAGCATTTCTTCTCCGCGGGAGTTCAGCATCGTAACCGAGCCCGTGGAGGAGGTCACTTCGGAGTGAAGGCTCTCGAGAAGAGCCGGATCCGACGGGTTATACGACTTGTAGAACTCGAAAAAGTTCGAGTTTTTGAACGTCTTGCTTTTTATGAGATAGTCGCCGTCGAAATCTATCAGGGTGATCTCCGCGTTCTCGAACTCCTCCTGCGGGAATATCCACTTCTGCTCCAGCTCGGATATGGGCAGCACGCGGAGCAGAACGGCCTCTTTAGCGGCGCCGTCTCCGGAGCCGCGGAGGGCGATCCTGTTGCAGAAGGCGAGAGACTGTTCGCCGTTCATCGGGTTGGTATAGGCGCGGGAGATATTGATGGAGTCGCCGATATCCGATATCCACGCCGTGTCGTTCAGAAAATCCATGTTCTTATAAGACACTTCGTAGTCGCCGGTGCCCGGATGGGGACGCGTCGATACGCCCTTTTTACTGTCGAGATAAACCAGATGGGCGGACGCGTTCGGCAGCACGTGAGAAATACGGATATAATCGGCGGCCTCCTCCATGGACATTTCACGGCTGTTTATGTACCGCGCCCATACGTCGCAGACGCGCTGTTCGCCCTCAAGATAGTTCTCGGTGACGCGCTCCATGGCGGCGGTGGTGTTTACGAAATGCTCGGTTTGTCTCTGAAGGTTGGTCCTGTTCTCAAATATGGTATAAACGACAACAAAAAGCAGAATAGCGACCATAATGAGGACGTTTATTATGATTATTCCCATTCTCTTCATAACTTTTCACCGCCTTTTACCGCAACGTAAAGAGCCGCCGGTTACACGTCTGTATTTCAGAGCCGCCCTTACGGCGCCTTTTCGGGAGTTTCCTCTCCGCGGTCGCTCCGTCCGGAACGGCTTCCGGTATATTCGTTCCGATTCTATATTATAGCATCTTATTATAACACGCGCCGCCGAACGTGTCAATAATTAGTTGAATCCGGACGGTTTTTTCAACCGCTTTAAGGCGGGTGAAAAAACACCCTCCCCGTTCCTTAATACGCCGCAGGCGTATATCATCCGCGCAAGCGGATATCATACGCGGAGCGTATATCATCCGTTCCGCGGGGAACGGATATCATTGCAAAAGAGCGGCGCTTTCGCGCCGCTCTTTTGCATGGTCGGAGTGGGGAGACTCGAACTCCCGGCATCTTGCTCCCAAAGCAAGTGCGCTACCAACTGCGCCACACCCCGATAAACACACCGCGCAGACGCGCGGTGTGTATGGATATTGAAAGCTTTTAATAATGAATAATTGAGGAGCAAATCGCTCCGCGATTTGAACTTATCGGCGCGTTATCCCGGGCTGCTCTTGTTTGCCTGCCGGGGACGACAAGCCGAAAAGGGCCGAAAAGACCCGCTTTTGCGTTATCCCAAACTGCTCTGGTCGGCGAGCTTCGCCGCGACGCGCAGGATCATCAGCGCGTCGTTGACGCTGATCTCGCCGTCGCCGTCGACGTCGCCGATGGCGATCGCTTCGGGAGTTTCCTCCGCGAGCCTCGCGGCGATGCGGAGCGCGCGCAGCGCGTCGTTGACGCTGATCTCGCCGTCAAAGTCGAAGTCGCCCTTCATATACGCCGTCTCGACGACGGTGAAGTTCACGGTGACCTCCGTTCTGCCGTCGGTTATCGTGAAGACGTGGTCGCCGAGCGCGGTTATCGGAGTTCCCTCCTCGTACGCCTCGCCGTCCAGCGCGACGGACTCGACGCGCATCGCGGTCCAGGTGATCGCGACGCCCTCGGGCAGTTCGGAAAGCGCGTATCTGCCGCCCTCCTCAACGCCGGAAACGACCGGCGCTTCGTAAGGATCGAGGTCGCGGAAGGTCAGGCCGTTCGCCTGCGCGTAATCGTAGGCCGCGGACGGCCAGTGTCCCCACAGCTCGAAGTTCTCGGAGACGTTATAGAAGACGTAATCGCCGAAGTTTTCGGTCTGGCCGCTGACGGTGACCTTCTCAAGTCCGGCGCATTCCGAGAACGCGCCGTAGCCGATGGTTTCGGTCGGCCACGGGATGTTGACGTCCGTCAGCGAGCTGCACTGGTAGAAGGCGTAGTCGCCGATCTCGCGCTCCTGCCCGCCGAACTCGATCTCCTTCAAGCTGACGCAGCCGCGGAAGGCGCCGTAGCCGACGGTTTCAATACTCTCCGGCAGGACCGCCCTGCCTATCTGCATATACGTGTCGGTGTCCTCTCCGACCGAGCGATCGCGGAAGGCGTATTTGCCTATCGAAAGCACGGTATAGCCGTCGACCTCGCCGGGAACTTCCACGACGTAGGTATCGTCGTCGAACTTCTCAAAGTTCGGCTCGCCGGCGTCGTTTTTGAAGACGTAGCCGACGATCTCCGCGCCGCCCGCGGGCAGCAGCTTGTAGATGAAGCGGCCGTCCTCCGATACGTGCTCCGTTTCGGTATCCACGCTGTAGGGGATGATGAAGGCGGTCAGCTCGGCGTCGGCGCCGACGGGCGCGCCGACGAAATTGCACGCCTCGTTCTCAAGGTCTATCTCATAAATGCCGCCGGTCTCTCTGCCGCACTGCGCCCAGTAGAGGCGGCCGGTGCTTCTGTCGAAGGTCATCGACTGCAGGTAGTACGCCTCGACCCCGAGGTCGAAGAGCTTGCCGACGACCGCTCCGTCTTCGCTCTCGCCGGTGACCGTCCAGAGCGCGGCTTCGTCGCCCGCGCCGATAGCGTAGAACGCGCCGTTCATATCGGCGGCGACAGTCATGAGCATGGGCGCGTCGCCCTCCTCGACGAGGATCGGGATAATGCCGTAGGGTTCGCCGGTTTCCGGATCGGCGGTCGCGACGAAGCGGGCGTTATCATCGTCCGCAAGAAGCACGATAAACGTGCGGTGGACGTAGCTGTATGTCATATCGAGCACGGTGTAGTCCGTGAATACGGGCTCGTCGCTCCAGGAAACGTATTGGAAAGGCGATCCCTCGTCGGGGTGAATCGGCGGCAGAGTGAAGAAATATCCGTCCTCGGAATATCCGCAGAAGGTATCGGCGACGAATTCCGCCGCCGCGACCGGATGCTGAGCGTCTCCGAAATCCAGGGGCTCCGAGCCGCCGAAGATATCGAAGCCGACGAAGCCGGTCCCGCCGCTCGCGCTGTCGGAGATATAGGCGTAGGCGCGGATGGGATCCTGAACCGGAGTATAAAGCGTGAACGCGACCGTGACAACGCTGAAACCGTCGGTGACGGTCAGAACGTAGCCGCCCTCTTCCGTTATCGGAGTTCCCTGCTCGTAGGGCTCGCCGTTCAGCGTCGCCGTCGCTTCCGCCTCGGAAGTCCATGACGCGCTGACGCCGTCGGGGTATTCGCCGAGCGAATACTCCGCGCCGTCCTCGACGCCGGAAACGACCGGAGCCGCCGGAGGCTCGCCGTAGCAGATATCGTTGAAGCTCTCGGCGGTATTGCCGCTGAAGAGCTCTTCGTCTATCGAATACTCGACCGCGGTCGCGATATAAGCGCCGCCGCCGTAGATCGCAGCGGAGTCGCCGCTGACGGAACCGCCGCTGATAACGACCGAGCCGTCCTCGGCGTAAACGCCGCCGCCGTAACGCGAGGTGGAGTTATCGGAAACGCTGCCGCCGACCATCACGAAGGAGCCTGACTTGACGTAAACGCCCGCTCCGGAAACACTGCTGACGTTCCCGCTGATCTCGGCGTTCGGATAGAGGATAAACTCGCCCGCGTCGACGAGAATACAGGGCGCGTCGGCGGAGGAATTGCCGGCGACGAGGCGGCTCGAGCTGCTCTCGGTGTTGCCGAAACGCAGTCTGCCCGCCGCGCTGACGCGGAAAAGCGGGCCTCTGTAACCAGCGGCCCTCCTGACGGAGGCGGTGCCGGCGGCGGAGGTGATATTGACGTCCTTATCGAATACTCTCAGCTCTTCGCCGACGGTGAACGCGCCGGTAAGCACCAGCTTCACGCTCGCGCCGGAGCCGACGTTGGTATATATCGTGCTGTACGCCTTGCTCAGCGTGCGGAACGCCGAGGTCGCGGATCTGCCGTTGTTGCGGTCGTTGCCCGCGTCGGCGTCGACGTAGTATGTGTAATCGCCGCCGAAAGGCGTTACCGTTACGGTGCAGACGGACGTGAAGCCGCCTTCGTCCGTCGTCACGGTTATGTCAGCCGTTCCGGAGGAGACACCGGTCACAACGCCGTCGGCGCTCACGGCGGCGACGGATCCGTTGTCGCTCGTCCACGTGACGGCGCGGTTCGTGGCGTTCGACGGACGCATCGCATAGGTCAATTTGAGCGTCTTGCCGACGGCGACGGTAGTGTTCTTGACCGTCACGATGCCGGTCACCGCGGCGTAGTCGACGACGCGCACGCTGCCGAGTTTGCCGCAGTCGGAACCGAAGCTGTTCAGCGTATCCTTGCGGTAGATCCAGCGGAAGGTGTAGTCGCCCGTCTCGTCGGCGGTGTAGGAATACGCCGTCGGGTAGGCGACTTCGCCGGATATGGAGGCGACCTCAACGCCGTTGACCTCGAATATGAGCAGGTCGTGATCCTTTTCGCTGCTTACGCCCCAGTTGAAGGCGAGCGATTTGCCCGCTTCGAGCGAAGTGTTCAGCGTGACCGCGGATTCGGACGCGCTCTTGCCGGCGTTGCCGCTTCTGGCGGCGGACGCGCCGGAGACCGTTTCGGGAGTCCACGGATCGGAGGCGTCGTTCTCGAACGAGAGGTCGCCGGCGAGGTTCAGCAGAGCGTCTATGTTCTCGGCGGAAGCGCTGTAAGTGCCGACGTATACTTCGTCGATATAACCGCGATCGTCATAGAGCGAATATGCCTCGTCTTTGACGTAGGTCCAGGCGACGACGTGCTCGCCGGGCTCCACCGCGAAAACGCGCTGTTCCGGTCCTACGACGCCGCTGATACGCGCCTTTTCGACGCCGTCAACGCTGAATGCGAGGTAGTCCCACTTCTGCTGCGAGGAGACCTTCCAGGTGAAGAATATCCCCTGCGTCTCCGCGAAGTTTATCGTCGCGGTGACGGAGGAGGATGAGGAATCCATGCCGGTGTTGCCGGCGGACACCCCGTACTTGCCTATGGATATGGTGTCCTGCACCCACGGGTTCTCCGCGTCGTTGACGAAGGTCAGATCGCCGCCGGTCGCGTTGATCAGATTGTCAAACTCATCGTCTGCGGACGCGATCAGCCCCGTTACCGTGAAGACGGAGAGGCAGAGCGTGAATGCGAGGATCAATGACAGCAGTTTTTTCATTTCGGTTCCTCCTTAATTGTATATCCGGTGATCTTTATCAAAACAGACTCGGTCTGCGATTTCGCTTGTTTAATCTTCGGGCTCGGTTATCTCTTCCCGCTCCTCCGGCATGACGACCTTGACGTCGGTATCGCTTTCGGAGCTGCGGGATTCCGGCTCGGAGCTGCCGGAGTCGGGCTCGGCGGAACTGTATTCTTCGCCACGGCCGGAGGCGCCGGATTCCGCGTCGGGAAGCAGTCTGTCGAGCTCTTCCGCGGAGCCGTAGAGTATCCTGCCGTTTATATGGCGCTTGTCGAGCTCGCCGGTCTGCGCCTTGACGTCGTCGGGCGAAAGCTCGATATTCGCCGCTTCATCGGAATAAACCTGAATGAACGGCATCACCGCGGGCGGATCTTCCAGCGCGCCCTGCATCATATGAAGGCCGCCGCAGATCGCCTCGAAAAGCTCCGGCAGATCCGCGCTCTGCGCGTCGCCGAAGGCGTATCTGCCGATCGACGCGACGCCGTCCGCGTGAAGGCGGCTGAGCGTCGCCGTCGGACAGACGACGTCCGCCTTCAGACCGAAGACGTTGAAGGTTATGCCCGCGCGTTCGTCCTGTTCGCCGCAGCAGAAGGACGTATCCATCGCCACGTACAGTTCTACCCCCGCGGACTTCGCCGCGGAATAAAGGACCTCGATATTCTGTCTGACCGCGCCGGCCCGCGGTATTTCCGCGGTCTCCTCATCGGGGAATATCACCGTCCCGTCGTCTCCGTCCGAAGCTGTCGGGAAGCGCACGTTATCGACGAGAACGGCGTCGGCTCCGCCCTGCGCGAGCTCGACGAGGAGGTCGCGGGCGTATTCGGCCGCGCCGGGATCGAAGGGGCTGAGCCAGGCGTGCCCGTTTCTGTCACGCCAGATCGCGTCGACCTTCTCGTTGCGCACGACGGTCGTCTCGTTGCCCTCTTCGTCGACCTCGGTTTCGGTCACCTCGCGCGATTCTACCGCGCAGTGCTTCAAATCCGTCGCGGCGAGGTCGTCGACGTAGAGCGACATACGGGCGATGATTCTTATGCCGGCGTTTTTGAACTTTACGATTATGCGGTCAAGCTCCGGCACGTTTTCCGGCACGGCGCCGAGCCGCCGCGCGGCGGGCAGGGCGCTCGCGTATGCGAGGACTCCGCTCTCCGGCTTGATATCCAGCACCGCCTCGGTTATCCCTTTGCGTTTGAGCATGGCGATAAGGCGGTCGGTATAGTAGGAATCGGTGAAATTGCCTCCGCACCAGCACGCGGCGGTGAGCCGCGAGTTTATCTCCTCCGTCGGCGAGGCTATCGGCGGTATGCCCTGACTGTCCAGTTCAGCAAGCCTCTCGCCGGACTTCGACGCGACGGAGAATATCAGATGCGTTATGAGCATACCGACGAAGAGCCAAAGCGCCGTCCACCCCGCGATGCGCAGTCCGCGCTTGACGCGGCGGGAGTCTCTGACCTTCTTCGATCCGCCTTTGTAGTTGTAACTGTTACGGTATGCCAATGGTTTCTCCTTTTTGATACGGCTGAAAGTTGATGCGCGGGCGGCGGGCGAAGCCCGCTTTTACGTTGCCGCGCGGGTACTGACGGAAGCGTTTGCGGGCGAGCAATGCTCGTCCCTACGGTTTCAGCGGCGCTCTGTCATTCCGAGGAGCCGGCGAAGCCGCCGACGAGGAATCCCCCGCCCTATGCAGACGGCTGCGAAAGGTGTGGGGTCCCTCGCTTCGCTCGGGATGACATTGCTATTGCCCGCCTCGAAACGCGGCTATGCCGCCGACAAGCCGCAAAGGACTGAAAAGACCCGCTTTAAGCTCTCATGAGGACTTTCTTGGGGCACTTCTCTATACACTTGCCGCAGGCGGTGCACTTGGACTGATCTATGACCGCGAGGTTGTCGACAACGTGGATCGCGTCGTGCTCGCAGGTCTTTTCGCAGATGCGGCAGCCGATGCAGCCGCGGTCGCAGAGCTCGCGGACGCGCTTGCCGGCGTCGCGGGAGGAGCAGCCGACGAAGACGCTGTCCTTCGGCTGGATCTTTATCAGGCGCTTCGGGCAGGCGCGGACGCAGGCGCCGCAGGCGGTGCACTTCTCGTCGTCTACGACGGCGACGCCGTTGACGACGTGTATGGCGTCGAACTTGCAGGACTGCACGCAGCTGCCGAGGCCGATGCAGGCGTAGGGGCAAAGCTTGTCGCCGCCGATCTTCGCAACGGACAGGCAGTCGAGCGCGCCCTTGAACTCCTGGCGCTGCTTCGCGGAGGTGCCGTGGCAGGCGACGCAGGAGGCGTGCGGCTTGTATTCGCCGCCGCTGACGCCCATTATTTCGTGGATCTTGTTATGCGCGGCCTCGTCGCAGACCTTGCAGCCGTCGCAGGACGCGTCGCCCTTGACGACCGCTTCCGCGAAGGCGCCGCAGCCGGAGAAGCCGCAGCCGCCGCAGTTCGCGCCGGGCAGGTGGCCGAGGATGCGGTCGATGCGCTCGTCCTTCTCGACCTTCCAGAACTTAGCGGCGACGCCGAGCATCAGGCCGAAGAAGGCGCCGATCGCGCCGATGACGGCGAAGGGTATGAGCAGTTCTTTCATATTACTACCCCCTTACAGCGCAAGGCCGCTGAAGCCCATGAACGCCAGCGACACGAGCGCCGCGGCGATCAGGGTGGAGGGCAGGCCCTTGAAGGACTCCGGCACGTTGCTCATATCTATGCGCTCGCGGATGGTGGAGAATATCACCAGCACGAGCATGAAGCCGAGCGCGACGGAGAATCCGAAGACGACGCTCTCGAGGAAATTGTACTCCCTCTGCACCGCGAGCAGCGCGGAGCCGAGCACGGCGCAGTTCGTCGTTATCAGCGGCAGGTAGATGCCGAGCGCTTCGTAGAGCGCGGGAATGAACTTCGCCAGCGCAAGCTCGACGAGCTGCACCATGGACGCGATGACGAGGATGAACGCGATCGTCTGCAGGTATTCGATATTCAGCGGCTTGAGGACGTAGGTGTTCAGCGCGTAGGTCACCGCCGAGGATATCGTTATCGTGAATATGACCGCGCATCCCATACCGAACGCGGTCTTTGTATTTTTGGATACGCCGAGGAAGGGGCACATGCCCATAAAGCGCACGAGAACGTAGTTCTCTATCAGTATCGCGCCGAGGATTATGGGAATAAGCTTTGCCATAACTAACGTCCCTCCTTCTTATCGCGCGGACGCGTCACCGGCTCCGCCATGAAGGACGGCGGCTCGAGGCCGTCCTCCTCCGTGTCGAAGGTGAGCTGGGTGTTCGCGGCGGGTTTCGCTTCGGGCTTGGAAGCGCCGGTATCGGCGGGGGATCCCTCACCCTGCGGAACGCCGGTATCGGCGGATTCCGCCTCTTCCGCGGGCTGCGGCTTATCGGAAGTCAACAACCCCTCCGCCGCCTGCGGCGGCACCTCCCCTTGCACAGGGGAGGCCTCGGCAGGAGCGAGCTCTTCCGCCGTTTCGGCTCCGCCGGCATAGCCGGTTTCGGTTTCGGCTCCGCCGAAGTAGCGGAGCGCCTCGGCGAGCGCCGCTTCGCGCTCCTCTTCGGAGGCGTAGGTTATCTCGTCGGAGGCGGGGGCGGCGTTCCCTCCCTCAGTCTCGGACGGCAAGCCGTCCTCGACAGCTCCCTCGTCTGAGGGAGCTCCGCCTTCGGCGGTTTCAGCCGCGGGCTCGGGTTCGGGTTCGGGCGCGGGTTCGCTGTCATTCCGAGGAGGCGTCTCCGGCGCCGACGGGGAATCCCCTTCCTCCTGCGGAACGCCGGTATCGGCGGATTCCGCCTCTTCCGCGGGCTGCGGCTTATCGGAAGTCAACAACCCCTCCGTCGCCTGCGGCGACACATCCCCTTGCACAGGGGAGGCCTCGGCGGGAGCTATTTCCTCCGCCGCTTCCGCGGCCTTCGTTTCCACTACTGTTATAAGCGGCTTGACGGGCGCGGCCTTATCAAGCTGCGGCTCCTTCGCGGCGGGCTTGATCTCCGGCTTCGCCGGTTTTTCCGCTTTTGCTTCTTCGGGCGCGGCCGCTTCTCCGGCGGGAGCCGCCTTCGCCTTGCGGCGCTTGCTTATCCAGGCGCAGAACGCCATGACCAGACCGAGCACCAGCAGACCGCCGGGCGCGAGCGAGAATATCATTATCGGCGGAATGAGCTTGAAGTCGTAGCCGAGCAGCGCGCCGGTGCCGAGCACCTCGCGGATCGTTGAAACTATGCATATCGCGCCGGTGAAGCCGAGTCCGCAGGCGAGACCGTCGACGACCGACGGCAGCGGCCTGTTGCGGCTCGCGAAGGCTTCGGCGCGGGCGAGGATTATGCAGTTGACGACTATCAGCGGGATATAGACGCCCAGACTCGCCGAAAGCGAGGGCAGGAACGCCTTCATGAGCATTTCGACCATCGTCACGAATCCCGCGATTATGACGATGAAGGAGGCGATCCTGATGCGCTTGTCGATGACCTTGCGCAGCAGGGATATGAACAGGTTGGAGCAGATAAGCACCGCCGTGACCGCGACTCCCATACCGAGTCCGTTCATCAGCTGCGTGGAGACCGCCAGCGTCGGGCACATGCCGAGCACCTGCACGAGCACGGGGTTCTGAGTTATGATTCCGTCTTTCAGGATCTTGCCGTAGTTGTTCTTCTTCATAACGCCGCCCCCTAACCTTCTATGAACAGGTCGGACAGCAGGACGAACGCCTTGTTGACCGCGCCGACCGCCGCCTTGGAGGATATGCTCGCTCCGGTGATGGCGGCTATATCGTTCTTACCGGAGGGCGTGCCCTTGACGAACTTGAAGGGAGCGGACTTGCCGGTGAACTGATCGAAGAAGCCTTCGCCGGTGATGCGCGTGCCTACGCCGTTCGTTTCTGACATCGAGATCACGCCCATACCGTTTACCTGCCCGAACTTGTCGAAGCAGACGAGCATCTTTATCTCGCCGCCGTAGCCGTTCTCGGAGACCGTAACGGCGTAGCCGAGCAGCTCGCCCTTTTCGCCGGAGGCGTTATCCTGCGCGGGCGTTTCGGGTTCGGACGGCGTTTCGGGCGAAGCCGACGACTCTTCCGAAGACGCTTCCGACGACTCTTCCGAAGACGCGGGCGTTTCGGAGGATTCCTCCGAGGTCTGCTCCGCGCCGGCGGGCTCCTGCGGCGCGGGCGTTTCGCCCTCCGCGGCCGCGGGCTTATACGCCGCGAAGTATTCGGTGCCGTCGCCGAGAGCGAGCTTCTCGAAGACCGCGTCGTAGTCGTAGAACTGGCGGATCGTGTTGAACTCCGCCTCGCCCTCGAGCGCGGCGATGCGGTCCTTCGTCAGCGCGTTTACGCCCGCGAGCGCGAGCGAAACGACCGCCGTTATCACGAAGAGGGACACGCAGAGCTTGAGGATCTGATTCTTGAAGATCTTCATCGCGCCGCCCCCTTCCGGGCGAACTTCGCCTTAATTTTCGTCCAGTTATCGCGCAGACGGACCGGCGCGGTGGCGCGGTCTATCATCCAGGTAAAGCAGTTCATCACAAGGATCGCGAAGCAGACGGATTCGGGGCCGCTGCCCTTGTAGCGCATGAACATCGTCAGCGCGCCGCACCCGACGCCGAATATTATCTTGCCGACGGGGTGGACGGGCGCGGTGGAATAGTCGGTCGCCATATAAATCGCGCCGAGCAGCACGCCGCCGGACATTATCTCGGTCAGAACGTACGTTCCGAGCGGCATATAGGAAACTCTTGGGAATATCAGCGCGATCGCCGCGACCGTGCCTATGTACGCGGTCGGGATATGCCAGGTTATCACGCGTGTGACGAGCAGGAGCAGTCCGCCGGCGATGAGTATGACCGCGGCGGTCTCTCCGATGCTGCCGGCGCGTTCGCCGATGAAGAGCTGAAGCAGATCCTCGGCAGGCTGTTCTCCCGCCTTCAGCGAGGCGAGCGGAGTCGCGGAGGTGATCAGATCCGGCATCGACTTGAAAAGCGACAGGCGCGTATGCACCGGCGGCCATGTGTTGAAGGACGCCGGCCATGACAGCATCATGAACGCTCTCGCGGCGAGCGCGGGATTCATGAAGTTCCTGCCGATGCCGCCGAACACCTGCTTGACTATCACTATCGCGAATACGCCTCCGACTATCGGCATCCACACGGGGATGGACGGCGGCAGAGTACACGCCAGCAGCGTGCCGGTGACGACGGCGGAGAGGTCTCCGACCGTGCATTTCTTCATCGTCAGCCGCTGATACAGCCACTCGCTGAGCACGCAGGAAAGCACGCTTATCGCGGTGATGATCACCACGCGCGGCCCGTAGTAATACGTTGAGAGCGCGACGACGCAGAGCAGCGGGAGCAGCACGCAGCCCATGACGCGGGCGGTGCCTTCGTTCTCGCGGATGTGCGGCGGGAGCGTGACGGTCAGCATTTTTTCGGAAACGGTGACCTTGTTTTCGTTATCGATCATTTCGCCGCCTCCTTTGCCGCCGCCTGCGCGGCTTTTTCTTTTTCCTCCTGCTCCGCTATCGCGACGCGCGCCTTGCCGGCGCGGATGCGCGCGAGCAGCGGCACGCGGCCGGTGCAGACGTAGGCGCAGCAGCCGCATTCGATGCAGTCCTTGACGTGATAGCGGCGCAGCGCGTCGACGTTGTTGACCTCGCCGTAGGCGGCGAAGAGCAGCGGACTTAAGTTCATCGGGCAGACGGTCACGCACTTGCCGCAGCGGATGCAGGCGCCGTTGTATTCGCCTTTGACCTCCGCCTCGGTGAAGGTTATCAGACCGGTGGTGGTCTTCGTGACGGGCGTTTCAAGCGTGCTGAGCGCGGCGCCGGTCATCGGGCCGCCGCTTATCACCTTCGCGGGGTTCTCGCAGAAGCCGCCGCACGCCGAAGCCAGCACCGAGAAGGGCGTGCCGACGCGCGCCTCGAAGTTCTCGGGTGACTTGACACAGCTGCCCGCGACGGTCACGGTGGTGGTCACCAGCGGCATATCGTATCTGCACGCGTCGTAGGATGCGGCGCAGGACGACACGTTGAAGATCGCCGCGCCGACGTCCGCAGGGAGCTTGCCTCCCGGGACGCGCTTGTTCATTATCGCTTTGATGAGCTGTTTTTCGCCGCCCTGCGGGTATTTCACAGGCAGTTGGACGACGGTTATACCGCCGGGAGAAGCCGCTGCCGCCGCTTCGATGCACTTTATCGCGTTCGGCTTGTTCTTCTCGATGGCGATGACGGTGTGCTTCGCGCCGACCGCGCGGGAAAGCAGGAGCACGCCGCCGACGACCTTCTCGGAGCGCTCGACCATGACGCGGTCGTCGCAGGAAAGGTAGGGCTCGCATTCCGCGCCGTTGGCGATGCAGTAGTCGATCGTCTTGCCGCGGCAGGACGATATCTTGACGGCGGTCGGGAAGCCCGCGCCGCCCATGCCGACGATGCCGGCGCGGCGCACCGCTTCGCATATCTCCTCCGGAGTCATGGAGTCGACGTCGCGCGGCTCGCGCAGAATGGACTGATCGAGCAGATCCCTGCCGTCGTTCTCGATGACGACGCACTTGCAGAAGCCGCCGGACTGGTGCGGGATCATCTCGAAGCCCGCCACCCTGCCGGAAACGGGAGAGTGTACCCTCGCGCCGAGCTTGCCCTCCGGCACCTCGCCGATGACCTGGCCGAGACGCACCTCGTCCCCGACGTTCACGACGGGAACGCAGGGCGCGCCGATGTGCTGACTGAGCGGCACCTTCAGCGTTTCGCCCGGCTCGAGCGGGATTATCGCGCGCTCGTTCTGCGGCGACTTGTTATAGGGCGGATGCACGCCGCCCCTGAATCTGTTGAGCATTGGCAAATATCACCTCTTGATTACTTGCTGTTGCGTTAGTATCATTGTATTAAACGGGCGAAGCCCGAATAACGCTTTACGGAGTTTCGATATGGAAATAACGAGGATAAACGGCTGCGCGGTGGCGTTCCTCAGCGGCGCGGAGCTGCCGGACGGCGTTTCGCCGGAAAGCCCGCGCTTTCGCGGCGCGGTGAGAAAAGCGGTGAAGGCGGCGTTCCTGCCGCCGCCCGCGAGGGTCGCGGTGGACGCCTTCGCGCTCGGGCGCGGAGCCGCGCTGCTGCTGCGTCCGGCGCGGGAGGGGAAATGCGAGATCGCGCTCCGCTTCCGCGATCTCGCCGCGGCGGGCGCGGTGATAGAGCGGATACATAGGGAGCTTTCGCCGGTATTCACGCCGCATCCGGACGGGAGCGTCACGCTGCTGCTCTTTCTGCCCTGCGCCGACGCCGAGCGCCTCGCGGCGCGGGCGTGGGACTTCTGCGAGGTGAGCTATCCGACGGAGGCGAGAGCGGCGTTCCTGCGCGAGTGGCGCGCGCGGTAACGGAGCCGCCGCGCATCGGCGCTCGCGCCCGTCATTCCGAGGAGCCGCGAACGCGCCGACGAGGAATCCCCCACCGTAAGCAGAGCGTTTGTCATTCTGAGCGAGCGAAGCGAGTCGAAGAATCTTAAAGACGAGCTGTCCTCTTCAGCGAAACGCCGCGTAAGAAACGAAAAAGTAACCTTCGTTTTCGACTGCACACTTTTCCGAAAACACACATGTTTCCGACAAGATCCTTCGACTTCGTGACGCTGACGCGTCACTGCGCTCAGGATGACAAATATGCAACCGGCTGCTTGCGGTGTGGGATCCTTCGGGCTTCGCCCTCAGGATGACAGGCGCAGGCGGCGTTACTCCGCCTTCAGCGCGGAGACGGCTTCGGCTCTGTCAGCCGCCTTGAAGAAGGCGGTGCCGGCGACGAGCATACCGCAGCCTGCGTCGCGGAACTCGGCGGCGTTCTTCACGGTCGCGCCGCCGTCCGCTTCTATAATGATATTCCTGCCGCCGACGAGCGCCTTCGCCTCGGCGATCTTTTTTATACATTCGGGGATCGCGCCCTGCCCTCCGAAACCCGGCTCGACGGTCATCACGAGGATAAGGTCGATATAGTCGAGGTAGGGCTCAAGCGCGGAAACCGGCGTCTTCGGCTTGACCGAAACGCCCGCGAGCACGCCCGCTTCGCGTATGCGGCGCAGGTCGGAGACGGGGTCGTCGGTCGCCTCTATATGTATCGTGATGATATCGCTGCCGGCGGCGATGAAATCGTCGATATAGCGCCCCGGCTTCTCTATCATAAGGTGGGTGTCGAAGCAGAGCGTGCTCACGCGGCGAAGCGACTTTATAAGCACCTGCCCGAAGGTCATATTCGGCACGAACGCCCCGTCCATAACGTCGAGGTGGACGGCGTCGAGCCCGAGGGCGCGGATATTTCCCAGCTCCTCGCCGAGACGCGAGAAATCCGCTGAAATAAGCGACGGTGCGACTCTCATTTGCGCTGCTCCTTTCATTTTCCGTCCGCGGCGGAAAACCCGCGGACGCCGACGCGGTAACCGGAGACGGCTCCGGCGCGTAATCTGTTAGCAGGCGGACGCGGACGCGCGCCGCTTTCGATATAAGTGGGAAGGGCGGGGCGACTCGCCCTTTTCGTGACGGCGCAACGCCCCTTTTTGACACTTACCCATTTATACATAGTATATTATAACAGACGTTTCGAAAAATATCAAGTAGCGGATAAAGGAAAATTGCGCGCTCACATCTTTCCATTGACACGTTCCTCTGACGATGATATAATATATCTGTTGAAATATCATCGCAGAAAGGAAGTATCTACCATGAAGAAACTAATCGCTCTCCTGCTTTCCCTTTCCCTGCTCGCGGGCGCGGTTCCCGCCGCCTTCGCGGCCGAACCCGAAACGCCCGAGGAACAGCCCGTATTCCGCATGGGCATAATGGGCGACCATCAGCTGAAC
>JAEEGL011708746.1_pt1 | contig 17441 bp, 18 predicted proteins | sample 9134231 | NCBI WGS metagenome assembly JAEEGL01 (sample SAMN16246548, study PRJNA631951) | gut metagenome | biome: gut microbiome; feature: rumen; material: fiber-attached | host: Bos | place: Iran: Karaj | collected 2018-10
ACACAGTATGGAATACCAGATATTATCGTTCCAAATAAATTAAAAAAGATGTGGCAAACTGATAAATATAAAATGGTTATTATAAGTTCTCAATATGAAATTGCTACAGATGAATTAAATAATCAAATAGATAAGATAAACGAAATTGTTAATAAGTATGATGAAGGTGCTATAGTAGCTGGTGAAGGACCACTTATGAAAGACTTAGTAACAATTACTGATATAGATTTAAAAAATGTTAATTTAACTTCTATTGCAGTTATATTTGTAATTATGTTGTTTACATTAAAATCTATATCACTACCTGTTCTACTAGTAACAGCAATTGAATTTGCAATATTTATTAATATGGGTATCCCATTTATAACAGGTACAAAGATTCCTTTTATAGCATCAATAGTAATTGGAACAATTCAATTAGGAGCAACAATAGATTATGCAATACTTCTTACAACTAAATATATTGAAGAAAGAAAAAAAGGCTTAGATAAAATAAAAGCTATTAAGACATCTCTAGATGCTTCAGTATCTTCAATATTTGTTAGTGGTATGTGCTTCTTCGGTGCTACGTTTGGAGTTGGAGTAATATCAACAATTGACATGATTAGTTCTTTATGTACATTAATGGCACGTGGAGCAATTATAAGTATGATAGTAGTTATTTGTGTTCTACCAAGTATATTAATAATATTTGATAAATTAATTACAAAAACAACTTTAGGTTTTAAGAAAGGATTGGTTAAATAATGAAAAAGTTTATTAATAAGATAATGGCATTAGGAGTTATTACTGGTCTCCTACTTGAATCATTCCCAGTATATGCACTTGAAAAAGAAGAAACTATTTATGCTAAACTTGAAGGAAATGGACAAGTAAGCGAAGTAATTGTATCTGAGCATTTAAAAGAGACATACGAAAATGAAACAGAAGATAAAACTAAATTAGAAAATATTAAAAATATTAATGGTAATGAAAAGTTTACATTAGAAAATGGAAGACTTGTTTGGAGTAGTACAGGAAAAGATATCTACTATCAAGGTAATACTACTCTTGAATTACCTATTAGTTTAAATATTTCTTATTATCTTAATGGTGAAGAAAAAACTGTTAAAGAAATGTTAGGAAAAAGTGGTCAAGTTAAAATAGTACTTAAATATACTAATAACGATAGAAGAACTTCTATTATTAATGGAAAAGCTACTACTCTATATGCACCATTTGTAATTGCTACTTCTACCATCCTATCTAATAGTACTAACAAAAATATAAATGTAACAAATGGTAAAGTAATAACTAATGGAGAAAGTAGCGTTGTAGTAATGTTATCTACTCCAGGGCTTTATGAAAGTTTAGGAATTAGTCAATTAAAAGGAATGGATCAAGCTACTATTACATATGATACTGATTCATTTAGTTTAAGTTCTATTTATTCTATCGCTACACCAAAAGTAATTGAATCAAGTGACTTACAAGTATTTGACAAAATGGATGGAATATTTAATTCTGTAAATACTCTTATTAGTTCAAGTAATAAAATACAAGATGGTAGTAAACAATTATTAGAAGGAGCTAATACATTAAGTGATGGTGTTACAAAACTTGCAGATGGAGTTAATACAGTTTATCAAGGAAGTAATTCAATAACTGAAGCTGTTCAATTAGCAATAAATAATGCTAAAGAAGATAACTCCCCTGCTATTTCACAAGAAAAATTAGCTGAAATAAAAGAACAATCAGTATTAGGAGCAAAACAAGTAATTGATATTAAAGCTGATGAAATTGGTAACGCTGCTAGTAATGCTGCTAACAGCTCAATAAGTGAACAATTATCAAGTATCGGAAATTCTGCTCAAGCTCTTGCTAAACAAGAAATAGATAGCAAAGCTGATCAAATTGGTAATACTGCTAGTAATAATGCTCTTCAAACTATTAATCAACAATTAGATGCTATTGGATCACAAGCAAGTAATACTGCTCAAAGTATGATTACAGAAGATAGTATAAATCAAATTAAGCAAGGTATTGTTAATGGAGCTAAGCAAACTTTAACAGATGAATTTGATAATCAAGTTGCACAAAAAGCTTTAGAGGCTTTAAATCAAAATGCTACTTATACTGAATTAAAAAATAAAAGATCACAAATACCAGCAAGTGAACTACAAAGACTTGCAACAGCTTGCCAAGAACAAGTTATAGCAAATGAAGATAAAGATGCTTGTTTCTTATTAAAATCAATTAAAATAATGGAAGATACTGCTAAAGCTACTGCAGTAGCAACAGCAAGACAAACAGTTACAAGTACTGCTCAAAATATAGCAGATCAAACAGTTACACAAGTAATTCCTAATGTAGTTAATGAAATAGCTTCTAATACAGCTAAAGAAACTGCTAAAACTATTGCTCAAAATGTTGCTAGTGAAACAGCAAAAAATACTGCTCAAACAATAGCACAACAAGTTGCCAATAGTACTGCTCAAAAAACTGCACAACAAGTTGCTCAAGAAACTGCAAGAGAAACTGCTAAATCAACTGCATACCAAGTTGCAGAAGACGTTGCTGGTAAAGTATCTACTTCAGTAGCAATCGAAGTTGCAAACAAAGCTAAAGAAACTGCTACAAGCGAAACAATTGCTAAACTAACTCCTCTATTCTCTGGTTTAAAACAATTAACAGATGGATTAAATGAAATGAATCAAAAAGTTAGTTTATTAGATAATGGTGCACAAGAATTAACAAATGGAATTGGTACTTTAAATTCAGGTATTGAATTATTTAATACTCAAGGAATAAATAAGATAAATAGCTTAGTTAATGGAGATATTAAAACTATCAAAGATAAACTAAGTGAATTAGCTAAGATTAGTGCCAACTATAAAACATTTGATGATATACCTGATAATGCTGATGGTAGTTCAAAGATAATTATGGTTGTAAATGCTGTTGAAGCACCAAGTAATACAATTAATCCAACAGACAAGATAGTAATAGAAGTAGAAAGTCTTTGGGATAAAATTAAAAAGAATCAAAATAAAAAAGAGCTATAAAGCTCTTTTATTTTTTCTATTTAATAATTCTTTAAATAATATTTCATGGGATTTTCTCATTTGATTATTTTCAATTAATTTATTTATTTCATCAATAGACATATATTGAACGCTCTGAACCTCTTCTTCTTGTACATGAATATCATTTATATCTATATCTTTATTTAAATAATATAAATACCATAAAGGTCTTTCATATCTTACGAATCCAAGACTTTCAACATTATCATTGCTAATATCTATTCCTAATTCTTCTTTTACTTCTCTAAGAATAGAATTTGCTGGAGTCTCACCTTTATCTACATGCCCACCAGTAGAGGCAAAAACACTATCTTTTTCTTCTGATGTTTTTTGAATTAAAAAATGATGTTTACTATTTTCAATAAATATTACACATATTGCTATATGTTTATGAGGTTCTAATTCTTTCGTTTTAGGGCCTCTTTCAACATATTCTCCTGTTATGTTTCCATTATCATCATATACATCTAACAATTCCATTACATATCATCCTCAATGATATTATACTATTTTTTTGATTTTTTCCCAAGTTGTATTTCTACCAAAGTGTCCATAAGCTGCTATATCATAATAAATTGGCTTTTTAAGATCTAGTTCATCTATCATATTTTGAACTCTAAAATCAAAATTATCTTCTATAAACTTATATATTTCATCAATACTTTTCTTTTCTGTTCCATAAGTATTTACAAATATAGAAAGTGGTTTACTTTGACCTATAACATAAGATAATTCAATTTCACATATATCACTTAGATTGTGAGCAACAACATTCTTACATACATATCTAGCATAATAAGCTGCTGTTCTATCTACCTTAGATGGATCTTTACTACTAAAGCATCCTCCGCCTACTGGAGCCATTCCTCCATAACTATCGATAACTATCTTTCTTCCAGTAGTACCAGAATCTCCAAAAGATCCACCTTTAACAAAAGATCCAGTAGCATTAATTAAATATTTAGTATCTTTAGTAATATACTTTTTAGGTATTACTTTTAATATTACATTTTTTAATACTTTTTCTCTTAATTATTCTAAAGAAATGTCTTTAATATGTTGAGTTGCTACTACTACTTCTGTAACGCTTACTGGTTTATTATCAACATATTCAACAGTTACTTGACTCTTCCCATCTGGAAGCAAGAAATTAGCTCCTTCCCTTCTATAATCTGCTAATCTTTTACATATCTTATTAGCAAGCATTATAGGAAGTGGCATTAATTCTTCAGTATCACGGCAAGCATAACCAAACATTATTCCTTGATCCCCTGCCATTGTTTCTTCTTGACTTACTTTATTAGCAATTTCTTCTGATTGACTAGATACTTTAACAATTACATTATATTTTTCTTTATAACCAATATCTTTAAGTACCCATTTAGCTATTTTTTCATAGTCTAATTTGGCTTTAGTAGTTGCTTCTCCATATATTAGTATTAAATCATCTTTAATTGTTGCTTCTACAGCCATGTGTGAATTAGCATCTTGCTTTAATGCCTCATCTAATATTCTGTCTGATATTTTGTCACATATTTTATCTGGATGTCCTTCTGTGACAGCTTCACTTGTAAAAAATTTTCTCATAAAAAAACTCCTTCTAGATTATCAAGGAGTCGCAAACGAATTATACATTATCGTTATTAGCAGAACCACCTTACATTAGCAGGTTGGTACGAGATCATAGAGCTAATTCTCTCCCTCGTTCTTGATAATCTATAAATATTATATCACCATTTACTAAAAAATTGCAAAAAAAAACATTACCTATATATTGTAATGTTCCAAAATACAATAGTAGACTTTCTCTAGAAAATCGTCCCAAGAAACATTATTTCCAATAATATGATATAGATCGGCGAACATATCCCACTAATCATTAAGCTTTTTATAAATTAATATAATTACTTAACATTAGCTAGATACAACATTATATTCCTAATACCTATTTTCTATATTTCATATTATTAATTATATATCTTTCATCTTCTTAAATATTATTTAAATATTCAAGATATTACTTAATATTTTTTCTAATACTACTTTATAGTTTTAATATTATGATATAAATATTTCTTTGTATATATCATATATCTAGAAGTATTGTTTAAAATTGTATTTTCAAATAGTAATTACATAATATCGTGAGAGATATCGAATTACGTATTTGACAACTAAATGTATACTCTTAATTTATATACTTTTCATATATAGTACCAGCCATTCGTGACTATAGTTATAGCCGAACTTGACAACTATGCCGTACTTCTTGGTATAGGCATTAATTTAATGGAAGTACCCACATGTATAATTTAATTGTAATTTTATTATACGTCACAATATGTAAAATGCAATAGTTTATTCAAAAAAATTTTTGTTTACGTGTAAAGTGTTTACTCTGTATATTTATAACTAGTATTTATAAGGTCCATTATTTCCTTATCATCCTTTGTATTATTAAGTATAATAGACATCCAATACTTTTTATTCATATGATATGCTCTATAATAAACTTGATTGTCAATTAGCTTATTAATAACTTCAGGATCAAGTTTTACATTCATTACTTCAACATCATTATTTGAATTTTTGTCAAGTTTATTTTGGTTTACGTTCATAATTATGGCATACCATTTCTTGTTCTTTTTATTTCTAAATACACCAGAGCTATTATCATCCCATAAGAACTCTGGTATATCATTATATTTCTCTTCTATTAATTTAGTTATTCTATTAGATTGTGGATAAATAAAATATTCTCTAGTAAAGCATTTATCTCTTATATCTATTAAGATACTCTCAATATTACCTCTCACTTTACCTACAAACTCTCCGTTATCATTTTTTCTTCTATAATTTGTATATTCGACATTAAATTCTAAATCAATAACTTTTACACTAACATTATCACTAATAGTAACTTCAACTTTAAAAGAATCATCTAGAATATTCTTACAATATACATATGAATTATCTTTCTTAATAAAGCCATATGGTATAAGATTATCTTCTATTAATTTATATTTTTTGAATAAACTATCTTCCATTTACATCACCTGTAATAATTTACAAGATATATTATATTACTACGCCATTTTATATTCAATTTTATTATTAAATAGATCAACATAATTACCAAGCATACAGTTCTTATTCATATTTCCGATTTTTAAATAATAATTATAATAGTCTTCTTTTATGTTTTCACTATATTTTACAAAATACCATTTCTCATAACTAGAATCAGTTATTACAGGCATCTTTTTAAATCCATAATACTCATATAAAATGTCTGTAGCTATTTTTAAAACAAATTTATCACTCTTAATCTTTTCAATAAAAGATTCAAAAGACTCTTCAACACCAAATATTTCTTTATAGTCTTCTTTCATATTAACTGTTAACACTATTGATATTTTTCTGTTATCCAAGAATGGATATATACTAAAATTATTCACAAACATTCCTCCTTAAATCATATATATAAGTTTTTGTATTATTTTTTATTATGTAAATCCCCTGCTCATCTTTATTTACATCATCTACAATCGTATGAAATATTATGTCATTGTCTATAACTTTAAATGTCGTATCACTAATCTTTTTAGTTTTCTTATTACCTTTTATATATTCATCTATATATCTATTAAGATCAATTAATGCTTCTTCGTATTTACTATTCATATCGTAATAAGAATTATCACTGTCATTGTAATCATAAAATTCAATATGATCTCTACTAATTGACAGGCTTCTATCTTTTGCCATTATTAAATGTGAAATTCTGAAATTACTTTCTTTAAATATTTCTCTTAAATCTTTTATCTCATAAGATAGTAACTTATTCTTATAATAGTTAAAGAAATTCTTTAAAGAAATATCTCCTTTTACCTCCTCTCCTTTAATTTCAATAATTCTTTCATTTGTGTAATAATGTCCATTAAAGTAATTGTTTAATTTGTAAGTATTTTTTGCTTCCATGTAATAGTTAACATTCATATATTTTTCCTCCTATCATGAAAACAATTATAGATTAATTATTTTTTTAAACAATTGCATTGGTCACATAATGTATATTAACAAAGCATTTACAAAACTAGAAAAAGCCATATATTATAAGGTTTAATTAAGAAAATCTAATTTTTGATTATTAAAAAATATTTTAGCATCTTTACATTTATACATAAAAAAACAAGACATTTAGTCTTGTTTTATATTTATTGATTTCTTAAATAATTATTAACTATCCAGTCAATCTCATCAATAAGCTTTTCTGGTTTAACAATTTTAATCATATCTAAGTTTCTTAACACATATCTTTTAAAACCTTCAATTCCTTTATTTGTTATTAATCTAAAATGATCTTTATCAACAAACTTGATTATTGAATCTTCACCAAATTCATCAATAACATTGTCAAGTAACTTATTATCGCATATTATTTCTATTTCAACACCTTTACTACCAAACATAGATACAGTTGATTTAACAAAGTTATCAACATCTTTGTTACTAATTTTATTGTTTACAGTTTCTTTTAACTCTTCAATGTTTTTCATTCTATCAATACGATATGTATATAAAGTATCATAACCGTCTTTAAGTCCCACAACATACATCTGTTGCATTTCATATACAATAGCATATGGTGAAATAACGTGACTTCCCGTATTTGTATTGTTAAGTTGTGGATCTAAAACATACTTATAATAATCAAATCTAATCTTATGTTTATTGTATATTGCATTAGATATATCTTCTATATTCTTAACTATCTCTTTATTTGATGTTTTATGTCCACTTGTATAAACTTTATAATCTTTTATTTTTTCATTTTCATATATATTCTGCATATGTCTACATTTAGATATAACATCTTTAGTAATAGAATTAGGAATAAAAGTAGAATAAGAGAAAGTATCTATTATTGCTCTTATTTCTCCACTTTCAAAGTCCATATCTGGATTCTTAAGTAAATAATAACCTTTTCTATTATCATTCCAAGTAATAATATCATATTCGAACTTTTCAATTAACAGATTAATATTTCTTCTAATAGTCCTTGGATCAATGTCTACTTGATAGTCATCATTAATATACTTTTTAATATCATTAATTTGTAACATATGATCAGAATCAGAATATTTCTTTAAAACATTTAATATATATAATATATTTCCATTTTGTTCATAAATTTTCATATACACACCTAATTAATAAACGAAAATTTACATCTTGTTATTCTTTTAAATACTCCTTTAAAGTGATAAATAAAATCAATGGCTTTTAAATAATCATCATTATTTAAATCTCCAATATCGATATTGTAACTCCCCTTATCTTTTAAAAGCATTACAACATCTTCATACTTCTTTAACATTATCATAACAATACCTCCAATCTATATTAAACATTATAAATGTTTAAAAATAGTTATCAACGGCATTGGTCACAAGATGTATAACTGAATTATAGCATAAGAAAAAATCCTAGGCAATTAACATCCCAGGATTTACTCTTGTTAACACATCATATACGTCTTCAGTTACATATTTAAGAACAATACTTTTAGCTTTGTCCCATTTTCCATAATCTGACTTTTTACGGTGAATATCAGTCGCTAAGAATGATATTAAATTATCTTTTAATAATTTGACAACTAACTTTTCTGCTTCAGGTCCATACTTACCAACAAAACTATCAATGTTAGACTGGAAATAAATTCCCATATGGTGTAATTCTAACACTTTATCATAATCTTCTTGGAAGCTTAAATATCTTTCTGGATGGGCAAGTACTACTTTATATCCTTTATCAAGTAAATACTTGAATAATTCTTGATATCCTTTATACTCTCCAGACATTGGAAGTTCAATTAATAAGTAATTTGTATTATTCAAAGTACTTATTAATCCATGCTTAATTAATTCTTCTATATTTTCATCAATAAATATTTCATTACCTAAGTATAAGTTAAGTGATATATCATTCTCTTTTAAATTTCTTTTTAGTAATTCTAATAATTGGAGGTTTTTATTTCTATTAGAATTATAATCACTTGAAGTTATATAATGTGGGGTAAGAATAATATCTGTATATCCATTGTGTTCTAAATCTTTAAGAACTTCAATACTGTCATTAATAGATTTAGATCCATCATCAATTCCATATAATAAATGGTTATGAATATCTATCATATTATTTACCTTCTTTTTTATCGACCTTATCGTTATCTTCTTTTTCTTCTTTGTTTGCTTCTTGACTTTCTTTAATTGCTTTTTCAAATTCTCTTTTTTCTTTTGCTTTTTCTTTTTCATCACCATAGTAGTAATAATATCCACCAGAAGAATGTTTCTTTCCAGTTACATTATTTAATACTGTACCAGCAAGTTCTGCTCCAGCACTGTCTAATGACTTTTTAGCATTTATTAAATCAGGCATTGGAGTATGATTCATTGAAGATACTAATATTACCTTATCTACTAAAGGTGAAAGAATTAATGCATCAGATAATCCTGTTACTGGAGGAGAATCTAATATAATTACATCAAATCTATCTCTTAATACTTTTATTAATGAACTATTCTTTTTAGATCCTAATAATTCACTTGGATTTGGTGGAATAACACCACGAGGTATTAATGATAAGTTATCTACATCTGTATTAACTACATACTTTTTAAAGTTATTAATGTCTTCTAATAATAGATTTGATAATCCTTGGAATCCACTAACACCAAATCTTTTATGTAGAACACCTTTTCTTAAGTCACAGTCTACTAATAAAACTCTTTTACCATTTTGTGCAAAACTTATAGCTAAGTTAGAACTTACAAAGCTCTTTCCATCACCAGGTACACTACTTGTTACAAGAACTGTTTTTAAACTCTTATCAATTGATGAGAATTGTAAATTAGTTCTTAAGTTTCTTATACATTCACTTGTAATTGCATTTGGTTTATCTTTAACAACTAATTGACTTGCGTCTGTACTTTTATATACTTTAGCAAGTACTGGTACTGATAATTCTTTTTCTATTGTTTCACTATCTCTTATCTTGTCATTAAAGTAATATTTAATAAATACAATTAAACTTGATAAGATAATTCCTAGTAAAGCTCCAATTATTGTATCTCTTACAGTAAAGATATTAACTGGTCTTTCATCAACTTTAGCAACATCTATTACAAATACGTTATCTAACTTATATATTTCAGATACTTCTTTACCAAATACTTCTGTTAAATTGTTAGCAATAATAACAGCTTCAGTTGCATCTTCATCAGTTACAACTATTTTTAACATTTCTGTATCATTTAAAGCACGAACACTAATTTTCTTAGCTAGTTCACCATAAGATATATTTAAATCTAATGAATCAATTACTTGTCCTAAAACTAATCTACTTTTAATGATTTCTGTATAAGTAGAAACAAGTTTTTGGTTTAAAGTAATATCTTGATTTAAATCACTAGTTTTAATATTGTTTTCATTGTTTCTTACAAGAATAATAGTAGTATAAGTTGAATATTGAGGTTTCTTTATATAAGTATTATAAGAGTAACCAATTGATCCACCTACTATTGCACACGCGATAATTAATAATAAATAATTTTTAAAATAATACCACAAATCTTTTAAATTAATTTCTTCCATATCCAAATCCCCTTTTCACCAAAGAACCCTTTTTAAGTAGAATCCCTTGAAACTGCCACATATTATACAACATTTTCCTTATTTTGTAAAGAAAAAAGTTTATTACAATAAAAAAAACAATCAAAACGATTGTTTTTAATTCTATTTATATACCGCATTTCTCATTTCTGATACTGATCTTCCACTATCTCTTGAATCAAAGTGGTAAGTTCCATCAGCGTCTACACTAGATACTTTTCTATACTTTCCAGTTGATGAATCATATGCGAACATAGTAATACATGAATTAGAATTGTAGTAATCTCTTCCAATAAGTCCCCAAAGATATCCTCCATCAAACTCTAATTCAGCTCCATCATCCAAAATAATGTCTCTATGTTCATCAACAGCACGTTGATACTCTGATCTATCGTATGTAGTTTCTTTTCTATGTTCACTAGCTTCATCAGTACGAGAAGAAAGACTAGCACTATCTGGGTCTTTAAATTCATAGCATTGTTCCGCACTATCATATTCTCCATACTGATATCCTAAAATATATGGATTGTTTGCATACATTCCAGCGAAACCGAAATCATAATATTTCAATCCTCCACTAGATGTGTCATCTGGTGTATCAGCACCATCACTTGGTGAATCAGGCATATCACCGCTTGTATCATGCTCGGCAAAATCAGTTTCAAAACCAGCACTATCACCTAAGAATTTAATCTTACTTATATTTGCAAGAACTGTATTTATCTCTGATACTATTTCTCTTAGTGTACCTGCTAATCTATCACGTTTAGCTTTATTTGAAGCTAATTTTTCATCAGATAAAGATGAAGATACAGAAATACTTTCTCTTTGACTATAAACTCTTCCATATTCTTCACATTTTGAATTTAATAACCTAACTTGTGTTATTAACATTTGAAGGTTAGATCCTCCACCTACATCAGTGGCTATTTTGGGATAAATAGTGTCTTTTAAAACATCGGAATGTCCGCTCATTTTAGTAGCTACATCATCATTCCAACCACTATAAGAAACTCCTCCAACTGAAGTAGATGCCGAACTAATTTCACTAGTTAATTTTGATTGTAGTGAAACCAGAGCATTAACTTTTGAGTCAGAAGAGAGTGCTTTTAAATTATTAACTTGAGATACAGTTTGTGCAGATAATGCATCACCTAAAGCGCTCATATAATCCTCCCAATTAATTAACTACTACTTGAATCTCCTGCAGAAGCTCCTGAATTAGCATTTGTAGGAGTTCCATTTACTTTTTTCATAGAATCAAGTTTGCTTATATAAGCTTCTTCTTCCTTTTCATAAGTACTTATAACTTGATCTAATGCTGTTTTAAAAGCTGTATACTTTTTTTCAAAATTAGTAAAATCTGTAGAAACAGTCCCCAAAACATTTAAAAAACTATTTGCTTCAACACATGACCAAAAACTTGAAATAGTATCTTTCTTACCATTTATATCTTTTATAACTTCACTTATTTGATTATAGACAGTATCTAAACTAGAAATAGTATTATTTACCGCTGTAGCATTAAAATTTATTTTATACGCCATATTGATATCTATCCTCCATCCATTATTCTTAAGCTATCGGCAAGTATCGAAGAATAAACTCCACTTTCTCCAGTAACAAAAGAGGATAAAGTTTCTAATTCTGCGTTTATTTTATTTGCTTCACTTATAAAACTGTCAAATTTTTCTTTAAATAATGCACCATCTTGGTCAGCCCATCCATTTGTTATAGCACTCATTTCTGTCTTTAATTCTGATAGTAAACCATCTAATTTTGTTTTACTTTCATTTAAATATGTTGCATAACTATCCAAATCATCAGTTACAGCAAAAAATCTATCACTTCCACCGGACCCTGCATCTGCAATATGAAACTTTGTCATTGTACAATTTTTAGGCATAATAAGCCTCCTATCTTAAAAAAGCACATTCAACATGTGCATTTCTAAATCTTGTTTTTTATAAAAATACTACTATTGTGCTTGACCAGCAGTTTGATTTTGAGCATATAAAGCTTCTTGACGTTTAGCAGCAATCTTTTCAATTCCTGCAACAACTTCATCATCATATTTTTGATATAATCCAGATACTTTTGTTAACGCATCAGCAAATCCATCAATTATTTGTTTAACTGCCTCAAATTGTTCATCAGATACTGTAACAACTGCAGCACTAATTGCTTTTCCAACTCTAGTTGTTCCACCACCTGCTTGTACTGCTGCATCTCCAGCCGCATTACAATCATTTTTTAATCCATCAATAGTCTCTATATATTGTTTTACTTCTTCACCTATTGTTTTTAAATTTGTATAACTAACATTTATAGCCATTATTAATCATCTACCTTTCTAATACTATTATAGAGTGGAAATTCCATCACTTACTGCTTTTTCAGAATTTGTAGCATAATCTGCTATTTCTTTTAATGCAGTGGCATTTCCTTCTAATAATTCTCTAATTCCATCTAAGTCAGTGCAAGCTTTATTAACTCTTGTTGTCCAAGTATCTTTAGAACTATCTTCCCAAACACTCAAAGCACTTTCTAGTTTTCCTTTAAGCTCTGTAACTGCATTAGAAAATTTACCAGCTGCTGTTGTGTATTGAGTAGAAGCTCCTTCTAATCCAGCTGGGTCTATCATTAATTCAAAATCTGCCATATATATCTTTACCTCCTATACTATACAACATAATTTTATTATTATTTGTTTATTACGTCAATATATTCAATTTATATTTTTACAATTATTTACAATATCACTATTGTGAGCTTTCTTCACTTGTTAATGATTTTAAATAATTTTTATAATCTTGTGTTGTTTTTGATCCGTCTTTAATTCCGCCGACATATCCAAAAACTTCTTTACCTACTTGTTTTACTATTTCTCCAGTAATTTTTCCTGATTTGTTTCCTACAATCAATGTATTCATCATATCACTTGTCATATTTCTGTCTTCAACATCCATCTTGCCTTCAACGCACAATTCATTTGAATCATTTAATATATCGATTGTATTTTCTACTAATTCTTTATCTGCTTCATCCTTGGAAATCATATCAGTAAGCACATATAAAGTATCAATTTCAGTAGTATATTGCTCAGCTGTTATAAATTCTTCCTCTAATAATTTATTAAGATTAGCTAAACTACTAAAGATTTTATCAAAATAATCTACATCTAGTTTTCCTTCTGATACTAATATACTTAATGAGTTTAAACTTTGAAGAATTTTATTAAAATCTTCTTCACTTATTTTTCCGGCTGCCACTAGTTGCGCTATTGCATTGATTTTTTCAACTATTTTTGCAAATAATTCTTCACTTAGTTTTCCTTCTGCTACTAATTGTGCTAATGAATTTATTACTTCTATAGCATTTGCGTACGCTTCTTCACTTAGTTTTCCTTCTGCTACTAATTGTGCTAATGTTTTTATTGTATCTATTGCTTTTGCATAAGTTTCCTCAGAAATTTTTCCATCTGCTACTAATTGTGCTAAAGCATTTATTGTATCTATTGACTTAGCATAAGTTTCCTCAGAAATTTTTCCATCTGCTACTAATTGTGCTAAAGCATTTATTGTATCTATTGACTTAGCATAAGTTTCTTCAGAAATTTTTCCATCTGCTACTAATTGTGCTAAAGCATTTATTGTATCTATTGTCTTTAAATAAGTCTCTTCAGAAATCTTTCCATCTGCTAATAACTGTGCAACATTATTTATTGCATCTATTGACTTAGCATAAGTTTCTTCAGAAATCTTTCCATCTGCCAACAATTGTGCAATTGCACCAATAGTGTCTATTGATTTAGAGAATCCTTCTTCACTCAACTTACCATCTGCTACTAATTGAGCAAGATTATTTAATGTATCTATTGTCTTGTTATAATTTTCTTCACTTAATTTTCCTTCTGCTACTAAATCTGCTAATTTATCTACTAAATCTATTGCTTTTAAGTATGTTTCTTCAGAAATTTTTCCATCTGCTACTAAGTCTGCTAATTTGTTTATTAAGTCTATTGTCTTTAGATATCCTTCTTCACTTAGTTTTCCTTCTGCTACTAAGTCTGCTAATTTGTTTATTAAGTCTATTGTCTTTACAAAAGCTTCTTCGCTTAGTTTTCCTTCTGCTACTAAGTCTGCTAATTTGTCAATTAAATCTATTGTCTTTGCGAACGCTTCTTCACTTAGTTTTCCAGCAGCTACTAAGTCTGCTAATTTATTTATTAAACCTATTACTTTATTAAGTGTTTCTTCGCTTATTTTTCCTTCTGCTACTAAGTCTGCTAATTTGTCAATTAAATCTATTACTTTATTAAGCGTTTCTTCACTTATTGTTCCATCTGCAACCAAATCTAATAGTTTATCAATTAAATCCATTATTTTATTAGCAGTATCTTGACTTATTGTTCCATCCGCTACAAGTTGATTTATCTTATCAATTAAATCCATTATCTTATTAGCAGTATCCTGACTTATTGTTCCATCTGCTACAAGATCTTTTATTTTATTTATTAAAGTTGCCTCTTTATGAGGATCTCCACTTCCTTCTGGGTTTGAACTAATACCTGGTGGTCCGCCTCCAAAATCAGGTCCTGCATAGTCTGGTTTATTATTTAATTCACTTAATTTATTTAAATAATATTGTGATCCTTTTACATGATTATCTGTTTTTTCTACTACTTGGTCTACATAAGTATGCATTGTATCAAAATACTGAATATTAAGCCCTTCTATCATATCAGAAAGACTTGATGTATTTCCTTCTTGGCTTGAAAAATATGCTTTAACTAAATCATTTGAAGAATTAACTAAATCTACAGCAATCTGTGCACTAATAAAATTAACATCTATCTTAGCCATATATACCTCCGTATATTTATACCATTATACATAATAATTATATCTAATTTTTTTAAATAAGCAAAGACTTTATAAATAAGAATTTAAAAATATGTAAACAAAAAAAATGGATTAACCATTTTTTTATTTTTAATAATTAGAAAGGCATCTTCATATTGCCATTAGAGATTTGTTTCATCATTTTCTTCATTTGATCAAACTGTGTTAATAATTTATTAACTTCCTGAACAGAAAGCCCACATCCTTTGGCAATTCTTGTTTTTCTACTAGCTTTAATTATATCTGGATTCTTTCTTTCTTTTGGAGTCATTGATAATACTATTGCTTCTATATGTGCCATTTGTTTTGGATCTATTTGAACCTTATTAAGTCCCATTTTAGAAGCTCCTGGTATTAACTTTATTAAATTCTCTAAAGGTCCAAGTTTTTTAATTTGTTTCATTTGTGATAGGAAGTCTTCTAAGTCAAATTTACCACTTTGTAGTTTCTTAGCTGCTTTTGCTGCTTCTTTCTCATCAATCTCACTTTGAACTTTTTCAACAAGAGATACGATATCTCCCATTCCAAGAATTCTTCCTGCCATTCTTTCAGGATCAAAATAATCAATACCATCCATCTTTTCGCTAATACCTATAAACTTAATAGGTACGTTAGTTAAATGTCTTACTGAAAGTGCTACTCCTCCACGAGTATCTCCATCTAACTTTGTTAGAATTACTCCAGTTAATGGAAGTTGATCATTAAATCCATTAATAACATTAATTGCATCTTGTCCCATCATAGCATCAATTACTAAAAGTATTTCTTGTGGTTTTACTTTATCATTGATATCTGATAATTCTTGCATTAATGTTTCATCTATATGTAAACGTCCAGCAGTATCTATTAAAACATAATCATACTTGTTTTCTTTAGCATATTTAATAGCATTCTCTGCTATTTGTACTGGATCTTGTTTACCTTCATCATAGACTTCTATATTTAATTGTTTTCCAATATCTTTTAATTGGTCAATAGCTGCAGGTCTATAAACATCACACGCAACCATAAGTGGTTTCTTAGCATGTTTTTTTCTTAATAGATTTGCAAGTTTTCCAATATGTGTAGTTTTACCACTACCTTGAAGTCCAACAAGCATTAGTATTGCTGGATTTCCAACCAAATTAAGATCTTTTTGTTCTCCACCTAGTAATAAAGTTAATTCATCTTTTACGATTTTAACAAATACTTCACCAGGTTTTAAACTTCTTTGTACTTCTTCTCCTAAAGCTTTTTCTTTTACTGTATTAGTAAATTCTTTAACAACTGTATAGTTAACATCAGCTTCAAGAAGCGCAAGACGAATCTCGCGCATCATATCACTTATGTTATTTTCTGTTATCTTTCCTGTTCCTTTTATACTAGAAAGAGCTTTTTGTAATCTTTCCCCCAAATTTTCAAACACGTTATATCACCTTCTAATTAAATTCTTTTCCAGTTTGCAACTATATCACTGTTAGATGATAATGGTGGTGGATCTGGCATATCTAAATGCACAATTACTGGAATTTTAAATGCAGTACCAAATCCTAAGCAAGTTCCAGATTGTAAACCTTTTTGTTTGTCTACTATATCTGAATTTATATTTGGAATCATTTTTCTAATGTACTCTTCATCTGCTGGGTGGTTTGTTTTAAATATTAAGAAATTTGAGCACTGAGAAATAACTGTATCAGACAATTCAACTGGACGCTGACTTATTACTCCCAAAATAACTCCATATTTTCTTCCTTCTTTTGCAACACGTTCAAATATGTTATAACCAATTAAGAAATGGTCATTATCGTTTTTAACATAT
>JAEEGL012194276.1_pt1 | contig 17441 bp, 14 predicted proteins | sample 9134231 | NCBI WGS metagenome assembly JAEEGL01 (sample SAMN16246548, study PRJNA631951) | gut metagenome | biome: gut microbiome; feature: rumen; material: fiber-attached | host: Bos | place: Iran: Karaj | collected 2018-10
AGAGGATAAGTCTGCATGGCCTGAACTACAGAATATTTGTGTAATCCCAGACCCTTTGTCTTTTTCTCCCACTCAGCATAGTTTATTGACAGAAAAACGAGTCATTGCCGTAGGTCGTTATGTCTACCAAAAAGGTTTTGACCTCCTATTGCAGGCATGGACAATAATCGAAAAGCAATTTTCAGATTGGGAATTGGTTGTTTTTGGTGATGGCAATCGTGAGCCTTATGAACATCAAATGAAAGAACTTGGAATAGATAGAAATCGCTGCCATTTGAATGGTCCGACTGCTGATATCCAGAAAGAATATGTCAATAGCTCTATCTTTGCTTTTAGTTCTCGTTTTGAGGGTTTCGGCATGGTTTTGGTCGAAGCGATGGCTTGTGGCCTTCCTGTTGTTTCCTTTGCATGCCCCTGCGGTCCCAAAGATATTGTGCGTGACGGCGAAGACGGCTTCTTAGTAGAGAATGGTGATGTTGACGACTTAGCACAGCAGTTGATGAAATTGATGGCAGACGATAACCTGCGTACGGTGTTTGCTCATCGCGCTCATCAGAATGTTCAGCGTTTCAATATGGAGCACATAGCATTACGCTGGAAGTCTTTATTTGAATCATGTGTAAAAAGGTGATGAGATGAAAATATTGTTCCTTGTATATCATGGCTTCTCTGAGCATAGCGGTATCTCAAAGAAGATTCACTATCAAGTGAAAGGACTGAAAGAGAATGGTCATGATGTGCGATTGTGCTATTATGATTTTGACGAGGGTGGCCATCGTTGCCGCTATGTTGATGGTGAGATTATAAAAGACTATGGTGCTGGCTCTTGGGCTGCCATCCGCCAGCGTGTAGATTATAGCTGTATCTATGACTATTGTGTTCGTGAAGGCATAGAGCTTGTTTATGCTCGCTGTTTCCAGAATGCCAATCCATGGCTTATTAGTTTCTTTAAGAAGCTGCGAAAGGCGGGAGTTCATGCTGTAACGGAAATCCCAACCTATCCGTATGATCAGGAATTTAAGCATTTTGAATGGAAATCACGTTTAGGATTGAAGGTTGATCAGTTGTTCCGTCATAGACTATATCAGCAGATGGATGCTTTAGTCACCTTTAGTGATGCAGAACGTATCTTCGGACAACGTACCATTCGTATCAGTAATGGTGTCGATTTCGATAGCATTCCCCTCCTTCAGCCATCATCCGTCAGCCATCAGCCATCAGAACTTCATCTCATTGGTGTTGCTGAGGTTCATCCATGGCATGGCTTTGATCGTGTAATAGCAGGAATCGGTGAGTACTTTCACCAAAAGCAAGTTGCAAGTATCCATCAACCAGATGTTTATTTCCATATTGTAGGTGGTGTACATCCATTTCACATGAATAAAGTATTTAAGCCACTATTGGATAAATATCAGCTATATGATAAGGTCATTTTTCATGGTCAACTGTTTGGTGACGAATTGACCAATGTCTTTAATCAGTGTCAGTTTGCCATTGGTTCATTAGGTCGTCATCGTAGTGGTATCACTGTAATTAAGACCTTGAAGAACCGCGAGTATGCTACGCGTGGCATTCCTTTTATTTATAGTGAATCGGACAGCGATTTCGACCACCAACCTTATGTATTGAAAGCACCTGCAGATGAGTCTCCTATTAATATTCAACAAATTATTGAATTTATGAATCACTTCATGTTGGAGCCTAAAGAAATCCGCAAAACTGTGGAACATTTGACGTGGAAAATCCAGATGCAGGAAGTGATAAATTCTTTAATCTAAGTTATTATGGCATACGAAGTAACTATAGGAATCCCTGTCTACAATGTAGAGAAATACATTCGTCTGACGATGGACTCAGCGTTAGCACAAACGTTTGAGAGTATTGAGTTTCTTGTATTGGACGATTGTGGCACAGATCGTTCTATGGATATCGTCCGCGAGTATCAAAATACCCATCCCCGTGGAAAGGATATCCGTATTGTGCGTCAACCGCAGAATGGCGGTCTAGGACGTGCTCGTAATCGTATTATCGAAGAAGCTAGTGGCAATTATCTCTACCATCTAGATGCAGATGATGCCATAGCACCAAACACCATCCAACTTCTTTACGATAATGCTCAGCGATATGATGCTGACATGGTTTATGGTTCATATAAACGCATTGAACAGTTCGACGAAGAGATGAAAGAAACGGAGTATCGCTACCCCAGCATGCATTTTCTAAAAGAGCACGAATTTGCTGACCGCGTGTATAGTGACTACGGCTTTCTACAGGCCAATACTTGGAACTTTTTAATCAAAAGGGACATTTACATAAATAATAACATCCGACATAAGGTGGTAAACTACTGGGAAGATTTCTCAACAACCATTGACTTGCCCACTTATGTTACTCGTGTAGTGCTGCTGTCCGATATTACTTATTACTATTATTGCAGGTATGGTTCCTTGTCTAATTTCAGCAAGCGTGACCATATTGACAAATCGGAGATAGAAAAAACACTCGATGCCATGGCTCAAGTAAAACATAACAGTGATCGTGTTAAGTCGATGCCCTATTTCCATAAACGCATGAATAAGGTGATGATGACCCACTTCTACATGGTCTGCGCTATTATGAAGGAAGAAAAGATTATAACACCTTCTTTTACTCAGCAGGAGATGCGCGACATAATGCGATGGCCAATATCTTTTTGGGAAGTGTTACGGCTGAAAGGTTGGCTTATGAAGAATCTTGCTCTCTATCTGTTGGGAGTCTTGCCGCCGGCTATCTCTGTGGGGATGATAAGGATGCTCGGAAAAAGAAAGGGACTATTATGATTATGAAAATGCTATGAGAATAATGTTTGTTATTAGGTCGCTGGCAAATAGCCATGGGGTGGAACGCACGATAATCGATAAGGCTAATTATTTGGCAGCAAACGGCCACCGCGTAATGTTACTTACTTACGAACAAGGCAGGCATCCTTATGCTTTTACAGTCAGCCGCGATGTTGAATGTGTAGACTTGGATTGTCGCTATTTTACCATTTTCCGTTATCCATTGCCCCAACGTATGTATATAGCATGGAAGATGAGAAAAATGTTTGCAGAAAGAATAAAATCGCGAGTTGACGAATGGCATCCGGACGTGTTGGTGGCTGCAACCTATGAAGGAGAATTTATGCGCACAATTGTTTCACTCAAGACTCAAACACATGTGGTTCTTGAATCGCATACAGCCTTTGAGGGACATCTCATAGGAAAAGGAATTATTGAAAGAATTAGGAAAAAGTGTATTTTGCAAAATATTAAGCGCTGCAACATGTTGATTGCTCTAACACACAGAGATGCTGAAGTATGGAGACTATATATTCAAAACGTGAAGGCAGTGCCCAATCCTCTTGTGTATTTCCCAAAAGATGTGAGTGGAATCGAAAAAATTAAAGGCCGTATTATCGCAGTAGGACGCCTCTATAGTGAAAAGCGTTTTGATCGTCTAATTGATGCCTTTTCCCTGATTGCGGAAAAATATCCCGAATGGTTCATTGATATATATGGAGAAGGTCCCGACGAGCAAGTGCTAAAGCATCAAATAGATCGACAAAAACTTGTTGGGCGTGTTAATTTGAAAGGTGTAACAAAGGATGTGTATAGTGAGTATCTAAAAAGTCAGTTCTTTGTGTTGAGTTCCGACTCAGAAGGTTTTGGATTGGTCATAATAGAAGCTATGTCGTGTGGCATTCCTGTGGTCTCAACAAACTGTCCATTTGGACCTGTTGAAATCGTTGAAGATGGGGTGACTGGACTATTAACCAAACTAGCCCCTGCCGACATGGCGGAAAAGATGGAATGGATGATTAACCATGCGGAGCAACGGAACGAGATGGGACAAAGAGCCCGTGAGACAGTAAAACGTTATCAAGCAGAAACCGTCATGACGGAATGGGAACAGGCTTATTTGTCTGTTCTTCAGTGACGATGCAATTCTTTCCAATGACATCTTTATCTTTTTGATATCTTATTTTTTATATACTATTTGCGCATATTGATAGTATATATTTATGAAAAGGTGTGGCATCTTTTTAACCATAAATGTGATGAGTTTTTGTTGGATGCTATGGGTGAAATTTAAATCAGGAGCCTGAAAGTTGATGTAATTCATCAACACATATCGATCATTCTTTCCTTTAATGCTATGTAATGTATCATATAACATGGTTCGGAATGATATATAGACATTATCTTCTAACTTATACACTAAGTTTGAAGAAAGCCCTTCAATTTGTCTTAACTTCCACGTTATGGCAATAGCTGTAATAAAATGTTTTGAATTATCGATTTTGTAGGCGTTGGTTGATGACCCAGGCCATTTTCTGTAAATATTTAAACGTATATTTGAACAAATGCAATTGTTTGCTTTGAGGTAGCATTCATGTGTAAATGGTATGTCTTGATATCGTATGCCTGGGTAGAATATCAAATCTTTTGTTACGAGGAATTCTCTTTTGTAAAGAGTCCTCCAAACGTAACAATGATAAGGATTTAATACATCTAAATATAACTGTTCGCCTACAATCTTTTTAAATTGTAGTTCTGGCTGTTGGAAATCTTCTTTGTAGAAATTATCTATTTCTTCGTCAGTCATAGATAAAAAGTCAGCCACAACCAAGTCAACTTTTGTCTCTAATGCTTTCTCAAGCAAGGGCATTAAACTATTTTCTATGAGCAAATCGTCAGAGTCTGGCATAAGGATATATTCTCCTTTCGCTGCAGCAATACCGTTATTGCGGGCTACTGACAAACTGAGATTCTCTTGATTAATGACCGTGATATTTGTATGTGCAGCTATGATGTCTTCAATGACTTCCATGCTACGGTCCTTCGTTCCGTCATTGACGATGATGACTTCAAATCGGTCTTCGTCAAGTCCTTGCTTGAAAATACTTTCTATGCAGGAACGAACGTATTTCTCCACGTTGTATACGGGAACGATGATGCTTAAGTCCATTAGTTATGTTTTTTTGATTGCAAAAATACATAAAAAAGTTGAAAAAACAATTTTTTTTTCATATATTTGCACAAAAATACAGAAATATGTCAAATTGGTATGATAAATATATGACTATCTACGGGAAACCGTTTAGTGAGGTTCCTGAGGAGATAGTAGAAAGTACACGTGAGCGGTTGGCTCGTCTGCAGAGTCCCGAGCCGTTGGCCTCTATTGTTGTCATTGGATATAATGAAGAGAAACATTTGCAGGCTTGCCTGTGGGCTATCAGCGAGATTCGGTGCAAGTATCCTGTTGAGATTATTGGTGTTGACAACGACTCCAAGGACCGTACGGCTGAGATATATAAGAAGTCGGGCATACCATATTATACTGAGTATCAGCATTCCTGTGGCTATGCACGTCGTTGTGGTTTGCAGCATGCTAAAGGGCGTTTCTATTTTGATGTTGACAGTGACACGCTCTATCCACCACTGTATTATGAAGTTATGCTGGAGCACTTGTTGAAGCCTGGTGTTAGCTGTGTCTCAGCTACATGGAGCTACTTCCCTGACGAGAATCATTCTAAACTAAGCCTCTGCCTTTTTGAAATGACGCGCGATTTGTTCTTGTGGATTCAGCATTTCAAGCGTCCAGAACTCTCTGTTCGTGGTTTAGTCTTTGCCTATAATGCCGATTATGGTCGTCAGGAGCCTTACCGTGTAGACATTATCCGCGGTGAGGACGGTTCGATGGCTCTGAATTTGAAAAAGTATGGTAAGATAGTCTTTGTCCGTGATCGTCGTTGTCGTGCTATTACAGGCTATGGCACCATTGGCAACCAGTCTATGTGGCAGAGTTTTGTAGACCATGTACGCATTCAGTTGCGAGGCATCACGCGCATCTTTCACTCCACAGACCACTACAATGATGAGGAAGACAATCTGGTCAAGAAATAATACATGGTATTACTTCTTCTTAACAAGGTTATCTTCTGAATCGGTGGAGTGGAACGGGTTAGGCAATCTTCCACATCTGTGGTGTCTTGTCTACATAGACATAGCCGCCACGACGGATTTCACCAAAATTCTGTATGCCAATAGGATACTTCATGCTATGTTTCTTTTTTCATCTGCAAAGATATGAATAATAAAGCACAATACAAAACAAATAACAAATAAATTGAAGACGACAGTTTTTTTTGACAAATTATTTGACAGCCAGCACAATTATTTGTAACTTGCGCAATGCACAATATATGATGCGTAAAGTTCGATGTTGCCGATTTGTACATAATATATGATGCATATCTTGTGTTCAATTCGATAAAGTTGTTGACCCGTTATTTTGTTACAAGATCTCTCGCCACTGTTCTGCGATTATAGAGAGGTTGAAGTGGTTGGTTATGGTGAAAGCCTCTTCTGACTTCTTTTTCCAGTCAAGTTGGGTGGCTTCGAGTAGCTTCTCAGCCAAATCTTCTACGTTTCCGTTTTGGAAATAGAGTCCGAAGTCGCCCATTATTTCCTTGCTGGTGGGTAAGTCGCTGGATACGATGGGCAGTCCGTGTGCCATTGCCTCAACGAGCACCAGGCCGAACCCCTCCCAGCGGGAACTTAACACATAGACTTGTGCTTGTGAGTAATAAGCTTGGATGTTGTTCGTGAAAGGATGTATCAGTATGCGTTTCTCTAATTGGTATTCGGCAATCTTTTGGCGGTACATCTCTTCTTCTGGACCTTCGCCAACGATGTCGAGTGTCCATTCTGAATTCTTTTGTGAAAAAAGGTTGAAAGCGTCAATAAGTAGGTCAAATCCTTTGTGTTGTCGAGAAAAACGTCCTACGGCCAAGAAACGCTTTGATGAGCCCTCTGATGGCTTACCAGGTGAGAGAGTCAGAGGGTTGTATATTACTGTTGTCTTTAGTTGTGGGTCGTATGCCCGATAGCTATCTGCATCGTGTTTGCACAACACGATGGTTTCGTCGAGTTTCCGGAACTGATAGACATAATGGCGTTGCAGCTCTGGTCCTATATATAAAGAGGTGGGATTGAAAAGCGCCTCAAAGGAGTTGTGAACCCAGCCAATCAGTCTGGTTTGGCCTAACATCTTTCGACAGGCGGCCAGTCGTGTTGCCAAAGGAGCGTGGACTCCGATAATGGTATCGTATCCACCTGCTCTCAACTCTTCAGCTAATGCGTCGCGCTTCTCTGATGGGAAGGAACTGTGCATATAGATGTCGGAGGTCAGTTGTGTTTGCGGCAATACTTTCCTGTACAGATAACTATATGCCTTACAGAAACGCCATTTCCAATAGCCAGCCCTGGGATACTGGAAGAAACTGAAATGAATGTGGCATTCTGACAAGCCATAAAGCGAGGTGTCCTTTGCTTCGGGCTTGTCAAAAGTAACAACAGTCACGTCATAGTCCTTGCTGAGTTCCTTGGCAATGACTGCTGTAACCCGCTGTACTCCTCCAAAGGAGAAAATGGAATCTACAAGGAAACATATCTTTTTCATGACTCTAACGCTTTGAATAAATTCTTGGCATAGGTCTCTTTGTCAAATAATTTAGAGCGTTCAAGCGAAGCAGCAGCCATCTTTTGACGTTTCTCAGGATGCTCATAGAGGTCAAGGATAGCAGCAGCGAGGTTCTCGACAAAGTGCTCGTCAGTCTTCAGCAGGATGGCGTTATTTTCAGTCACTTCCTCTGGAATACCACCGCGCTGAGTAGATATGATTGGTAATCCCATAGCCTGAGCTTCTAGAACGGTAGTAGGGAAGGGGTCGTCCCAAACAGATGGGATGACAGCAACATCTGCTTTTTTAAGATAGTTGGGCATATCTGAATAAGGGATAAATCCAGTGAAGGTGATACGACCTTTTAGTGGCTCAGCTTTGGACTTGAGTGTCTTTGCAAACTCATTCTCATTGTCCGCATTGCCGTAGAATGAACTGCCCAGCACCATCAGTTCTATTTGTGAATAGTCTGCAAGTCTATTCATGGCTTCGATGAGTTCCATGATGCCCTTTTCCTTGTTGATTCGTCCACTGAAGACAAGCGTCATATGTGAAGTCTTCTGATTAAGTGCTGGCATGTGTTGCGTGATGCCATTATTCTTGAACTTTTCAAGGTCAATTCCGTTGTTAAGAGTCTGGCACTTCTTGTCTGCAGCATTGATGGTCTGTACCCTGCTTTTAATATAGTCTGATACGGTAATGATGCGCCATAGGTTATTATAAATTTCCTTTGCTCGTGGTATCTCGTTGTTTAGAAAGTCGTTGTGTAAGTGGCATACCAAGCGGGCCTGCGTCACCTCTTTTAATCTAAGAGCATAGGCTGGTCGGTTTTCCAAGATGATGATGTCATACTGCTTTTTGCGAAGGTCTTTCATCGCTTCGTGCAGGAAAAACTCGATGGTGGGATGGTAGTAGCCTCCCTGGTGAGTTATCGAGTACCATTTGCGCTTTATCTTCATCCAAGGCGTTAGCTGGGGTGGTACGCTAAATACCGTAATGTCATGCAGCTGGTGGCGGTTGTTGTAATCCAGATAGAAATCGACAAGCGTTTCTACCGCTCCTCCTTGTACAGCAGGAACGGGTAAAATGCCTGATGTTAAAATAGCTATCTTCATATCTCTTACCAGTCTAATATTTCTTTACCGTTTTCAAAATGGAAGTAGTCGGTAATCCTTGAGAAGCTCTCATCCGTGAACTGTTGGTCTTTCGTCTCCAGGAAACAGAGTGGTACTCTGCCGATAAACGATGCCCAGCGCGAATAACTACTGAATGGGCCGATAATTCGGTCGCATATAGACAGTGTATAGAGATCGAGAATGGCTCCTGAGGGTTCCTTTCCGAAGCGCCGACAGTTGCAACCCTCGAAGAAGTCCAGCGAGAAGTCTTCGTTACTGCTGATGAAGAATCCCACACGCTTGCCTTCATAGAACTTTTGCACACGTAGCATGAACTGATGATACTCCTCCAGCTCATAGAAGAAACGGCCGTCATTCCATGTGGCATAATCGCCTCGTCGGATGTGTACACCAACCACGATATCGACTTCTGCTCTCAGCTGTGCCATGATCCCCTTTGCACGCTCCATAATCTCGTCTTTCGGCCGGAAGATACGTTGCAGTTCTGGTAATGTCTGCTCTAGATAACGTGTATCGGTGCGCGTCTGCCATCCCTTGGTGAATCCAAGAAACTTGAAGACCTTGTCCCACCGTTTGTTATGTGTCACCTTCCATGTCAGTCCCTTATAGTTGTTCCACCCGTTGCCACGTTCAAGATACCATTTATGCCACAGAGGGAAGTAGATGAATGGACAGTGTAGTAGGTTGGGGAAGTCTTCAATGGTCCAGTCGTAGAAGATAATGACCATCTTCCTGCGCTCAGCAATACACTGAGCGACGCTTGCAACATACGTCCAAAGCCTGTTGCATGTCTGTCCTGGGGCATCGCAGATAATCCTCATGATTATATTATATAATTTAAAATGCAAAGATAATAAATAAAATATAATAAACAAAGAATAATTGTATTTTTAATCAATCGTCATATTATTATCCCCCAATATAATAGATACAATATCATTAGTGTCCCATTTTAACGGGACACTAATGGACAGGGTTACTTATTTAAGTAATTACTTTGTAGAATCCATTCGGAAATATCCCATTTAGAGGTGTTTACAGAATTTTTATAGTCTTGAGTTAGTAGGCTATTTCCCAATCCTCTCCATTCTAAATGATCTTTGATTAGAAGATCAAGAACGGTCGTATATATGTCTAATTGATTGCAGTTATCTGCCCATTCCTGTCCATTGATGTTTCCATTAATAATATAAAGGGGAATCATATCTGAAATTGTATCCATTTGTAGTGAGTTAGGATTAGGATGATGATCTGCAGTAATGATAATTAGGCTCTTTTTATATAAATCACATTCTTTTAATGATTGAAGATATTTCCCAATTTGTTTATCTGTATAATGACATGCATTCAAATAATTAATATAATTATTTGATTTGTTTGGATCTTTGATGTTGAATGTTGGATCAATCAGTTTTGTATATGGTTGATGCATAGACATAGTTAGTACTAAAGAGAAAAATGGTCGTGGTTCATCTTTGTCAAGAGATTGAAGGTAATCAAATATCTCCTCATCGTTGAGATCCTCCTTCCCAGATTTGAAATCTATTGATGAAAATAATTTTTCAATACCATATTGTACACACATCCTTTCCTGTTCCCACATAGAAGGAGTCGTCGGTATAAGCATTCTTGTGTGTAAATTCATCTTCTTAGATAATATCTTTGGTAATCCTGGCAAAGTCACATCTTTAGCTCTGCCAACAGTTATTTCAGAACGGAGGGGAAGTAACCCTGTCATACAGATAAACTGACCGTCGCCTGATTCTCCAATTGTTATGTTTGATTTCACTTTTCCATTATATAAGACTGTCGGGTCTTTCTTTAAAGCATTAAGATTTGGTGTTATTTCTCTATTCGCAACATACAAATCAGAAACAGCAGAAAGATATGATTCTATTATAATGAAAATAACATTTTCTACATCCGATTTCAGATGTGTTGTAACCTTCTTGTTTTGATTGTACAGCTCTTCATTTATAATTTTTGTTTGCTCCTCTGAGAGAGTCTTTGTTGAGAATAGCTTATGTATTATGGGATGAAGTATTGTTCGTATTGTTCCTCGTTGAAAATGTGTCCAGTTGGGGTTTGCAGAATTGCGGTACAAATCCATATGATGAACATAAAGATGGTGTTTAATGTAGCCGATACTTCTTGTTTCGGTAGTCTTAAGACTATAGATAACCATATTCATTACAATCAAAATGAATATCGTTATTATGCTAATAACAAAAGTACGTATTATCTTTTTAGTTCCTATAAACTTGTATTCTGTGTTGAAGAATATGATAAACGAAAGAATAATAGTTACAGCAAATAACAAATCACTCCATTGAATTCCGTCTATTATACATCTCAGTATGGAAGTATTCAATATATTATTTGCTTGTCCAATAGAAGAAATTGATATATATTGAAAGAAAAACCTAGAATATAGTACATTTGAAAATGACCATGCTGCTGTAATAATATTGCAGACTAATAAACTTAGCCTAATATTACCCTTGAATAGAAATAGAAAAATGAAATTGAGTATTAAAATATCAATTACTATCCCCAATACATTATCAATATAGGATGTTGTTTCATATGGAACCTCTGTATATCTACCGATAATATAGTGCATTACTATAAGATTGGTTACAGATATTAGAACCAAGGATGTATAAAAAATGTTATTTTTAGATGCAATCATTACTATTTAATTATTTTGTAGGATGGTAATTACCTATAATAATAGGACAATAGGCTTGACAGAATTTAATTATAGGATAAAATATAAGTAATATTAGAATTGCTAGTCCATATGATAAATATGGTAGGAAAGGGAGAGTCATTTTGATCAGATTAATAAAAAACTGATGGAAACCAAGAGTAATAATATTTCCTGCTGATAAAGTCGTTATAATGTTTGTGTCATATTTGCCATTAATTTTAGAGAGGAAGTATATCATAGTTGTTCCAATTAGTATACCACCTAAATATAAAATGAAAGATTGACCATATCCATTGTTGTATAACCATACATTACCATTGAATAATCCACATAGAATGAGTAATAACGTACAGACTATTATTGATAAGACTATGATAGAAAGAGAAGGCTTATAATTATCAAGGACAGTTTTGTAATGATTTAAAAGATAGCCAATGATATATGGCTGATATGCTACAGTAATGTTTAATATAGCATTGCTTTTATGGATGTTGTTAACACTTGTAAATATAGCGATGCCTGATAAAAAGACAAATAGGGTTATTCGTGTTGTAGTATGTGGAATGTAATGAAAAATAATCCTTATTAAAATGAGTGTATAAATAAACCAACAAGCGCCAAGGCAGTTTTGATATCCCTTCAACATAAATAACCAATATTCGGAAATGCTCAAAAAATGCTCAGATTCTGTATAGATATACATCTCCCAGAAATACATTATTGTGCGGATACTGAATAATGGAACAATGTAATTTAATGCGATTTTTTTCCAAAAGATATAGTTGGAATGCTCTTGTTTGTATAGAAATCCAGAAATAAGGAAAAATAGTGGAACACTAAAAGCATATATATATGTATATCCTATAGGGAAAAGGTGTCCGGCTATGATAAAATACATTCCAATGACCTTCATTCTATCTATCCATATTATTCTTTCTTTGTCCATTTCCGTTTATTTCTTATGATTATTTGATAAGTAAAAGATTATATAATTGAGGTTTGCGGGCAATGAAATATTTCATCCCTGAAGTACAATAAAATAGTGTGAGAAAGAATAAAAGAATTAATAGTGGGTATATGAAGATTGCATAGCAAATAAGGCAGAATAGAGAGGTGACTATCGATTCAATGAAGAAGTGGTAAAGAAATAAGGTAATGCTTATGAAAATAGTAAAAATAGTATAATATGGTATCATTCCGAACCAATAAATAGTAACACTTTTCTTTAGCCCATTATTAAAAAGAAAGTAGGGCTTCCAAAAGACGGCAATGAAGAAAACGCTGATGATCTTTCCCAATAAGATTCCTACAATCCCATAGAATGGTGCTAAGGCCAGTGTGATGCCTAAGTTAAGTATTAGTTCTGTCCATGCAGTCCAGACATCTGAGAAAAGGCCACATGCAGAGATATACATCTCGACGACACCTCTGGAGAGAAAAATGAAGATGTTAAAAACCAGTAGGTAGACAATCAAGTCGTCTAACCGATATTCCTTGCCAAACCAGCAGGTGACGAAAGGCTGCAGGAAAAGGAGTAGGCCGAAAACGACTATTCCAACAATGAGGAAACGGATAGCGGTTAGTTCCCAAAAAACTTTCATTGTGTTCTGGTCATTACCTTCTGCTATGAGATTGCCAATGCCGGCATTCATGCCGTCACTGAGGATATTGACCAGATAGTTTAGTTTATTAGTGATGATGGTATAATTTCCATAGTAGGCCACCTGTACGACAGAAACAAACATACCAACTAACAATTCATCACTCTTATATAAGATGAAATTCTTGATTTTCTGAACGAAGATTTGGCGAGTTTTCTTTAAAACCTCTGGATATTTCTTTAGGTTCTGTCTTCCCTCCTTTAGGTTGACGTTTAGCCATGGATACAGTTGCTTGATGCGGTAATTGAATACGATAATTCCAATGATGGTAAATATAAGTCCAACAACGACCCAAAGCCATAGATTACGGTAATACCAAGCTAGAAGAATCTGCGTGAGGCTCTGTACAATACCTATGGTTTGGAAATAGGCATTAACAAGGTATTGTTTTTGGTTGGCACTGACTAGCAGCTGCTTGTAGTTGAAAACATAACCAGCCACAGATGAGCCGAGGAAGGAAAAGAATGCGAAATATACTAATGGGAGTCCTGTCGTAAGGTCACTGAACCACCAGGGGAAGAATAAGCTAACAATGATACCCAATCCGCCAATGATGAAACCGATGCAACGATAAAGGTAGGCCAGCATTGACATTACCTCGTTAATCTTTTCGTGATTGTCTTCCTGCAAAGGCTTATAAAGGAAATAGACAATACTGGTGCCGATTCCTAACTCAGCCACACTGAGGAAACTCATGATATTCATGAGCATGCCCGTCAGACCAATGAACTCGGCACCCAGACAGTCAAGGAATATCTTACGAGAGAAGAAGGCCAGGAATAGGGAGAGCACGTAGAACAGCATGCCCACCTTGATATTCATAACGCTTCTATTTACTCTTTCGCCCATTCTTGACAAAGGTAATTATTATCTTTCAATTATCATCTTATAATAATTGTATTATAATAAAGTTTAACATTAAGAGTTGTATGACTCCAACCTTGTTACCACACGTAGTCTTCCACTTCGTCATCGAAGCGGAGGGGTTGTGTCCAGCCGAAGCGCTGGCAGACGGACTGGATGACCTGCAAAACGTCGGGAGTGATGGGGCGGTGTGCACTGTGGTAGCGGTAGTAGGTATACCGGCCGTAGTGGTCGATGAGGCTGTTCTTGATGGCTTGCTCTACATGGCGAGGCATGTCATAATAGAAATTTTTGCTCATGCCAATAGGCATCTTGACGGGTTGGTTATTCTGGTAATATCTGCAATCGCCCTGCGCTATATGGCGGTTCCTTGGGTTCATCGACAGGATGGCTTCCTCGTCGGCATCGACGTATTGACCTACTTCCCAACGCAGGCAGGTAGTATGCAGAGGACACTGATCGGCAAAACAGACGAAGTATTTCTTGGCTTTTTCGGTGAATATGGTTTCTTTATGATTCATAGTTGTACAATTTTGGTACAAAATTACGAAAAAAGTATGTAAAGCCAAAATTTTATTCTGACATTTTTCTTCCTTTTTCTTCTAAGACCTAAGCAGTATATTATAATTCATTGATATATACGTAGCCAAACACTTTGTTTTAATGTTCATACAATTTGTTTGGCTATTAAAACAAAGTGTTTTGCTAAATAAACAAAATCGCAAACAACTTGTAGATGATGAGCTATGATTGTCTGCTTTGTCAATTAATTTTCGAATTTTTATTCCTCAAACTTATTTTCACCGCGCATGGTGTGGCGAAGAGCGCTGAGGAGTTCCTGTGACTCTTGGACGAGGTTGAGGAAGACGGTCATACTCTCAATGTTGAGATGCTTGGTCTGTATGTCTTGTATGATTTGCTTACGATAATCAGAAAGCACTGATTGCAACCTGGCTGCATCATCGCGAATCTGAAAAGTTGCTTCAGCGGTGACAGGCCGTTTTAGTAAGTGCACGATTTCATTGCGAATGACGAGGAACTTATTGACGTACTGCCTGGGGACGGGGCTGAAATTGTTGCCTACATGTTCACGGCAGGGCTCGCCCATGCGCTTCAGGCAATAGACCATCTGCGAGAGAGAATTGATGATGAGGAAGTACCAAGTGCCTTTCTCCACGCTGAGTACAGGGTCTATACGGCGCAGGGCGATAATCTGCTTACGACGTTGCCGCTTGATGTCCTTGCGCTGGTTCTCCGCCTGCAGGGTGGTGCGCTTCAGCACACGGTAATCCTCGCAGAAGAAGGCGGTGGTCATTGCTTCGTAGTTTTCGGCCACCTGACGAAGATGCTGCGCCGTGGTATAGGTAACATACCTGCGGAGAAGCGTCCAGCATGCTGACCTGTCGCTGCAGCGCAGTATCTCTGCAAACAGCTTGTCGGCCTCGCTGGCCTTGTTGTTTTTGCCATAGCGCAGGTGGCTTCGGACGAGCAAGAAGATGGCCAGTGCGATGGCAGCCGTCATCGCCACAAACGACCCGAAGAACAGGGCGATGCAGACGAGGAAGCATAGCATGAATGCCACGCCAGCCGTGATGAACCAGCCACCGATGACTGACAGAACGCCTGTGATGCGGAATACGGCACTCTCGCGGCTCCATGCACGATCGGCCAGTGAAGCTCCCATAGCCACCATGAAGGTGACATAGGTGGTGGACAACGGCAGTTTAAGTGATGTTCCCAAAGCAACCAGTGCACCTGCGAGCACCAGATTGACCGCTGCACGAATCTCATCATAGGCAGCGCCCTGCTTCAATACGGCAGCATCGGCATTAAAGCGTGAGTCAATCCATTGCACCACGCTCCTCGGCACCATTGTCGTCACACCACCGAGAATGCTTCTCGACGTGCGCACCAGCGTACGTGCCACGCCGCTCGATCCGAACATCTCGTCGCCCTCGTCCTGACGCGAGAGGTCTACTGACGTTTTCACTACGTTCTGAGCCTTCTTGGAGAATACCAATGCAAGCACCATCACCACACCAGCTGCAATGAGATAAACTGCGGGTGTATGGGCACTGTCCATCAGTGACCGCATCATAAAGCCCTGTGCGTCGCCATTGCCGTTGGCCGTGTAGTCCTGATAGGCCTCAAGACCCGTCAATGGTACACCCACGAAGTTCACGAGGTCGTTGCCTGCAAAGGCCATCGCCAAAGCAAACGTGCCAAACAGCACTACGCACTTCAGAACAGGCAACTTCAAAGCACTCAGCAACGTCATCAGCACCGAGAATACAACGATGCCACCGCCGATAATCAGCCATGTATTCTCGTTGATGATTTCCTTCACCTCGTGCGTCATCAGGCTGCTGCCCTTCAGTCCGTTGATGAGCAGAAACCAGACAATGGCTGTCACTGACAGTCCGCTGAAGATACCGATTTTCAACGACGACGCCACAAGACCGCCCATGCGTCCCGACTGATCTGTTGTTCTGCCGTTTACACGATAAGTAAATGTGAACACGATGCGTGCCACCCATTGTACAATGATTCCGAGCAGGAATGCTATGGCCACGCTGAGGAAGATGCCGAGGATGACCGAGATGGCCTTCTCCGTGTTCAGCAGGTCGCCCAATGTCAGTATCGTGCCATCTGCCGCCGTTGCTCCGTAGACTATCTGTAGCAGGGCGATGGCAAAGGCTCCGCCCAATAGCTCGAACACCATCGAGACGGTGGTCGATGTCGGCATGCCGAGCGTGTTGAACACATCGAGCAGTATCACGTCAGTCACCATCACCGCCAGGAACACACACATGACGTCGTAGAACGAGAAGTACTGAGGCGTCATAATGCCGTGCCGTGCTACGTCCATCATGCCGTTGCTCAGCGCTGCACCTGCGAATACCCCCACAGCCGCTATCGCCACAATGGTCCTGTATCTTGCCACCCGTGCCCCGATGGCCGAGTTCAGAAAGTTCACCGCATCGTTGCTCACGCCCACCACGAGGTCGAAGACAGCGAGTACGATAAGGAATATTACTATAATTAGAAAAAAGGTACTCATCACATTCATTACATGTTGTTAATGTGTGGTCTGTGCTTTGGATAATCCAACGAAAACGAATGCCAAGAACAATACTAAGATGATGAATCTCACCCAATTAAAGATGCTCTGGATTCTTTCTGCTTTTTCTACTTTCATATTATTTTTACCAACCGTTAGTGGTTGACATTGCAAATATAAGCGGAGCATGTTACAATAGTGTGTCAAAAGTATGATTGAATGGTTACGACGCCGTTTGTAACAGGATTGTAACATTAGCGTAACCGAGGTGTAACAAGTTTGCAATACCTTTGTAGCAAAATTCAGATGACTATGGAATTGATTATCAACATTTTCTCTCTCGTCGGTTCGCTGGCGTTGTTTCTCTTCGGTATGAAAACCATGTCGGAAGGTCTGGAGAAGTTTGCGGGCGACCGTCTGCGCAGTATTCTGGCAGCGATGACGAAAAACCGTGTGATGGGTGTGCTGACGGGTGTGCTCATTACGGCACTCATCCAATCGTCGAGTGCCACCACGGTGAT
>JAEEGL013807413.1_pt1 | contig 17441 bp, 11 predicted proteins | sample 9134231 | NCBI WGS metagenome assembly JAEEGL01 (sample SAMN16246548, study PRJNA631951) | gut metagenome | biome: gut microbiome; feature: rumen; material: fiber-attached | host: Bos | place: Iran: Karaj | collected 2018-10
GCGCCATCAGTGGGGGACCGTCAGGCTGCACCATATCCGCTACCTGAACGCCGGCCGCTATTTCAGCCTCGGATTCCAAACCATTGCCAGCATCAGCAACAAGCCCGATTTTGCCAACAGCATAGCCTCGCTGCTCACCGCAGAGCCTTTCAATCCGTTCCCGCAGTGCCAGGCGCAGATTCTTGAGAAATACCGCGCCAACCAGTGGGTTGGTTTCGGTTTGATGCCGGTTGTCAACTTCACCGACAGGGTGCAGCTGCGCACCGAGATGCACGTTTTCCAGCCCTACCGCTACATCAGCACGCAGAGCTACCAGACATCGTACAGCGAGGAGTTCCCGACGCCGCGCTTTATGGGCAACGCCGCCTTTGTATGGCACACGCCGGTGGGCCCGCTTGCCGCCACAGGCAGCTACTACTACAAAGAGGAGAAGCTGTTCCACTTCCAAATCAATCTTGGGTTTATGCTCTTTAACAGGCGAGGAACGGAATGATTGAGGGCGTGAAGGATTGAAGGATTGAATGAGAGAAGGATTGAGGGCGTGAAGGAGTGAATGGGGAGCGTAAACGAAAACAAAAAACGTAAACAATCATCTGGTTATTGGTAATATTCAGCAAACAACTACACAACGAGCGCTGCGGAGACATTAGCCAAAACTGAACTTATGATTCGTTGATTGTGGAGAAGAAACACCAATTGCGCCAACCACAACAACCCATCCCCCAGCCTACTTCCTCAACAACTTCAACATCATTTCGTTCTTTTCGCTCATCGGCAACGAGTAATTGTGGTCGTAGATGGCGTTCTCCCATTCGCCGTACATCGGGTTGGGGAGGATGATGAACTTGCGCCCGAAATCGTTTTTCAGCGAGTCGGCTATTTGAAGGGCTAGCCGGCTGTCGCGACGGTCGAAGAACGATGTGTAGTCGCCCAGGTTGTCGCCGATGAAGAGGATGATGTCGTGGCTGTCTGACACAAGGCTGCGCCGCTCGTCTTTGCACGAGGTCTTTTTGCTGAGGTCGTAGAGCAACAGGTGAGCCGAATCAACGGCCATTCCGGCTGCGGCAAGGTTCTTGAGCGTGCGGGCGCGCTCCTCCTCAACGCGGTTCGAGATGAAGAAAACCTCAACCCCAAGCTCTCTGGCATAGCCGATAAACTCGGCCGCGCCCGGGAGCGCCCAGGCCTCGCACCGCGCCGACCACGCCATCCAGGCGCTGTCAGAGTAGTTCTGGCGGTCGGCCATCAGCTTGGCTTCAAACGGACTGTTGTCGAGCACCGTCTCGTCGATGTCGAGCACCACGGCTGCGGGTTTCGCGCCACGGTGGTTCTGCAGGTTCTCGCGCAAAGCCATCTTGGCCATTGTGTAGGCCTGATAGTAGCACGCGCGCATCTCGGCCGATTGCTGGTACCACGCGGTGGCCAAAAGCAGGTGTTTCATATCGGGTTCGGCCGCTGGCGAGGCTTGTTTCTGGCAGCACGATGTCAGGACCGCGCTTAAAGCAATACTGCCGATAATGAGTTTTATTGTTTTCATTTTTATCGGTTTATGGATTGAGTTTGTAGTTCAAATCGAAGAACTTGTTGTAGCGGTCAATGTTGGCGTCCTCAAGCAGTTTCTGGTAGTTCGATTTCGAGATGATGTACTGCTTGTAGCTGTCGCTCACCACGCCGTCGAACACCTCACCGGCAATTATCACCGACTCAATGTAGTTCTGCGCCATACGGGCGTTTTTAAACTTCTCAACCATCACAATGCCGTAGTCTTCCGACAAACGGGCCGTCGAGACATCGAAATTCATAAAGTCGAAATACTCGTCGTTGAAGTCGATGAGGCCGAAGCGCACGCGGCTCTCCTCAAGTTTGTGCTTGTCAACAATGGCAATGTAGTAGTGCATCTCGTCTGGCGCGGGTGTGTAGATTGACACGTCGAGCGAATCGTAGGCGGCTCTTGCGGCCAGTTCCTGCTCGGCAAGAAGCTCCTCCTCGCTCTTCTCCTCAAACACGTGAGGCTTGCGGTTGAGGGCGGCAATCACATCGCGGGCGAAACCGGCCTCCTCGCTCTTCGGATATTTGTCGATATAAGCCTTCAGCAGCGATTCAAAGGTCAGGCTGTCGGTTGTTTTGCCCATACATAACGTGTTGAGCAAGGCGAATTTAGGCATCAGCTTGCTGTCGTGGTAAGCCGAGTCAACATAGCGGTAGGTTGAGCTCACATTGTCGAACTCGTCGTTCAGGTAGTAGCGGTAGGTAACCTGATACATAAAGTTCAGTTCGCCCTCGGCGCGCTCCAGCTCCTTGTAGTAATCGGGGTCGTTGAGGATTTTTGCGTAATCGGTGTCGGGGTATTCGCTGATGATGCGTTTTTTGTAGATGTCGGCGTTGGGGTAGTCCTTCTGCAAAAGGTACGTCTTGTAGAGGTTGAACATTGCCGCCACCTCGTTCTCCGATTTCGGGTAGCGCTTCAGGTAATCGAGAAAGGCATCGACGGCCAGCGGATAGTCGGCGAATTTGTCCTTATAAACCGAGCCTAGGTTGAAATAGGCGGTCTCCATCTTCTCCTGCGACACCTTGAAGGCCGAGTCGGTGAGCGGAATGTCGACCAGATAGTACTCGCGGCTCTTGATGTCGAGGTTTTTCTTGGCTTCGGCCGATTCGTCGGTTTCTGCCGAGACGGTTGCCTCGTCCCACTCGGTCACCGTCTTGTTGCTCCGGCGCCAGTTGTCCTCCAGCTTGCGGTTGCCCCACCTCTTGCGGAACTCGTCCTGCCCGAGGCTCAGCGACGACTGGTTGTAGAAATACCATTTGCCACCCGACTGCGTGTTCTGGCGGCTCATCTGCTGGGCTTGCGCCAGGTCGGCTTTGGCCGCAAACTCGCGGTTTTTCTCGTTCTGCTCGCGTTCAACCACCTCTTGTATCATCTTGTCGATGACCTTGTTGCGCTCGGCTTCGCTCATCTTGGCCAGCCGTTGCAGACTGTCTTGCGTCTGAATGGTCTCAATGCAGTTCACCAGGTCGGTCAGGTTCTCAGCCTTTCGGCGAATGCCTTGATAGTCAGGATATTCGTGCGGCAGATTCACCATCGCGCTGTCGTAGTAGAGCTGCGCGTTGCGGTAGTCGGGTTTGTCGAAGTAGATATCGGCCACAGCCAGATACGAGATGCTCTTCTGATTGTCGTTCGAGGTGCTGGCGGCAATCGACTGCTTGAAGTACCACAGCGCGTCGTCGTCGCGCATCTCGTTGTAGGCGATGCTGCCCAAGGCGTAGTAAATCTGGTCGAGATACTCGGTGTTCTTGTCGTCCTTCAGCATTTTGGTGAGCTCGCGCTGCAAGGCGGCGCTTCCGCCCGACTCGCTGTTGAAGATGCTGGCTTTGTTGATACGTGCGTTGAAAACATACTGATAGTCAGGGTTTTTGTCGATAACCTTCTGATACCAGTAGCTGGCGTAGCGGTTGTCTTCGGTAATCTGGTAAATCTGCGCCAGAATGTACATCAGGCGGATTTTCTGGCGCTTGTCGCGACGGATTGTCTGCACGGCCGTCTCCACGTAGGGGATTGCGTCGGCGTAGCGGCCCTGTCGGAGCAGAATGTCGGCCTGGGTCTGCGCCAGCGGCGACTCCATCTTCCGCGACACCTTGTTCATATCGCCTGTCACAGTGCTGATGAAATCGTTGGCCTGCTGGTATTTGTCCATCTCGGTGTAGCATCGCGCAAGCCAGAGGTAGGCGCCGGTTTTGGTGTCCTGGTCGTCATACTGGTGGACAATGTGCGTGAACTGCTCAATGGCGGCGAAATAGTCCTGCTTGATGGCTTTGGCCTTGGCGCCGAGCATCTCGGCATCGTCAATCCAGCGCACGTATTCATTTTTGTTTTGAAAGGCTTTCTGCTTGTCGCTCAACTTCTTGCCTTTCTTCACATTGGGTTTTGCGGTGATGGAGTGTTTGCGCACGCATTTCTCGCTCTTTTCAATCACGCGGTTCAAATCGCTGTACGATGTGAGCGCGGCCTCTTTGTCGCTATAGACAAAAACGGGCAGCACGAGGGCGAAATTCTCGTTGTGGGCCGAGTAGATGTTCTCCATACCCGACTTAAAAGCCTCGTTGCCATTGAAATAGACGTTGTATTTTGCCGTAACGTTGTGGTAGGCGCGGCGCATAGGTGTGTTTTTGGTGGGCGAACAGCACGCCAGCAGCACAGCCATCGAAGCCATACTCAAAAAGTTGACTGTTTTGCTTATCCTCGACACATCAGGTTTTTTAGCGGTGCAAAAATAGTTTTTTATTAATAGATAAGGCGATTGGCGTTCGCTCAACCCCATAAGAAACGGAATTTTTGACGGATTATTACTGAGGGGAAGGATTGAATGAGAGAAGGATTGAAGGACAGAAGGATTGAAGGAGAGAAGGGCGGAAGGATTGAATGTTTAGATGGTGCGGAGTGAATAATTGTCAGACAGCTTTCACGCATTCAATTATTCTATCCTTTACGCCTTGTTAGATTCTCACACCCATAATCACTACGTCGTCGGTTTGGTTTTCGGCGGGGCCGCGCCACTCTTTGAACACAAGGTTCAGCAGCTCGCGCTGCTCGCTCATCGGGCGGGTGTGGATTTCGAGCAGAAGATTGCGCAGACGGCTTTTCTGGAACTTGCGGTCTTTGTTGTAGCCGAATTGGTCTTGGAATCCGTCGGAATAGGTGTAGAGGCAGTCGCCCTTGCGCAGCTCCACTGTTACCGTGTTGAACGGCTTCATCATTATTGATATGCCCACCGGCATTCTGTCGGGTTTGATGATTTGCACCTCGTTGTCACGAATCAGAATCAGCGGATTATTGGCTCCGGCAAACGAGAGAGTCATCTGCTTTTCGTTCACCACGAAGGCGGCCACGTCCATACCATCGTACACTTGTGCGTTCAGATTCTCGTCGCTGTTGCTCTGCCTGAGGTTCGAGATTATGGCCTCGCGCAGTTTGTTCAGAATGGCGTCTGGCGCAATGTCCTGCCCGACAATATAGTTGAGGTTGGTCATTCCCAACACACTCATAAATCCACCGGGAACGCCGTGACCTGTGCAGTCGGCAACAATACAGACCTTGTTGTCGCCGAACTGGCCTACCCAGTAGAAGTCGCCGCTGACCACGCTGCGCGGTTTGTAGAGCAGAAAGTAGTCGGAAAAGACTCTGCCGATGGCCTCGTCGGGAGTGAGCAGAGCCCGCTGGATTCGCCGTGCGTAGTTTATGCTGGCCTGAATCTCTTTGCTCTGCGCCTCAATGTGGTCGCGCTGGGCCATAATCTCGTCGCGCTGATTTTCAATTTCCTCTTTCTGTTCGGCCAAAAGTGTGTTTTTTTCTGCTAAAAGAGAGTTTTTCTCAGATAGTTCGGCATTAGCTTCCTTTTTGATATCCAAAGCTTTGAGAATATAAAACACCAAAAGCGAAATCAACAGCAAACCACCGATGAGCGAGAAGATGATTATGTGCATTTTTTGTTTTTCTGCGGCGTGGATTGCCTCGGTTTTTTCACGGTCGATTTTTTCTAACATCATTGCTTGCTCGGTTTTCATATCGGCAATAGCGTTCATTGAGCTGTCGTTTATATGCACATTTCCATATTCAGTTTCTTTTTCAAAACATTCGTAGGCGTTTTTGTAATCACCGAGAAGGATGTAAATCTCTTTTAAATCGTTGTAGTAATCCCTTAACGATAGCGATGATGAATTTTCGTCGAAATACTTTTTCAGGCGTTTTAAAAAGGCGAGGGCCTCATCGTATTTCTTGTAGTATTTTAGATACTTAACGTAGGTGTAGCCATTGGTAATGGCATTATCTGTGAGCCCTTGTTTTATGAAATAGTCAAGAGCTTTTTTTATATAATAGTAACAACTGTCAGCGTATGTATTATTATTAGTGAGGTTTGCAATATCTATATACACATTAGCAAGCACACCATATGTTAAATATTTGACAGTTATATAGAAATCTACATTTGAGTTTATTATATCTTGCAGGTAAGTGGCTTTTGTAAGGTATTCTTTAGCAGTATAGAGGTCTTCTATTCCTATGTATTCGGCGATGAGACATTCACTCAGTCGAAGATAGCCTTCTGCATATTCTAAAGTGTCGCCAATTAAAGAATCCAATATGATGGCTTTCCTAAAATATTGTTCTGCTTCTTTATAATAGTTTTTATTGTAAAATATTCCACCGAGTGTTATATAACAATCAGTAATATTTGATGTGTCATTATTTTTAATATTATTCTCTAATGCTAAATTGATATAATATTTGGTGCTATCAAGATAGGTCAAGTCTTCGTAAATTTTGGCAATCAATATGTATTTTTTACTAATTAGTTTGTTATCGTTTTGCATCAACCTAATGCTTTTAATGGCGTATGGCAAAGCAATCTTTGATTGGTCGTTCAAAAAGTACCCCCAAGCAATATAATAGTTGCAATTTGCGATAAGTTCTATGTCGGTTTGGTGGCAGAAATCTAATGCAAGAAAGGCATATTTTAATGTAGTATCAACGCTGCTTGTGATTAAGGCTATTCTCGTATAATTCTTCGCTTTAACGCTGTCTGGCGAATCGGGTTTTGTGTCGTTCAGCAAGCTGTCGATTATGGGTTGGTTTGGGTCGACATACTCCTCTTCATCCTCATTTTCTTCTTGACAACAAGCAAATTGCGGCATTGCCAGCAAAACCGCGACCAATAAGCCGAGAAGAAATTTCAAACGCATTTTGTGTCCCCCATTTTGAGGTAGCAAAGGTAGCGTTTTTTTGTTCACAACTTGTGTGCATACTCGCATCAGCTTGCACCTAATCAAGCAACCCCACAATAACACGAAAAGCCTTGCCACGCGGCAAGGCTTTTTTATTTGTCTTTTGTCCGTTGTCTTTAGTCTGAAGTCTTTCCTACGCAAAAATCAGTATCAGCGTCTGCGCCAGCACAATGCGCAGGAACATTGCCAGCGGATAAACCGTTGAGTAGGCCACCGACGGGCGGTCGTTTTCAGCAATCATATTCGAGTAGTAGAGCGCGGGCGGATTGGTGTTGGTGCCCGAAATCATTCCCACAATGGTGAAATAGTTCAGTTTGAAACACTTGCGCGCGATGCACGAGATGGTGAGCATCGGAATCATTGTTATGAGCAAGCCGTAGCCCACCCACCTGAGTCCGTCGCCGTTGATGAGCGTGTCGAAGAACTGCTCGCCAGCTTCAAGGCCAACGCAGGCAAGGAAAAGCGAGATGCCAATCTCGCGAATCATCAGGTTGGCGCTCTGCGTGGTGTAGCACGTCAGACCGATTTTGTGACCGAAGGCGCCCATCAGCAGCGAAACAATGAGCGGACCGCCTGCCAGACCGAGTTTTGCGGGCTGCGGCATTCCAGGGAAGGCGATTGGAATGTAGCCGACAATGATGCCCAGAAAAATGCCGATGAACAGCGTCGAAAGGTGCGGCTCGTTAAGGTGCTTAACCGAGTTGCCAAGGAATTTCTCGACAAGTCCGAGACTCTCGTCGCCGCCCACAACCTTCACTTTATCACCAAGATGCAGCACAAGGTCGGGGGTGGCCATCAGTTCAACGCCCGAGCGGAAGACGCGCGTCACGTTCACATTGAACGACTTGCGCAACTGCAGGTTCTGAAGGCTCTTGCCGTCCAATCGCTTGTTGGTAACCAATATTTTACGCGATTTCAACTCACCCGTTTGGCCGTTCAACTCTTCGGTGGTGAGTTTGTCGCCGAACATTGCGTCGAGTTCGGCTTCGCGCTGCTTGGGCGCGATGATTCGCACCAGGTCGCCTTGGCCGAGCACGGTGTCGCCGTTGGGCACAAAAACATTACCACCCTGACTGATGCGGGCAAAGACAACTTCTTTGTCGAACTGCCGCGAAATCACTTTTATCTGCTTGCCAATCACCGAGTTGCTTGTGATGCGATAACTGCATCGTGCAGGTTCTTCGGTGTTGCTGCCAGTGGCTGCGGTGCGCTCTTTTTCATAGTCAATTTTGAAAATGCGCTTAACAATTACTATTCCAAGAATGATGCCCACCACGCCCATCGGATATGCCACTGCATAACCAAGTGATATTGAAGGTGTTTCGGCACCCGATTGCGACAATTGGTTTAGGGCTTGCTGAGCCGCGCCAAGACCAGGCGTATTGGTCACGGCACCCTGCATAACGCCAATGAGCATCGAGAAATCGATACCGCCTAACAAATAGAAAATCAGCAGTGTTACCGCAATATTGAGAGCAACGCTGCCTGCCGCCAGTCCGTTGAGCATCAGTCCCGACTGCTTGAACGACGAGAAGAAGTTCGGACCAACCTGCAAACCAATGCTGAACACAAAGAGTATCAGGCCGAAATCCTTCATAAAATGCAGAATCGACGGCGTGACGGTGAAGCCGAAATGCGACACCAGAATGCCCACAAACAACACAAACGTCGAGCCGAGCGAGATGCCCTTCAGCTTGAGTTTTCCCAACATTGAGCCAATGGCAATCACAAACGCAAAAATCATCACCGTGCGCCCAACCGACTCATTCATTAGCAGCGAAGTAAACCAATTCATTTTTCTAAATAATTGATAATCAAATAATATTATTACATTCTATTCCGGCCGCAAAAGTACCTAATACTTTTTATTTTCATATATTTGTAAAAGTGATTTATTCGATAGAAACAATAGTTAAAACCGATTGATGCAATGGAACTGCGACAACTGAAGTATTTCATCAAAACCGCTGATACTCTGAATTTTACCGAAGCCGCACGACAGTTGTTCATCACGCAGAGCACGCTGTCGCAGCAGATTCGCCAACTCGAGACCGAACTGCAGGTGCAACTTTTCGACCGCATCGGCAAGCGCACCTACCTGACCGAAGCGGGCACCGAGTTTCTGCCCTACGCCAAGCAGACCGTGGCCGACAGCGAGGGCGGCGTGCAGCGTTTGCGCGACCTGCAGAACATCCAGACGGGTGAGTTACGCATAGGCGTGGTATTCACCTTGAGCGACCTGCTTACCAGTACAATCATCTCATTCTCAAAGCAATATCCCAATATCAAACTTGTGGTTATAAGCCGCCCGGTGAACGAGTTGCTCGACCTGCTCAAAGAGCGCAAATTAGACCTTATCCTATCATACCGTCCCGATGAGGACGACAGCCAGATTGAGTTCTTCCCATTGTTCGATTCAAATCTTTCTGTTATAGTTAATTACAACCACCCACTTGTAGCACAACGTGAAGTGTCGCTCGAGTTGCTGAAGCAGTATCCGCTGGTGCTGCCGTCGGTGGGCTCACAGGCACGCTCAATGATTGACAAACTGCTCGACAGCCGCCACGTAAGGCTTACACCGCAGATTGAGATTACGAGTATGACCATTATGATGAACCTTGTTGAGACGGGCCATTGGATTGCCGTGATGTCGGAAATGCTCATCCGCGGCCACGAGAAACTGCGCGCCATTCCCATTGCCGGCCGCAAAACGCAGATGCACCCATCGGTGATTGTGCTAAAAGACATCTATCAGAAACTTTCGGCCAAAGAGTTTATGCGGATTTTGCTTGAAGTTGAGCAATAGGGTTGAATCAAACTTTGTCCGACAGCACCATATTTTTGACAAATGTCGATTGATGGTTGTGTATACTCTTTGTAAATTAGCAGCTTGAAATAAACTGAACAGCAATGAAAAAGATTTTAGGAATGGGCAATGCCCTTGTCGATATTATGACCACCCTGCCCGATGACAATGTACTATCGGAATTCAACTTGCCTAAAGGCAGTATGCAGTTGGTTGACAGTGGTTTATGTGACAGAATCAACAAACGCATTGATTGCTACAACCCGAAAATCTCGGCGGGCGGCTCGGCGGCCAACACCATCAAGGCTTTGGCGCACCTTGGCGCACCGTGCGGGTTCATTGGAAAAACCAGCCGCGACAAACTGGGAACTCTTTTCCGCCAGGACCTTGCCAATGCGGGCGTTGCACTGCACGTTCTCGATAGCCAGTCGGCCACAGGGCACGCCATTGCACTTGTGTCGCCTGACTCAGAACGCACGTTTGCAACCCATCTGGGCGCGGCTGTCGAACTGTCGGCAGGCGAAATCGATCCGGCGGTTTTTGCCAAATACGATTATTTCTATATCGAAGGCTATCTGGTTCAGAACCACGAACTTATTGAGAATGCCGTGAAAACCGCACGCTCGCTGAATATGAAGGTTGCCATTGATCTTGCAAGTTACAATGTGGTGGCCGAAAACCTTGATTTTCTGCACCGTATATCGAAAGAATATGTCGACATTATTTTCGCCAACGAGGAAGAGGCCAAAGCCTTTACAGGCAAAGATGCTGAGGCTGCCGTCGATGATATTGCCGCTTTGTGCGACATTGCAGTGGTGAAAGTCGGCAAGCGCGGTTCCATTATCCGTCAGGGCGGCAAAGAGTTCCGCACAGGAATCATCGATGCCAACTGCATCGACACTACTGGCGCCGGCGACTTCTACGCCGCCGGATTCATGTTCGGTCTGGCATCGGGCTACAGCCTTGACCGCTGCGGACGGCTTGGTGCGCTGCTTTCGGGCAAGGTGATTGAAAGCCTTGGCGCACAAATATCGGCGGAAGGCTGGAATTTCGTTGACAAGGAATTGAAAAATATATAATCTGCAATTATACCGGATTAATTTTTAACTGATAAAATGCGATTATCTAAATAAAAATGTGAAGTGACGGGTTTAAAAAAAATAGCGTTTACCATTGTTTTTGCACTGACACTGCTCGGTGGCAAAGCGTATGCGCAGCCAGATGAATATCAATTCACATTTGAGGTGGACAGTCGTGCCCTGCTCGATAGTTTGTCACAAATCATCTCAATTGACCGTGTGGATGGCAAACGCGTGTGGGCCTATGCTAATGCTGATGAGATGGAACAATTTGTGCAAACAGGCATCAGTTTCGAGTTCTGTACAAACAAGAGTGCCGCAAAAGCAATTCCAATGGGCAAGACCGTCAGCCAAATGCAGAATATCGACCGCTATCCAACCTATGAGGTTTACGACACGCTGATGCGGAACTTCGAGCGCGATTACCCGCAACTTTGCCAACTTGAGGTTGTTACAACGCTGCCTTCGGGGCGGCAGATTCTGGCCGTGAAAATTTCGAATGATGTGGCGCTCAATAACACCACCAAACCTGAAGTTCTCTGCACTTCGACCATGCACGGCGACGAGGGCATCTGCGCCACAACCGCACTCAGTTTCTGCAAATACCTTCTGACCAGTTACGGCACCGACAGCCGCGTCAACCGTCTGCTGGATAGTGTTGAGTTTTGGATAATTCCGATTATGAATCCCGACGGAATGTATAAAGGCGGCAACAGCTCGATTAGCGGCTCGACTCGCTCGAATGGTAATTCGAAAGATTTGAACCGTAATTATCCGACTGTCAACGGCGGCAGTGGCACAAACCAGCCTGAAATTGTGGGCATGAAGGAATTCTTTGGAAAACATCATTTTACACTTTCAACAAATCTGCACGCAGGCAACGAGTGCTTCAACTTTCCGTGGGACACATGGAGTGACCGCGTAACTGCTGACGATGATTGGTGGCAGTTTGTGGGTGCCGCTTATCGCGATACAGCGCAGCATTATGGTTCAAACGGTTACTTCGACGATGGATGCGGTCACTCGGCCAACGGTCTAACTATTGGTTATGCTTGGTATACAATTTCGGGCGGGCAGCAGGACTGGGCCAATTATTTTATGCACTGTCGTGAGGTCACCATCGAGGTGTGCGGGACAAAAGAACCAACATCCACAACCACTATTGCCAATATTTGGCAGTACAACAAAAACTCAATGCTGAACTTCTACGCTGAGAGTTTGAACGGCGTGCGCGGAACGGTGATTAATGCTGCCGGAACACCGCTTGCAGCACGCATCACCATCGCAGGGCACGACAAAGACAATTCGTGGATTGAGACAGATGCCCGCGTAGGCGATTATCACCGACTGCTGAAGGCTGGCACTTACAACCTGACATTCGAAGCCGACGGCTATCTGTCGCAAACCATAGCCGTGACTGTGGTTGACGGCAAACCGACTTGGCGCGATGTGATTCTTTATAAAGATGTGGCAAGTACAGTACAAACAAACATTACCAACATTAGTGTCACACTTCCGCATAGGTCGCAAACCACGCGGCAGATAACCGTTTCTAACCTTGGATCAAATGCAACCGAATATGCCATTAATAATCTAACCGCTGATTGGCTCTCGATTGATTATATGGGTGGACTGCTCGGTAGTGGAGTAACCGATACACTCACAGCAACCATCAGCAGTGGCCAACTCAGCGATGGGACTTACACTTCCGTGATGATGTTGGAATCGGTTAGCAAAACCATCACCGTGAATTTCCGTCTTGAAGTCAGGGAAACGCCCGATGAGGTAGGCATAGCCGATTTGCCGCAGAAAACGGTTTATTCGGTTGGCGATACACTCGATGTGACTGGCGGTCGGGTCTTTCTGCGCTATTGCAACGACTCTGTAGCCTATCGCCCAATCACGCGCCAGATGGTGAGCGGATTCAACAGTGCAACACCTGGTGTCAAGAAACTTGAAGTGGCCGTTGACACTCTGACATTGTCTTTTAGTGTGATTGTCCGCGACAACATTTCAATAATTCCCGAACCGATTGTAGTTAAGAGTGTTACCGTTCATAAACTGCCAAGCAAACTCACCTATAAGTTGGGCGATACGCTTGATGTGACTGGCGGCGTGCTTGTGGCTACTTACAGCGACGGCAAAACCGACACCGTTGCCATGCAGAGCACCATGATTGGTGGATTCAGCAGCAAGCAGGCAGGCACCATCTTGCTGACCGTGAAATACGACATGTTTACAAACGCGTTCAGTGTAAAAGTGATAGATCCAAGCAAGCCGATCGAACAGCCAACCGTTGTCTCAGTTGAGTTGACGACACTTCCTTTGAAGTTAGAATACAAAATAGGGCAGGTGATTGATGTGGGCGGCGGCATTCTGACCGTAACCTACAGCAACGACTCAACATCTGAAATAGCCTTGCAAAGCAACATGGTTCGCGATTTCGACAGCAGCAAGGCGGGAATGCAGTGGGTGACCATAGAATTTGCCGGAACGTTCAGCATGTTCACTGTCAATATAATCGGTGGCGATGACACCGGCGTCGACCTTAACACCGTCGCAGAGCCGATTGTTTATGCTGTAAATGGTGATATTGTGATTGAGAACGCAGATGCGCCCATAATGGTTTACGACCTTGCAGGCCGTTATGTGGCTGTCAGAAACAGTGCTGCGCCGGTTGTCAGAATTGCCATAGGCAAAAGCGGAATCTATATTGTTCGTATTGGTGCTGCAGCAAAGAAAGTTAGCGTGAGCCAGTAACCCCGACAGTTTCCGAAACCATATGGTCAAAAAAAACAGGCGGAAGAAAACCAACCGCCTGTATCCAAATCAGTTAAGCAACTATTAGAAGCCGCCACCGCCCCAGTTACGACGCATCTCTTGCTGGTGCTCATCCCATTTTTTGTATTGCTCAGGGGTGAGGATTTCCTGCAGTTTCTTGTTCTGCTCTTCCTGCATTTTGCCGAACTCGCTCATGTCGGGTTGGCCACCGCCTTGGAACATTTTCTGCATTTTCTCGCCTTGCTCTTTGTAAACAACAAGCACTTTGTTGTACTGGTCGTCAGTCAGGTTAACAGTCTGTTTCATTTGGTCAGCCTGCATTTTTGCCATTTCGTCTGGTGAAGGCATTTGACCCATTTGCGCATTGGCAATGTTCACACCCAATACGAGCGCCAAGCTCATGATTGCGGTTCTAAAAAAATTCTTTTTCATAAAAAATAAAATTTAGAGTTATTAAATAGTATCGGCAAAACGCCGGTATTTTCAAAACACTGATGTAAAAGTATAGAATGTTGAAATACAGGACAAGCAACTCTCGACTAAAAAATGATTTTTGCCGATACATATCCCCAAACGGCTTACGAGCCGACAAAATGAGCTATTTTTGGTCTAAATGACTAAAAAATGCCGATAAAACGGGATGAATAAGTGTGAGAAAGGCGATAGGGTCAACTGTGTAACCGTTTGATTATCAACAGAGTCGTAATAACAAGGTTTGACACTCTAAGTGATGGCGAAACCGACAAAAAAGCAGATTATGGATGAAAAGATTTTCACACAAAAAAAGCCGATTTTCATCGGCTTCGTTTTTGCTCCCCTTCTTGTCCCGATAACTATCGGGGTTCTCCTATATAGTAATTATCGATGGTAGGGCTGTATATCACAATATTAAAAATCATAAAACAAAAAAGGTCGATTCATCATCGACCTTCTTGCTCCCCTTCTTGGACTTGAACCAAGGACCCCCTGATTAACAGTCAGGTGCTCTAACCAACTGAGCTAAAGAGGAATTTTCCAACAATCTCGGATAACCCCTTAATTGCGGGTGCAAAAATAGACGCGCGTTTTTAATTTGCAAAACTTTTTTCAAAAAAAACTGATGGCGTCTTAAAACATTTTGATGATTCGAATTTCGGTTGTTTCTTTGTTCGTATGAGATTTGCAGATATCATAGGGCAAGACGACGTCAAGCAGCACTTGATTGGCACGGTTAAAGAGAACCGCATCAGCCATGCGCAGATGTTTTTGGGGCGCGAAGGTTTCGGCTCGCTTCCGCTGGCCATCGCCTATGCGCAATACATCAACTGCCAGCACCGGACCGACAGCGATTCGTGCGGCGAGTGTCCAAGTTGCCGGCAGATTTCACAACTGGCCTTCCCCGACCTTCATTTTGTATTTCCTGTTCCGACCGCGGGATCCGAAGATAAGAGCGTGAGCGACAACTTTTTCGAGAAATGGTCGGAATTCATAATGCAGAATCCGTACGGTAATTATCAGCAGTGGCTCGATTTTGTTGGGGCCGGCAACTCGCAAGGACTCATCCGCGTTAAAGAGAGCAACGAGATTATCCGCAAACTCTCGATGAAGACCTTCAATGCCGAGTATAAGATAATGATTATCTGGATGCCAGAGAAGATGCACCCTGATGCCGCCAACAAACTGCTTAAACTCATTGAAGAGCCTTATCCGAAAACATTGTTTCTGCTTGTGGCCGAAAGTGCCGAGTTCATCTTGCCAACCATAATCTCGCGCACACAACTTGTGAGAGTTCCACGCATTGCCGACAGCGACATCAAAGCCGGTCTTCAGCAACGTGCTGGTATTAGTGAGAATGCTGCCGAGAAAATCGCCAGCATCAGCGAAGGCAATTTTGGAAAGGCTCTGGAATACTGCGATCACACGGCTGACCTGGCTCAGAATCTCGAACTCTTTATGAAACTGATGCGCACCAGTTACTCGTTCAAGGCACCTGATATGATAGCCCTTGCCGAAGAACTCGGCGCACTGGGGCGCGAGAAGCAGAAAGCCTTCCTGACATATTGCGAGCGGATGGTGCGCGAGAATTTGATTATGAACCGCCATCTTGAAAAAATGACGCATCTGACAGACGATGAAGGAAATTTTGCACAAAAATTCTCGCGGTTCATTCATCCGCAAAATTCCATGCTCATTGCCGAAGCGCTCGACAAGGCCATCTACCACATTTCGCGCAATGCAAGTACAAAAATAGTATTCATGGACACCATCATCACGCTGGCGCGATGCCTGCGTATGCCTGCCGAATAAAATCTGCTGCAATGGATAACAGAGTTGTTAAATCGATTACAAGTGTGCTGGTGATTCCGGCCGCTCATTTTCTGGCTGCGGTGCTTTGGCCGTCGTTTGTAAAGATTCAGATTCCGCACCTGCTGCTCATATACGGTATTCTGGGCGCACTCACCGTGCTGCATCTGTTTGTGGTGCGGATTGTGGCGCAACGCCACCGCCAGCAGGCAGCAATGATTGTGATGGCGCTGAACATGCTCAAAATGCTGCTGAGCGTTATTCTGCTATTTGTGGTTGTTGTCCCCTTTACGGGAAAAAGCGGTGCTGTTGGCGTCAATTTTGCCGTGGCCTACGTTTTCTATCTTGTTTTCGATTCACAGATTGTGATTCTGTTGCTTAACGGCCGCAAATAGGCGGCTATCCCCGCTGCCGCACAACTTCGTACAGCAGCACTGCCGCGGCTGCTGAAACATTGAGCGATTCAATTTCGCCAAGAATCGGTATCTTGACCAATGGTTCGCAAAGACGCATCACTTCGTCACTCAAACCCGTGTCTTCAGCGCCCATTACCAGGCAAACCGGTCCCGTAAGGTCTTGATTATAATAGAGATTATCGGTTTTTTCGGTTGCACCGCACACTTTCAACCCAGAATCCATAAGCATCTGCAATGTTTTTTTCATCGACGATGTGCGGCAGATGGGAACCTTATGCAGAGCACCGGCCGAAGTCTTAACGGCATCGGGACCAATACGCGAAGCGCCCTTTTCGGGAACCACAATGGCGTCGACGCCGGCACACTCTGCCGAACGCACGATGGCGCCAAAATTGCGGACATCGGTAACACCGTCAAGAGCCACAATAAACGGCATTTTTCCATTCTCGAATGCCTGAGCCACAATGTCTTCAATCTTGCAGAAAGCAATTGGCGACATCAGCGCAATCACACCTTGATGATTTTTGCGGGTTATGCGGTCCAATCGCTCGGCGGGCACGCGCTGCACGGGAATGCCGTTCTGGCGGATGAGTTCGGTGAGTTCCTGAGTCAGTTCGTTGTTCTGCCCGATTTTCATCAAAATCTTGTCCACCTGCTTGCCAAACCTGATGGCTTCGATTATGGCGCGGATGCCGAAGATGTAATCATCGGTATGTCGGTTGCGGTTCTGCTGTTCCATCTGCTTAAGTGTTTGTCAATCCGCAAATTGTCAAGCCTTTTTGATTTCCACAAACAAATTCACATCTTCGTCAATGTCCACGGTGATGGCGTTGTCGGCGGTCAGGGTGGTGACGATTTCGATTCTGTTGGCAAGTGTCTGGCTTGCAATGTATTGGCGGAAGTTGGCGATGGCGTCGTTCGAGTAGGCGTTGTCAGAGATGCGGATGTTGATTTTGTCCGTAACCTCAAAGCCGCTGTCCTTGCGGATGTTTTGGATGCGGTTCACCAGTTCGCGGGCCACGCCCTCGTTCTTCAACTCGTCGGTCAGGGTGATGTCGAGAGCCACGGTGAGCGTGCCCTCGTTGGTCACCAGCCAGCCAGGAATGTCTTCCGACACAATCTCAACGTCGGTGCGGACGATGGTGACAGGCTGTCCATCAACGGTCAGGTCGAACTTCTCGGCCTGCTCGAGTGCGGCAATGTCCTCTTGGCTCATTTGGCCGATGGCGGCCGACAGTTGCTTCATAATCTTGCCGTACTTCGGTCCCAGAACCTTGAAATCGGGCTTGATGCGCTTAA
>JAEEGL014224674.1_pt1 | contig 17441 bp, 10 predicted proteins | sample 9134231 | NCBI WGS metagenome assembly JAEEGL01 (sample SAMN16246548, study PRJNA631951) | gut metagenome | biome: gut microbiome; feature: rumen; material: fiber-attached | host: Bos | place: Iran: Karaj | collected 2018-10
CAGGGAATAACCCTGACGGCCATTCTGTGACAACTCAAATATGAGTTTACCGTAAAAAGTGTTATTCATAACTTACTTGCCCTCCTTTTCTTCGTTAAAGGTTACACATGCGTCAACAAGGTCGTCACAATCCTCACGGCTGTAGGTCTCGGTCACGGCGAGCAACAGGGTGTCGTCGGCAATCTTGAGACCGCACTGCAGGTATTCCTCGTTGCAGTACTCCTGCAATTCGTCGATATTGAGCTTGGTCTTCACAGCAAACTCATTCAAGAAGGGCTTGTCGGGATATGCCATCTCAAACAGACCGGTCTTGACCAGACTATCGGCCAGGTAGTGGGCGTTGCTGTAGCTGATGGAGTTCACTTCCTTCAGACCCTTGGCGCCCATCAGGCCCATGTAGATGGTCACGTAGAGCGCCATCAGGCTCTGGTTGGAGCAGATGTTACTCGTGGCCTTCTCGCGGCGGATGTGCTGCTCACGTGCTTGCAGCGTGAGCACAAAGGCGCGCTTACCGTCAGCATCCTTGGTAGCACCAACGATGCGGCCCGGCATCTTGCGGATCAATTTCTTGGTCGTGCACAGGAAGCCCACGTAGGGACCGCCATAGTTCAGGGGGATACCCAGGCTCTGGCCGTCACCCACAGCGATGTCGGCACCCCATTCAGCGGGCGACTTGACAACGCTCAGGGCGGTAGCAACGCAGTTCATGATGAGCAGGGCCTTGTGCTCGTGGCACAGGTCGGCAACGCCAGTGTAGTCCTCGAGGATACCATAGAAGTTGGGCGTGGCAACAATAACACCGGCCACGTCGTCCTTCTCAAGTTCAACCTTGAGGGCTTCACGGTCCATCACACCATCAACGGCGGGAACCATGTCAATCTGTACACCCTGGTACTTGGCGTAGGTCTTAACCACGCGCAGCACGTAGGGGCTGATGGTCTCGCTCACCAGAATGCGGTTGCGCTTCTTGGCGTTGGAGATAGCCATCATCATGGCCTCGGCAGTGGCGGTCGTGCCGTCGTACATGGAGGCGTTAGACACTTCCATGCCGGTCAGCTCGGCCATCATGCTCTGGTACTCGAAGATATATTGCAGGGTACCCTGCGAAATCTCGGCCTGATAGGGCGTGTATGCGGTGAGGAACTCGCTGCGCTTCAAGATGTCTTGAACGACGGCGGGGCTGTAGTGGTCATAGTAACCAGCACCCAGGAAGGTGCGCATGGTGATGTTACCCATGCCCAGGTCGTCAAAGAAGCGGCGCACTTCAATCTCACTCATGGCCTCAGGCAGCTCATACTCCTTTTGGAGTTGCAATTCCTGGGGCACGTCCTGATAGAGGTCGTCCAACGATTTGACGCCTGCCGTCTTCAGCATGGCTTGCATCTCATCGTCGGTGTGCGGAAAAAATTTATAGCTCATTATTTATTAGTTTACAGTTGTCGGTTAACTCTTAACTTCTAACTCCTAACTTCTAACTCACAATCACTCGCCGATCATGGCCTTGTAGGCAGCTGCGTCCATCAGGCTGTCGAGTTCGCTCTTGTCGCTCAACTCAACCTTGATGATCCAGTTCTCAAAGGCGTCCTTGTTGATCAAACCGGGCTCGTCCTCGAGGGCTTCGTTCACCTCAACAACGGTGCCGCTAACGGGGGACATCAGATCGCTGGCAGCCTTAACGCTCTCAACAGCGCCAAATTCCTCACCTGCAGCTACCTCATCGTCAACCTCAGGCATGTCAACATAAACTACGTTGCCCAGCTCGTGCTGTGCAAAGTCGGTGATGCCAATGAAACCGAAGTCGCCTTCTACCTTTACATACTCATGTGACTCGCTGTAATAGAGTCCGTCGATAATCTTACTCATTGTGTTATAAAAAATTAATTAGTTAAATATGTTTTTGTTTTAAATCTCTTCTTGAAAATAGCGCCACTAGAAACTAAAAACTAGGGACTAGAAACTAGAAACTAAGGACTAGAAACTAGAAACTAAATCACTTCTTGTAATTGGGAGTATAGAAGCGTTTCTTCACCACGGTGGCGGGGAACACTTTCTTGCGGATGCGGACGTTCAGGGTATTGCCCAGAGCGCCAACGGCACGGTCAACCAATGCGAAGGCTACGCTCTTGTCCAGCGAAATGCTGTGATAACCGGTGGTGATGTAACCCACTACGTTCTCGCCGTCAAGCACCTCATAGCCGTGGCGAGGGATAGCCTTGCCTTCAAGTTCCAGACCCACGAGCTTCTTGGGGGTGCCTTCAGCCTTCTGCTGGGCGCAAGCATCGCGGCCAATGAAGCCGCCTTCCTTGTCGAGCTTCACGAACATGCCGAAGGTGGCAGCGATGGGTGAAATCTCGGGAGTCAACTCGTCGCCATACAAGGGCAGACCAGCCTCAAAACGCAGGGTGTCACGGCAACCCAGACCACAGGGCTGTACGCCAGCCTTCATGAGCATGTCCCACATTTTGCAGATGATAGCGGGGTCGGCATATACCTCAAAGCCGTCCTCGCCGGTGTAACCGGTGCGGCTCACGATGATGGTCTTGCCGTCATATTCCATTTTCTTGAAGGTGTAGAACGTCAAGTCGGTGGTGTCGATACCCAGCACTTCGCCCATGGTCTTCTCGGCCTCGGGACCCTGAACAGCAATCTGGCCATACAGTTCGCTCTGGTGGTCAACCTTCACGTCGAAGTTCTTAGCCTGCTCCATGATCCAAGCTACATCCTTGTCGATGTTGGCTGCGTTGATCACGAGGAAGAAGTCGTTGTCATCAACACGGTAAACCAACAGGTCGTCAACGGTGCCACCGTCGGGGTACAGCATCATGCCGTACAGAATCTGGCCAGCCTTGATGGTGTTGATGTCATTGGTGAAGATGTAGTTGGTGAACTTGGCGGCATCGGGACCGGTGATTTCCACCTCGCCCATGTGCGACACGTCAAAAACACCCACCTTGTGGCGAACAGCATTGTGCTCGGTGGTGATATCTACATACTGGATGGGCATGTCATAACCTGCAAAGGGGGACATGAGAGCGCCTTGCGCTACGTGCCTGTCATGCAGACAGGTAACTTTGATTTCTTCAGTCACGGTTTAAAATGGTTTTTAATTTGTGGTTAATAGTGTTATTAATTGTTCGTTGGTTAAGTTCATTATCCATTGGCCCGCATCACGGCCGTCAAGGGCGGCACTGAGCGATTCGGGGGTGAGACTTGCTCCCTTGAGACACTGCAGCAGAGCCTTGCGGGCATCGCACAGCGGCAAGAAGTCACCGCTCAGGTGCAGGTCGTTGATGGCATCACGGTGCAATTCCACACTGACGTACACGCTACCAACGCCCTCGATGCGACCGCCACGATCCACTTCATGACGAGGGTTGTTGCCTTGCAGGAAGCTGGGCTCCAGATAGGGCAGGGTGAGCTGCTCAATCTCGGCAACATCGGCTGCAGTGAGACTGATCTCACCGTCACACAGCGACTTGCGCACATGACGCTTGAAGTCCTCGATGTCCATCGTCAAGTGCTCGCGCAACGTGGTGATGTGGCTGCGCACCGACTGCACTCCCTTGCTGGTCAGCTTTTCGCGCGAGGGCGTGATGGCGCTCATCATGTGCTCCATGTTGGTGTCAAACAGCATGGTACCATGCACGATGCTTCGCCCGGGAATGTGATAGAACGCGTTACCGCTCACCTTGCGGCCGTCGATGAGCACGTCGTTGCGGTCACTGGCGGTCGCATTCAGCCCCAAACCCTGCAACATCGCAGCCACGGCACTGGTGTAACGCGTGAATGTCGTTTGCACCTCGTCGCTGCGCGTGATGTAGCTGAACATGATGTTGTCCCTGTCGGCATACACGCACCCGCCACCACTGCGGCGACGGTAGAAAGCGATGCCGTGCTCACGGCAGTAATCCACATTCACTTCGCTTTCCATCAGCTGGTTACGACCGAAAATCACCGTCGGCTCCACCTGCCACATGAAGAAGATATCATCCTCTCCAATGATGCGTGCTGCATATTCCTCCATTGCTAAGTAGAACGGAAGAATGCGCGTCGAGTTGTCAGGCAGACTCAGGTATTTCATCATGTTTTTCTAAACTTCCCACAAAAGTAGAGCAAATTCCTCACATTATGAAATAATAACTCAAAATAATTATTAAAACCCATGATTATTGCTTAAACCGCCATCTAAAACCGGAATGACTTTCGTTAATCGGTTTTTTCTTTCATGCATCAAGATACCAGTCGATACATTGGGAATAAAGCATAATGTCTTTAACTGATGCCGTGAGATTGATATGGTTTTCAAAAAAATGAGTAATTTTGTGCTTTGAAAATGAAAAAATCAAATTGTAATCATGCCTAACAACAGCAGAGAGAAGAAATTGGAGGCCTTTGGACGCCTGCTCGACATCCTGGACGAGTTGCGCGTGAAGTGCCCGTGGGACCGCAAACAGACCAACGAGAGCCTGCGTCCCAATACCATCGAGGAAACCATGGAACTCGCCGATGCCATCATGGGCGAGGACGATGATAAGATCCGCAAGGAATTGGGCGATGTGCTGCTGCACATTGTCTTCTATGCCAAGATCGGCGACGAGAAGGGCAAATTTGACATCGCCGACGTGTGTGACGCCTTGTGCGACAAGCTTGTTTACCGCCATCCTCACGTCTTCGGCGAAGAAAAGGCCGACACTGCCGCCCAGGTGCTCAAAAATTGGGAACTGATCAAGATGAGTGAGAAAGATGGTAACAAGATGGTTCTCAGTGGAGTGCCCCGCAGCCTTCCGTCACTCATAAAGGCTGAGCGCGTGCAGGAGAAAGCCGCCAATGTAGGCTTCGACTGGCAGCAGCGTGAAGATGTCTGGGACAAGGTCAAGGAGGAACTCAACGAAGTTGAGACCGAGTTGCGAGGAAATAGTGATGCCGACCGCGAGAAGGAGTTCGGTGACTTGTTTTTCTCATTGGTGAATGCGGCGCGCCTCTACAACGTGCGTCCCGATAATGCCTTGGAACGCACCAACCGCAAATTCATTGCCCGCTTCAACTATATCGAGCAGAAAGCCAACGAGCAGGGTCGCCACGTCAACGAGTTGACCCTTGCTGAGATGGACGAGCTTTGGAATGAAGCCAAGTCACAGAAACTAGGTGAATAATAATCAATAATTTAAAGTGATGCTATAAGTTTCATCTATTATCTATTAACCCTCATCTCTTATCTAAAAAAATGAAGGTCTGCGTTACAGAGAAACCCAGTGTGGCACGTGACATTGCCCGATTGCTTGGTGCCAATGACAGGCACGATGGCTACTTCGAGGGCAATGGCTATCAGGTGACATGGACCTTCGGACACCTGTGTGAGCTCAAGGAGCCCAATGATTACACTGACCAGTGGAAATGGTGGAGTCTTGGGCAGTTGCCGATGATACCGCAACGCTTTGGTATTAAGCTAAAAGACGATAAAGGTATCGAGCAACAGTTTAATGTGATAAAGAACTTGATCGCCACTGCTGGAGAGGTCATCAACTGCGGTGATGCCGGCCAAGAGGGTGAACTCATTCAACGATGGGTGTATCAAAAAGCGGGTTGTGACAAGCCTGTGAAACGACTGTGGATTTCGTCATTGACCGATGAGAGTATCCGCAAGGGCTTTGAGCAGCTCAAAGACTCAAAAGAATTTGATAATCTGTACTTTGCGGGACTTTCTCGTGCTATAGGTGACTGGATTTTGGGTATGAATGCCACGCGCCTCTACACCTTAAAGTATTCGCGCTCGCGCGATGTTCTATCGGTGGGTAGGGTGCAGACGCCAACGCTCGCCATGATTGTCGCCCGCTACCGCGAGATTGAGAATTTTGTGCCCGAGGACTACTGGGAGCTCAAGACCAAGTATCGCGGCGTAACTTTCAACAGCACCAGAGGTCGCTTTAAGACTGAAGGTGAAGCAAGCGCTATTGTCGAGAATATCAAGCTGTTGCCGCTTGAGGTCACCTCGGTCGAAACCAAGAAGGGCCGTGAGGCGCCACCTCGATTGTTCGACTTGACGAGTTTGCAGGTGGAGTGCAACAAGAAATTTGGCATGTCGGCCGACGAGGCGCTCAAGACCATTCAGTCGCTTTATGAGAAAAAGGCGACGACCTATCCTCGTGTGGATACGACCTTCTTGAGCGACGATATCTATCCGCAGGTGCCTGGTATCCTCAAGGCGATGGTGCCTTATGCCAACCTGACTGCACCTGTGCTGGCCCTCAGCAAGTTGCCCAAGACCAAGAAGGTCTTTGACAACAGCAAAGTGACTGATCACCATGCGATTATTCCCACCAATGTCAACCCTGCAACGGTGGCGATGACGCCCGACGAGAAGCGCGTTTATCATCTCATTGCCATGCGCTTTATTGCCGCTTTTTATCCTGATTGTGAGTTCAATACGACCACTGTGATGGCTCAGGTGGGCGAGTATGGTTTCAAAGCGACTGGTAAAGAGATCCTCAAACAGGGTTGGCGTGAACTGTTCAACAAGCCTGGAGAAAAGAATAACGAGGATGATGACAACAAGGAAAAAGCTGAAGATGAGGATAATGGCGTGATGCCGCACTTCGAGAAAGGGGAGAGCGGACCTCACGAACCGTCGGTGCTCAAGCGCACAACACAGCCGCCAAAGCCCTACACTGAGGGCACTTTGCTGCGCGCGATGGAGACCGCTGGTAAAACGGTGGATGACGAGGAATTGCGTGACGCGATGAAAGAGAACGGGATCGGACGTCCCTCAACGCGTGCCGCCATCATCGAGACACTGTTCAAGCGGCGCTATATCCGCAAGGAACGCAAGAGCATCACCCCCACGCTTGCCGGCATTCAACTGATTGACACAATCCATGAACCTTTACTTAAAAGTGCATCACTTACGGGATTGTGGGAGAAAAAATTACGTGAAATTGAACGTGGTGAATACAGCGCCGCTCAGTTTATTGATGAACTCAAGAAAATGATTGGCGAGATCGTCCTCAATGTCCTGCGTGACAACAGCAGCGGCAGCATCGCTGTTGAACAGGGCAAGCCCGCCAAGCCCAAAGCACCATCGGCAGCTGGTGGGGAAACCAAACCCAGGAAGCCCCGCGCTCCTCGTGTGAAAAGTATAGAGGAAATCCCGTGTCCCGTGTGTGGCAAGGGGCATCTGGTCAAGGGCAAGACGGCATTTGGCTGCAGCGAGTACAAGAACGGGTGCCACACTGTGCTGCCGTTTACCGAGTATCCTGCTGACTCGACCCCGGCACGACTGTCAAGCCTGGTGAAAAAGAACTTTAAAGCTAAATAACTGAATGAGTGACACATTTCAATACATCCTTGTTGCCATTATTGTTGCAGCCGCGGTAATCGCCTCGGTGCGATCCGTTGTGCGTGCTGCACGGAACAGGAAATCAGCCCTAACTGCCTGTGCTGCATGTAAGTTGAAGGACGTTTGCCAGAAGCCTGAGAAAAATTCCTTGAAAAAATGTGCCGATAAAGTTGCACAGGTCAAATAATAGCAGTAATTTTGCACCGCTATTCACGAAAGGTCGCTTGGATGAGTGGTTTAGTCACCGGTCTGCAAAACCGGGCACAGCGGTTCGAGTCCGCTAGCGACCTCAACAAAAAGGAATCGTTAATCGGTTGTCATGACTGGTTAACGATTTTGTTTTTCAGGATACAGCGCCCCTGGTTTTAAAGTAACACTTTAAGTGGCCGAAAATGAGTCTGCTGCTGCAAGGTGGCACAAAGTTGTCACTATTGTTGTTAAATTTCTATAAAATGTATAGTAGAGGTGTTATTTTATGGTCTATTTTCTTTGAAAACTCTCCTGAATGCAGTAATTTTGTAGCAAAAATAGTGGGGTGTGAAGATATTGGTGGCAGCCTATCGACGGTGCTTATTGAAAACCGGTACTCTAACTACTTGAACCCCAACTAAGTAATATATTTTCTCCACTTGCTCATTACTCCGTGGTAGTGAGCCCCTATCATTGCATATCAAAAAAACTAACATAAATGATAAGTAAATGGAATTACTTACCTCTAACATCCGACGAACGCATTGCCGTGGAGCAGCTGGCGACTCAGTTCCCCAACTGTCCCGAGATCGCTCGGCTGTTGGTGCTCAGGGGCTTGAAGACCGCGGACGAAGTCCACGACTTCCTCTACCCGTCGCTCCAGCAACTGCACGATCCGTTCTTGATGAAGAACATGGACAAGGCCGTGGCAAGGCTCAATCACGCGTTAGGGGCAAAAGAGAAGATCATGGTGTACGGGGACTACGACGTGGATGGAACCACTGCAGTAGCGCTCGTCTATAAGTATCTTCAAAACATTTACTCTGATCTGGTGTACTATATACCGACGCGTGATGACGACGGTTATGGTATCTCCCTGCAGAGCATCGACTATGCGGAATCGATCGGAGTGAGTCTGATTATTGTGCTCGACTGCGGAATCAAGGCGGTTGACGAGATTGCCTATGCCAAGGAGAAAGGCATAGACTTCATTGTGTGTGACCATCACGTCCCCGATGATGTCTTGCCCGATGCGGCAGCAATCTTGAATCCCAAGCTGCTCGATGACACCTATCCTTTCAAGGGGTTGTCGGGATGTGGCGTGGGCTTCAAGTTCATGCAGGCGTTCTCCAAGAGCAACGGTTTGGGACAGATGTACAATCTCGAAGCCATGCTCGACCTGGTGGCCGTGAGCATCGCTGCCGACATTGTCCCCATAACTGGGGAAAACAGGGTGATGATGTTCTATGGCCTGCGCCGCTTGAACAACAATCCCAACGTCGGTCTGCGTAGTATTATCCGCACCTGCGGCTTGAACAGGCACGAACTGACCATCAATGACATTATCTTCAAGATAGGCCCGCGCATCAACGCGTCGGGTCGCATGGAGTCTGGTCAGGAGTCTGTGGAGCTGCTGGTGAGCCGCAACATGTCAAGTGCGATGGAGATTTCCAAGCGCATTGACCAGTATAACAATGACCGCAAAGAACTTGACAGCCAGGTGACTGTCGAGGCCAACGAGATTATCGAGAGCCATGCCCAGGTGCTGGATGGCAAGAAACCCATCGTCATCTATGACCGCAACTGGCACAAGGGCGTGATTGGCATTGTTGCTGCACGCCTGGCTGAGCTTTACTTCCGTCCCTCGGTAGTGCTCACTTACTATGCCGACGGCATTGCCACGGGTTCGTCACGCTCGGTGCGCGGTTTTGATGTCTATACCGCCATCAAGTCATGCCGTGACCTGCTGGAGACCTTCGGTGGCCATACCAATGCGGTGGGTCTGTCGATTAAGGAGGAGAATATCCCCGAGTTCCGTCGTCGCCTTACGGCCTACGTGGAGGGACATATTGAGGATGAGCAGGTTACTCCCGCTATGGATATTGACTGCGAGCTTAAGTTCAGCGACATTAATGGCGCTTTCTTACGCTACCTGAGGATGTTAAATCCCTATGGACCAGGCAACAGCAAACCGCTGTTCATGACCCGCAAGGTCTATGATGCCGGTTCCAGCAAGGTGGTGGGAAAGAAATCGGAGCATATCAAGCTCGACCTTGTCGATGAGGAGGGCAACAAGATAATGAATGCCATCGCATTCGGCATGGCTGCTTACAACGATGCTCTCAAGGCTGGCAAGCCCGTTGACATCTGCTATACGATCGAGGAGACTCGTCATCGCACCAGTTCCACGGTGCAACTCATGGTGAAGGCAATAAAACTGCACGAAGATGCCGAGCCAGCCCAAGCCAATTCTTGATATCCTCAAGAAATACTGGGGCTATGATGCCTTCAGGCCGCTTCAGCAGGACATCATCGAGTCGGTTCTCGCTGGCCGTGACACGTTGGGCCTGATGCCCACGGGAGGCGGCAAATCCATCACTTTTCAGGTTCCTACAATGGCTATGGATGGCATGGCCCTTGTCGTTACGCCCATTATCTCGCTGATGAAGGACCAGGTGGACCGCCTGCGCTCCCTGCACATCAAGGCGACCTATCTCTACGCCGGCTTGACTCGGGCCGAGGTGAACCGTACCTACGAGAAATGTCTCTATGGCAACTGCAAGTTCCTCTATGTCTCGCCCGAACGCCTTCAGTCTCAATCCTTCCTGGAGCGCCTGCGTCAGATGCCCGTACGTCTTATCGTTGTTGATGAAGCGCATTGTATCTCTCAATGGGGTTATGACTTCAGGCCTTCATTCCTGCGCATTGTCCAGGTGCGCAAACTCTTTCCGAAGGTTCCGGTGCTGGCACTGACCGCCACCGCCACCCCCATTGTTGTCGAGGACATCCAGCGTTGCCTGAACTTTAAGGCACCTAATGTGTTCTCGATGAGTTTTGCCCGCAGTAATCTGTCCTATGTGGTGCGACCCACCGAGGAGAAAGTGACGGAGCTCATTCACATCCTGCGTTCGGTTCCTGGTACTGCCATTGTCTATGTCCGTTCACGTCAGCGCACCAAGCAAATCAGCGATGAGCTTAACCGTGCGGGCATCCATGCCGATTTTTACCATGCTGGCTTGTATGTCGAGGACAAGGAGGATAAGCAGACCAAGTGGACAACCGATGAATGCCGTGTCATGGTGGCGACTAACGCCTTCGGCATGGGCATCGACAAACCCGATGTGCGCCTGGTGGTGCATGTCGATATACCCAACTCGCTGGAAGAGTACTATCAGGAGGCGGGCAGAGCTGGTCGTGACGGTAAGCGGTCCTATGCTGTGCTGCTGGTCAAACACACCGACCAGCGCACCTTGCGCCGCCACATTACCGAGGCGTTTCCCGAGAAGGATTTCATTCGCAGCGTTTATGAGCGTGTGGGCAATTTCCTGGGTGTGAGCTTGGGAGAAGGTTTCCAGCAGATGTTTGACTTCAACTTCAACCTGTTCTGCCGAACTTTTGACTTGCCGGTTTTGCCCACCCACAATGCCTTGAAAATCCTTACCCAGGCAGGATATATCGAGTTTGTTGAGGAGATTGAGACCCAGTCGCGTGTCATGATTCATGCCCGCAAGGAGGATCTCTATGATTTGGATACCAACACACCAGGCGCCGACCAGGTGCTTCAAGCCATCCTCCGTCTCTATACGGGCCTTTTTGCTGACTACGTCTTCATCAACGAGGACGTCATCGCCTTCCGTACCGGCCTCGATCAGGAAACTATCTACAAGTCACTGCTCGAACTGACGAGAATGCGCATTCTCCACTATGTGCCCCGCAAGCGTACACCTTATATAATATATACCACCTCGCGAGAGGAACCCAAGCATGTGTTGATTCCCCGTGCTGTCTATGAAGACTTGCGCCAGCGCATGACCGACCGCGTTGAAGCAACCATCAACTACGCTTACGGTGATACGGGTTGCCGTGAACGCATGCTGCTCGGCTACTTCGGTGAGGCATCCAGTGATGACTGCGGTCATTGCGACCTGTGTATCGACCGCCGTAAGCGTGAGGATCATGAACCCACTGACGTTCAGCAGGGTATCCTCTACATGGCGGGCTTGCGTCCCCGCCGTCTGGAAGAATTTGTCCACACCTTGTCTTTTCCCAAAGATGAAATCCTCAAGATGCTATCCTTCCTGGTTGACGAGGGTTATATCGATCATCTCGACGACGACACCTATCTCAAGCGCCAATAACCCAGATAGCCATAATAAAATGGAGCGGCTCCTAAACGGGGCCGCTCCATTTTTAGTGAGCTATATTAGCTTGAAAGCTAATCCTTACTTGAGGACCTTCACAGCGCTGTGGCTGCCGTCGGTGTAGGTGGTCACAACGATCGTCAGACCGTTAGCCTCCTGCATCTCCTGGCCCATGATGTTGTAGTAGCGTACATTAGCTACGACCTTCTCAACATCGTTGATGAGCTCTTCTACGCCACCACCGATCTTGGTCAGACGGTAAACGGCGAAGTTGCCACCAGGATAGTACTGATAAATGGTTACACCAGCACCGTCAGGATCAACCTCGGCATTCAGCCAGTCAGCCTGATAGGTGTTAGCGTTACCCTCGTAGGTCGAAGCAACAGCAACGATGGGCTCCTCAGCACCAGCCTCAGCTACAGCAAATGCGTTCTGGTAGTTGGGCAGCTGCGGATAAATGAAGAACTGCTTCTCGTCCCAAACGAAGGGGAATACGCCGTTGCAAGCACCCTTGCCGGGCAGTGCAATAGCGCATGCTGCGAAGTTCTCACCGTCGAAGATGAGCTTCTGGGGAGCAGCGTTGCGGGTTACGTACAGCAGAGCCTCTTCACCAGCGATGTCCTTGAAGTAGTTGATCACGGTTGAGCTGGTAGGAGTCAGACCGTCGCAAGTAGCGGGATAGCACTCGTCGATGTTCACCTCACCACCAGTGATGGTCAGGATGGATACGCCGTAGGTGGTAGCACCGGTCAGATAGAGCACACCGTCTTCCATCAGGTTACCCTTGGCGAAACCGATAAAGTCGCAACGACCCTCGATACCGCACTCCTGGGGAACGGTGTATTCCTTCATCTCGTTGGTCTCGGGGTTGATCACCTTAATGGTGGCCTCTGCCCAAGGATCGGGGAACTTGGCGTTGCTGACGATCAGGTTGCCAGCCTCGTCACGGGTCAGACCGCAGTTGGCACCGCCAGGATAGGTGGTGGTGGTCAGACCGTTCTTGCCAATCACGTAGATGGTCTCAGTAGCCTTATCGTTCACATAGAACTTGCTGTTCATACCGAAGCCCTGACGAACGTCGGCGGTGTTCAGGAATGAAAGGTCGGTGATGTCCCAAACCTTCACAATCTTGTAACCCTCCTCAACAGGCTCGGGCTTAGCGGGAACTACAACAACGAGAGTGGTGGTCTCGCTCACACCCATGCCTTCGCCCTGAGCGGTAGCAGTGATGGTCACGGTTATCTCCTCGTCACCGTAGGGGATGGTGTAGGGGTTCTCTACCTCAACGCCGTCAACATAAACGTGGATCTCACCTTCACCGGTTACGGTAACTACGATGCCTTCCTCGGTCTCCTCGGTGCTAATGGTGGGAGGAGTGGTGGGCTCGGGCTCGGGAGTGTTCTTGGTCAAGCGGTAAACGGTGAAGTTGCCGCCAGGATAGTACTGATAAATAATGACAACCTTGTCATTAACCTCAGCATTCAGCCAGTTGGCCTGATAGGTGTTAGCGTTGCCCTCGAAGGTTGAAGGAACAGCTACGATGGGCTCTTCAGCACCAGCCTCAGCAATAGCAAATGCGTTCTGGTAGTTGGGAGCCTGCGGATAAACGAAGAGCTGCTTCTCGTCCCAAACGAAGGGGAACATGCCGTTGCAAGCACCCTTGGCAGGCAGTGCGATCGTGCTGGCAGTGAAGTTCTCGCCATCAGCGATGAGCTTCATGGGATTAGCGTTGCGGGTCACGTACAGCAGAGCCTCTTCACCAGCGATGTCCTTGAAGTAGTTGATCACGGTTGAGCTGGTGGGAGTCAGGCCGTCGCAAGTAGCGGGATAGCACTCGTCGATGTTCACCTCACCACCAGTGATGGTCAGGATGGAAACACCGCTAGTGGTAGCACCGGTCAGGTAGAGCACACCGTCTTCCATCAGGTTACCCTTAGCGAAACCGATAAAGTCGCAACGACCCTCGATACCACACTCCTCGGGAACGGTGTATTCCTTCATCTCGTTGGTCTCGGGGTTGATCACCTTAATGGTGGCCTCTGCCCAAGGATCGGGGAACTTGGCGTTGCTGACAATCAGGTTGCCGGCCTCATCACGGGTCAGACCGCAGTTGGCACCGCCAGGATAGGTGGTGGTGGTCAGACCGTTCTTGCCAATCACGTAGATGGTCTCAGTAGCCTTGTCGTTCACATAGAACTTGGCGTTCATACCGAAGCCCTGACGAACGTCGGCAGTGTTCAGGAACGAAACATCGGTAACCTCCCAGATCTTCTCGAACTTGTAGGGCTCTTCCTCAGTCGATACAGGATTGATGGTCATAGTCATGGTCTCGATGTTCAAGACGATCTCATACTCGCCTGCGGGAACCTTGAAGCTGTTGGGCTTACCGAAGCCACCCAGCTCAATGTCGATGCCCATCATGTCTTCGCTCAGCAGGTAACCATCCTCGAGGGCGCCCAGGCGATAGCCTGCGATGCCGCTCCAGTCGTCGCTGTTCTCACCCAGCTTGCTGGTGAATGAGAAGTAGCTGTAACCGATGCCATCGTTCTCATCGATGGTCTCACCGGCGGCGGTGAAGGTAGCCTTGTAAACCTTCTCGCCCACGGCTTCCATAGCCAGACCCACACTGGGATCCCAGCCATTGCCATTCACCTGACCCAGGATGTACATGTTGCCCGTGATGGGATCGAAACCGCCATTCATCGAGCCGGTCAGCTTGATGGTAACAGTGTTGGGATCGAAGTTGAAGTTCAGCGTGTAAATGCCGCTCTGTTCGATGGTCCACACGAAGTTTTCGGGAGGCCAGCAGGTGCCCCAGTCGCGGTTACCAACCACCTTGAATGCCAGTTCGGTACCAGCACCAAGCTCACAATTGGTCTTGATGAGCTCATAGGTGCCGTCCGACAACTTAGTCATGTCGTTAGCAGTGTTGGTGGGATCCCACTCAGTGCCGAATACCGATGCGGGAGCACCAGCTACGGTGTAAGTGCTGATCTCGACGGGAACAACATCACCTTCAATCTTGAACTTGTTGATGAAGGGGTTGAATGTGATGGTGTACTCACTGCCTGAACCAGTGAATTTGTAAGCACCATGGTCTCCACCTGACTTCTGGGTTGTGATCCAGGTGTCAGTGACAACGGTTTCGTCACCACCTGTGGGACCGATACGCATCGTGTCGTTAAAGGTGGTCCAGTCGCCTGCAGCGGCAAGACCATCAGCCATAACGAACCAGATTGAACCATTGATGGTGGCCGTGAAGCTGTAGGTACCATCATTGTTCATGGTCATTTCAACACCGGAGGAAGGATCCCAGCCGTTGCCGAATGGCTCATTTCCGACGAGATAGTATGCCGCCTGCGATGAGAAGGCCAGCATTACTACCATTGACAGTAAAGTAATTAATTTTTTCATAGACATGAAATGATTAAAATATAAAACAATAAAAAGTAATAATCTAATTAATTAAAAGCTACATTGCTATCGTGAACTTTTTGTTCCACAATAATCTGCAAAATTAGGAAACTTATTTATAATAAACAAACGAACAGGTTCTTTTTTTATATAAATAATGTGTTTTTTCGCCATTTTTATCGTTGTTGATACCTGTGTTTTTCCTTCTTTTGAACAATAAAAATCTTGTCATGGGACAAATATGCGTAAAATTATTCATGAATAATATTTTGGTCGGGAAAATAGTTGTAATTTTGCGGCGTTTTTAGAAGCTTTACATCAACAGAACTATAGTAAAATGGCAGAAAAAGCAAAAGTCCAGTTCCGTCAGAGCATCGTCGTTCGCTTCTCGGGCGACAGTGGCGATGGTATGCAGTTGGCTGGCAACATTTTCTCAAACGTGAGTGCGGGACTTGGTGACCGCATCTCCACTTTCCCTGATTATCCCGCCGAGGTGCGTGCCCCGCAAGGCTCGCTGGGCGGTGTGTCTGGTTTTCAAGTTCACATCGGTCACGGTGTGCACACGCCTGGTGATGAGTGCGATGTGCTGGTGGCAATGAATCCCGCAGCCCTCAAGCAGAACGCTCAGTTCCTGCGCAAGGGTGGTGCCGCCATCGTTGACATCGACACCTTTACTCAAGCCGGTCTTGACAAGGCGCTCTACACGACCAATGACCCCTATGAGGAGCTGAACCTCAAGGCTCAGGTCATCGAGGCCCCCATCACCACTATGGTAAAGGAGGCGCTCAAGGATACGGGCATGGACCTGAAGGCACAGCTCAAGTGCCGCAACATGTTCGCACTCGGTCTTGTGTGCTGGCTGTTCAACCGTCCCATGGAGGCTCCGTTGAAATTCCTCAAGGCGAAATTCGCCGAGAAACCTGATGTGTATGCCGCCAACGAATTGGTAATCAAGGGTGGTTACAACTATGGACACAATATCCACGCCACGGTATCGACTTATCGTATCCAGAGCGATGAGGTGCGTCCCGGCACCTATACCGACGTGAGCGGTAACAAGGCAACGGCTTGGGGCTTGATTATGGCCTCGGAGATGAGCGGTCGTCCCTTGTTCTTGGGATCTTATCCCATCACTCCCGCCACCGATATCCTGCACGAGTTGGCCAAGCGCCGCGATCTGGGCGTGAAAGCCATCCAGATGGAAGATGAGATTGGTGGTATCTGCTCTGCCATCGGTGCCGCCTTTGCCGGACACTTGGCAGTGACCACTACTTCTGGTCCTGGCTTGGCGCTCAAGAGTGAGGCTTTGGGACTGGCCGTTATGGCCGAGTTGCCCCTCGTGCTTGTGGACGTGCAGCGTGGTGGTCCCTCGACAGGTTTGCCCACCAAGACTGAGCAGACCGACTTGCAGCAGGCGCTTTATGGCCGCAGTGGTGAGAGTCCCCTGGTGGTCCTCGCTGCCGCTTCGCCCACCGACTGTTTCAAGATGGCCTTCCAGGCAGCACGCCTCGCTATCGAGCACATGACCCCCGTCATCCTGCTCACCGATGCCTTCATCGCCAACGGCTCATCGGCATGGCGCATTCCCGAGGAGGGAGAATATCCCGTCATTAAGCCGAACTATGTACCTGAAGCCTTGAAACCCACTTGGACCCCGTTCATGCGCAATGCCTTGGGCATCCGCTACTGGGCTATCCCCGGCACTAAGGGTCTGGAACACGTCGTGGGTGGTCTGGAGAAGGACTACAACCTGGGTGTGCTCAGCAACGACCCGATCAACCATGCCCACATGGTTGAGACCCGCCGCATGAAGATTGCTAATGTGGCCAACGACATTCCCGAACTCAAGCTCAAGGGTGACACAGGTGCCGATACCATTATCCTGGGTTGGGGTAGTACTTACGGTCACATCCTGGATGCCGTTAACCGTTTGAATGAGGATGGTTTCAGGATTGCGATGACCCACATTCGTTACATCAACCCGCTGCCCAAGAATACCGCCGAGTTGCTCAGCCGCTTCAAGACGGTGATTGTGGCCGAGTTGAACACTGGCCAATTGGCAAGTTACCTGCAAAGCAAGATTCCTAACCTGAACATCTGCCACATCAACAAGGTGCAAGGCCAGCCGTTCCTGGTTCAGGAGATTGTTGACGGAGTTAAAAACATCATGATGGAGGAGGAATTGTAATGGAACAGAACAATAATCAACAACCAATGGCTCACAAGCCTCTCGATTTAACGAACAATCAGCCCGTGCGCTGGTGTCCCGGTTGCGGTGCCCACGCCGTGCTCAATGTCCTGCTCACGGCGATGGCTCAACTGAATATTCCGCCCGAGAAAACCGCTGTGATTTCGGGTATCGG
>JAEEGL015377130.1_pt1 | contig 17440 bp, 14 predicted proteins | sample 9134231 | NCBI WGS metagenome assembly JAEEGL01 (sample SAMN16246548, study PRJNA631951) | gut metagenome | biome: gut microbiome; feature: rumen; material: fiber-attached | host: Bos | place: Iran: Karaj | collected 2018-10
AATAAGTCCACTTATTTTTTTTGCCGAATGTATGTAACTTCGCTACTTTTTGTAGCAATGTTACATAAAAATGAGGGCAGAACAAAATAAGTCCACTTATTTTTTTTGCCGAATGCATGTAACTTCGCGACTTTTGTCGCAATGTTACATAAAAATGAGGGCGTGACTCTGGCTTTGCCGAAGATACAATGCACTCGGAAATGAAAAGAAAAACAAGTTTTCCTTTTGCATTTCACTCGTTTTTCGTATCTTTGCAGGGAAATTAAATCTGCAATTCATGGAATATATCGTTTCTGCCAGGAAATACCGCCCGATGACCTTCGACGCGGTTGTCGGGCAAGCCGCCCTGACAACGACGCTCAAGAATGCCATCAAGAGCGGGAAGTTGGCACACGCCTATCTGTTCTGCGGACCACGAGGCGTGGGTAAGACCACCTGCGCCCGCATCTTCGCCAAGGCCATCAACTGCCAGAACCCGACAGCTGAGGGAGAGGCATGTAATGAATGTGAGAGCTGTCAGTCGTTCAACGAGCAACGCTCACTGAACATCTTTGAGCTCGACGCTGCCAGCAACAACTCCGTGGAGCACATCAAGACGCTCATGGAACAGACCCGGATCCCACCGCAACTGGGCCGTTACAAGGTGTTTATCATTGACGAGGTGCACATGCTCTCCACAGCGGCCTTCAACGCTTTTCTGAAGACCCTTGAAGAGCCGCCTGCACACGTCATCTTCATCCTTGCGACCACCGAGAAGCATAAGATCCTGCCGACCATCCTCAGTCGTTGTCAGATATACGACTTTGAGCGGATGACCATCAGGAACACGGTCGACCACCTGAAGCATGTGGCTGAGAAAGAAGGTATCGCCTACGAGGAACAAGCCCTGGCCGTCATTGCAGAGAAGGCCGACGGTGGTATGCGCGACGCCCTGTCGATCTTCGACCAGGCCACCTCTTTCTGTCAAGGTAACATTACCTATGATAAGGTTATCGAAGACCTGAACGTGCTCGATTCGGAGAACTATTTCAAGATCATAGACCTGAGCATCGAGAACAAGGTCAGCGACATCATGATACTGCTCAACAACGTGATCAACAAAGGCTTTGACGGCGGTCTGCTCATCCAGGGCCTCGCCAAGCACGTGCGTAATGTCCTGATGGCCAAGGACCCACAGACGCTCTCATTACTGGAGGTCAGCGACCAACAGCGCCAGCGCTATCAGGAGCAGGCCAAACGATGCGAGACGCCATTCCTCTACCAGGCACTCCGACTGATGAACCAGTGCGACATCAACTACCGACAGTCGTCTAACAAACGGTTGCTGGTGGAACTGACACTCATAGAGATCGCCCAGATCACACAGTCGGATGAAGACGGGGCCAGCGCGGGGCGCCGCCCCAGAAGATTAAAAACCCTGTTTAAGAACCTGATACGACAGTCTCAGTCCAAGGAAGCAGCTCCACAGGTGGCTGCGACTGAGTCTGTCGTGTCGCCCCATACAACTGTCGCCCAAACCTCAGAAAAGGCCGAACAGCCCAAGGATGCCGCTAAGTCCGTAAAGGCCGAGCAACCCAAGGATGCCGCCAAGCCCGTAAAGCCGGGCATCTCCCTGAAAGGGCTCGGTTATTCATGGAGCAATCTCCGTCAGCAAAGTAAGCCGACGAAGATGAATATCATCCCGGGAACCGTTAATACAACCTTCAAGCAACAGACAGATGCCGTCTTCTCTCAAGAAGACCTGGAATTGCAATGGATGTCTATGTGCAATCGCATGCCTCAGAAATACAACAGCATTGCCACACGCATGAAGAACATGACACCCGTCGTCTCCGACACGTCTCAGGTGACGGTCACCGTTGACAACGATCTCATCAAGGACGAGATGGAGCAATTCAAGAATAGGATTGTCAGGACATTGGCGGATAACCTGCATAACAGTCAGATTACCCTGACCATCCTCGTTGCCGAGCGCCCTGAGCAAGTGAAGGTGCTCACCCGTCGTGAGCAGTTCGAGCTGATGAGCAAAGAAAATCCTGCCGTAGAGAAACTACGGCAGGCATTCGGTCTGGAACTGGCCTGACAAAGGCCTGTTCCTTATTCTCCAAGAAACTTCTTAATAGTATTCAGACAGACCTCTCCGCTAACAGGCTTTGAGAGGAAATCATCACATCCTGCTGCCAAGGCCAACTGACGGTCACTGTCGAAAGCATTGGCCGTCAAGGCGATGATCGGGAGATCTGGATGTTTCTCCTTGATGAGCTTCGTGGCCTCCAGACCGTCCATCACAGGCATCTTCACATCCATCAGCACGATATCGAAACCGCCCTTCTCAACCATGTCAACAGCCTCCTGACCATTCTTGGCCCTTTCAAACTGATAGTCCTTCTTCAAGATATACGACATCAGGATGAAGTTGCTGTCATTGTCTTCTGCGACTAGAATTGTTTTCATATGGTATTTCTTTGATTAGTTATTCTTCCACAACTTGCTCATATCCTCCAAGGTCTTTCCCTTTGTCTCAGGAACAAGACGCCATACGAACAGGGCGGCAATCACACAGATAATGCCATACAAACCATAGGTGAACCAATGGCCGAAGTCATCACCTGCCGTCAGATGCATATTGAACATCGGAACGAACGTCGAGCTGACAATGAAATTGAAAATCCACTGGAAAGCGACGGCAATGGCCACCGCAGCGCCACGGATCGTATTAGGGAAGATCTCGGCGATAAGCACCCAGGTGATGGGGCCCCATGAGAACATGAACGATGCCGAATAGATAAGCAGTGAGGCAGCAGTCACCAACTCCAGTCCTGCGTGACCAAATGTCACCGCAACACCGAAGGCGCCAAGAGCCATACCCAACGAGCCACAGATGAGAAGCGGCTTACGACCCAGCTTTTCGACTGTGAAGATGGCAACCAGCGTAAACAGGATGTTGATAACACCCATGAACACCGTGATAACCATCGGGTTCTCCATGCCCATATCACCGAAGATACGCGGAGCATAATAGAGCACAGCATTAATACCGACAGCCTGCTGGAACACGCTGAGCATGATACCGATGAAGATACACATGGCACCATAGGTCATCAGCTTCTCGGTCTTCACGACCATCGTATCCTTGATGTCCTGCAGGATCTGGACAGCCTTAGCCGACCCATTGATCTTTGCCAAGATTCCCTCAGCCTTCTGGTCCTGACCGATGCTCACGAGGTAACGCGGCGTCTCAGGCACGAAGCAGATGAGCAGGGCGAAGAGTCCGGCGGGAACAGCCTCGGAACCGAACATATAGCGCCAACCTGTCGTCACCGTCCACTGAGCGGCGGGATTGATGGATGCAATACCTTTTCCCATCTCCTCTACCAACGGCTGGATATGATCGCCAAGGATGAAGAAGTTCACGAAGTAAACGACCAGCTGACCGAAGATGATAGCGAACTGGTTCCAGCTGACAAGCATACCACGTATATTCGAAGGGGCAACCTCACCGATATACATCGGGCAGATGGCAGAAGCTAGACCGACACCGATACCTCCGATCACTCTATATATATTAAAGGTAATAAGCAGTGAGTAGGTGGGCACTCCATGTTTGAAAAACAAGAACTCAGGTTCCATGCTTCCCAAAGCGGAAATGAAGAATAACAGGCCTGCGACGATCAGTGACTTCTTACGTCCCAGGTTAGTAGCCAGGAAGCCAGAGAGGGCAGAACCGATGATACATCCGATGAGTGCCGAAGCCGATGTGAAGCCGTGCCATCCGTCTGTATAGGTGAAATCCTTTGATTCCATGAAGAAGGCCTGAAGTCCCTTCTCGGCGCCAGAGATCACCGCCGTATCATATCCGAACAACAGACCGCCCAACACGGCGACCATCACAATTGAGATCAGGTAGGCCTTGCTACCTTGTTCTGTTTTTTGATTAATCATATCTATTTGTTTTAAGTTTATCTTCTCCCTTTTCTTCAATTGTTTGCAAAAATACGCCTTTTTGATGAAATCACCAAAATAAATCGCCTTTTAACCTTATTTTTTTGATAAAATTTTCGCACATCAGGTTTTTTACGTAATTTTGTAGCCACTAGCAACTAATCAAAAACGATATGAGGAAATTAGCAACAATCTCACTGCTTGCCATCAGTCTGACTGCAGCAGCTCAGACACATGTCATAGACATCAACACTAAAAAACTTGGAGCACCCATACAGCCGACCATGTACGGGCTCTTTTTTGAGGACATCAACTACGCCGCCGACGGAGGTCTTTATGGCGAACTTGTCAAGAACCGTTCTTTCGAATTTCCCGACAGGCTGATGGGCTGGGAGGCCTTCGGTACCTTCGAGGTAAAAGATGACGGCCCTTTCGAGCGCTGTCCACACTACATGGAACTGCGTGATCCCCGTCATGGTGATCGTTGTTCAGGCATCAGCAACAACGGATTCTTCGGCATCGGTCTGCACGAGGGAGAAGACTATCGTTTCTCCGTCTGGGCCAAGACGCCACAAGACAGTGCACGGATCATCGTACAGTTCATCGATCGTGCCACGATGGAGGAGCATCAGGAGTTTGCAGAAGCAAGACTGACCATCAAGGGTAACGAGTGGAAGCAATATGAGCTCGTACTGAAGTCGCCCCGTACCATCCAGAAGGCCCAGCTGCGCATCTTCCTTGACGGAAAGAACACGGTAGACCTAGAGCATATATCACTCTTCCCTGTCAACACCTTCAAGAACCGCAAGAACGGCATGCGCCGTGACCTTGCCCAAGCGCTTGCCGACGAGAAGCCCGGGTTGCTGCGCTTCCCTGGTGGTTGTATTGTAGAGGGTGTTGATCTCGCCACACGCTACCAGTGGAAGAACACCATCGGTCCGGTGGAGAACCGTCCTCTGAACGAGAACCGTTGGGAGTATAGTTTCCCTTATCGTTTCTTTCCTGACTATTTCCAGAGTTATGGCCTCGGTTTCTTCGAGTTCTTTCAGTTGTCAGAAGATATCGGAGCAGAACCGTTGCCCGTGCTCAATGTGGGTATGGCCTGTCAGTTCCAGAACTGGAACGATGAGAGCGCCCATGTTCCCTTGGATCAGTTGCAGCCATACATCCAAGACTGTCTCGACCTGATTGAGTTCGCCAATGGTCCTGTCGATTCTGAATGGGGAAAGAAGCGTGCAGAGATGGGGCACCCGGAACCATTCAACATGAAATACATCGGTGTGGGTAATGAGCAATGGGACGATATGTACTTCAAGCGTCTGGAGCCCTTTGTGGCGGCTATCCGTGCCAAATATCCCCATATCAAGATTATCGGTACCAGCGGTCCCGACTCCGAAGGAAAGATGTTCGAGAAAGGATGGGAGGCTATGAGGAAACAGAAGGCCGACCTCGTCGACGAGCATTTCTACCGTAACGAAGACTGGTTCCTTGGTAATGCCGCCGGCAAAGCCAGATACGGCGACAATTGCGGTGGTCTGCGCTACGAGAACTACGACCGCAAGGGGCCGAAGGTCTTTGCCGGAGAATATGCCTGTCATGGAAAAGGCAAGAAATGGAACCACTATGAGGCCTCTATCCTTGAGGCTGGTTTCATGACCGATCTGGAGCGCAATGCCGACGTGGTCTATATGACAGCCTATGCCCCACTCTTCGCACATGTTGAGGGTTGGCAGTGGCGTCCCGATCTCATCTGGTACGATAACACCCGTATGTTCAAGTCGTGCAGCTACTACGTGCAGCAGATGTATGCGACGAACAAAGGTACCCATGTGTTGACGACGACCATGGACAAGCAGTTTGTGGCCGGTCAGGAGGGACAAGACGGTCTTTTCGCCAGCAGTGTGTTCGATAAGAACACCGGTGAGATCATCGTAAAAGTCATCAATACCTCCAAGCAGACGCAGTCTGTCGCATTGAATCTTCTGGGGCTCAAGGGCGAACATACCGCGAGAACCATCACCTTATGCCACGATGGTATGGACGACGAGAACACGCTTGACAATCCTGAGTTGATCACCCCCCAGGAAGGCACCATTCTGTGTGAGGCTGGAAAGAAGAATACCGTACTCAACGACCATCTGCAGCAGATGTCCTTCCGTGTTTACAAGATCAAATAACTTACACTATGAATACTAAGTTTTTTTCTTTACTTCTGAGTCTGCTGTTCTGCTGTGCCGTTGCCCATGCACAGGAAGCGCAGAAGAGTGCCCTGCAGCAACGCGCTGAGGCCGACAATGAGAAAGGCGATATCGCCAGTGCCCGTTTTCATTTCATCCGTGCCTTCGAGGATTATGCCGGCAAGGGACAAATCAGACAAGGTGTAGAGTGTGGAACAAAGGCTACAGCCCTGTACTACAAAGAGAACTATTACAAGGAAGCCTTCGACTTGCTGCAGCGTATCGAACAAGCCATCCAGTCAAAAGAACAGGATGGTTCTAAGAAGGCAGCATTGAAATATCTGACTGTCAAGGAGCGTCTGGAGATGTATATCAGAATGAGGCGCAGCGCCAGCGCACTCGACCAGATTAACGCCATGGAAGTCCTGGCCAACGCGGCAGGGGATGAGAGCGTCAAGAACGACCTGCTCTATAATAAAGCGATCTACTATTACACCTTCGGACAGAATGCACAAGGTAATGCAGTCTTTAAGGAGATGGCCGACAAGTTGACCGCCTCGAAAGAATACGACAAGGTTGATCAGGTTTACCAGACGCTTATCGCCAACGGGCGCAAAGCTGGCAACGCCAATCTCGTGGCACAGTCATATAGCAGTTATCTCGCTTGGAAAGACTCTGCTAACGCCCTGAAGCATGCCGACGAGATCGGTGCTCTGAAGAAACAGATTGCCGACAACGAAGCCGCTATCTCAGAGAAAGACAGTTCGTTGACCTCACGTCAACTGATTATCATCGGACTCTGCATTCTGGCTGCCGCACTGGCTGCCGCATTGGCGATAGGTGCTGTCGTACTCCTCCGTTTCATTGCCTTGACCCGCAAGCAGAAGAAAACGATCCGTCAGGCAAACGAGAACAACGCACTGAAGGCTAAGTTTATCAGTAACATCTCCGCCCAGTTGGACCCGACCCTCCAGAAACTCGACAGTCGAGCTCCAGAAGTAAAGGCACTGATGGACTTCTCCAAACATATCCAGACACTATCGGAGTTGGAGAATACAGCCGGAGAGGTGGAGTTGGAAGAAACCCAGGTTCAACAGTTCTGTGAGAGTCTGGCCGACAAAGTGCGCGACAAGGTTAAGAGTGGAGTCACCCTGACAGTGAACGCGCCAAGCATGAGTGCCATGATCAATCAAGATTACGTATCCCACATCCTGTTGCATCTTCTGAACAATGCCGCCGAATATACGCCAGAGGGCGGAAAGATATGGCTGGACTACAAGAAGCGTGGCGCACATGTACACCAGTTCCTTGTGTCGGACACAGGAGAAGGCATACCAGAAGAGAAACGAGAAGAGATATTCAAGCCTTTCCGTGAGATCAGAGACCTGACGACCGGCGACGGTCTTGGGCTACCGATCTGTAAGCAGATGGCTATCAACATGAATGGAGACCTTGATATCGATCCTGAGTTCACCAAAGGAACCCGTTTCGTGCTGAACCTGCACACCTAAGATCTCAGACAGATATTGATATGATACTCGCCAATCAGTCATCTGCTGATTGGCGAGTCTTTATTTATCCAGATTCTTTCTCCTATACTCCCATAGTTCCAGAGAGTTGATAATGTTCTGCCATAACACGTAGCACCCGGCACCGACCGAAGCAACAGGGTTCAGATACATATAGGCCACCCATATACTCAAGGCCGTATTCTTCTGGAAGAGAGCCTGTCCACTATTGATTTCCTCACCAAGATGTCGCCCGATACCACGTCCTACCAGGAACTGTACGAAACAGAGTATCAAGCTGAGCACGGCAATCATCACAAGCAGTGTCAGGGTGGCCTGACTATGAACGATATTACGAACCGTGACGCCCGACGTGATACATAATGAGACCGACCATAGATAAAAGGAGAGATCTGGTATCGAGACAATCCACTGACAAAGCCGTTTGGCGTAATGCTGCACCAGCCAACCAAGGATAAGCGGTAGAACAAGCACGATTGCCACTTTCTCAAGAATAATAGCAAAAGCGCTCCAGAAGTCAACATGAGCCGTATGTTCTAACAACGGGAACACTGCAGGAATCATAACAGCGGAAGTCAGTGAGGAGATAACGACAAACGCCGTCATCGTATTGATATTGCCTCCCAATTTGCCCGTCACAACCGGTGATGCGGAAGCCGTCGGACCAATGATACAGGTAAGCACACTCTCCCATAGGATTTTCTGTTCCGGAACGGCATCGACAAGGAATACGATCCAACAATTTATGGCAACAAGCAGCATTTGGGCCACTAACACACCGACATGCCAACGATGGGGTTTCATCTGATGGAAATCCACCCGGCAGAAAGTAGAAAACAAGGTCAGGAAGACCGCCATGGGAAAGACGGCATCAATGACTGGTCCCATGATGTTACCCACGGTATCGAGTTGAGGAACCCAGTAGAAGGTTAGATAGACCAACGAGCCGACAGCTATCGCCACAGGCAGGGTCCAGTTCTTAATAAATCGTATTATACTCATAAAACCGATTGCAAAAGTACGAAAATTAAAGAACTTACATTCAGAAACAACAGCTTTTTCTTTGTTTTACTATCCTTTTTTCGTAACTTTGCACACAAATATACATTTCCACCAATGAGCGTAACAGGATTTATCCACCAAGATATAGACAGTCGGCGTTTTTCTTTTGAAGTGCTTCCACCCCTGAAAGGGACAGGCACGGAGAAGTTGTTTACCGACATTGATAAGCTCAGGGAGTTTGACCCTGCTTACATCAATATCACTACACACCACTCTGAGTTTGTTTACAAAGAACTGGCTAACGGACAGTTCGAGCGCCATCGCGTTCGCCGTCGACCAGGGACAGTGGCCATTGCTGCTGCCATACAACAGAAATACGGGATTCCTGTACAACCACATGTGATCTGTAGCGGTGCCACCATCGAGGATATCGAATACGAGTTGCTCGACCTGCAATTCCTCGGCATCAGTGATCTGCTGTTGTTAAGAGGCGACAAGGCAAAGGAAGACAGTCGTTTTATGGTTACCCCCGGTGGCCATGCCCATACAACAGACCTCATACGACAGGTCGTACGTTTCAACGAGGGTTTCTTCGCAGACGGCACACCTATCAAGAATCCTGGGAAGCCCTTCGATTATGGCGTTGCCTGCTATCCTGAGAAGCATGAAGAAGCGCCCAATCTGGAGATGGACATGCAATATCTGAAAGAAAAACAGGATCTGGGGGCGCAATACGCAGTAACCCAGTTGTTTTACGATAACGACAAGTTCTTCGCCTTTGTGGAGAAAGCCAGAGCTATGGGCATCACCATTCCCATTATCCCCGGTATTAAGCCCTTTGCCAAACTCAGTCAGCTAACAGTTGTGCCAAAGACTTTCCACTGTGATATCCCCGAGCCGCTGGCCAAGGAGATTGTGAAGTGTAAGACAGACGAGGATGCCAAACAGTTGGGCATTGAATGGACCACGGCACAATGCAGAGAACTATATGACCACGGCATCCATAACATACATTTCTATACCGTCTCGGCAGTAGACAGTGTATGCGAGGTTGTCAAGGAACTAAACAAGCGATAAGCCTGATGAAATTCTGTGAGGTGATCGGTCAGAAAGAGGCGCAGAAGCGACTGATACAGATGGTTGAAGAAGGCCATCTGCCACATGCCATGATGCTCTGCGGTCCGCAAGGAAGCGGAAAACTGGCATTGGCAACGGCCTTTGCCTGTTATCTGCTGGAACAACCGACGATCAACGGGCAACAGGTCTCTGACAGCACCAAGGCGATGCTGGCAAAATTGGAGCACCCTGATCTGCACTTCACATACCCCACCATCAAACTGTCCTCGATGAGCACCGAACACAAACCCGTGAGCGATGACTTCGCAAAAGAGTGGCATGAGCTGATCATGGAAAGTCCCTATTTCACTATGGATGCATGGATGCAGGCTATGGGTGGTGAGAACCAGCAGGCCATCATCACCGCCGGCGAAAGCGATGATCTGGTGCGCAAACTGAGTCTGAAATCCAGTCAAGGAGGCTATAAGGTGAGCGTCATCTGGTTACCAGAACGCATGAACATCGAATGTGCCAACAAACTGTTGAAACTCATTGAAGAGCCACCACAGCAAACCGTATTCATTATGGTCTGCGAGGAACCAGACAAGCTCCTAGAGACCATCCGTAGTCGCGTTCAGCGCATTGACATCCGCAGGACCGACAATGAAGATATCCGTCAGGCACTCATCACGCAAAGAGGCATTGGCGAAGAGGCTGCCCTCCGCATCAGTCGGTTGGCTAACGGTGACTGGCTAAAAGCACTGGAAGCGCTGCAGGCAGGGGCTGAGAACGAACTGTTCCTTGATATGTTTATCACGCTGATGCGACTGGCATACCTGCGTAAGATCAAAGACCTACGCAAATGGAGTGAGCAAATGGCAGGTATGGGGCGTGAGAAACAGAAACGATGGCTCAGTTTCTTCCTTCGCATGACAAGGGAGAATTTCATGTATAACTTCCAGAACGAGGAACTGTGTTACATGACCCAGCGGGAGGAGGAGTTTGCGAAGAACTTTGCACGTTTTATCAACGAGAAGAATATCCTGCCCATCAGCGATCTGGCCAATCTCGCTATCCGTGACATCGGACAGAATGCCAATGCGAAGATTGTGTTTTTCGACTTCGCACTACAGATGATCGTCCTGCTCGTACAAAAGTGATAATATAATTATATCGATATATATGACAGAAAAGACAAAGGAATTGCCCGTCAAGGTCGGATGTGACCGAGGACTGTGCCACGCGGCAGTTGGCCGCCAAGACCGCCAGTTGAACACCTACGACTGGTTGGCTGATGTACCAGGCAATGCCGATACCACCGATCTGGTGGAAGTACAATTCAAGCACACCCGCAAGGGATACTATCATAATGTTAACAACCTGGAACTGAAGAAAGGCGACATCGTAGCCGTGGAAGCCAGTCCCGGACATGATATCGGTGTGGTGACCCTGACCGGACGACTTGTGAAGCTACAGTTGAAGAAGGCCAATCTCAAGTCGGCCGACGACATCAAGCGAATCTACCGCTTGGCTCGGCCTGCTGACATGGAGAAATACCACGAGGCCAAGGCGCGTGAGCATGCGACCATGATTGAGAGTCGTCAGATTGCCAAAGGTCTGGGGCTCGACATGAAAATTGGCGACGTGGAATATCAAGGCGATGGCAATAAAGCCATCTTCTACTATATCGCAGACGAACGAGTTGACTTCCGTCAGCTCATCAAAGACCTGGCTGCCGCCTTCCACGTACGAATTGAGATGAAGCAGATCGGTGCCCGACAGGAAGCTGGTCGTATCGGAGGTACAGGTCCCTGTGGACGTGAGCTCTGTTGTGCCACATGGATGAAGAACTTCATCTCAGTAAGCACAAACGCAGCTCGTTTTCAGGATATCTCCTTGAATCCACAGAAACTGGCGGGAATGTGCGCCAAACTGAAATGCTGTCTGAATTATGAGGTCGATGATTACGTTGAGGCAGGCAAGCGACTTCCCAGCAAAGAAGTGATCCTCCAGACACAGGATGCCGACTACCACCTATTCAAGAGCGACATTCTCGCAGGGCTGGTCACCTACTCCACCGATAAGAACATTGCTGCAAACCTGGAAACGATTTCTGCCCAGCGTGCCAAACAGATTATCGAGATGAACCGCAGAGGCGAGAAGCCACTCTCCCTACAGGAAGATGGTGGAAAACCAGCGGAAGCAAAACATCATATTGATCTTGCCGGCGGCGACATCAGTAGATTTGACAAGGCCAAGAAAAAGAAAAAGAAGAAGTCTGGCAACGGCCGTCCTAATAATGGTAACAACGGCAATAACAGAAGAAGAGACGACAGAAAAGAGCACGGGCAGCGTCATGACAACTCATAGATACCGGACGGTCTTTCTAGTCCTTGCGGTTGCCCTGTGCACGATTGCCTGCAACCGCAGGACAGTCTACAGCCACTATGAGCATACCCCCATCAGCGGCTGGGAGAAGAACGACACACTTCACTTTAGCATCAGTCCTCTGGAAGAACCGGGCACCTATCACGAAGAGATCGGACTTCGTATCGACAACTCCTATCCGTTCATGAGCCTCTGTCTTGTTGTCGAGGAAACGGTTTTTCCTTTAGGATATACCACAAGACATGTCGTCAACTGTAACCTGATAGACAAGAATGGGACCATCAAGGGAAACGGTGTCAGCTATTTCCAATACAACTTCCCCGTCAACGACTTACAACTTAATAAAGGTGACTCGCTCCATATCTGTGTGATGCATAACATGAAACGTGAGATCATGCCAGGCATCGCCGATATCGGCATCAGTCTGACAAGGAAATAGCAGAGAAGGTATTATGTTCGTATCAGATTCCTGCCCGCATCAATACGTAGGAAGATAAAGAGCAACAACGTGAATCCCCATAGGGAGGAACCGCCATAACTAAAGAATGGCAGTGGAATGCCAATTACCGGTGTCAAGCCCAGCACCATGCCCACATTGATAAAGACATGGAAGAGGAAGATGCTCAACACACAATAGCCATAGACACGTCCAAAGCGATGGTTCTGTCGCTCTGACAGATGAATCAGTCGTAGGATCAGAGCCAGGAAGAGCAATAAGACCCCTGCAGACCCAACGAAACCTTCCTCCTCACCTACCGTACAAAAGATAAAGTCTGTATCCTGCTCCGGCACGAACTTTAGTTTCGTCTGCGTTCCATTCAAGAACCCTTTTCCCTCTAGTCCACCAGAGCCGATGGCTATCTCACTCTGATGCACATTGTAGCCAGCTCCTTTCAAGTCTTCCTCCAGACCCAGCAGCACGTTGATACGTACACGCTGATGCGGCTCCATGACCTCGTTCAGCATATAATCGGCCAGATTGAAGAACACCATAGAACCGAGGGCAAACAAAGCGATCCAGGCATAGTTCCTGATGCGGGTAGCCAGCGCCAACCAAAGCAGATAACCAATCAACAGCACACAAACCACCAACTCAATATATGTGACATCAAAAGGTATCACATATATAGAGAAGAGGAGTCCCACAACGGTCACCCCTAAACATATGGAGAAGAGTCGGATCGCATTGCGGTTTTCCTTACAGTATATCCATACCATGGCGGCAGAGAATAACTGGATCAAGAGAAGAACGACGAATTTTCCAACTGAAGTAGGTGTCTGCCACAACATCGTATCAGCATATCGGATACCAACCACGAAATAGATCACCATCGCCAATCCTGTGAACAACACACTCCCAGGCATCCCCTCACGATAGAACATCAAGAAGAATGCCAGATAGACAAGAGCCGAACCCGTCTCACGCTGCAGCACGATAAAAAGCATCGGCACCAATATCACAGCCAGCGTAGCAGCAAAATGCCGCCAGTTCTGGATATTATAGCCATAGGTACTCATCAACTTCGCCAACGCCAACGCTGTGGCAAACTTGGCGAACTCCGCCGGCTGCAGACGGAGAGGTCCAAGCACCAGCCACGATCGGGATCCCTTGATAGAATGCGGGTTGAAAATTGTGGCAAAGAGGAGTAGTAGCATGAACCCGAAGATGATGAAGGCAAACATATCATAATAACGGTCATCAAGCATCAGCAGTACAAATCCCAGTACGATCGACGTACCAATCCATACAATCTGCATGCCAGAACGGGTGTCAAGACTAAAAATGTCTGCATCGCCATAGGTATAGCTTGCACCACAGACGCTGACCCATCCGAAGGTGAGCAAGGCCATATAGATAATGATTGTCCACCAGTCAAGAGAGCGTAACACCCCTTTCTGCTTATCTGTCCGTTGTACCATATGCTATTCTGCGCTCCTGAATAGACTTCGCCTTTGCTTGCGAGGCCTCCGAGAGCTTACCTTTTAGATATTGTTCCATGATCAGGCCACCGATAGGCACACCATAGGTAGCGCCCCAGCCGCCATTCTCCACATAGACCGCCACGGCAATCTTCGGCTGGTCCATCGGAGCAAAACCCATAAAGACAGAGTGGTCATGCCCACGGTTCTGAGCCGTTCCGGTCTTACCACATGCCACAAAATCATACTTACCCAGTTCGTGACATGTACCGCCAAGCACCGACGACCGCATACCCTGTACCACATAGTCGTAGGCTTTACGATCAGCCTTGGTGACATGACGACGCGTGTAGGTCGTATCAAGAGGTTCCCCCTGTACCTTCCGCACAACGTGAGGTACATAGTAATATCCCCGGTTGGCGATGGTAGCACCAAGATTGGCGATCTGCAAGGGAGTTGCCGTCACCTCACCCTGACCGATGGCGATACTGATAATCGTCAGTCCGTTCCATGAACCCTTATATGCCTTATCGTAGAACATGGCATTAGGAATCATACCACGCTTCTCACTAGGCAGGTCTATGCCAAGCTTATAACCGAATCCCATGCTCACCATATAGTCACGCCATGTGTTCATGGCATTCTGCACCGACCCGTATTTCGCCTTATTGCCAATCATATGATAGAGCCCCCAGCAGAAGAAACCGTTACAAGAGGTACTCAGAGCCGGCACAAGAGGCAGAGGAGCTGCATGACCGTGACAACCGACATGAAGTCCTTTGAAGTTAAAACCATGGGAACAAGGATACATCGTCGACTGAGTGATGATACCCTCCGACATAAACGTCAGTCCTTGTGTCGTCTTGAAAGTAGAACCAGGAGGATACTGACCCATCACACTACGGTTCAGAAGTGGTTTCCACACATTCTGACTGAGTTGACGATGATTCTTACTGCGCTGGCGACCTACCATCATGCGAGGATCATACGACGGCGACGAGACCATACAAAGCACCTCACCAGTAGACGGTTCGATGGCCACGATACTGCCGATCTTGCCCTCCATCAGGCGCTCTCCCAACTCCTGCAGACTGGCATCGATACTAAGCGTCAGGTTCTTTCCTGGTACGGCACGATGATCGAGTTCTCCGTTCTTATATCTTCCTTGGACACGGCCATGCGCATCACGGAGCAGAATCTGGATGCCCTTCTCACCACGCAGTTCCTTTTCATACCTACGCTCCACGCCCGACTTCCCGATATAGTCACCAGGCTGGTAGTAGTCGTCCTCCTCGATATCCGCAGGAGAGGCCTCAGCCACGTCGCCCAGCACATGAGCCGCCATGGGATACTGGTACTGTCGCACGCTACGCTTCTGCACATAGAAACCAGGAAAGCGGAACATCTTCTCCTGAAAGACACTAAAGTCCTTGTCGCTAAGCTGACTGATAAACAACTGCTGAGTGAAACGCGAGTAACCAGGATTACGGTTACGATCCTTCATGATGGTCATCCGACGATCGAACTCTTCCTTTGTAATGCCCAACGCATGACAGAACTCCGTCGTATCAATTCTGTCCTTTGCCTCGTTCATCACCACCATAATGTCATAGGATGGTTGGTTATACACCAGCAGTTTCCCATGGCGGTCAGTGATATTACCGCGTGAAGGATACTCGATCTTCTTCAGGAAGGCATTGGAGTCGGCACTCTTCTTATAATCGTCGCTCGTAATCTGGAGTGTGAACAGACGGATGATATAGATGACCACAATCAGTACAGCCACCCCGCCAATCACATAACGCCTATACCCAAGACCGTAATCCTTCACTTCGAGCGAACACTTTCAATAGCTACAATCAATACTAACGTCAGGATGGCACTGCCGGCGGCACGCAAAAGCCAATGTGCCCAATTGAAGAAGTTGAATGTCTCCAAGGCATAGAACACAAGACAATAAAGCGATACCATGACAGTACAGAGAATAAAAAACTTGCCCACACCTAAGGTTGCTGCCGACGAGGCCAGGTTATCCGCAGAATCCCTCGGGACAAACAGTTCCAACAAGTATGGCTGGACAACAGCCATCAGTGTCATCGAGCCCGCAGCCAGTCCCGGTGTGTTAGAGAACACGTCGATGAGCAGTCCGAGGGCAAAACACCATAGCAAGATCTGCCATTTCGGAGAACTGCGCCGAAAGGTAATGACAAAGAACACATAGAGCAACGGTGTTGCCACATCAAACAGATGAATACGGTTCAGTATCAGCACCTGAGCCAGCCACAACGCCACAAACATGATCAACCTGTTAAGTAATTCTATGGCCATGCTATTTGTCTATTTCTGTTTGATATTGATAGAATCACGAGCGGCCTGCATCAGTACAGCACGCTCAGCAATACTCTTGTCACTGATCACACAGACATCGCGTACACAGCCGAAATCAGTGCTGAGTCGCACCTTCAACTTATACGACAGTCCGTCATGAGAGTTATATACCTGCTCGATCTTGCCAACCAGCACACCAGAAGGGAATATCGACGAGAAGCCGCTGGTGACGACCCACTCACCCAGACTGAACTTCGCATGACGAGGCACATCCTCCACATATGCCACAGAAGGATCGCCGCCATACCAGCGAAGATAACCGAAATAGCCCCGGTTACGGATAGAACAACTGATGCGCGACGAAGAAGCGTTCAACACGGGGATGACCACTGAGTAGTGCTCTGAGACGAGATAGACCACGCCTACCACACCGTTTCCGCAAGCCACTCCCATATCCACCTCTACACCGTCGGCACGGCCCTTATCGATGGTCATCAGGTTTTCTTCCCTGTTCAGGGAGTTGTCAACCACTTTAGCAGGAATCAGTTTATACTGACTCAGGAACTGAAGCTCATCGCGCTCCATCACCGTTGTATCCTTCGTCAGATCCGTATACAGTCGCCGTAACTGGTCTACCTGACGTTCCAGATAGATGTTACGGAGTGCCAGTTCCTTATTGGCCTTTGACATAGAGAAGAACGAGGTCACCTCACTCTCCCACTGATAGATTTTGCCGACCATGGCATTGGCCGACGACAGCCAGACACTACCCTGATAGCTGTTGTACTGAAACAACAGAACACCACTGGCCACTTCCAATAAGATGAAAATAAACCAGTGATGATACTTTCTCAGGAAATCCAGCAGGTTGCGCATTTCCGGATTATCTCATCAAGAACGAGAACCTATCTACATTCTTCAATGCGATACCAGCACCCTTAGCCACGCTGTGGAGAGGATCCTCAGGTACATGGAACTGGATATGCATCTTATCGGTGAGACGTTTGTCAAGACCACGCAACAGAGCGCCACCACCTGCCAGATAGATACCGTTCTTCACGATGTCGGCATAGAGCTCTGGCGGGGTGTTCTCAAGGG
>JAEEGL017199321.1_pt1 | contig 17440 bp, 16 predicted proteins | sample 9134231 | NCBI WGS metagenome assembly JAEEGL01 (sample SAMN16246548, study PRJNA631951) | gut metagenome | biome: gut microbiome; feature: rumen; material: fiber-attached | host: Bos | place: Iran: Karaj | collected 2018-10
ACTGGGAACAGACAGAGCGTGAATGCCGTAGATGCGCAGATCTTAAGGGACTGCTCCTTACCTTGCCGCACAGAGAACTTGCGGAGGCTTTTGCACCGCTTCTCCGTAAGATAACAGACAGGCTGATGAGCAGGGAGCAGAACTGACCAAAAAGATCATGGCATCACTGCCGCTCAGGTTTTTATGACCTTACACAAGAAAAAGAATATTATATGAAAAGGACGGTAAATCAACAATGAAAAAAATAATAAAAATCATCCCGATAGTACTTATGCTGTTCGTAATAATGAGCATTTCCGCGTGCGGTGAACCCGCAGATACAGCCGCGCAGACAGGCGGCAGCTCATTCACTGCCGCCGACCTTGTCGGAAAATGGGTAGGCACGGGCGACGAGATATCGACTCTGACTTTCGGGAAGAACGGCAGCTACAAGGACGATGCGGATATTGCTGTCATCGAAGGTACATACACTGTTGACGAAGCGGCGGGAACTCTTACCGTTTATGAGAAGGACTACGGACTTGTATTCGTATACAGTGTCGAATTGTCCGGAAAGAACCTTACCATTCAGACAGATTACGGTCTGCCGAGAACATTCAGAAAAAAGTGACTGTCGCTGTTACGAGTTTATCGATCTGCTGATGATCGGGATCAGAACGGAGATGTGAAGTGGAAATATCGGAAAAACTGAATAGTGAAACGGAAGCAATCTACAGATCGTTTTTTGACGGTACGCCGGTTTCGGTACAGACTATCGACACAAGCAGAGACGAGAATGATTTCAGAGTAACTTTTATTTTCGGGACCGCATCGGGCGAAAAATGCGTAATTAAACTTGCCGATAATGATTTTACGTTTCCTGAAAAAATAAAGGTATGGCAGAGAACGGTTCTGGAGTATCTGAGCCTTGGTTATTATTGCCCGGAAATCTACTGCGATAAGACAGGCGGCTTTCCGGTCATGGAATATAAAGGTCACAAATGCGTTGCCTATGCGGAAGAATTTGCGGCCTTCGCTACAGCCGGGGACAGAACGGAAGGGAATGACAGCGAATCCGGAAGCATTTACGAACGGTGCAGACCGGATATCTGGCGGATGACAGCAAGAGTCGCTTCAAGATATTATGATTATACCGTGTACCCGTCTGCCTACTGTCTGTTTGATACATTCAGTCCGGCCGACGAGACCGATGAGGTGCTTGAGAATGCGCTGAAATGGCGGCAATATGCTGAAACGTTACCGGACAGATTCGCAGAACAGGTGAAGAGGATATGGAGTTTATGGACAGAAAACCGCACTGAGCTGGAGCCTGTTTATCATAAACTGCCGACATCTGTTTTTCAGGCAGATCTGAATCCCACAAATATCCTCGTTGACGGGAACGGGAATTTTGTCGGGATCTGTGACTTCAATCTCTGCGGAAAAGATGTGTTCCTGAATTATCTTATGCGGGAAAACTTTGACGCCGATTTTGAGAAAGAGATCGGTATGATATGTGATATGCTTAAAGTTTCGGGTGAATATTATCATTTCTCCGATATTGAAAAAGAATCCGCGCTGATGCTCTACCGGTGCCTGAAACCTCTGTGGTTTTGCAAGCTCGAAAGATTGAAAAAGTACGGAGATGATAATGAAGCGGTCGAAATGTTCCTTAATAAAACCGAGCATTTTCTTACCGCAAACATTGATTTCAAAGCGTATATGCAATAGCGCAGAATAATTGTGAAAAAAATATACCAAAAATTGTTCTGTAAAGATTGACATATTTATTTAAATGTGCTATAATTGTATTGACTATAAAAGGAGGTACGACTTCGTGAAACAATCATATTACAAGAGTGACAGCGGTGATCTCGGCTCGATCCTCGGACAGATAGGCAAGGCCGATCTTATTTTAATGATCACAGTCAATGACCGGTTCGAAATGCAGGTAAAACAGCTTCACGACAGATATCCCGATATACCGTGTATAGCTACTACAGGACATTTTTACGGTAACAGCCTCCGTGAGGGCGGTGTGGGTATAGTTGCCATGTCCGGCGTCAAGGCCGCGGCAGGTGTCCTTCGGTCTGTATCCACAATGCCGATGAGAGATATAAAGGAATTTGAAAGCAATGTACGCGCAGTTAACGCGAACAGCAATAACACCGTATGTATAGACTTCTGCTCCGGTAATGATGCGATGACCCTGGCCGCAATGAATGCGGTGCTGAGCAGGTCGGGAATCTCCCTTATGGGAGGTACGGCGTTTGACGGCAAGGTAGCAGTGAACGGCAAAGTATATGAAGATGCCTGTGCCTATGCGATCGTTCGCAACGAAAGCGGCAAGGTCAAGGTATATAAGGAAAACCTGTACCGTCCTATGGACAGCAGACGCTTTATCGCAAGCGGCACAGACAGAAGCAGGTATTTCATTGGCGCACTCAACGGAAAACCTGCCAAGTCGGTATATATGAATGAATTCGGCATCCCGGAAAGAGATATCTCCAAACAGACTTTCTCCAATCCGTTTGGCAAGATAACGGGAGACGAGATCTGTATCATATCCCTGAAGGAGCCCTCCGGAAACGGTCTCTGCTGTTATCGTCAGGTCAACGACTCCGATGTGCTTACTCTTCTGGAGATAGGCGACCACAGGGAGATAGCTGCCGAGACTGTCGCTAAGATACGGAATGATTTCAAGAATATCTCCGGAGTTTTTGCGGTCAACTGTGCTTTCCGTTATCTGTATTTCAAGGAGCATAACTTCCTTGGCGAATATCTTCAGTCGATGAGCAAGCTGGGCTCCTTCTGCGGTTTTGTCGGCAACGGTGAGCATTATAACGATCAATTCATCAACCAGACTATGAGTTGTGTGGTATTCGGTTAAGCGGAGGGTAATATGGGATTATTCGGTAATAAAAAGAACGAAAATAACAATGTGACGGATCAGTACCCGCTCATCTGTATCGCGAACAGTATAAAAGAATCGAAAAAGGTGCTGGCACAGAAGGAAGTCAGTTCGCTTGAAGAACTGCGCGGCATACAGGATTCATTCGATGCCGTTCTGCTGAGAGACGAGGAACTGAAGCAGAAAATGGATCATTTTGCCGAAGTATTCGGTTCGGTGGGTAATTCGGCAAGTCAGTTTGACAATGTCAAATCCGCTATCTCATCATCTGTCAGCGATGCACAGGCGCACATGGAGCTGCTTCGTCAGAGCTCCGAAGCTGTGAAGGCTGATTTTGCTGAAATGAGCGGGATCTTTACCGATCTTGTGGCGTCGGTGAAGATAATCGCGGAATATACCAAGAACATCACGAGTATAGCGGATCAGACCAACATACTTGCGATAAACGCGTCGATCGAAGCTGCGAGAGCAGGGGATTCGGGCAAGGGTTTTGCTGTAGTCGCGACCGAGGTCAAGAAGCTGGCGGAAGAGATCAAGGAAATGGTCACACAGGTAGATGCTTCAATTGAGAACGTGAATACATATACCGCGAAGTTCAATGAGAGTATCGTCAAGACAACGGAAGCGCTCGATAAGAATATGACCGATCTCGATACCGCAAACCGCACGTTTGACAGTATCAATGAGGCCGCTGGCGGCGCCGATACAGTACAGATGCAGATCGCGGAAGCCGCCGGTGACGCGAGTGCGGAGCTTGCGGAAGTCAGCAGCGCCTTCGAACGCATAGGTGAGCAGTACCGTACCGTAAGCGATCATATCGAGAAAGCAAGCGCTCTCGGTACCACCAAAAGTGTTCTGTTTGAAAACATCGATAATATGGCGGATCAGATCGAGCCGCTTGTCAAACTTCAGTCGGGAAACTAAAAAACATTCAGAGCCCGCGATCAGACTTGCCGGTCAGGATCGCGGACTTTTCATTATCAGCGGAAAACAGATCTCAGCTGCATATATCAACAAAACGATCATAGGAGACTGGAGAAAATGATACTTTACTTTTCGGCCACAGGAAATACAAAGTATATCGCGGAACTGCTTGCGGATAAAATCGGTGACGAATGTGTCGATCTTCTCAACAGGATAAAGAAAGATGACTATACGCCCTTGCATTCGGAAAAGCCGTTCATTATCTGTGCGCCGATCTATGTATGTGAGATGCCCAGGTTCATGGGCAGATATCTGAAAAATCAGGAGTTTACGGGAAGCCGTGACGTTTATTGCATATTTACGAGCGGCGGGTATACGGGTATAGCCGGTACTCTTGCAAAAGGGATATTCCGCAGGAAGAAGATGAATTATAAAGGTCAGGCAGAATTCGGGATGCCGAGAAACTATATCATAAGCGACCATTATCCGCTGAACGATCGGGAAGAGGTGATCAGGCGCATAGAGGATTCCCGGCAGAAGACCGATGCGGTGGCAGAGAGTATCAGGAACGGCGAGAGGCTGAAAACAAGATATGTCTTTCTGTTCGAGAAAGTAGTAACTCTGCCGTTCAATCCGGTATGGGTGAAGTACAAGCAGCAGACGAAGAAATTCTATACCACCGATAAGTGCCTGGGCTGCGGAAAATGCGCTAAGCTGTGTCCCCTGAACAATATCAGGATGACGGATAAGCGGCCGGAGTGGATAAAAAGCTGCGCCCATTGTATGGCCTGTATCGGCAATTGTCCCGTCCAGGCAATCGAGTACGGAGACAAAACGCAAAACAAAGTTAAATACACTATTGATAAGTATTTATAAAGACCGGCGGTTATGCTGCCGTCCAAAGCCCTGTCTTACAGAAAGACGGGGCTTTTTCCTGTTATCACCGATACAGCCGGACGCCGGAAACTGCCCCGTACAATACACGGAGCGGATTCTGTGCCTCTCGGAGCGTATGTTGAATTTGTATATTATTATTGACAATTTGTGCTCATTATGGTATAATATGCATATATCATACTTGCGGCGGGTTTCGCGTAAGTATAAGGCACTGCTCAGGCAAGGACATAATACAGAAAGGATCGGTACAGGAAATGAATAAAACACTTGATGCAGGGATAAAGATAATATCCGGATATGCACTGCTTATACCCGTTTGTGTGGAGGAATTCTCACATATCGATATTCAGGGAAAGATGAGCTTCAATGTCTTACAGTATGAGATAAATGGCCTGGGGAATCTCTCGGCCATGACTTCGGGGCCGGCGGGTATGCAGATGATATCATTGGTTATCACGCCGTTCGAGAAGAATATGCCGCTGATGTCCGCGGACTTTATTATCGTCGGGGAAAATATCAAGGCTTTCGTGGAGTTATATGATCTTGTTCCCGACAGGAACACGGCGGAATATACGGGTGTTCTTGATGCTGCAAGAGAGCTTGAGCGCAGATACAGCGGGATTGAGGATATTACCGCAGAACGCAGGTGGTACAGCGATCTTGTTTCAGTCGGCCTTTACAAAACGGGAAAAAGCGGCGATGAACGGTTTGATGAACTCTTCTGTGATGCGCTGCGCTGCTATATGGAAAAAGCTGCTGAACTGCCTGTGCTGAACGAGGAAGAAAAGGCAAAGAAGCTCGCTCTTACGCAGGAATACACTGACCGCCTTATCTCGGAAGGCGGGGCTTCAACAGACGTTTTCAAGATGATCCTTGGTGAGGAAAAAACAAGGCAATTCTTCGGCAAGGTGTTCTTCGGCACTGAAAGAAGATAAACAGATGAGCTGTCTGATACCGGCAGGGAGCGCCGACTGTCAGACGGTACAGTCTTTTATAAGGAGCATTTCAGATAATGACAGAACTGGAAAAGATAGGTAAAGGGGCGGCGGAACTGTTTATGTCCGGAAGGGAACATACTGAGATCCCGGAAGACGGATACAGCAGATTTTCGTACCCAAAGCTCATAAAACTGATGAAATTTGATGTGAAGCGTTATCGTATATCCGGTTTCGGAAATATGATGACTATGCGGACAGACGGACCGTTCGGAATGCAGCTTCTCACCATGTCGTTCATGCCGTTTGAGGGAAACAGCGTTCCGTATCTGCTGACAGATATAATGAAAATGGGGAAGAAAAGGCTGATATTTGTGGAGTATTATGACTGTACAGCCGAAAAGCCCGATCAGCCGCTGCTTGAAAAGATCTGCGGGAAGTACGCAGGGGTTCCGGACTATGCGGAAAAGCCCGCCTGGTATATCGGCGAGAGGACGGGCTATTCCCTGATAAAGTCGCTTGAAGCGGACAGCAGTGTCAGACTTTCCGCTATTGCCGCGGACAGCATAAGGGCATACAGAAAAGCGGCATTTTCTGCGGAGAAGTCGGAATCAAATCTTGCGGGACTTATGGAATTCCGTGAAAGAATGATAAATGAGGGAAATCCGTCATCGGATATCCTGAAAAAAGTATTCGGCGGAAAGGGTGCCGCGGATTTCTTCAGGGACTGTGTAATGCCCATAAGCTGACCGGATCTTTCCGGAATAACAGGACAGGAGGATCTTGTAATGGTTTTATATCTTTCGGCCACAGGAGACACAAAGTATGTTGCTGAGCTGCTCGCAAAAAAACTCGGAGATGAGTCTCTGGATCTGATAAAGAGGATCAGGAACAATGACAATTCCGTGATACGCTCAAAGAAGCCTTTTGTGATCTGCGCTCCGATATATGTTTCCTATATCCCGATTTTCCTTAAAGATTTTCTCAGCAGGCAGAAGTTTGCCGGGAACAGGAAAGTGTACTTTGTTTTTACCAGCGGAGGCGGACATTCAGGTGCGGCGGGAGCTGCTGCCGAGAATATCGTGCGCAGAAAAAATATGCTCTTCATGGGATATGCCGATGTAGCAATGCCGAATAATTATATGGCGCTGAAATTTATACCTGCACCTTCGGAGGAGAAGATAAATGCTCTCCTGAATGACGCGCGTTACACGATACTGCGGACTGCACACGCGATAGCGCAGGGAAAGAAGATCAGGACAAGACATATTACATATGCAGAGAGTCTGGCTACAAAAGCCCTGGCAGATTTCTGGAAAAAACATATGCAGCCCTCGAAGGCTTTCTATACAACGGATAAGTGCATAGGCTGCGGAAAATGCGTTTCTGTCTGTCCTCTGAACAATATCGTTCTTGACAACGGCCGCCCTGTGTGGAAGGCTTCGTGCGCACACTGCATGGCCTGTATCGGGAACTGCCCTGTCGAAGCCATAGAATACGGCAGCATCACCCAGACAAAGCCTAAATACAACGTAAGGAAATACACCGGAAAGAACAGCAATTCTTCCGGAACAGCGTTACTGCGCAGATCAGGATTTGTTTCGCTGAGACCTGTGGATAACTTCTATCAGTCATCGTTGTTCTTCCCGATGCCGGTCGTTCTTGTAAGCACGCTTACCGACGACGGAAAGACTACCTGCGGACCGTATTCGCTTATTGCTCCGTTCTATGTGGCAGGAAAGGATTATTATGCCTTCATGCTGGAATGCCGCAATTCCTCAAATACTGCGCAGAATCTTATAAAGAATAAGAAGTGCGTTATAAACTTCCTGCCCGATGACGGCGGCATTTTCAAGGAATGTGTCCGTCTGGGCTGGCCCGGAGATACACCCGCGGAAAAGATGAAGGACTTTGCTTTTCATCTTGAAGAAGGTCACCGCAAAGCGGAGGACCCCGCCGGAGCATATCCGAAGGTGATCTCCGAGGCTGTTCAGGCGGTCGAATGTACATGGGTCGATACTCTTGACGGAGCGCAGGACGATATGCCCCTTGCAGAGAACGCCGATCATTATGAGCTTGAGAAATATCATGACTTCAACGGCATAACATCGCCTTACGGAGCGCATTTTGTCCTTAAAATAGAAAAGATACTGATGAAGCAGAAATATCGTGACGCTGTCGTAAACGGCGTAAGACCGGCCGATTTCCCGCCGCTTCCGGTGGATTACGGTTACAGGGATTCAAAGAATTTCTGGTATCACAAACATTCCAGGATGATACCGGAACTCCTGCCTCAGCGACAGACCACGCTATCGTCCGTGCGTTATGCCGCCGATCGGCTTCAGACTGATGTCACATTTACAGATGCGGCTCTCGAAAGGATCGCGAATGTCCCGCGCATCTTCCTGCCGACAGTTCTCAAAGGCTGTGTGAAGTGGGCTGAAGAAAACAATGTCAAAGTCATTGATGTTAAAGAAATGGAGATCATCAACGACAAAAGATCGAAAGAAAAATCATAATACTACATACCGAAAGAAGGAATTGCCATGAAAGTCGTACTTGCCGGCGCTTTTGGAAATCTCGGCTTTGAGATACTGAAAGAGCTTGTCGGAAAGGGTCATGAGGTCGTTGCTGCAGATCTCAAAGAAAAAGAGAACAACGGACTTGAAGGAAAATATACGTTCCGTCATATCGACGCCCTGAAAAAAGAATCTTTCAAGGGACTCTGCAAAGGCGCGCAGATAGTTATCACTACCATGGGACTGACCGGCGCTTCTACCACAGTAAACAATTATGATATAGACTACAAGGGGAATATGTACCTTTATGCGGCAGCAAAAGCCGCAGGCGTTGAGAAATTCAACTACATCTCTGTCATAGCCTGCCGGGAGCCCGGTGCCGAGAAGATACCGATGCTCCATGCAAAGGCGCTTGCAGAGGAAAAGATAATGAGCCTTCCGATGGATTATGTCATATATCGTCCGACCGGTTATTTCTACGATATCGCAAAGGTGTTCAAGCCTTATGTGGACAGCGGCGAGATGCGTCTGCTGAAAGGCTGCCACGGAATAAAGGCGAATGTCGTGGACTGCCCGGATTTTGCGGAATTCATCGTAGAGCACATGGAAGACAAGAACCGGATATTTGAGGTCGGAGGCAAGGAGACATATACCTACGAGCAGATGGCACGCATGTGCTTTGAAGCGGCAGGGAAACCACTGAAGATCAAGGACAGCCCCGCCTGGATGTTCGGGATCCTCGCAAATCTTCCGAAGATTAAAAAAGCGGGAAAGCACGATATCATACTGTTTTCAAAATGGACGCTCTCTCACGATCTTGTGGGAAAGGATATAGCAGGTGACAGTTCGTTCGCGGATTATATCAGGGAGTATTTCGGTCACTGATAAACATTATACGATTGACAGCCCTCTGTCTGAAAGAGGTTATTTATGAATTTCCAGTCTTTTGCTGACAGCATACCGATGGCAGCTTGTATTGTCTCTGTGGAAAAGCTTGCAGGGGATGATTACGGAAAGGTCCGTATAGTGAACGGGAACCGTTTATACATAGATAGCATCGAGCGTCCGCCGGAGAATATGACAATGCTGACTAAGAAATTCGTACCCGACAGCGAATACACCAGTTATCTGACCCGTGATCTGAATTTTGAAGATGCCTGCTATAACGCGGCAGTGAGAAAGAAATGTATACATTCATACGCGCATCCCGCACGGTTCGACATCTGGTTCAATATGACATTTCTGCCGCTTTATCCGGATGACGGGGATATCTGTTACTGTATGTACATTATGGAAGCCAGCTTCAAACCGGATGCCAAAAGGCTTTCCACTATTTCGGCGGACATCGCGTCGTCGGTGCTGGAGACCTGTATCAAGCTGCGCAGTCCGGGAGATTTCCGGGAGACCATGTCATCTATATGCAAGGATATCCGCAAGCTATGTGATTCCGAGTATTGCTGCATTCTGCTTATGGATACAGAAAAACGGAAATGCTCGGTGCTTTGTGAAGCATTTTCACAGGACAGCCGGCTCCTGCCTATGGAGACTTATGTCAATGACGAGTTCTATGACATCGCGGATTCGTGGAAGGACACGATCTCCGGCAGCAACTGCCTTATCGTCAAGAACGAGCACGATATGGCCGTTGTCAGAGAAAGAAACCCGGAATGGCACGCGTCCATTACAGCTGCGGGCGGAAAAACGATCGTGCTTTTCCCGCTGGAATTCAAGGGGGAGCTTCTCGGTTATATCTGGACGCTGAATTTCAGCGCTGATTCCGCCGAAACGATCAAGGAAACGCTTGAGCTGACCACTTTTATCCTTGCATCCGAGCTGTACAGCTATCGGCTTATCGACAAGCTGCACGTTCTCAGTTCTACGGATATGCTCACCGGAGTGATGAACCGCAACGAAATGAACAATTTCGTTGACAGCCTCGCGGTCAGCGCTTCCGGAAAGACTGCGGGAATTGTTTTCGCGGATCTTAACGGGCTCAAAGCAGTCAATGATAACGGTGGCCACGAAGCCGGTGATGCACTGCTGAAAAATGCTGCCAATGCTCTTCGTGATGTGTTTGCAGTTCACGAGATATTCCGCGCCGGCGGTGACGAGTTTGTGGCTATCATGACCGATATATCGGAGGATGAATTACAGGAAAAAGCCGCAAAGCTGCGGGCTGCCGCCGGAAAATATCCGGATCTTGTCTTCGCGGTAGGTGTGGGGTTTGCGGATAACGTAACAGAAGTCCGTCAGGCGCTGTGTATTGCCGATGAGCATATGTATGATGACAAGAAGCGGTATTATGAGCAGCATCCGGAGAAAAAGCGCGGAGCCCGTGCAATTCAGTTTTTTCCTCACTGACTTACGACCTGAAGATATGGTGAAACTATGAATTACAGGAACGACAGATACGGAAACAAAATATCCATACTTGGTTTCGGCTGTATGAGATTTACAAAAAGCGGCGGCAGAATAGATGTCGATAAAGCCGGAAAAGAAATAATGGAGGCTTACAGGCAGGGCATAAACTACTACGACACCGCTTATCTCTATCCAGGCAGCGAAGCCGCGCTGGGTGAAATACTCGAAAGAAACGGTATCAGAGACAAAGTCAATATCGCGACCAAGCTTCCGCAATATATGGTTAACAGCAGACAGGCGATAGACAAGTATTTTGACGAAGAACTGTCGCGGCTCCGCACAGACCGTATCGACTATTATCTGATGCACCACGTTACCGATATCGTACAGTGGGAGAAGCTGAAAAAATTCGGAATCACAGAATGGATAAAAGCAAAAAAAGAAAGCGGACAGATTCGCAATATCGGCTTTTCGTATCACGGCAACACCGAAAACTTCCTGAAAGTCCTGAATGATTATGACTGGGATTTCTGTCAGATACAGTACAATTACCTCGATGTCACTACACAGGCCGGAGTTGAGGGCCTGAAAGCGGCTGCGGCAAAGGGCATCCCCGTAGTGATAATGGAGCCACTGCGCGGCGGCAAACTTGTTGACCTGCTGCCGGCGGACGCGAAGGAACTGATAAAGAACAGCGGCCTGGGCTATACCCCGGCAGAGCTTGCGTTCCGCTGGCTATGGGATCAGCCCGAAGTAACCTGCGTCCTTTCGGGAATGAATTCGCTGGATATGGTTAAGGAAAACTGTAAAAATGCGTCCGAGGCGCAGGCGGGGGATTTCACCGACGAGCATTTTGCGCTTATAGACAAAGTGACCGATTGCATAAAACGCACTATGAAAGTCGGCTGTACGGGCTGTGCGTATTGTATGCCGTGTCCGCAGGGCGTGGATATTCCCGCGATATTCCGCTGTTACAACCGTATGTACTCCGAAAAAAAGGGGGGGGGCAGGTTTGAATATGTTCAGACTGTTGCCCTTCAAAAGGAAAAGACGTTCGCGACACAATGCATCGGGTGCGGCAAGTGCGAAAAGCATTGCCCGCAGAGTATAAAAATACGCGAGGAACTGAAAAAAGCGGACAAAGAACTTCGTCCGCTGTTTACTAAGATACAGATCGCCGCGATGCGTGCGTTCATGCTGAAAAAATGAGAAAAAGGGTATAAATAATCCGGCCGCCGGTATACAGGAAGGACGCAGAGATGCCTTCCTGTATACCGGCGGCTGTTTTTTCGAGAAAAATATAACGTGTCTTTCAGTATTCAGCTTCGGCTGACGAAGCAAGATGTGCATCAAGACACTCCTGAATATCGTGCAGAAGCTCGTTTATACCTGCGTGCTCCATTTCTGCTTTCATCTTCGGAATGACTTCGTCAGGGTCTGATGTCCCTGTACGCAGATCGGTGGCGTAATTGGAATAAATTGCGGTCAGAGCGGCGATAATGTCTTCCTTCCGTTTCTGGTCATAGACAAAACCGTCTGTTCTGCTTCTGATTCCATATTCCTTATATCCTTCATACACCTTTCTCCACTGGTCGGGATCGGCTGGAAATGTCCTTGATACGGACTCGACAGACGCGTTCACTACCGAGCCGGTCTGATAGAGCGCCATGGTATATCTGTCATTGCCGGTCTTTGTGCGCAGGACAGAACCGTTTTCGAGATAATCGAAATGCTTGCTCTCGATGCCGTAAGCAAGTATGTCCCGGAATTTCCTGTCGGTGTTGAGAAGCTCGATGTATTTCAGCGCCGCTTTTGCCTTTTCTTCCGTGCAGGCCGCACATACCGCGGTCATAGCGCCCTGCTCGGTAGCGCGGGAGATATACGGTCCGTCATATATGGATGTCTTTACGTTGAAGCCCCATGTTTCCGGATTTGAATAACCCTGATATCCGCGCCATGCCACACCGAGGCGTACCGGTATATCTTTGTTTGATGTGGTGGATTCCACTGCGGAAGCGTCCGGTTCGATATAGCCGAGAGTGTACCATTTATGGAGCAGACGATAGCGGTCAAGAAGCTCTTCACACTCCCACAGCGGCATTACCTGCGGCTTTTCACAGTCGTATGGTATAAAGATGAACGTGCCTATGACGCGCTCAAGGAAATTCGTCATTCCCGGCATACCGGATTTGTCCATCGCGAGCGGATATTTATGCGGATAATCGGCTTTGTACGCGGCAAGGAACGGTTCGATGTCCGCAAAGCTCATGAACTCGGGTATTTCCATTCCTTTTTTGCCCTCGAAGTAGTCGGAATTCAGTCTGTACATCATCTCCGTGCCCATATCCTTCAGCGTAGGAACGCCGTACAGCCTTCCGCCAAGCTCTGCGGATTCCCAGTAATCGCCGATCGTTTCGTAAAGAGCCGGGGTTTCAGTCTTTACAAGGTCGGTTATGTCGTAGTAGAGTCCTTTTGCGGCATTGGTATCGTATTTGTTGAGCCATTCGCAGGTATAGATCATATCGTAATACTCACCCGATGCCATAATAAGATTGAGCATTTCCGAGGGCTGGACCTCAAGATCTACCGTAACGCCTATTTTTTCCGCCGAATACGCGTTGGCGGCCGCAATGACCTCTTTCAGATCCGCAGGCACAGCGGTGCTGTATGTCACCCAGCGCAGTCTGACCGTACCGTCGTCATTCCTTGCTTCACAGCCCGAGGGTATCATGACTGCGGACATGATAAGCGCTGCCGATGCAAGCATAGCGGCAGCCTTTTTTATAAAGCCTTTCATTATCACACCTCTTTTACACAGGATAATGCGTTCTGTATCATTCTTTTACTGCGCCGACTGTCATGCCGGTTTTCAGGAATCTCTGGAAAAACGGGAAGAGCACGATTATCGGAAGAACAGTCACGACAACGAGTGCCATACGCATCGTCATGCCCGGGACAGTGGTCATCTCCATTCCCGAGACATTAGCGGCGTCGCGTGTCATAGCCTGTACAGTGCGCTCTATGTTCACAAGGACATATTGCAGCGGATAAAGCTCGCTGTGATTCGAGGCGATATAGATCAGCGCCGGATACCAGCTGTTCCAGTATCCGAATATCTGAAAGACCGCGACACTCATAACGACAGGTCTGCATATCGGGAGAACGATGCTGACAAGGCTCCTCAGAGGCGAGACTCCTTCGAGCTTCCCGGCTTCTATCAGTGAATCGGGAATGTTCGTGCGGAAGTAGTTGCGCAGTATCATAATGTACCACGTCGAGCACATTCCGGGCAGTATGAGCGCAAGATATGTGTTCTTGAGATGAAGTATCTGTGTGTTCACCATATATGACGATACAAGCCCGCCGGAGAAAAGCATCGGCAGAAGCAGGAATACCGTCAGCAGTTTCCCCCAGCGGAATTCCTTCCGTGAGAGGGCGTATGCGCAGGGACACATTACCGCAAGTCCGAGTACAGTTCCGGAACAGGTAACTATCACGGAATTCAGTATTGCCCTCGGAAGGGTATCTCCAGAAGTGAAAAGATATGTGAATGCGTCAAAGGAAAATTCCTGCGGGATATACCGGTATCCGTACATTTCTATGCTTTCTTCCGAGGACAGGGAAGCTGCAATTATGAGTACCACAGGCATCAGCGCAAGCACTGTTACGGCAGTGAAGAACGCTGTGACGATAATATTCGCGGTCCTGCCGAGGGAGCTGTCCTGCGGTCTGACATATGATCCGTGTTTCTGTTTCATATTATCCCTCCTCAGACGAGCGCACTGTCACGGTCAATTTTGCGGGTGATGAGATTGGCGATCACAAGCAGTATGCAGCCGACTCCGCTCTGGAGAAATGCCGCTGCCGATGAAAAACTGAAATTCGCCTGGAGCATGAGCGATTTATACACATATACATCAAGGGTCTGGGTTACGCTCTGGAGCGCTCCGGAATCCAGAGGAACCTGATAGAACAGTCCGAAGTCGCTGTTGAGTATGCTTCCGACACCGAGAATGAACAGTGTAGCGATAGTTGTCCGGAGATGCGGCAGAGTGACATGGCGGACTCTCTGAAAGAAATTTGCCCCGTCAAGTGCGGCGGCTTCGTAAAGGCTTCTGTCGATCGCGTTGACGGAGCAGAGATATATCACCATAGTGTAGCCGCTGGTTTTCCATATCCCGAGAGATATGAGTATGCCGCGCCAGTATTCGGGTGACTGGTACCACTGTACCGGGTCGGCTCCGAACATTTTCAGGAGCCCGTTTATCTGTCCGACATCGGTAGCGAGCAGTCCGTAGATGCAGTAGCCCACGACTACCCATGAAATGAAGTACGGAAGTACGAGCGCCATCTGCACGACGCCGGTGAATTTCTTCTGATGCACCTCGGCGAGCAGTACCGCGAGAGTCACAGGTATTACTATGCCGGCGACGAGAAAGATGATGTTGTAGAAAAGTGTGTTGAAAAGGACATCCATATATTGCGGATTCCTGAAGAGATATGAGAAATTCCGCAGACCTACCCACGGGCTGTTCACAAACAGGTTTTCAAACAGTGATTCGCCCGGAACAGGGGTGAAATCCTTGAACGCGAAGAATATTCCGAACAGCGGCAGGTAACAGAAAAGTGCATACCAGATCACTGTCGGAATGGTCATGAGCGTGAGCTGAATGTTCTCTTTCCGTGACATACGCGACAGCGAACCATGCGATTTTTTTGCCATAAGTGTTCATTTCCTTTCGTATCTGAGTATATGACGGGATAATAATACAATTATAACACGGATCCGCAGAATTTGCAATATCCGTTTCCGCCGGAGTATCCGCACCGGCTGTGCGGAAAGGATTCAGAATGACCGTTTTCTGAATGCGGCAGGTGAAATGCCTGTGTATTTTTTGAAGATCGTGCTGAAATAGCACGGATCGCGGAACCCGCAGGCTTCTGCTATTTCCGCTGCCGACAATTTGTTTTCGTTCAGGAGTCTCTTCGCTTCATCTATCCGTCTTCCGGTAAGATAATCGCTGGGGCGCATATTCATCGCGCTGCGGAACAAGCGGCAGAAATGCTGGTGCGTAACGCCTGTGAGCTGCGCGAGATAAGTCATGGGGATATCCTCGGCATAGTTGTCGTACATATATTTCAGCGCGGGCAGCAGCAGCGAGAGATGTCTGCTCTTTTTGTTGTCGGCATCCGTCGAGAACAGCCGCCGGAACCCGATGATATAGTCATAGACAAGCCCGGAGCAGGTGTACCCGCTGTACAGTATATCGGTTTTCTGCGACATGAGCATTCTGCCGAATATTTCTTCCATGTATGCGGTATCGTCTGCTTCCGCGACTATTATTCCGGTCATTCCGAGCGCGGTAAGGGTGTTGTCACAGCCGTTGCCTTCAAATGCTATCCAGTTCACTTCCCATTGTCTGCCGGTGGGAAAATATCCGTGGGGGATCGTTCTGGGGAGGAATACGAATGTGCCTTTGTGAAGCTCCTCGTTCCTGCCGTCGTATTCAAGCACGCCTTCGCCGTCGGCACAATACAGAATCTGATGCCAGCGGTAGCCTTCGGGACGTGAAACGCGGTTCTGATAGCGGCTCCCGCCTATGCCGGTGAGCAGAAACGGCAGTCCCGCAAGTTCGGGATTATATGGGTATATACTTTGCTCTATTTTCAAAATTTTCACCTCTGCTTCATTATAAACGAAAAGCAGAACTATGTCAAGGTGAATTTTAACGGATCCTTATCCGGATTGAAAATTAAGGCTATAAAGATAAAACTTTCAAAATCTGAACATTTCGGACTGCTGATAATTTCAAATTCTTATATTGAAAATCTGAACATCCGGTGGTATGATATAAGTATAGGTTCACAATGAAGACAGGGAGGACATTATATGAATAAAAATATACCCGCGGCAATAATCCTTGCCGCAGCTGTTGTTCTGTCGTCAGCCTGCGGTACGGGCACCGTACAGCAGACAGAAACCGCTGAAAGTACATCTGCCGCGCAGACGGCAGGAACTTCGGCAATTATGTCGGAAGACGATACACAGGCAATGGAAGAAGCCCGGCCTGAGGGAATGCCCGAAAAAACGCAGAGAGTGTACGACTATATCTGCGGCAGTTTCGGAAAACAGATGCTGAGCTGTCAGCAGGAATCGACGTGGATGGGCTCGCCGGACTATGAAATGGATTATATCATGGACAGCACCGGAAAACTTCCCGCAATGCGCGGACTTGATTTTATGAACAATGATTTTGCGGGAGTCGTGAAACGTTCGGAGGAATGGGACGCGAAAGGCGGCCTTGTGACGATCTGCTGGCATACCGGAGTTAACGGCAGCGGCTATCAGGAAAGCCTTGACGACGACCCGGACTTCGACAGGCTGCTCACAGAGGGTACGGACGAGTACAACGCAATGATGAAGAGCTGGGATGATGCCGCGAAAGCATTGCAGAAACTGCGCGACGCAGATGTTCCCGTGCTGTGGAGACCCTTCCATGAATTTGACGGACAGTGGTTCTGGTGGGGCAAGGGAGGAGCCGATAATTTTATAAAGCTGTGGCGCCTCATGCACGATAAATTCACCGGAGAATACGGACTGAACAATCTTATATGGGTGCTGGGATATTCCGGCGAGGTAAAAGACGGCTGGTACCCGGGAGACGAATATGTCGATATCATAGGCTCCGATACTTATGATAACAGCACGAACAAAGCAGCATGGGAAAAGCTGACAAAGGTAGCCGACAAGCCCATGGCATTCCATGAATGCGGTAAAGTCCCGCCGATAAGCCGGTTCGAGAAAGACGGAGATCTTTGGTCATGGTTCATGATCTGGCATACCGATTATATCAAGGCCAATTCTCCGAAAAATCTTACTGCCGTATATACTTCCGACAAGGTAATTACCCTTG
>JAEEGL010630761.1_pt1 | contig 17439 bp, 19 predicted proteins | sample 9134231 | NCBI WGS metagenome assembly JAEEGL01 (sample SAMN16246548, study PRJNA631951) | gut metagenome | biome: gut microbiome; feature: rumen; material: fiber-attached | host: Bos | place: Iran: Karaj | collected 2018-10
AACCCCAATTTCTTGAACAGCGGCTTGTCGAAGGGATAGTAGCCTGGCTCAGGGTAGCGGTAGTAACCTTCCTGTATGGTGCCATGCTCCGACCAGTCCTTCAGCAGCACATCGGTGATAGTCATCAAGTCGCCAAATTCGGTGTTCTCCAGTTCACGGCTCAGGTAAGTGGGGCACCAGTCGCGCCCGTTGTTCATCTTTCCGGCCATCAAGTCGTTGATGTCCAAGCTCTGCGAGAGCTCCTTCTCGGTGGTAGAGGCCAGCAGCAGGATAGTTTCAATCTGTAGCGGGGGCAGCTCGTTAAGCGGCGACTGCCGCTCACGGCCGATGATGACCAGCGTACTACTATCGGCCAAAGCACCCAGAATCAGGTCGGCATCCAGTGTGAACTGCCGTATGGGAGTACGGGCATCTTGCCCGTCATTAGGAGTACGGGCATCTTGCCCGTCAACAGGAGTACGGGCACCCTGCCCGTCAACAGGAGTACGGGCACCTTGCCCGTAACCCAAAAGATCAGCATTCTTTGCAAGAGCCCAAGCCACAAAACCCGGCTGTTGACTAAAGAAAACACCGCGTGCTTTCTTGGCAAAAATGTCACTAATGGTCAGCACTGTATTTGTGTCATCAAGATGGATAAAGCCCTCTCCCTCCTCCATAAACCAAGTGTTAAACTCTTCCAATGAAATCTGGTAGTCGATATTCTCCTTGGCAAAATAACGGCGTTTTTCTTCGGCAGGCAACTTCATCAGCGTAGGCTTATATTCACTAAAAAAGAGTTCCCTATTCAGTCGCCGTATCAGCCTGTCGCAATTCTCCTGAGTGGCGTTGCCGAGCAGGATGAGCACATCTGTCACGTAGCCGTCATACCCTATGGGATGCTTACGCTGCACAGTCTTGTGCGTGAACTCGGCAAAGATAGGCGCGATGGAGTCCGTCTCGAAGTGGGGAGGGATGTCGCTAAGCAGAATCATGCGGCTGCTGTCGCCAAACGATGCCATCCCTATGCCCTGATAATGGAAGCGGTACTTCTTGCGGAAGTCCTTGTAAATCGAGTCCGCCATCCCCGCCGTCTCGCACCGGTCGATATCCACATTCTGGTTGGGGATATACTCATACTCAAACAGCCGCGCACTCTCCCGCTTCACGCTCTCCCCTACCCCCGTCCGCAACAGCAACACAACCGCAGCCCCGATTGCCGCGATAGCAATCAGCCATTTAGTCGATTTAAGATTATGTAATATGAACACTGTCATTGCTTATCCTACTTGATGAATCATGTTTAAAAAAAGCACCACCGCTGCCACTTGTAGCACAAACAGCGCAGGCACACCGTAGCGGAACTTCTTCTTCTGGGTCTTGTGGCGGAAGAGCTGCATTGCCAGCCACGCACCCACGCTGCCACCCAATGCCGCCAAGCCCATCAACGTGGCCTCCGGCACACGCCAACGTCCACGACGTGCCTTCCATTTGTCCACACCGTAGACAATGAACGTCAGTACATTTACAGCCAAAAGATAATATATCAGCATCATTCTCATAACGCCACAGCCGTCATATTATTGTACCCTCTCAATGCAATAATAAATTAATATAACGTTCAAAAGCTACAACTTCTGGGGACGTTTCGTCCATAGCACCATCGCCACAGGCATTGTGACGGGACTGCTGATGGTCGCCGTCTTTACCACCAACCGCCTCATCCCTATCGGCGACCCCGTCGTGGGGCAAGGCGTAGTCACCCGGCATATTGAGAAAAAAGACGCTCACAACTACTATATCAACGTCATCTCGCCCGTCAAGGGCACCATCTACTTCCGCATGGAGCACGACGGCTCCCTCCGCATCGGCGACACCGTCAGCCTCACCCTCCGCCGCGGCCTCTTCGGTATGCTACACACCGAATCCTTACACCGCCAAACACTGGAGTCACCATCCACACAATAAAAGTACCGGGGCGGCCACTGTTTGTGACCGCCCCGGCACTGGGTTAATACTGATGTGTGTTACTTGTAGCGTTCCTTGTATTTGTCGATTTGACCCTTCATCGAGTCCACGCAATCTGCCACAGCCTCCTCGAAGGTATCGGCTTGTTTGCTGTTGAAGAGGGTTTGACCGGGGAGATTGAGTGAGAGTTCGGCAATCTTGTTATTGTCGCTCTCGGGCTTGTCGACTTTGAGGGTTACTTCGCATTTCACTGCGTTGTCGATAAGGCGGTCCAGTTTGGCCACTTTTTCATTCACGAATTTTTCCAACTTGGGGTCTGCCTTGAATTTTACGGCATTGATTGTTGTGTTCATAGTGATCTCCTTACTTTTTATGTGCCCTTGGATGGGCGTGTTTATAGGTTTCTTTCAAATATTCTCTTGACACGTGGGTGTATATCTCGGTCGATGCCAACGAACTGTGCCCCAGCAACTCCTTGATGGCGCTAATGTCCGCTCCCTCGTTCAGCATGTGTGTTGCAAACGTGTGGCGGAACACATGCGGGCTTGTCCTGTCGGCGTTGGAGACGGGATGCATATACCGTTCGACAATGGCGTAAATCACATCGCCTGTGACGGCCTTGCCCTTGCTGGTAATCAGCAGCTTGGCAGGCATCTCCCTATCGGGTTGCAGGGCATGTATCTGTGTCATCATCTCCTCACGTAACGTCAAATATCGCGATATATTGTTTGCCAACTCCAATTCGATAGGAACCACCCTGTCCTTGTTTCCCTTGCCCCTCACCTTGATGTAGCGCGCCTGCAGGTCGATACTGCTGGGCGTCAGCGACGCAAGCTCCGAGCGGCGAAGGCCCGTCTCATACAGCATACGCAGCACCAACCGCTCCGTCTCGCCATCGAACGTGTCGGGGAACTGGCTGGAATAGATGGTCTCTGCCTCCTTCTCGCGGAAATAGACAGGAAGCCTTTTGGGACGTTTCGGTGGAGTGATCTTCGCCATGATATCATGCTCAAACCCCTCGTACATACGCAGGTATTTAAACCATGCCCTCAGGGCAGCCATCTTCTTCACCATCGTGCCGGGACGCTGACCCTTCAAGGTCTGCTCCAACTGCCAATCGCGCACCATGGCCGCTGTAATCCCCTCCACCTCGTCAATGCCATGCAACTGCAGATAACTGGCGAAACTGTTGGTCACACCCACATAGTATTTCGTCGTGCCCGCAGCCATTCTACGCTCGTTCGAGACATAGTTGGCAAAGTGTTCTATGGCTTCTGTTACTTTCACGATTGCAAAGATACGCAAAAAAAACGTATCAAATGTTAAAACCTCAAAATTTTTTTTCCTATTACCTTCCGTGGCGCACCACAATCGCCACATACTAAACAGCAAACACCTTGCTGAACAACGCGCAAAGCGAACACACCATCCTCCCATTCCGCCCCTCGACAGGCCGTCAATCCAACCCCGTGCATGCCCGATACTGTTGCTAGGACGGTGGTCGCAGCCTCTTTTTTATTGTTTTTTGCAACAAACACCTGCCGTATCAACATTATTTCGTATCTTTGCACGTTTAATAATAATACCTTAAGGAATTCTAACTGTATGAAAGCCATTATATTCCTCGTCAGTTTGACGCTACTCGTAGTCACCCACGAGCTGGGGCATCTGCTCTTCGCCAAACTGTTCCACACCCGTGTACGCCGTTTCTATGTCTTCTTCAACTGGAAATTCTCCATCTTCAAAGCCAAGAAGTTCAATGGCAAATGGCACTTCCTATTCTTCAACTCCAAGACCCCCGAATCGTGGGAAGAAGCCAACCTGCGTCCCGAAGACCAGAACAACACCCTTTGGGGCCTGGGCTGGATACCCCTGGGCGGCTACTGCGACATCGCAGGCATGGTGGACGAAACCAAAGGAGCCGACGATCTGGAGAAAGAACCTCAACCCTGGGAATACCGCACCAAGCCCGGCTGGCAGCGCCTGTGCATCATCTCGGGCGGCGTGCTGGTCAACTTCATCTCCGCACTGATTATCTACGGCGCCATTTTCTCCCACTGGGGAAAAGACGAACTGCCCCTGCGCAACGCCACCCTGGGCTACGAATACCACCAGGTACTCCTTGACCAAGGTTTCCAAAACGGCGACATCATCTACGCCATCGACGGCGAAGAGCAATTCGACTTCACCGCAGCAACCAAGAAGCTGATACTCGACAAGCCCCGCACAGCCACCCTCCTGCGTGGCGACAGCCTGGTGACCATCACCTTCAGCCCCGACCTCCTCTCCACTATCGTAAACGAGAACCCCAAACATCTCATGACTCCCCGCATTCCGTTTGTGGTCAAGGACTTCTCAGCAGGCTCGCTGGGCAAACGCTGCGGCATTCAGATAGGCGACAGCCTGGTAAGCATCAACGGCATACTCACCCCCTCTTCCACTGATCTGACCAAAGCCCTTTCCTCCTGCGCCGGCGACAGCATCGTGCTCGGCTACTACCGCGACAACCACTACCAAGAGAGCCATATCCTTTTGGGCAGCGACGGCAAACTGGGCATCTATGCCGTCAGCGACATGTCCCGGTTCTTCAAGGTCAACCATATCGACTACACACTCCTCCAGGCCATCCCTGCAGGCATCAGCTACGGCTGGGAGACCCTCGTCACCTACGTCTCCTCGCTCAAGATACTCTTCACCAAAGACGGAGCCAAAAACCTCGGCGGCTTCATCACCATCGCCACCCTCTTCCCCGACCATTGGGACTGGCTTGCCTTCTGGAACCTCACCGCACTGCTGGCCGTGGTCCTCGCCTTCATGAACATCATCCCCATCCCCGGCCTCGACGGCGGCCATATCGTCATCACCCTTTGGGAGATGATCACCCGCAAACCTGTCAATGAGAAAGCCCTCAACGTCATCCAGAACATCGGCATGATCATCCTCCTGCTGCTGCTGGTCATCGCCAACGGCAACGACCTCATCAAAGTCTTCAACCAACTGATGCAATAACCCACCGCGCGGACACCCCGGCCATGAAGAAAGTCGACAAACTCATCCTCAAGTCCTTCCTCGGACCCCTCCTGCTCACCTTTGCCATCGCGGTGTTCGTGCTCCTCATGCAATTTGTCTGGAAATACATCGACGACCTCGTGGGCAAAGGCCTCGACGTAGGCGTCATTGCCGAACTCCTCCTCTACGCCTCCGCCACCTTTGTGCCCATGGCCCTCCCCATCTCCGTCCTCTTTGCCTCCATCATGACCATGGGCAACTTCGGCGAGAAATACGAACTCGTGGCCATGAAAGCCGGCGGCATCTCCGTGCGCCGCATCATGTTCCCCATGGCGCTCGTCGCACTGCTTATGACCGGCGTGGCCTTCTACTTCGCCAACAACGTCCTGCCCGTGGCCATGTACAAATACCGCAACACCCTATACGACATCCAGCGCAAAAAGCCCGCCGTCAGCATCCGTCCCAGCGAATACTACGACGACATCGACGGCTACGTCATCCGCATCAACCGCAAAGACCCCGACGGGCGCACCCTGCACGACATCATCATCTACGACCACACCCAAGGCATCGACCGCACCAACATCATTGTCGCCGACCACGGCTACATGCAAACCACACCCGACGACAACTACCTCCTCTTCACCCTCTTCGAGGGCTACTCCTACTCCGAACCCACCGACGGCGAGAACGCCGAGTCACGCCCTCTCACCAGCATCGGTTTCGACAAGCAGATACTCACCTTCGACATCTCCTCCTTTGCCTTCAAGAAATCCTCCGAAGACCTCTTCAGCGGCCACTACCAGATGCTCAATGTGGCCCAACTCGATTCCACGGTAGGCATGCTCACCGAAGGACTCAACGACCGCTACGCCGAATTCAACCGCAGCCTCATGCAGAAGATGCGTGTATACACCTATTACCAAACACACCACGGCGACAGCAGCGTCTACCTCGACGTGAAACAGGCTCTTGCCGACACCAACGCCTTCCAACGCAAGAAAGTCATATCGCAGGCCCGCATACAGGCCTTCAACGAACAGAACGATGTGCAGACCTACAACTCCATCATCGATTCCGACCGCGAATACATCAACCGCCACTGGATTGAGCTCATGCGCAAATTCACCCTCTCCGTTGCCTGCCTCTTGCTGTTCCTCATCGGTGCCCCCTTCGGTTCCATTGTCCGCAAAGGCGGACTGGGCATGCCGTTGGTGGCCTCCGTCATCTTCTTCGTGCTATACTATGTCATCGGCATGATTAGCGAGAAGTCAGTCCGCGAGAGCGCTGTAGGTCCCGTCGGCATGTGGGTGTCCACGTTCGTATTCATCCCCATCGGCGCCCTGCTCACCTGGCAGGCCACCACCGATTCAAGCCTGTTCGACCTGGCCACCTGGAAACGCTGGCTCCGCATCAAAAACCGCCATAGGCATAAATCCGACAGCCAGTAATCCGTCTTCCGCCACATAGTAGCGCCCTTCAATCCAGCATCCTTCCACTATTGTTATCCTATCGTTATCTTACCTGATGAAGGATAACGATAGGATAAGTATACTGTATCGATACAGGATTGAACGACGTCAGTGGTTTGTCATTCGCGCCCACACTGCACCACGTCGTAGACCGGGCACTGCAGTGCCTCGGACAGCTGGCGGCAGGCCTCGGCAGAATTGAGGGTATAGCCTTGCGGCGAGGTGGGGTTGAGGCACACGGCTATCAGGCGCGAGCGCTGCAGCACCTGCAGGGTGCCACCCCGCCGTGTGAAATCGGCATAGGCGTCGGGGGTGATGAACAGTTTGGTGAAATCGCGGACTATGAGGACGATGTCCTTGATGTTGGGGAGTGCGGAGAGGAACTTGAGCAGACGGTTGCTGACGGCTCCCGAAACGAAGAGGGTGTTGCCCCGGGCGAAGAGTTCCTTGCTGTCGGGGCCGAGAAGGAAGACGGACTGGATGCCCAGGTCGTGGACATTGTTGTCGCTGTCCACTATCCAAAGCCCGCTGTCGACGGCGGAGAGCTTGTCGCGGAGCGTGTCGGACACCTCGGGAAGGTTGATGAGCCGGTATACAAAGCGGGTGCGGGAGATAAGCTGCTGGAGGTTGGGCGAGACAGCTGCACCGGTGGCCAGAATCATGGCCTCGGTGACCGTGGGCGAGGCCAGACTGAGTCGCGACAGCGCCCCGTCGACAATGGACAGCTGCACACCGCCCTGCCGGAACTGGGCTATCTGCTGCCGGAGGACACCGGTGGTGGCGGCCCCCGAGAGGAGGATACGTCCGGGGCAGAGCACCTGTGCTGTCACCAGCTGGCCGAGGGCTGTGCGCCGCTCGTCGACGGCAAGGATGCGCGAGACAAGCCGACGCTGCAGGTAGTGTTTATGGGAGGTGATGAACTGCATGCCCTCGTAGAGGGTGATTTCGGGCTTGGCAGTGGCGTAGACGGAGTCCACCTGCTCGCCGTCGACACCGATGGAGGTGACAGCGGTGGAGATCCCAAGCTGGTGCAGCCGGCCCAAAAGATAGTTAAGACATACCGTCTTGCCAGTGTTTTTTTCCAGGCCTACGATGGACAGGCTCCGATAGTTGCGTAAGTTCTCTACGAATGGCATAGCGTGTGCAAAATTACGAAAAAAAGTCGTATATGAAAGTTTTTTTGTAACTTTGCAGACGGTTGGAGAAACCGAAACCCTATTGTTAAATTATTAATAAATTAATAGCAAGATGATTACAAAATTAGACGACCTTCTGGAACTGGTCAAGACTAAAGGAAAGAAAAGACTGGTGGCCGCTTATGCCAACGACGACCACACTGTTTGCGCCGTGAGTGCCGCCGTCGACAAAGGTATTGTGGACGCCACCCTGGTGGGCGACATCGAGACCATCAAGAAAATCTGCGCCGCCGAGGGTATCAATCCCGATAAATTCGAGCTGGTGCAGGAGGCCGACGAGAACAAGGCCGGTGTGAAAGCCGTAGGCCTGATTCGCGAAGGCAAGGGCGACATCCTGATGAAGGGTCTGCTCTCGACCGACAAGTATATGCGTGCCATCCTGAACAAGGAGACCGGCCTGATGCCCGGCAAGAAGAACGACATGCTGACCCACATGGCCGTATTTGAGATTCCGCGCTACCACAAGCTGCTGGTGTGCAGCGACGTGGCCATTGTCCCCGCTCCCGACATGAAACAGAAACAGCAGATACTGAGCTATCTTATCAGCACTGCCAAGAATCTCGAGATTGAGAAGCCTAAGGTGGCCCTGATTGCCGCCACCGAACAGGTGTCGACGGGTATGCCCGCCTGCGTCGAGGCTGCCATCATCAGCAAGATGGGCGACCGCGGCCAGATAAAGGGCGCTGTAATCGACGGCCCCCTGGCTCTGGATGTGGCCATTGACGCCGAGAGCGCCAAGACCAAGAAGGTTGGCGGCGAAGTGGCCGGCAATGCCGACTGCCTGCTGTTCCCCAACATCGAGAGCGGCAACGTGTTCTATAAGTGCTGCACCAAATTCGGCGGTGCCGAACTGGCTTGCATGGTGGTAGGCGCCAAGGTGCCCTGTATCCTCACCAGCCGCGGCGACAGCGCCAAGACCAAGCTGTACAGCATTGCTCTGGCAGCCCTCAACGCCAAATAACAGCAAAGTAGAATGACATATTGGTTACAGACGGCAAACCACACGCCAAGCGGGAAGGTCACTGTCTGTAACCAATATTTAATGCATCATGGTAATTAAACACTATGGACAAGTATTTTGAAGGATTGAAAGGTATGGCCATCACGGTGTGCGACAAGGACGGCAACATTCTTGACATGAACCAGTGTTCGGCCGACGTGAACAGCCACGGCCAGAAAATAATAGGCAACAACCTTTTCGACTGCCACCCTCCCCGTGCGGCCGCGATTTTGAAAGACCTGCTGGAGAACGAGAAGTTGAACGCCTACACCATCGAAAAGAACGGCAAGAAGAAACTTATCTACCAGGTGCCCTGGTACGACGGCGAGTCATTCGGCGGACTGATAGAGTTCTCGCTGCCCATCCCCTTTGAGATGCCCCACTACGTGCGGCAGCCCAAGACGGAATAGCACAGCACGGAGCAAGCACAATGGTTGATTATTGACATATAGCATACCCAGTTTATACATGACTAAGAGACTGATATTATGGATGTGCTGCATGGCCGGAATGGTTTGCACGGCTATGGCACAGGGAACAATTAGCGGACGGGTGTACGACAGCAAAACAGGGCACCCCATTGAGTACGCCACGGTGGCCATCTTGAAGGTGAAGGACTCGTCGTTGGTGACAGGCACGGTGACCGAGGCCAATGGGTCGTTCAGTACCAAGGCCAACAACGGCACCTATCTGGTGAGAATATCGTTTATGGGATACCAGACCTATTTCCATCCCCACCACGTGACACTGAACGAGAAACACAACGCTGTGAACCTCGGAAAAATACAGATTGCACCCAGTGCGAGGATGATGGAAGAGGTGCAGGTGACTGCACAGCGTACCATGGTAGAGTACCAGCTGGACAAAAGGGTGGTGAACGTCGACAAGAACCTTGTGACCAGTGGCGGAACAGCAACCGATGTGCTGGAAAGTGTGCCGAGCGTGTCGGTGGACAACGACGGCAACGTGTCGTTGCGCGGTTCGTCAAGCGTAAAAGTGCTTATCAACGGCCGGCCCTACGAGATGATGGGTAACGATTTGGAGACGCTGCTGGAGCAGATACCCGCCAGCTCTGTAGAGAGTGTGGAGGTTATCACTAATCCCTCGGCCAAATACGACCCGGAAGGGATGTCGGGCATCATCAACATCAAGTTGAAAGAAAAGACCTCGGGAGCTCTTGGACTGAACGGCGTGGCGAACCTGAACTTTGGCGGCCCGCTGCCTTTTGTGGTTCCCGACAAGCTGCCCAAGCTCATCCCCACCACCATGGGAAGTATCAGCCTCAACTATACCACGGAGAAATACAATATCTTCTTCACCCTGGACGGCGGTATGCGGAGCCGGGGCAGCCACGGCCACTCGATGATTGAGCGGATGAGGGACAGCGTGCCCTATTCGCACGACTCCATGGATGAATACGGTCTGAGAAGAAACTACATGGGCAGCATGAAAGTGGGCGGCGAGTACTATTTCAATGACAAGAACAGCCTGCTTTTCTCCTATCAGCTGCGCGGCGGTAAACGATTAAGGACAAGCGATATCTTCTCGAAAGATTTGATGTACAACGGGCTGATGGACTACCACCAGGTTGACACAAACAACAACATGAATTTCAACCATGTGTTCAACCTCAGCTATGTGAAGAAGTTTGAGCAGAAAGACCGAGAGCTGACAGCCGATGCCTCTTTCTCCATGCGGAATGTAAAAGGCAACGGATTCCAGGAACAGCTATACTATGACACCCTGGCCATTCGGAACGGGATGAATTGGAATCCCATATGGGACAACTACTATCTGCGCGAGACAGAGACAGAAAACCATCATCAGGCCCTGAACATAAAGGTGAACTACGTACACCCCTTTGCCGAAAAATGGAAACTGGAGACGGGCTACGAGGGCCGTCTTGACTGGCCCAACCAAAACGCCATCTACCATCGAACAGAATACGATAAGGTGACGCACCAACTGGACAGATACTACGATTCGGTCTCGTCGACCCATTTCGACTACAACCAACAGACCCACGGTATCTATGCCACCGTCGGCGGGAAGTTCACCGACAAGCTGTCAGCCCAGGCGGGATTGCGTGTTGAATACTCCTACCTGTACGGCTATGACATGAACCACCGCAACACAACGCCAGTGCACAAAAGCTACTGGGAACCCTATCCCACTCTGCATCTGTCGTATGAAATCAATGAAGCCAACAGCATGCAGTTGAGCTACAGCCGCCGTGTGCGACGTCCCCACATGTGGGACCTGAACCCCTACCTCGACGTGCGGGAAGGGCAGCAGATGTCGTTCGGCAACCCGAATCTTGACCCGGAATTCACCAATGCCTTCGAGCTGTCGCACAACCTGAGCCTGGACAAATGGAACATTTACACATGCGCCTACTACCGACAGACCAACAACATGATGACGCGCTACGGCTTTGTATGGGATACGCTGTCGCGGAACCACTACAGCCCCTGGATGCCCTACAACTCGCAATACGACGGCTACTGGGCAAGCACATGGCAAAACCTCGACAAAGGCTACAACTACGGACTGGAGTTCATCGTCGACTGGCAGGCCACGAAATGGTGGAAGCTGAATCTCAGCGTGAACCTGTACCACAGCACCATCCAAGGAACAGCACTGCTGGACAACAAGAGCCACTCGGCATGGCAGGCCAGCAGCAAGTTCACCTCCTTCATGACGCTCCCCAAAGACTGGACAATCCAGTTCTCGGGACAGTATTTTGCCCCTTGGCTTGACCTCCAGACAACGATGTTCCCCTCCTACTGGTTCGATTTGGCAGTGAAGAAAGACGTGCTGCAGAAACGCGGAACCATCAACATAAGAGTGGGCGACGTATTCTCCACCGGCGGCTGGGGACACACAACGTATACCCGCCAGATGAGCCGCGAGGTGAACTCGCGCCGCATCTCCCCCACCATCACGGTTGGCTTCTCGTACAAAATCAACAACGGCCTCAAACAGAAACCCCAAGTTGAGGAGGAAGAAGACAGCGGGTCGGAGAATGTCTATTAAACTGAGAGAGAGCGATGGCCGCCGCGAGGTCTTTGACATGGTGCGCAACCGCTTTGTGGCACTGACACCCGAGGAATGGGTAAGGCAGCACTTCATCCAATATCTGCACGAGGAACTGCTGTACCCCATTGAACTGATGCAGGTGGAAGGTGCCATCACCTTGAACGGCATGACACGCAGGTGCGACATAGTGGTATACGACAACGAGGTGAAACCATTCATCATTGTAGAATGCAAGAAAGAGACCGTCGCCCTGTCGCAAAAAGTGGTGGACCAAGCTTGCCGCTACAACCTGGTGCTGCAGGTGCCATACCTGTGCCTCACCAATGGCGCCCAGCAGATATGTTGCAAGGTCGATTTCGACAATAAGCAGCTGATAAGCATCCCCGAACTGCCAAAGTATCATAAAAAATGTTAAATCTTTATAGGGAGGGGGTATCCAAAACGGGGGTAAAGACTCTATATAGTAAGACACCTCAAAACTCAATATGCGAGAACGCGACAAACAGATGCTGGCCGACCATTATCTGGACTTCTACCAGATGGCTTACACCATTCTGCACGAAGAAGCAGATGTTGAGGATGCGGTGCAAGACGCATTGACCGACACCATGTCGCAGCCCTTTGTGAGAGACCCCTACGGCTATTGTTGCCGCGTCCTCAAGAACAAATGCTACAAAATGCTGAAGAGAAACACCTACATACTGACCGAAACACTGCCCGACCTGCCCGATACACCAAGCACAATAGACGAGGAACGATTGCACACACTATGGAAATACAAAGAACGACTGCCCGCAAGGATAAAAGAGGTGTTTGACCTATACTATGAGAAAGGATATACCAGAAACGAGATTGCCGAGATAACCAACACACCGCTGCCCACACTAAAAAAACTCTTCAACAAAGGGCACAAAAGACTGAAAAAACAGATGATTGAACACGACAACAATAACAAGCACCAAAACAATATAGACAAGTTATGAAACAGATTGAGACACTCCTGCAGCGCTACCGCAACGGCGAGATCACTCCGGAGGAACAAGCCGAACTCAACCGGCTTACCCACCGCGACGAGATTCTCCATGCCGCCGCCAGCCGTGCCGCAAAGATTCGCCGCCAACGGACGACAGTAGTTTCCTCCGTGGCCTCGGTCGTGATTGTGGCAGCGGTGTTTCTCACCATCACCGCCAACAATAGCACACCTACTGCCGACACCCCACTGCTGGCACAGAATGTCATTGAGGTCAACGAGACCCCTGCACAGCCCCAAACTGCCCCCCTGGCAGCCCCAGCCGAGTCGTCCAAGCCAACTGTTAGCACAATGACCGAAAAGCCCGTCAGCGCCCCTAAAAAAGCCGCGGAAACCGTCATCGAACACAACTACACAGCACAGGCAACGCCCATCAGCACCGTCTCGGAAGTCAAACACACCGAACCCAGTGCCTCGCTCGACCCCGTTGTGGCTTGCAACACCCAATGTTCACCCGACTCTGTCATCAACGACATCTGGAACTTCCTTAAAGCCTAAAGCGCCATTATGAAACAAAAGCTCATCCTATTCCTCTGCTGCCTGGCGTACACGCTGACAACTCTGGCTCAGACCGATTTGTACAAGCGCTACGCCTCGCGCACCGATATCAGGGTGGCCAGTGTCACCAACTTCACACTTGACACCGGCATCACCGCCGACGTCACCCTGCTTGAAGCCGTTGACGACCAAGGGTGGGAATGGCTTTGCAAGGAGTTTAACCTCGCACCCCTCTCCCAACAGCAGCAACAGCAAATGGACGAGGGATGGGACGTAGCCCTCTTCACACAACGCAACCGCCAAGACCCCACGAAACCTGCTCCCGTGGTCAACGAACAAATCGACCACACGCAATCGTGCTACGTCGGGGTATCATACCTTACGCGGACACTCTATGTTTTCTGCTGCAGCACCGACCGCCAGTCGGACGTAGTGGTAAACTATTTGATAGAAAAGATGCAGCGGTCGTTGAGAAACAAGGAATAGCATTCCTTCGACTAATCCGCTTGCCTGCCTGCCAGATCAAAGAACACCAATTCCTTCAACTGGCAGGTATATTTTTCACCATGAGACCCGGTCAAATCCAGATGCCCGAAACGGTTCACACCCACAATAGTGGCATCCACCCGCTCGCCACGGAGCAAATACGGCCGCTCCTCACCCCTAAACAACAGTCTGGACAGATACTCATTGTCCAGGGCCTCTACGCCCTCCAATCCTCCCTGTAGCTGACCATACCGGTGTGCAATACACTCTACCAACCTACGCAGGAGAGGTTCCAGAGCCTCCTCTCGCCCCGTCACCTGCTTCAGCGACACCGGATTCGGAATCCATTTGGGGAACGCTGTCTGGTTCACATTCAAACCTATTCCTACCACCGAAGACGACAGACTGCTGCCCGAAACATGGTTGGAAATCAATATTCCACACACCTTCCTCATCCCGATATAAATATCGTTGGGCCATTTGATACTCACCTCTTGGCCTTCAGGCAACATTGGAATCAGGCAGTCGGCTACTCCCAGCGACACTGCCTTGGTGAGCATATACTGCTGTTCGAAAGAAAGAAAGGTCGGTTTAAGCACCAAGCTGAAAGTAAGATTTTTATCGGGTGCAGAATGCCACACATTGCCTCGTTGCCCAATGCCTGCCGTCTGCTCCCTGGCACAAACGACAGTAAACTCCTCGACCGCGGTGAGGTCGAGGAGTTCGCAATACTTATTCGTCGATTCTAACGAATCGAATAATCGTAAATCCATTGCCAATGATGCGTACAGGCCTGGTCGGACCGTCTACACAGTCATTATCTCTTTCTCCTTGGCGGCAAATATCTTGTCGCACTCGCCAATGAACTTGTCGGTGATATCCTGTATCTCTTTTTCCACCTGCTTCACCTCATCCTCGGGCACAGATTTGTCCTTCAGCTTCTTCACCTTGTCCATCACATTGCGGCGGGCGTTACGGATGTTCACCTTGCTATTTTCCACCTCCACCTTGGCGGCCTTCGACAGCTCCTTGCGGCGCTCTTCGGTCAACGGAGGGATAATGATACGCAAGATGTCGCCCTCATGACGGGGAGTGAACCCCAAATTGGCATCGAGAATGGCCTTATTGATGGCTCCCACAATGTTTTTCTCCCACGGCTGAATGATAATGGTGCGGGGGTCGGGAGTGTTGATGTTGGCTGCCTGGCTAATCTCGGTGGGTGTGCCGTAGTAATCAATCTTCACCCCATCGAGCATGCCGGGGTTAGCCTTTCCCGCACGGATTTTCTCAAGTTCCTTCTCAAGGAAATGGATGGCGGACTGCATGCTGTTTTTTGCCTCGTCGATACAGGCTTTCGATAAGTCGTTCATACTATGTATATTTTATTGTTACTATTATTCAAAGAAAAGTTTGTGTCAACCCTTAGTCACCTCGGTGCCGATAGGTTCGCCCGAAACAACTTTAAGTAGATTGCCCGGCTTGTTCATATCGAAAACATAAATCGGCAGATTGTTCTCTTCACACAAAGCAAAGGCGGTGAGGTCCATGATCTTCAGTTTCTTACCCAAAGCCTCTTGGAACGTAAGTGTCGGATACTTTGTGGCAGTGGGGTCTTTCTCGGGATCGGCGGTGTAAACACCGTCTACACGCGTTCCTTTCAGAATTACGTCGGCCTTAATCTCTATGGCACGGAGCGTCGAAGCCGTATCGGTGGTGAAGAACGGGTTGCCCGTGCCGCCACCGATTACAACCACACGACCCTCTTGCATTGCTTCGATGGCCCTGCGGCGCGACATCTCCTTGCAAATCGGTTCAATGGCCAGTCCGCCCAATAGCTCGGTTTTCAGGCCCTGTTTCTCTAATTCGGCCTGCAGTGCCATGCTGTTAATCAGCGTGGCCAGCATACCCATGTAGTCCCCCTGAACGCGGTCCATCCCCTTGGACGCTCCGCTGAGTCCGCGGAAGATATTCCCTCCGCCAATCACAATAGCCACCTCGACACCCTTGTCGACCACTTGTTTAATATCGTTGGCATACTGCTCCAACATTGCGGGCGAGATACCATAACTCTGGTCTCCCATGAGCGATTCACCGCTCAATTTTAAAAGGACACGATTGTATTTCATCTAGTTTAATATGTATTAATTATCTATAATATAACAAAATGCAAAGACAATGCCGTTTTGAAAGAAAATACTAAAGTAGTAAAAAAAGTGGAAACAGCAAAATTTTTTTCACCTGGGCTATTGCTATCGTCCTTACGAGTACCCCTCCATCCATCCTGCACTATTCGTAGATGGCCACCTCAAAGGAGATTGAGTGGACAAAGAAGATTTGATAAAGGAAGTGAAAGGGACGTAGGTACAGCACATGCTATCAACCAAATGCAACAGCCAACGAGGCTACGCTGATACGCAGGCCGGGGATGTCGTGCAAAGCAGCATAACAGTTTTCAGTGGTGGCCCCGGTGGTGATAATGTCGTCGACAAGCAGCAAATGCTTATTTTCGAATTGTTCGGGGCGAAGGACTGCGAATACTTCAGACATGTTGTCCATACGGTCCATTCGGTTCTTATGGGTCTGGCTAACGGTGTAGCGTTTTCGTATCAGGTTGTTGACAACCACAGGTTTGTTCAGCACAGAGGCAATGGCACGGCAAAGCAACTCGCTCTGATTGTAACCGCGTTTGAGCTTGCGGAGGGGATGGAGCGGTACGGGTACAATGCAGTCAACCCCATCGAAACGTCCAGAGGCAAGGAGTTCTTCTCCCAACAACCCTCCGAATTGTTTAGCCAGACGTAGATTGTCGGCATATTTGATTTGGTGCAACAACGTTTGAGCTACATTTCCATGCCGAAAAAAGAGAAGGGATGCCGCAGCCTGACAGGGAATCCGCCCAGCAAGACGCAGTTCAACATCGTTGTCCTGCACTGCTGCGAGTCGCGCCCAAGGCATGAGCGACATGCAGGAGGTGCAAAGGTCGCGTTCGTCGCCAACAAGAACGGCACCACAATGGCAGCAAATAGCTGGGAATATGATGTGAAAAAAATCACTAAACGGGCCGAAAACGTGTCTGGACATAGCGTTCAAGGCAGGAAGAGACAACTGTCGCCATAACTGAGAAAACGAAACTCATGGTCGAGAGCATAACGGTAGCACTCCTTCCACGCATCACCTACCAATGCTGATACAAGCAGCAACAGGGTGCTTTTGGGTTGGTGAAAATTCGTTATCAAACCACTGATAACATGACATCTATAACCAGGGGCAATCATTAGTTGTGTGTCGCCTTCCAACAGCTCGATTCCTTGTTCATCCATCCATTGCAGCACATTTTTATAAGCATGTTCAGTGCTGACACTCAACGACTCAAGCTCATACGGATCCCATTGCATGACATGCATGGCATCCAACTTAAAGTTGCGGCTCAACTTTACACCAAACCAGTACACTGATTCTATGGTTCTTACAGTAGTGGTTCCAACAGGGATGACAGTATGGCCGAGATGGTTGAGGATACACTCGATGTTGGAACGGGATATCTCAATCTTCTCAACGTGCATCTCGTGTTCGCCGATAGTGGGAGTACTGACCGGCTTGAATGTTCCGGCACCGACATGGAGCGTGATAAAATCGGTGGCAATGCCTTTTTGGCGGAGTGCCTCGAAGACTTCGGGCGAGAAATGAAGCCCTGCGGTCGGTGCTGCGACGGAGCCCTGGTGCAGTGCATAGACGGTCTGGTAGCGCTCGTTGTCGCTGCTCACA
>JAEEGL010738199.1_pt1 | contig 17439 bp, 33 predicted proteins | sample 9134231 | NCBI WGS metagenome assembly JAEEGL01 (sample SAMN16246548, study PRJNA631951) | gut metagenome | biome: gut microbiome; feature: rumen; material: fiber-attached | host: Bos | place: Iran: Karaj | collected 2018-10
AGGATTGAGCCACACGCGGCTGTGATCCCAGTCCTGTTGCAAACCGTCATCCTCCTTGGTATAGTGCAAGGCGGCGGTGTCGAAAGGGCGAACCTGCGGACTGCACGGATCCAAATCGAAAGGCCCAAGGGCTTCGATGATCCAGCGGGGCGTGTACCACTCATCGCTCGATACGGTGCGGTTCCTTTGCTGTCTTGTGTCCATAATCAGAACGGCGTAAACTCGTTATCGTCTTCTTTCGGCTCAGCCTTCTTCACTTCAGGCTTACCACCGAACTTAGCCACATAGTCCTCCGGAGAAAGCTTGTATTTCAACTTGAAGCCATACTTGGCCGTCTCAATAGTGTCCTTATCCCAGCCCTGCTCATTGGCAATGAGACGGCGGGCAGAGTTAAGCGTCTCGGAGATCTGCTTCTGAAGCTTCTCCTTCTCCTTGTCAACCTTCGGGGGTTCCGGCTTGCGCATCCGATAGTTGAGCTTGACATTCGGATAAAAGCGACGGATGACAGGAGAGAAAACCTGAATGAAGCGTTTCTCAATCATGGCATATTCCTCCGGTAACACTTGCAGGATCAGAACGGTATCGTTCTCGTAGAGGTCTTCATAAACGATGTTCTGGAAGACCTTGCGCATCTCATCGCCGATGGCAGCCTGACAGAGCGCAGTCTGACAGTCGCGCCAACGCTGGCGGTCATCCTCACGCTTCTGCTTGATACGCGCTTCTTTCTCCTCGTACTCCCGATTGATGTATTCCTGTTGCTTGCGGAAAATCTCTTCCTTGAAATCCTTCAAGGCGCAGGTAATGACAATCGGGTCAACCTTTCCCCAGAATTTGCCAAAATAGCCGCACTTGAAACGGTAGAAGAATAACAGCATCACGGAATATTTCATGTCGCCGTATTCCTGAGCAATCAGGCGGGCCAGATTCTCGGTTTGTCCGTCATCCATATTCTTGGAGCCGGAAAACTTATTAAGATTGGCCAGTAACGTAACAAGCCAACGAGAAGCCGTATTGTCGCCAAGAGCCATATCAAGCATAGTCAGCGTGGAGTAGTCCTCCATAATGGCCTTGCGCTCGTCTGAGGCATACAGAACATCCGTATCGGGGTTATTCTGTAGATTAAAGTCCTCATACGACTGGTATGTCTGACAAATGGCGTTTAGTTTCTGTTGACATTCGGGCGATAATTCCCGTCGCTCCGTTAAGGATGTCTTCGCCAGAGCGATAGCCGTTGTTATTGTCTGCTCCATTTGAATTTCCGTTTCTGTTAGACTTGTCTTCCTGCACAATCAGCCAGTTTACGAAATGAATCCTGGCTTCACCAAGAGTACCATGCTTGATGTTCTTGCTCTTACACTCACCAGACCAACGCTCAAAGTATTGATCCAAAACAGCGTCGCTGGCGTTCAGAAACTTGAACCGCATGAAAACCTGCTCCTTCCAAATAGGACTGTTACGGAGGTCGGTAACTTCCTCATCGACGCTGGCGCACACTTTCAGATCACCAGCATCAGCGGGAACCTTCTTCTCTCTCTCTCCCTCACGCGCGTCGCGCGGATAATCGAGAGAATCGAGATTATCTTTTCTTTTCTTTACTTTACTTTGTGTACTTTTCACGGAGTTTATCGGGGTTTCCTCCGAATTATCATCCGTTTCTTCTGGAAAAACTATGGTTTCTTCCGAAATAACGTGGGTTTTTTCCGAAATAACCTCGTTTCCCTTTTCGTCCACAAGCAAGTAAGGCATATCTCCAGACAAACGGCGCTTGGCAGCGGCACAGACAGCGAAGAATCGCTCCTGAATACCGTGCGAGGTAAGCACCTTGTTATCGTCATACATCGTCTTGTCGAAGAGTCCGATACTGATACAGTAATTGATGATGTCTTTTACAGTAACTTCCTCAATGCCAGTGGCTTCGAATACCACGAAGGGTATCTCATCATCCCATTCAAGATAGTAGCCAGAGGCGTATATCTGACACAGCAGATAGTGGTACACCGGTACTGCCTGAATACCCTTATAACGTATCAGCTTACGGATCTTAATGTCCTGATAGAAATTCACATCATTGGTGAAATAATCAAGCCCTTGCTTCTTTGGTCGTGCCATAATGGGTATTATTTAGGAATAAATGTCCGGTATTTGTAGTTTCTTCCGTAATAACGTGGGTTTCTTCCGAAATAACTGCCGTTTTTTCCGAAATAACTCCCGAAACACTATCCTTAACGAAACAGTAAGGTGCCGAAATAGCGGCACTGCAGTCAGAGTAGTCACCACCAGAGGTAACGATATAGCGGGCGGGAGGTGTCAGCACACTCCGCTCGTTAAATGCCTTCTTATCCAAGAAATCAGCGTCCGTCATGCGACGGATGACCATCTTAATGAGGTTGTCGCTGAACTCCGGGTACTCCTGGGTGATAGCAGCACGGAACTTCCGATTATACTTAGCCTCCATACCGTGGGAACGGATATGCTCTAAGATAATCAGCGATAAGCCATAACCCTTTATGCCAAATTCCTCCCTTAAAGACTTAATGAGAGGGAAATTCCTGTAATTCGTGCTATGTAAGAAGCACTCATCGGCCTTCAAAGTCGTATTCATACCAAATCTGTTAAGAGGTTAGACTTATTCCTGATCAAAGCCCTCCATGAGAACCTTCATGGCGCTTTCCTGGGCCGCAAACACGGTTGCACCGTTACGACGCGCCTGCTCAAAAGCTTCGGCGGCATCGTCGGCCCGCTGGTCAATAAATTCCACGTCATGCTGACGCTCGTCACCAATGTCCTGAAGATGATTCAGGAGGTACATCCCGTAATAGGATCCTTCAATACGTTTCTTTTCTTCCATAATGATAAAACTTAAAATGTTACACTACGCAAACTTACTCTTACTCTCATCCTTGCTGCGGAACACCACGCTCCAGCCGACAGCCGTGAAGGCCACGAGGGCGAAGATGATCGCACCGGCAAGGATGTTGTAATAGGGCTGGTCACCCTCCTCAGTCTCGACGAAGTTGAACAACGCCCAGGAGAGGAACAGGGTCATCAACGTGCCAATAACGGCATAAAACAGATCTTCTTTCTTCATATCGTAAATATTATAGGTCACTCACATATTTAATCTCATAGGTGAAATACACATTAGGGTCATCCACGAAGGAGGCTTGCTGTTCCTCCTCGCTATGCTTCACCTGCTCATCCTTGATGCAGATAAACGAGAACATCAGCGCAAGCAGCAGTACCTCTATGATATAGATGGCAAGGCGTAGCTTGTCGCTTCTTCCGTAACGGCGCAGGAGCATACCACAGGCGCACATGGTGGCCAGAATAGCAGCCATCACCCATCCGAAATGCTCACTGGCAAGATAACTGATCATACCCATGCTATTTCTCCTTTTCTTCCTTGTCTTCTTCAATGATACGCGGAACGAAGTGCTTCCTGCAGACACAATTGGGATCGTGCATGAAAGACGTGCTGTAGAGCAAGTAGGTATGACCCTCATACTCATACTTGGTGAAATGCTTATCCTGTTCCTTCGTCTTAGGAGCGACCTCACGGCTCACCTCACTGGCGATATCATCGGAGTTATTGATGATGTAAATGAGGTTGATGATGGCCGCAAAGCCGAAGACGATACTCAGGAATATCATCACGGTACCACGACCGCCAAGGCTGACAACCTTCTTACGCCAGCCGTAGCAGATGACGGCAGCGATAATCAGCAGAACGGTGAAGAGAATCTGGTGTATCATACGCCCCTCCTTTCCTTGAAAGCGGTTCCAACATCATTGATGCAATGCGCCGTCTGAGGATCGTCCTTGATACCAAAGCCGCCCTCTTCCTTGGTGGCGCAGTGGGAACAGAGGGTGCAGCTGTCATCCACCCAGTGACAGGTTCCGTGGTCGGGATGGTAACAGGCGTTAAGCTCAGTACAGCCGCAGACACGGCAGACACCCGGTATCGGCTCTTCGAGGGCCTTGAAAAGGTCTTCCTCCTTATAGAAATAGCCGTCAAAGGTGAGGTACATCAGCTCCGGCCTCACGGTGGAACCGTAGTCCATCACGAACACCCGTTTTCCCGCACCTTCCATATAGCCCGCCTCTACGTGGGAGCTGTGGCCGCATGGCAAGCAGAGGATGCAGGTGTCGGCATCGGACATGGCCATGAAATGATCGTCGAAACGCTCGTTGGCCTTCTTGTCCTGCAGCAGTTTGGAAAACTCCTCCGGGGTGAGCGTACCGCTCATATAGGCATCCTTGACATTATGGATGCGCGAGACGCTATCCCAGACATTCTTGTCATTACGGCCATGAGGGTGACGGAAATCGTACACCTTGTGGCCGCGCTTGCGCAGTTCTTTGACTAACGCGGGCTGGCTGCCATTGCGCCAGCTGCTTGATACATAGATTCTTGACATATCCTTTATTCTTTATCGTTATTCACATTGTCGGTGTGGAAGCGCCTGTCATTCATGTCTATCAGACGAAGAATGAGGTAGTCAACAGTGAAGGTGATGACAACCACCGCCGCGAAAAGTCCAATGATATCAATTACAGACAGCTCCATAGTCGCATGTAGTTTACTTATACTTCTTACGGGAATATCCGGGACGGAAATCCTCGTCACAGTGGTCAATCACATTGTGTTTGGCAGGGTCAGCCGTGCTGCAATACAGATCACAGCTCGGTCGAAGACCACATCCGTTGCCAAGGCATCTTAAACCAGCCATAAGCAGATCATTTAGAGGGAAGGAAATCCCGATGTTCATCACCGCAGTCATACTGCCAAAGCCAGTTACCCTCTGGAAGGGTCTTGCCTTCCACGTACCTGGCACAACGCTCTCTCAGGGGGCAGCCAACGCCCTTGCAATAGTAGAAATTCTTGTTAGGCATATCGTCATTTGTTTGTCGTTAGGAATAATCGGTGTACGTGATACTGCAAGGTCTCGCCGTCATAGCTCTGGTCGGCATGGATGACGAAACAGACGGTATCGTCGAGAAAAGAGTCCTGGCGGGCTTCCGTCTTCTGCTGCTCCTTCCAGAGTCCCGGAAGGTAGCCTGTGGTAAGCTCCGTGAAATATTCGAGCAAGTCACCCTTCGGAACATTGGGCGACACAAAGATGATGTCGTTCTGGAGATTCTTCAGGGGTGTGTCCTTGATAAAGTCCAACACCATCTGCTTGAGCTGGACGCGCTGGCCCACCTCCACCACATTGCAGAAGAACTCCAGTTCCTTGTCGCTGTTACGCAGCAGATAGATGTTGCCGCGAGTGAGCGGGCCGGTCCACTTCTGGGTGATGTCCGTGCGGAACAGGTAATTGAGGAAATTCTTCAGGTGGTTCATATCGTTGAACCCCTTGGAATTATCTGCCTCGTAAGTGACCTTGTAATCATTGAAATTCATAGGCTCATTCATTATTTTTGTCGGATTTGAAATCTATATACCAGAAATACATCCCGGCGACACAGATAACCAGCGTGACAGTAACGGCCAGCCATGTGAGCCAGAAGAAGAGAGTGAACAACGCCATAAGCCAAGAGGCGAAGGTGGCGTAGATCAGGATGGCGTTCATACCTTTCGGCATCCTCTTATAAAGGTATGTACAGTTGTTCGTCAGGTCGAAGAGACCGCCGAAGCAGGCAGCCATCAGGAACACGACGGAGAAATACTGGAACTCCGCAGGGTGCCATCCGTCACGGTGCAGGGAGATAGCGCACATCGTCAGGATGGCCACAGAGAACAAGATGAAGGAACACTTATAGTTGCGCCGTTTGATACGACGAATGACGGACAGGCTGTAACGACCCTTAGAGCGGTCATTTTCCCTGTCAAGGACTGCGTTCAACGCGATATAGGCAGCGCCTATCAGCGAAAGCAGCAATACGAAAAGATAATAAACTGTAATCATTCCTCATCGAGTTTTTCGGGATGGAAAGAGTAACAGGAGAGGTTGCCACCACCGACACGCCACGCGATATACTTCTCGCAGAGCTTAACGATGGTCGCATCGTCGGGAATCCGACTGACTATCTGTTTGAACTTCTTTCCGTCCATTGTTACACTTATGTTATAATTCTCTGTTGGTATCCCCACCGGGAATCGAACCCGGATCTACGGCTTAGGAGGCCATTGTTCTATCCATTGAACTATGAGGACAGGCAGGCCCCGTTATACGGGAGCCTCCGATAATTCTGTTATCTGGTCACAAGCCTTCAGGATGGCAAGGGTGCTTTCATCATCCTTGGGCAGCAGGCCAACCATCACCTTCGAGATGGTGCGCTTGACCTTCTCGTTCTTACTCATGAGATCCTTGGCCGTCGAGACAACAAAGTTGCGCTCTTCGAGGGTCACACGGCGCATCTCAAGCATCACCTTCTGCTCTTCGAGCTTCACCTTCTGCCGTTCAGTCTCGGCACGGTAGAGGTTTGCCTTGGCATTGACGATCTTCAGCTGGAGGTCAACCTTACGGAGGTCGAAATCATTCTCCATCTTCTCAGTCTTCAGGAAATCAAGATCCTCTTCGAGGGTCTGATGCCTAACTGTTACGTCTTGGTTCATATCTAATGGAATTTAATTATTAATCCTATATCGATGATTCACTATGTGAGTGATGTTTAGCTGTATGGAAGCAATTATGCAATTATGCAGCAGCTGTATGATTTGCACCTTGGCGAGTGGCGTAGCCCTCACCACAAGGCGGTACAGCCCGCCCGGTAAAAGCATTATGCGTCATCTTCGTCTTCGTCTTCAGAGTTACCCTTCTTTTTCTTCTTAGGCGGGTCCTGTACCTTGATGTTGTACTTGTCAGCCTTGTAGTGAATCTTATCCTTCAGGGAGTAGTACGACCAGTTGCGCAGGATGGTATGCTCTCCGCGCTCGTCGGCCTCCTTGGCCAGCTTCTCGCGGCGTTCCTGGTCAACAAGGATAATCTGGCCGCACTTGTGGCTGATGGCGATATCCACCAGCTGCTTGGCATAGGTGTGGAGCTTTGTGTCAACATAGTTGATCTCCGCATCCTCAAAACGCTTGATGGCCTGCATCTTCTTCTTGCGTCCCTTGCCGCCCTTATTGTAGCGGCAGTTGGTCTGGCAGCGGCGCAAAGCCTCCTGAATCTGGCGGCGGCGGTAAAGGAACTCCTCGGCGGTACCGATCTCGAACCACTTGATGCCGCTGTCATACTCCTTGGCTGCACGGACATCGCAGGCACAGATGATGGGATTGGCAATACCCAGACGGGCGTAGAGAACCTTGTCAGGGTCAAGCTCCACCTCCTTCTTGGGGATATCCACACAGAGATAGAGGAAGATCTTCGTGACCTTCTTGTCCTTCTTCGGGTCAAACTTCTTCTCAAAGGCAAGGGATGACGTACACATCCTGTAGCCGGTGGCCTCGCCTTCCTTACCGTCGGTAGCGTCGTACTTCATCTGATTGATGATACGCTCGACAATGAGGCGGTTGCCGCTACGGTCATAACCGAAGCGCATCTGGAAAGGCACTCCCACCAATGAGAAGAAACAGCCGGTGCGCTTCTCGCCCTCGCCGTTGACATACTCGGCGAAACGGAGGTTCACGAAACGCTTGGTGCCGTAAGGAACGGGCAGGGATGCCTTGTAAGAACGTAAACTGCGGTCGAACATTCCACCATTCTTACGGTCATCCTTATACATCTTCTGCACGTTCTGGATCACAGCGGAAACCATACCCATGTCAGCCTTACCCTTGAAAAGGCGGCTGGCCAAGGCATAGACCGCGTTCTGGCGGCTCACCTTATTGTCCTTGGCACCGATGAAGGTGATGACCTCACGGCTGGGCTTGTCAAGGACGGCCATAAGGTGGTCGAGACTGAACTCCGAACTGGCGCAGAGGTTGGCTACCTGCCAGGCATAGTAGCGGTTCTCGTACAACTTATCGTAGTACGCCTTGCGCTGTGCCTCGTCGTTCTCGGTGACGAATACCTGAATCTTTCTTGTGATAATCATAATTGAATGGTTTTAAAATTGTTGATATTAGCTTTCTCATGCGGTGCTGTATATCCCATCCTGCCCACAATCTGCTTTGCCAAACGGAAGAAGGCAAGGGCGGGACTCTGCGAGTGGATTCCCTCTCGCATCAAGGCCGAACAGCCGACCCGGTTCTGTATGTTGAAATGCTTCATCATAACTTTCGTTTTGCAAGGCGGGAAGGGCCTCACGGATGTTCCCGCTTGTGTTGTAGTAAACAACTCTTAATTTTTTTATTAATCTAAGTTCTATTTATATGAAAAAGAAAATACTTCAATCACTTAACTTACCTGTCAGGGTGTCAAGGTGCTGGCGAATGATGCCGAATCTCTCTACTACCCTACCGGCGGCACGGAAATCCCCGATGCCAGAGACAAGATCCTCCAACTTCGTGAGGTCTTCTTTGAGGTCTTTGACGCTGCCCCGTGCGCCCTTCAGCTTCTCGTGGTAGAACTGGGCATTGTTCTTATAAGTGTACCACTTGGCATACAACTTGACCATCGTGCGGTAGTCCTGGTCATCAAGCTCACCATCGGCGTAGATCTCTTTCAGCTCCTCGGCGAAGGATTCAACGAAACTCTTCATCTCGTTATACTCCTCCAAAAGGTTCTCGCAATATTTCTTGCGCTCCTCGTCGTACTTCTTGAAGGCTTCTATCGCAGCATTTTTCTGCTCTACCACCTTCTGGAGCCGTTTGATCTCCGTATCGCCGACGAAGGGAGGCATCCCCTTATTCAGGATATAGCCCTGTGCAGGTTCCTCCTCTGCCTTCGGCGGCAACGGTACTTGCGTCTTCTTGTCGTGTGCCATATCAAGTACCGCCTATACGTTATCGAGGTCTTCCAACACCTTCACACAGTTCTGTACGTCTTCCAGACGCTGATACAGCTCGTGGGCGAGGCTGTTCTTGGCGGCCTCCTTGGTAGAGGCAGGATCGCCTACCAGCGTCTTCTTCTCCCCGTTGGGACGTACAACAGTCACCTGGGCCTGAAACTTCAAAGGTGTCTCACCATTGTTAGTCCATGATACCGGCTTTACCTCAAAGACCGGCTTTTCAAATACTCCTTGATTCTTCATAAATGATAGATATTATAAATATTATTTACTTAATAACTACTTAATAATTACTTAATACCGGAAATCGGTGAAATGCAGCAGCACACCGTGGAAAGCCTTGGCAGTGCGCTCGCGGGAGGCAAACCAATAACGGAAATTGTCAAGACTTAATCCGTCATTTGCGGCCAGCTTCTCCATTTCAATAACCTTGTCATGGTAGCGGCCTCCCTCCACCTCGGCGCAGTAAGGCAGGTAAACACCATTCGTCTTATAAGGACGATAAGTAACCGTAGCCCTCTGGGTGCCTAACTTCGTGATGCGGGCAATCTCAATCTGATGGCTGCCCTTCTCGTAAGGCTTACCCGACCACTGCCTGATGGAAAGCTCTGCCTCCCCGGCATTGATCTTCTTAGCGCGTTTCTCCCACAGGTCCGCATTGCCACGGAAGGTGTGGATCTTTTCTTTGAGAAGCTTATCCTTGAAGCCCGTAGGCTCCCCCTCAGAGGGGTGTCCCTTCGGGAACACCGCCGACAGCATCAGGAAATATGTCACCTTCTTCTTCATAGTCATGCCTCCTTATCCTGGGTTTCACCTTCCTTCTTCGTCTTCCTGATATAGATCTTATCGCTATTGTTATAGCCAAAGACACAACGGACGAAGGTGTACTCTGCCTCGCCACTGGTCATGAATTTCTGACCGTCGGCAAGAGTCAGCTCGGCACAGGATTCGTCGTCAACCTGATACCACTTAATCAGCTTAACATCATCAAACGGGAATGAATGTGCGCCGATATTCACCATACGCTTACGGGTGAAGCTGGCGAACATCTCGAAAAGGTTCTCGTAAAGTTCCTTTCGGCTTCTGAGGTAAGTAGGATCATAGTTATGACCACTCAGAATATCGTCCAAATCGACACCGGCGGCCTCTGATGCGTCAGAACACAGCTCATCATACTCTTTGAGAACTACCTTGATCTCCAGTAACTTTGCACGGAGATAAGCCTGACGCTCCTCGACATAGGTGTGAGCCTCTTTGTCGGTCTCGAAGAAATGCTCGCTTTCATCAACACGACACCAATCATTAATGTCTTCGGAATAATAAGCAACGGGACGCGGCTTATTGTCCTCGAAAAGGACATCAACCTGCTCAATGTAATGGCTCGAATGAACCATGAAAAGCTTTCTTTTCTCCATATCAATATTCACTTATAAGTTAATATCTCTGTGAGGCACAGACCTTCTTCGAGTGCATAAGCGCCAAGGTCATGTACTGATGCAGGGCCTTGCGGTACTTAGAGTGCGCAACTGTGTCAAGACACATTTCCGCAATGTCGGGAATCTCGCGTGAGAGCTGGGTCATATAATGAACCACCCACACGTCGGAAAGCAGTTGCATGGGAATGTCCAGCACACGCAGAATCAGCACGGACAGGCTGATCTGCTTCGACTTATAGAGGTGGTAAGACTTCACGTTGTTACGGTCATACCAGTCGAAGAGCATGTGACATTCATTCTTCTCGCGGTCGATGGCAATCTGGAAGCAGTCAATCACGCAGCTTTCCTTGATACGGGCTGCAAGCTCGCGCAGCTCTTCCATCGTCGTATCGGGCTTGATGCCGAACACACCCTCACGGATATACTTCATGTTGGGCGACGGCGGGAAGCCTGTCAGGTCAACAATCGTATTCACGATGGCCTCAGAACGTTCCTGGTAGCTTTCCTGCTGCCAGTACTCAGGTGTCTGCTGGAGATCACCTGCGGGTTCGGTAAATCTGATAACATCCTCTATCATTGCTGTACCTCCTCCTGTTTAGGGTTTGTGAAGACAATCATGCCTACGGCGATGACTGCTACGGTGAGCAGAATGGCCACGTCCACGGCGATAACTGCCTTGCTGATGTCGATAATTGTCTGAATCATATTCTACTGGTTTTAAGTGTTACAAATGCTGTACGTGATCATCACTGGGTGAATTTCTCACTTCATACACGATGGCTGTCACGACCGCCAGCGCAACGGCAATGCCGATAACTATAGCTGTAGTACTCATAGGCGGTCAAGCTGTTTGTTCATCTCACGGCAGACGGCACAGGCTGAGAACTCATCCAGATACACGTTCTGATGCACAAGACGGCAGCGGTCAAAGAAACTGTTCGTCCACGAATCCTGCAGAACATCGAAACGCTCCGGGCCGAAGCAGGAACGGATATACCAATACGGAGTCCCCTTCTGAGGCTTCTCGATGGTCTCAGGGAGTGCCAGGGTGGCCTTGGCATCCTTCAGTTCGTCTTTGAGATCCTCCATATTCTTGGAGGACTCCTGAAGCTGGCGTTTAAGGGACTTAACCTCCTCCGTCAGCTTCTCAGAGCGAAGCTTCTCGGCGGTCAGCTGATCGAGAGCCTTTTCAAGGGTCATCTCATGACGTGTACGGCGACCGTCGACAATAGTGGTAACGGGGCGTTCCTCCGTCTTCTTTACCTTCTTTACTTTCTCTGCCTTGGAGGCAGCATCTTCTTTCTTCTTTACCATATTTATGCTGTTGTATTTTCGTCGTAGATCCATAATCCTGCCTCTGCGAATGAAGAGACAAAGGCGTAAAGGGTCACATCATCCTCGTAGAACTCGTAGTGATCGACGGCATGGGGGTTGCAGGACTTCATGGTCTCGCACATCACACGCCCGGCAACGGTCGATGGGAACATACAGTGAACCTTATCATAGGGTGCGGCCTCCAACATCAGCTCAATGAAATTGCTGGGGTTGTTCAGCACAATACAGTCACACATGATGTGTTCCTCACCCATGAGAGAGATATCCTCGCGGCAGATGGTCTTGTAAGCCATATAGTCGAGGAAAGATGTAAAAAGGCAGCACTCCAAGGTCGGAATCTCCTTGAACTTCGGGAAGAGGGAGATACCCATCTGGTCGATGGTGATGGTACGCTCGGCCTTCATAGACACCTCACGCTCCTGGATCTTCGCCTCCAGCTCTTCGAGAACCAAGCGCTCATAAGGGAGCTGCTTCTTCTTGTTGATGGTCACGTCGATGTCACTCTCCAGAGCCGTAATGTCATTCTCCAGCCTGCGGCTCTCGGCAATGAGGCGGTTACGGCGCAGAATGGCATCCTTGGAACAGACCTCTCCCTGACGGTGGCGGGCTTTCAGCGCTTCCAGCTCGTCAAGGGTGCTTTCCAGCTGCCCTTCGAGCGTCTGGAAACGGAGGTTCTGATTCTCCAAGATAACGTTACCCTCGGCAATCTCCTGTTCCTGGGCCTCAATGTCGGCCCTCATGCCGGCCTCACGCTCACGGTAGGCTTCCAGATCAAGGGAAGACTGCTCGGAGAGCTGCTTGCGGTAGTCCTCGTTGAAGAACTCCAGACCACCGAACTTATTGCGGAAGCCAAGGCCCTTATACACCTTATTCAGGCAAAGAACCTCTACGAGCCGTGCGCTTGACGGCAGGAAAAGCGAGGAGAAGCCGTTGTTGCGCAGGAACTTACGTCCTGTGCTGTCTATACTGCGCTCATGCTTGATATTGGAGGCAGTAATCCTCTTTGAAGGAGCTAACTGTAACATAGGCCGATAAGGATTAAAGCGTTACACGTACCACCTTCTCGATGTCACCATGCCAGCCGCGAGCCTTCAGCTCGTCATACAGCTGCTCATCGGTGAAATCGTTCAGAGTGACTTTCCTTGTTACAGGGGATGTCCGATGCACGGCAGGCGCAGGATCGGCAGCATCCTCACCCTTCTCCTTGGAAGAGGTGCGGGATGCCTTGGGAGCCTTCTTCTTAGGGGTGTCCTTCTTGACGGAAGGCCGTCCTGTCTGCTTGCGCACGGCAGGCTTAAAGTCCTTCTCGTCGCCGGGGTAGCACCAGTAGAAGCCGCCACAGATAGTGCGGTTCTGGATGCCGCGCTGCACATTAGAGATGCCAAGCTCGGTCTTCACGCTGTTGGCACTGGGCCACTGCTTCACAGGTTTCAGCGTGTCAGCGTCGAGCTGGATAACAGGCTTTGCCTCGGGCGTAGGCTTCTTGGCAGCAGCCTGGGAATCGTCTGACTTCACATCGGTAACGTCAGTCACGATGCTGTAGGTATAGGCAGGCATCTTGCACTCGCCCTTCTCGGCACAAAACTCCAAGGTATGTACGAGGGCGGCAGTCGCCTTGATCTTTACGTCTTTTCCTTCTTTGCTCTCAGAAAGGATCTTCTTGACCAAAGTAGCATCGAACTCATTGATGTCACGGCTTCCGTACTTCTTCAGGAAGATACGCTCCGTGACGGTGCGGCTCTTGGATGCCAGTACCTTGAACTGCGCATCATTAGCCCATTCTTCAAATGCCTTCTTCAATGTCTTCATAAATCGTATCTTTAAATGTTAATAGCCTCTGCGGTTAGTGCGGACAACTCAGCGGCAGTATGTCCCATACTGAAGAAATCGCTGATATCCTTCTCCTGCTTCGTGCCTGCCAAAGGCAAGGTCACGCTGTGAACGGAGTATCTATCTCGTAGTTCCTCGACGCGAAGGGCAGACTCACGCTTGCCCGTCTCATCGCTGTCATATAGGAAAACAATATTCTTGAAACGCTGTGATAACGGAGTGAGAACGGTCTCTGAGAGCCGAGCCGTCTCACTGTTGAGTGAAATGGCATTGAAGCCACGCGCTGCCAACGACATAACATCCTTCTCGCCGCCGGTGATGTAAAGCACATCGCCGTTAGCTGGCAGCTGCTCCAATCCAAAGATGTAGGGTCTTGGGAGGCTTCCCGAATACAGGAAACGCACCTGTGCGCCCGGACGGTAGAACTTCTGGCCCCTTCCATCGTTGAACAGGTAGGCAAACATCGGCAGATAGTTCGTGCTTCTGATGGAGAAGGTCGTGCCGTCCTCACGGCTGAACTTACAGGAAAGAACACTCTTTACATGATACTTGGTAAGTAGTTCCTGGTGGATGCCGTAGCGGTACCAATAGGTCAAATCCGCTCTGGTCATCATCTGGTAAACGGGCTTCGCCGTTATATGACCGCTCTTCTTCGGTTCATCGGGTGTCTGAACGTGCTGCATCATCTGATGGCTCCCATTGAGCTTATCATCAAGGATGAAGAGATTCAGATCCTTGTCGATGATACGCAGCACTTCCATGAAATCGCTGGTGAGATCCAGACTCGACAACTTGGCAACCAACCAGAAACAGTCACCATACCACTGGCTGTCGCCATAATCCTTCATGACATACTTCTCTCCGTCGGCAGTCTCTTTCTTGTAGAGCTTGCATGACGGGGAGCCGTCCTGGCGGTACGGATTGCGGAACAGGCCGTTCTTGCAGCCTTCGCCCAGATAATGGGTGAAGACATCAAGGCCGCCTGCGGTACGCTGTAAAATCCTGTTCCGGTCTGTCATATCAGATTGTTGCTTATATTGTAAATACTATGTTATTTCCTTTCAACCCTGAAGCGGAGTAGTTTCTTTCCGCTCATATTGGCTATGATGACGGCGTTCTGTGTCTCTAAGACCTGCAAACGCCCCTTGTAGCCGTCAAGTCCGAAATCCCTGATCTTCTGCTTGACCTCCTCCAACACCTTGAAGGCTTCGTCCTTCTTGCGGTGTCCCTCGTAGATAACGGGGCTGAGGGTCAGCTGGAAGCGTGTCATCCACTCAGGGCGTTTCTTGACATATTCCTTACGCCATACCCTATACTCCATCGCCACCTCCTTCCCCGATGAAGTCCTGCGGGAAAAGGCTTGTGCCGTCCCGTGAGACGTGGACATGGCCCTTGATGCGTATCAGGGTCATCGTAATGAGCGGCGTAAGGCTGCCAATGGTAATCTCAATCGACGTGCCTCTGTCATCCATCGTCAAAGAGACCTTGGAAGACTTGCGGTGGGAGAGCGTTTTCAGACGCTCAGAGGTTCCATCAACGAAGCGGTTGAGGACGGCATCATCCTCAAAAGCATAGCAGAGCGACTTCCTCACCTCCTCACCTATCGGCGAGAGGTAACCCGGAAGACGCGGGCTGACGAATATGTTGGAAACTACGCTTGTCATCGTTAATGGGTTATGAGGGTTTTTTATATTCTGCTGTTCCAGAATCGTGTCAGCTCAGCGGCCTCGAAGACCTTGCGGCCTGTGACCTTATCCAGTCTCGGATGGATCTTGCCGGTCTTCACATATCTGAGAAGATGGTTGCGGTGAACACCCAGGAGGCCAGCGGCCTGCGTGGAGTTATAGAGCGCACCTTGCTCAACCTGCGGTGGAGTAGATCTTATCATAGCCGTAACAGTTAAAGGTTACTCGTATAGACAATCGGGTCGATGCACTGCTGGAAGGAATCACTCTTCCACTGTGACTGCACGATCGCCCGATGAAAGTTACCGCATCCCAAGGAGAGCAACACCTTGGCGTAGTCACGGGCGGCATCGGCATCGCGGCAGGTATGAATGAAGCTGCGCTGCTTGCACTCGCTGTTCTCAGACGGCTCTAAGCTGATAATGAATTTTTCCATAAATTTATGTTGTTAATGAGTTTGATCAGATTGAATCTTCGGTGGTAGTGGCTGGCAGCTCAGAACCCTATCGTCATCTGCGTCGGCTGAGTATTAGTCAACACAACGGGATCCTTCGCGCTTTTGTAAATGCCAGCCTGCTTGAGAATACCCTTCACGCCCATCACGGAACGTCCGTACTTGTTCGCAAGGTAGGAAATAACACGGTGCGGAGCCACTTCACCAGACAAAATCACACTGGATCGATCCAGATACTCACGACGGATATTGCTATGCAATTCCCGACGCTCGCGCTCCGCTTCTGTTTCGTAGATGTTAATTTTTGCCATTTTATTTTGTCGTTAGAGAAAATATTAGTAATTTTGCACCCAGATTTTGCAGGTTATTTTGCATTAGGTTTTGCATCCGAGTTGCATAAATTCTGTGCAAAGATAAGGCTTAATTTTGATAAAAACAAATCCAAGCCTTATTTTATAACCTTTTTTAACGCAAAAATCAAAGTTAAGCCTTTATGAAGGCAAAAATGAGAGTGTAAACGAGATTTTTAACAAGTAAAAAGAAAGATTCATCATGAATGGTCAGCATATTGACAAGAAATTGAAAGCCCTCCAGGTGACCAAGAAAGACCTGGCAGATAGGATGGGTGTGGCACCCCAATCAGTATCAAGTTTCGTTAATTCCAAGGCTGTAGGCACTGACACGCTGGAAAAAATCTGTGCGGCAGTCGAGCAGCCTATTACCTTCTTCTACGAAGGCTATCAGGATAACGAATTTCTTCCTAAGACCGGTTTTGAGGAATATGTTCTCATTACCGGCGAGGAAGATGACAAGCAGCTCAGCTGCAAGCTTGTCGCCGTTATCGACAAGATGCGCGAAGAGCTGAAGGAGAAGGATGAGACGATCCAGAGCCTCTATAGGCAGCTTCTCAAAAAGGAAAACGACCGATTCGAGGAGGATGGCCTGCAGAGGGTGAGCGGATGACGGCTCTGATCATCCCGATAGACATCTTCAAGCCTAAAAAATAGGGCCAGATGGCTACATTCAGCTCAAAATACCCCTTTTTGTGCGTCTTGAAGTATATTCCTTCAAGATATTGTAGCCTGAGAGGTTGGCAAATTGCCAACCGAAAGGCCGTATTACGCTTCAAAAAAGGCGAATTGAGCAAAAATCACATGGATAATATATTAAGTAAGGTACGCGCGATAACGAAAGATGATGCTACCCGTTGGGTCATCACCTTCGTTCCTGCGTCAACAGACGAGAAGACCTTGCTGCGTTTTGCCTTACTGGCACAGCAGCTGTCAGAACAGCAGCCGTGTCCTGTACTGTTGGAGTCCATTCACAACCACGAGAATTACCTGCCCCACCACCAAGGCGGCGGGAAGAAGTTCAAAGTCCACAGGATCGTGTTTGAGGACTTCAAGGACAAAAACGTCGTTCTCATTGATGACGTAATAACGTCAGGTCGCACATTCAGGGAAATGGGCAACAAACTCATGAGAACAGGCGCAAAATCTATCTACGGGGTCATATTCGCAATGACCATACACCCGAACTTGCCGGTCAAGTCCAGGAAGTACTATTTTAAGGGTAAAAAGAAATTTCTTTACACAAAATGAGAAAGGATTGCGTGATTATTGAAAAATCATTGAAAATGGGTTTTTAAGACTGAGTTTAATCAAAACGTAACTTATTGATTTTTAGCGCAAAAAGGTGACTTTTTTAAGGTTCGAGGGCATCCCCTGGGGGGCGCGAGGTCGCTGGTTCGAGTCCAGTAATCCCGACACGATGAAAACCAAGATCAAGGAGAAGCCGGAAAACACGCGCTTCTCCTTTATTTATCGGGGTTTTAGAACTCTAAGAAATCTCTAAGTTACTTATA
>JAEEGL012535496.1_pt1 | contig 17439 bp, 15 predicted proteins | sample 9134231 | NCBI WGS metagenome assembly JAEEGL01 (sample SAMN16246548, study PRJNA631951) | gut metagenome | biome: gut microbiome; feature: rumen; material: fiber-attached | host: Bos | place: Iran: Karaj | collected 2018-10
AATTATGAAGGTATTATAAATATCTTGGTTATGGATTATTACAATACTTCCATTGTCTGCATGGGCTGTTTCCCCATTAGCTATTGGTGGGGTTACATTGTTTGCTGGTATTATTGGAATTTCTATTTGGCGTAATATATCACCTGTAAGTATTGGTGATGCTTTATCTTTCTTTTCTTCTTGTTGGACATGTCAAATTTTTTCCGATGTAATGGTTGTCATGTCCAATATATTACCAAGTATATATAAATCATTGGGACGAATCGTTATTCCAATGTCTGTAACGTTATTGGCTGTTTTGGTTGCATGGCGATTAACGAGTGGTTTTGCCAACGCAAAAGTAGATAATGGATCAAAATTGTTGGGTAATTTTGGCACGTATTTAATAAAATTAACTGTATTAATCGGACTTTTGTTAATGCCTTTGCCACGATTTATAACCAACATTTTAATAGAACCAGCAATGACAATTGGTACATCGCTAGATTATTTGGTTTCAAACAATAATAATTTTGCAGAATGTATGGTTGCTACAGCTCTGGCAGAACCAGCATCTATTTCAAAAGACAGTGCTTTTTCGCCTAAACTGCGTCATCAAATAGCATGCGAAATTGCGAATGTACATCAAATAACTGGGCTGGGGATGACAGTTGGTTGGTCAATGATGAATATTGCTTTCGATTCGAAATATATGCATAAAATTTTATCTGATGTTCCTATTTGTCCTAATATTCCTATATTTTTGGTTGGTTTGTTGATTTTAGCGGTATATCTTTTTGCTTTGTTACCAATACCATTATACTTTCTTGACGTATTTATAACATTATCATTAGATTTTATAATGTTGCCTTTGATGTTGATGGCATGGATGTTTGATGAAGATGGTTTTGAAATCTTTCCCAAAGGCGGCAGAACGATTCGACAAATGATAGACGATGTAATCAAAGCCATTGTCGGAATTGCGTTAACAATTATCTTTTTAACGTTTGCCGTGATGTTTTTGAATGCTTTATTTGAAAACATCGGTGGATTAAACACTTTACAGCAAGCAATAACCAATAACGATTCGGAAATATTCATGAAAAGCTTGATGCTTCATGACAGCAGTCTGATAACAATTATATTGGTTGGTATATTTACCGCGATGTTCATGGTTATGATTCCACAATTAACCAATATGTTGTTCAAGATAAAAATATCTGATGAAACATATAAAAAGACAAAAAGCGATATAAAACTTTTATGGTCAGACCTTAAAAAATGGGCTTCCGGCATAAAAAAATAAAAAATCAAGTGCTTTATTTAACATCGTGCTCTTTTTTATACAAACCGAATCTGATATAATTCACAGTGATGAGAAAGTTTCCGATTCTTTATTGGCCGTATAAAACAACTGATAACATAGATTATCAGTTATCGCGCAAAGTTATAAATAATGTTACGGGTCTTATGCCAGATGTAATTAATGATGATTTAGATATATCCAACATATTTGAACAAAACGAAGATGCCACCATTTACTATCCTGTATTTTGTGAATCTACTGGTTGGTGGGGTGAACTGTTAGGGGGTAATGGGGTGGTTGTTGACAAGATAATTGTATCCCCAGAATGTCAATTAATGGTTATTGTTGCAGAATCAAAGGCAGAAATGCACGGAAATCACCAATTATTGGCCGCTGAAATATTACCTGCCAGTGGTTTTTTTAAAAAAATGAACTCATCGATTGCAACCGTTGCAGATATGTTAGCCACAGACGCTGGAACAATTCTGGCTTTGTTTTCTGGTAAAAATCAGAATCAATTTGTAAATATAATCGAATCAACTGGTAATTCTTATCTTGGTTGTATTGGCCGATATTGATGTAGTGTTTCAGAATAATAAATAACTTTATCTTGATTTTGTGAAAAAAGCAGGTATAATTTTCGGGCTATAGTTAATTTTGTAAATAAAAGGACACAACGATGAAAAAAGGAATTCATCCAGAATATCATGAAATTAACGTCACGACAACTGACGGAAAAACAGTCAAAATGTATTCTTCTGTAAATAAAGATTTGGTTTTATCTATGGATAATTTGAATCACCCAGCATGGACTGGTCAACGCAATAACGAAGGCGTCAAGGGTAAACGTGCTGCTGAATTCAAAAATAAATTTGCTGGCTTTAAATTTTAAAACAAGCTTGGTGGTCGGCTATGGATTTGTTGATTAAAGGTTCAACCGAATTAAATAAAATGTTCGCAGCATTGCAAAACACTGCATCTGGGTTGCGTCATGATTTTGGTGAAGTTGAAAATCTTCAACAGTCCCTGCATGGTGCACGTGATTTTGTTTCAAAGGCTGCCGCCAGAATAGAAGAAAGTATTCTTTCAGATTTACAGTTGGTTCGCCCGGCTGCTGGTTTATTAACACCAGAGGTTTCTAAGTCTGGTGATGGCAGGGACGAATTTGTTCTTGCTTTGTCTGGTGCATCAAATTTTGTTCGTGGTAATCCGCATTTTGCAATTTCGTTGGCTTTGCGTTCAAACGGTGAAACCAAGATTGCTTTGGTTTATTCCCCAATAGATGAAAGATTATATTATGCAGAAGCTGGCGTTGGTGCGTTTGTTTATTCTGCATATCATTCTGAAAAAATACATGTATCTAATTTAATTGAACCATCAGATTTAACAATCGGATATAATACATCTGGCATTCGTCCAATAATCGAAGGAAATGCACGCGAAACTGGTTGTCCTGCTTTGGATTTAGCTTGGGTTGCGTCTGGTAAAATGGACGCGTTTGTATCTGACCAATTAGATTATGCCGAAATTGCGGCTGGTGAATTATTAGTTCGTGAAGCGGGTGGGAAATTTTCCTTTGATGGGACAGATATTATCGCAACCAATGGAAAGGTTGTTTTATAGTTTTTCAACCGACAGTGTCGGTTTTTTATATCAAACATTACTTGCAAAGTTAATATATTTAACATAAAATCATTGTTATGAAATTCAAACATATATTACACAAATTTATTAATTTTATTTTCTGGTGTGGTGTCGCCGGAATAGCTGGTTTGGCCATTTTGGTTTTAATATATGGTAATGATTTGCCTGATTATAAAAAATTGGCAACATATACACCACCTGTGGCAACTCGTTTATATGCTTCTGATGGGTCTTTGTTAATAGAATATGCCGAAGAAAGACGTGTTTTTATTGATTTCGAAGATATGCCAAAGCAATTGGTAAACGCTTTTGTTGCGGCAGAAGACCAACATTTTTGGACACATCCTGGAGTTGATATTCAAGGTATTATTCGTGCAAGTATAAATAACGCAATGCGTATGGTTGGATTTAATACTAAATTCACTGGTGCTTCAACTATAACGCAACAGGTTGCAAAAAATTTTTTTCTGACATCAGACAGAACAATTTCTAGAAAGGTTAAAGAGGCTATTTTGGCTTTGCGTCTTGAACGCAGTTTTTCAAAAAAACACATTATTACATTGTATTTAAACGAAATATTTTTGGGGGCTCGTGCATACGGGGTTGGTTCTGCAGCATTGATGTATTTTAATAAACCAGTTAAAGATTTAACTTTGTCCGAATGTGCATTTTTGGCTTCTTTGCCAAAGGCACCAAATGACCGTAATCGTGCAGTTGAACGCAGAAATTATGTTTTACGGCGTATGGTTGATGATGGTTATATATCAAAAGCTGATGCAGATGTTGCAGCAGCAGAACCTTTGAATATCAATTCTGGTTTTACAAAACAAATGGAAATAGATTTTCAATATTTTGCAGAAGATGTACGACGTAAATTATTGGACAATATTGGACGTGACACTTTGTATAATGACGGACTTTACATCAAAACCACTATTGTGCCAGATTATCAACGTGCGGCGGCGGCGGCATTGGCCAAAGAATTAGATGCCTATAATAAAAATAAATCTGAAAACGAGCCCAAATTACAAGGTGCAATTATTGCTATGAACCCGCATACAGGTCGAATTTTAGCTATGAGTGGTGGACGTTCTTTTCGTGAAAGTTCTTTTAACCGTGCCACCCAAGCTTTCCGTCAAATTGGTTCAACAATAAAACCTTTTGTGTATCTGGCGGCTTTGGAAAATGGTTACAGTCCAGAAAGTTTGATTTTAGATGCCCCTATTGTGGGTTGGCGTGAAAATAACAAAGAATGGAAGCCTGAAAATTATGACAGAAAATTTCTAGGGAATATTCCATTACGTTTTTCTTTGGAAACATCTCGAAATGTACCAACAGTACGGTTGGTAGAACAAATTGGCGTACAAAATGCCGTTGCATCTGCCCAAAGATTTGGTGTTTATCCAAAAGATTTAGATTCCAGTAAATTAAATGAATCTTTGGCATTGGGTTCTGGGGAAACAACATTACAAAAATTAGTATTGGGGTATTCTGCATTTATAAATGGTGGACGTGTAATTGAACCAAAGATGATTGATTATATAGAAGACAGATACGGTAATCTGATTGGCGGAAAACCAACTGAACAAATAGAATGGAACGAATCTTTGTTGCCACCTGTCACAGAATCTAAAAACGAACCTTTGTCTGATGAACAAAGTTTATATCAAATTGTATCTATATTACAAGGTGCTGTTGAACACGGAACAGGAAAACAAGCACGTGTTTACGGACATACAATTGCTGGGAAAACAGGAACTACAAATCAAGTCAAAGACGTATGGTTCATAGGTTTTTCAAAAAATCTTATTGCCGGTGTGTATTTGGGATATGATATACCAAAACCTTTGGGCAAAGGTGCTGGTTCTCACATGGCGGCACGTGTATTTTCTGATTTTATGACAAACGCATTAAAAAATGAAAGTAATCAGCCATTTGCAGTACCTGATGGTATGACATTTATGCGCGTCAACAGAAATACCGGCGTTTCTGCTGCCAAAGATCCAGACGGAATAATTATAAACGAAGTTTTTAAACCTGGACAAGGCCCCAACCCAGCAAAAACAAATTATCAACAAAAAAACAAACCGATGGTTGGCAATATATTCTAGAACGTTGTAATATATTTTTTATATTAGTTTGTCAAAGCCCTTTTTTGTGATAAAATACATAATAACAAAGAAAGGAGTTTTTTATGCTGACAGACTTTTTAGTAAACAGCGGTTATCAATTTTTTGCAAGTGGCTGGATTCAATTTGCGATGTCTTTTGGATTAGCGTTTCTGATAATGTTATTATTTGGAAACAGTTTTATTCGTTTAATGCATAAATGGCAAGGCAAAGGTCAACCCATCAGCGAAAATGTTCCCTTAGAACATCTTAAAAAAGCCGGCACACCATCAATGGGTGGAATTCTGATTGTTATATCTATATTGGTTTCATCTTTGTTTTTTATGCCGATTCACAGTGTTCCAGCCTGGATTTCTTTGGGGGCATTAACAGCATTCGCACTAATAGGTTTCGCAGATGATTATAAGAAAATAAAAAGCCAATCTAAAAAGGCATCAAATGGTTTATCACCTGCTTTGCGTCTGGCGTTGGAAGCGGTGTGTGTTATTGTTTTGGCTTATTTTATTAATAAAACAATGCCTGGATATGTTCCAAATTTGTCGATAGTTTTTGGTTCAAGTATGATTTTATCTTTGGATAATATATCAATCGGGTATTTATTCGGTATTCCGTTGACTTTGGGATTTTTATATTATGTGTTTGCGTATTTTGTAATATGCGGTTCTGCAAACGCAACAAACATCACAGATGGATTGGATGGTATGTTGGCCAAATTATATTTACCAGTTTTGATAGTTTTAATTGTAGCTTTGTACGCTTCAACCAGAATAGGTTTTATGGATGCAGTTATATTTTTACCCCAAACTAACGGGTTATATCCGATTCTTGGTGCTGTTTTTGGTGCAGTACTTGGATTTTTATGGTTTAATGCAAAACCAGCATCAATATTTATGGGGGACGTTGGTTCTTTGGCACTTGGTGGTTTTATGGGTACGGTTGCCATGTTATTAAAATCTGAAATTATCATGGGGGTTGCAGCTGGTATGATGGTTTTAATTTTGTTATCTTCTTTTGTTCAAACAATGTGCTTTAAAATAACACGAAAAATAACAGGAACTGGTAAACGTGTATTTTTGCGTGCACCATTGCATCATCATTTTGAAGAATTAGGTTGGCCTGAAACCAAGATAGTAGATAGATTTTTTGTTATATCTATAATGTTTGCTGGTTTGGCTTTGGTTCTATTAAAATTTGCATAATGGAAAATAAAAATGTTAAGAATTAAACGTGGCGAAGATAGCAAATTAACAGGATGGTATTTTGAAATAGACCGCAGATTGGTCGGTATGATTTTATTCCTGGTAATTGTTGGTGCCGTAATGATGGTGACAGCTGGGGCCGCTCAAGCTGCACACATGAATCCGCCTCAACCATGGTTCTGGTTTATTAAAAAGGCAATTCCTGCGTATATTTTGGGGCTAGGATGCTTGTTTGGGTTCAGCATGTTAAATAAACAGCAGGTAATAAAAATCTCTGTCTGGGGGGCTTTAATCGGCATTATTGGATTGGCAATAACTGTGATATTTCCATTCAAGATGAAGGGCAGTCACAGATGGGCAAATATTGGCGGATTTAAATTTATGCCTGCCGACTTCTTAAAACCGTTTTTCATAATATTGACGGCGTGGTTTTTGGATAAAATGCACAAAACATTTGGTGATAATATATTTATGAATAAACAGGCTTGGAAATTTGATCGTACCAGTTGGTGGCCTTATTTAATCATATTTGCTGTTTGTGCATTTATTATATTTAAGCATCCAGACATAGGAACGGCTGCATTATATGTTGCTGTGTTATTTGCTATGATTTTAGTTGCAGGATTGCCTTTAAAATGGCTGCCTGGTGTTATTGGGGTCTTTGTGTTAATGGCAATCGCGGCATTATCCAGTCCACACGTCAGAGACCGTGCAAAACAAATTATCACTGTCGAACCAGGCAGTCAGATATGGTTTTCATTAAATTCTATTCGACACGGTGGTTTATTCGGCAGTGGAGATGAAGCATACGTCAAAGATGTTTTACCCGAATCAACAAATGATTTTATATATTCTGCCATCGCAGAAGATTGGGGTGCATTCGCAGCCTGTGGATTAGTCATAGTATTATTTATATTATTCAGCAGATTGATAAACCAAGCAGCACATGCCAAAGACAGATTTGTTGTTTACGCTGTATCTGGTACGGCCGCATTATTTGCAGGACAAATTTGCTTGAATTTAATGACAGCATTACATTTATTCTTTAACAAAGGAATGACATTACCGTTTATATCGTATGGTGGTGTTTCTTTTATATCATTTTGTATTTTATTTGGAATGATATTGGCAATAATGCGTGAAGATAATTGGAATAAATAAATGGGGGCAAAAAAATGAAAATATGGGTTGCAACAGGTGGAACAGGTGGACATGTTTTCCCGGCACTTAGTGTCGCAGACGAATTGGTAAAACGTGGTCATACGATTACAATTTCTTCTGACGGTCGTGTTTTCAAGATGATAAAGGAAAGCAAACCCAAAAAATCTAAAATGGTGTTTATTTGGGCATCTGGTGTTGGTGCTAAATCAAAACTAAAACAAATGGTTGCTTTAACGAAAATCGGTTTGTCAGCAATGGCATTAACGTTACGGTTTATATTTAACCGTCCAGATAGAGTTGTTGCTTTTGGTGGTTATGCGTCTGTCCCAGCGGTATTTGCAGCACACATTTGGAAAATACCAACATATTTGCATGAACAAAATGCCGCCATTGGTCGTGCAAACAAATTTGCTTTGCGGTGGGTAAAAACTTTGATGACCAGTTTTCAGACGGTTACCGGATTACCCAAACAAACAAATGTATCTGTTGTTTATACAGGATTACCTGTACGTGCAGAGTTTTTAGAAGCATCCAGTGCACCATTAAAGCATGAAAATAAAATCTTGATTACAGGCGGATCTTTGGGGGCACAAATACTTGATGAAATTGTGCCGTTTGCGATTCGCGATATGAAAACCAAAAAAATATTTATAACCCATCAAACAAGACCTGAAAATGTTGCAAAATTACAACGGTTTTATGCAGAACATAAAATCCATGCAAATGTATTATCTTTTGTTCGTGATATGGCGTCAGCAATCAAAGAAGCAGACGTTGTAATCGGACGCAGCGGTGCCAGTACTGTTATAGAACTGGAAACCATAGGTCGCCCTGCAATTTTGGTTCCATTGGGGATAAATCCAGACCAAGCGGCCAATGCGGAATCTTATGCCAAATTGGGTGGTGGTTTTGTAATAACCCAAGACAAATTGTCCGTAAAATGGTTATCATCTACATTGGACGATTTGTTGGATAACCCTGTGCGATTAGATAAAATGGCGATGAAATCTTATGTTCCGAATATGGCTGTTGAAAATATAGTTAATACGGTTACAAAATAATCACAAAAAAACCGCCGATAAAAATCGGCGGTAAACATAACAAAAACCACCAAAAGGAAACGATGATTTATTTTGATTCTGCTGGGACAACAGAAACTGTCTTTCTGTCGCCGTTTCCGCGTTTAAAGGAAACCGTACCAGCGATTTTTGCGAACAAAGTATGATCTTTGCCCATACCAACATTCAAACCTGGATGAACAGATGTTCCACGTTGACGAATGATGATATTTCCAGGTATGACATAGCTTCCGCCACTTTTTTTCACACCCAATCTGCGTCCGGCTGAATCACGTCCGTTTGTAGATGCAGAACCTGCTTTTTTATGTGCCATAATTAAACTCCTTCATTACTAGATGGGTCTGTTGCTAGGCCTTGATTGATTTGATTTTCAAAACAGTGATAAACTGACGATGACCGGCAGTTCTACGATAATTTTGGCGGCGTTTTTTCTTGAACACCAAAACTTTGTCATCACGTTTTTGTTCAATTACTTCAGCAACAACTTTTGCACCTTTGATGAAAGGTGTTCCAATTTTGTCACCAACCATTAAAACCGGGTCAAAATCGACCGAACCAGTGGCATTTAATTTTTCAACTTTGATAATGTCACCTTCGGCAACACGATATTGTTTTCCACCAGTTTGAAAGATTGCAGACATTGACATATTCTTTCTCTTGTTTTTTTATTATTGTTCTTGTTTTTATTTCGATATGACGAAATATTTATGCAAATTGTACACATAAAACACAAAAAGTCAAGCCTTTTGCATAAAAATTTATGCACATCAACCCAGAATCATTTTTGGTTCTGTCCCAACTTGCCACTTATTCCAGCGTATTGTCATTAAGAACGAAGTGTGACAAAAGCCCGATAGGCTTTTGTGTACCCCCCTCCCGCCGTTGGCGTACCCCCCAATGGGGGGGGAACCTATATTCAGCCTAGAATCATAATTGCCCCAACAGAGGAGGAAAACCGATAGTCAACACGGAATTAAGAATAATAAAATCCCCAACAGCAGTTGGGGATTTTTATTTTATATGTCATGTTAATCATTCAAAGTAACACCAAAAGTCTTTCCGTATGTTGTAACTTCTGTTGGGCCAACATAACAAGACATTATTTCACCCAATGCTTCCATTAATTCATCTTCTGCGGAATTTTGGGCATTGGCTTTCTTGGCATCAAATACTGTTGCAGTAACACCCAACCCCAATGCCAAACCAACCGCACCACCAATACCAGCACCCAAACCAGTATTTAATGCACTGTTATGTTCCATATTGGATTGATAAGTTGACGAACACTTTGAACGCAATTTATACAGATCGCCACTAATTTCTGCATCACAAGCACAGCCTTTCAATATACCAATATCTGCGCCTTTGCATATTCTTTTATTTTCTGCGTTACAATCGTTTCCATCAATAATGGTCCATCTGGCTACATTTCCATATTCGGAACCAGATATTCCAGCAGCATATGCATCACTTAATGCACTGTAACAATATTTAGCATTACCACTACTTAAACAAGAATCAATGTTGCTTACACAGCTACCCGCATTGGTCTTGGTTCCAATTGCTACTCTTTGGTCACGATTACCCGCAAGACTTGCAAGACCTTTGCCCAGATATTTTTCTGATAATGCACTGGCAATTCCACCACCAACACCGGCACCAAGTGCAGTACCACCAATCGCAGCCCATGCCATAGCAATTCTTTTGTTGGTTTTTTGCTTTCTGTCAAATTCGTCACCTGCAAGTTTTCTGGCCTTATCAACAATTTTTTTAATTACATCTTGTTTAACCCATGCACCACAGTTTATTGTTTCGCCAACACCAAAATATCCGTATGCAGCATTATTTTCTGCCAACACTTCATTGACATACGGTTCAGTTGATAACAATGTAACCTTTACACGACAGAACGAATTATATACATCATTACTGGTAACCAACTGACCACTTGTATAACCAGTAATTGCCTGACCTGTCTTCTTTGGGGATCTCAATTTCACCCATGCATAAGTTGCATCTGAATCACTGGATGCCGTAGAAACACCATTTTCATCATTACGCTTTCTGCACATATTTGCACGTTTTGTTAATTCAGCCTTGTATTTTGCCTGTGCCTTTGATTCAATATCAGCCAGAACCTCTTGGAATAACGTCTTTGCAGATTTTTCAATCTTATATGCTTCTATTGAATTTGTTACTTCCCTGTCGAACGTACAGCCAGTTTCTTCATCTACTGTTATTTCAGGATATACCTCTGCTTTAATATTTTGACATATTGGATAATCCATCTGACTATCGTTAAGACCATAACCAACAACAATCATGTCGCCATCAACTATGGAACCGACTTCAACTGTCGCATGCCCAGTGACCTTTTCACCTTTTGCAGCACCCAACCAATCTGAACGAACCCCTTCGTTCCAACCCCAAGAAGCCTTTCCTTCTTCATCCATATATTTTTGTTCTATTTTACTTTGGGCGATTTTAAAGTGTTCATCACACGCCTGGGATTTTTTCACCGTACCAAGACACAAACCAGATACAATTGTATAATCCAATATACCACCCATTCTATTCATACTGTTATCAAAAGTGGCGTCATCTGAATTATACAAATTCGACATAATATCAGTTCTGTTACGATAACAATTTTCATAATCTTTACCACACATAGTTATCACACAACTTTCAGCTGTTCTGGCACATTTGTCACGCAAAGCAGCAATTGCATTTGGATTGAAAGAATCCTGCAAAGATTGATTCAATGCCCCAACAACACCAATCGGGTCTTGTGATTTTGTAGCCGTTCCATTATACACTGGGAACAATACTGTAAACGGCGTAGTATCATCATTAAAAGAATTATTATCTTTTGTTAATGTTGAAGCAATATATTGACAATAAGGATCCATATTCACAACCGCATCACAACCAAACAAAATTTCATTGCGTGTATTTGAACCATTAATAGACTTTTGTCCATTGTCCGCACCATAAACCTTGCTGTAACAAACAGAACCTACACCTTTGCCACATGTACGCATAGCACAACTTTTGATTGTATTGACGCATTTATCTGTGGCAGAAGCATTAAATTTATTCAATACATTCTGTAAACGTTCTTTCATTGCAGAATTCATACGCAATGCATATATTTCACCAAAAGTGTCTTCTATGGTATCCAATTCAAGCAAATCTTTCTTGCTTGGTGTTGTGCCATGAATTGTTGTAAAGCAATATTTATTTGTTCCAATTGTTTCCTGACACATATTTTTAACATATCTGTTAACATCAATTGTTGTTGTATACTGTATAAAGTTATTTCCTTCTTCATCCACCAATTCCAAAGGAGTTACAGTTACAGAATTTTCGTCATCATCTCTTTGTGTTATAAAATCAACCCAACTGATTTCACGAGTTGTTGATCCAGGCATACATCTTACTGGATTTTTTCCGCATGCATTCAAAATACACTGGTCTGCAACCTTGTAACAAGTGTTAACAGTGTTATATGCAGCCAGTTTGTTACCTTCTTCAATACCGTCAGCCAAAATAGAATTTTTTTCAGGCGTCATTGTCTTATAACCCTCTGAACCAAATAATGCCTTTTTACCTTCGCTTTCACAGCGTGCCAACGTAGATGAACATAATAATGCCTGTTTTTTGAATTCTTTTGTGGTTGTACACAATTCATAATCTGCACCACAAACCTCGTCCTTAGCAAGACATCTTTGATATTTTTTTACACATTGTTGTGTATCCAAAATATTGTTGCGATACCCATCATCTATCATCATACCAACAATACTGGTTTTTGCAGGGAATCTGTATAAAACAACCTCTCCATCACCATTGGGTTCTGCCACATCTTTCAAGGAATTAATCGAACTGGTCCCGAACAAATCATAAATTCCAGACGCACTGCATTGAGATAAAACAGTTATACATTTGTGTATTTGTCCATGAAACAAAAGATTAGTTGGGCATTCTTCAAAATCTTCGCCACAAACATCAGATGCAGTAATACAATCCTGGTAACTTTTGATACAGTCTGAATTAGATAACAATGTTGCACCAGTCGTTGCACCAGTCGTTGCACCAGTTGTCGTGGTAACAATCCGTCCAGACGCAAGAACCGTCACAGGATTCACATGAGCAATAATTGACGGCAAGCGTGATGTTGCTTTACCAATCATACTGACACGCGAAGTGGCAGCAAAAGCCACAGATAATACAGACATTACAGACAGAAAACTAACGGTTTTGACAAGATTTTTCATCCCCTTTCTCCATTTTACTTTGTCTTTATTTTATCATAGTTTAAAAAATAATGAAAGAGAAAAATCAAATAAAATACGATTATTTTTAATATTTATTGTTCAAATTTACACCACACATCAATTTGTGTTTTTCCCCCACACAAAAAGAACCCGTATTCAGCCCAAAACATTAAAAATATAACAAAAAAATCCCGCCAAAAATGGCGGGAATGTGTTTTAATCTGTAATTTGTTTAAAACGGTACTCTGTATCACCACAAATAAATGAATTATCTTCGCGTTTACAATCTTTTTTTCCTTTATAAAGATTATCAACATAAGCTTTAGCTATCACTTCAGTGTACACATCATCAATAGATACAATTCTTCTTGTTGGACGCATTGTATTGCAATCATATATCGTATCTAACTTTGTTTCTTTTAAACATGCACTTTTTGTATCATCACCATTACATTTTAATTCCACATAACCATCATAACCTTTCAAATCGTCAATATAACAACTACTTTCTGGACATTTAGTAACCGAACAAAGTTTATATTTTCTTTTTTCATTTAATTCTTGCCTATTTTTTGCCGCTTGTTTTATTGATTCTTCTAGTTTTTTTGCCCTGTCTGCAACCTCTTCAAACGTGATACCCTGTTCACAATCATATTTGGTGTATGTTTCATCGTTCTTTTTAAAGCATATATTTTCTTGGTCTTTACCTGGACAATACACTTTCCAAAACTGGACTTTTTCGCTGTTTTCTTCAACAAAGCAAGAATTCAGATTACAGTCAACTTTCGGACAATAAACATTCTTTCTTTTTTGTTGTTCTTGTCTCATATTTTCTTCTATCTGCTTTTGGGTTAATTCAAGTTCTTTTTTCTTCTTGGCTGCAACTTCTTCTTGTTTAGCTTTTTCTGCGACTGCTGCGGCTGCGTCTTTTTGTTGTTTTTCTATTGCAATAACCATTTCTAATGTTGTTAAACATGTATCACTATTACCCATAACATAATTTACGCATTGTTGTACATATTCATCATTACCAGAACATTTACCAGATTTGACATTGCCACCAGATAATTCTTTACAGAAATATTCTGTAAGATCTTTTTTGGCTGTGTCTGCCCATGCAGTCAAACTTTTAAACACAAAACGTTTTTCACCACATGTTACATGGTCTTTTCCATAAACACCCGTAGCACCAGTGTTCGTTACTTTACATTTTGATGTTTCAAAAGATTCATCGTTTTGTTTTCCGTACCATGTTATAAGCTTTGTTGCAGAACCAAGATTATCATTGCTATATAATCTGATATTGTTTTTAAATACTTCAATTTCTTGAATATTGGATTGCTCTTGTTCTTGTTTTGTTGGGTTACATTTGGACGCATCGCCAGTGCCATTCATAATATATTTAACACAATTGTCTACCGAATCACGTGCGATGTTACAGTGTTTTTTACCCTTTGACACAATATGTGTATATTCACCATTAAACCATTTTTCACAAACATATTCTACCAAACTTGGCTCTACAGATGTACTTGAATCAAGTGCATCAAATTCAAAAATATACCGAATGTTGTTACTGGGGGAAGAACATTTTGCAAAATCTTGCCCTTTGTCATGTATATCTATATCACCGCATGTTTTAACATCAATATTTTTGTTGTTTTTATCAGACCATACACCAACAATTCTTTTAAGCTGAACCAATGTATTATTTTTACTTAAATGAACTTTCGCGAATTCTTTTTCATCCTGATAAGTCAGTCTATTGTTTTTTGGTTGTGAAGATGCGATTTCGCCGAATTTACATGTATATTTTACAAACATGTTACCAATTTCATAACAAGTTGCAATATTTCTATCAAAATCACATTTAATATCCGATTTGTTTATTGCTTTTGCTATTTTTTGTTTTGCATCTTCTTTACTGTCTGCCTGTTCATCCGACTTAATCCCACTACAATCGCCATCTTTTGTATTAAATGTATGTTTGTACGTATGTGTATGTGTTTCTTCGCCTTCTTTTAAATCAATCGAACAAGTCATTACACCAAAATCTGTTATTTTGCAATTAGCGTTGTTAAAACTTTGCGATTCCGGTTTACATTCTACACCAGTCTTAGCGTTTGCAGCAGCGATAACACCATCCAAATTGTCAAATGATCCTGAATGGCTACATGAATGTTGGTATTTTGCTTGCTCTCGCTCACGCTGTGCCGCAGCAACCCCGCGTTTTTCAAGATTTGATTGAAAAGTTTTGTCATATTCCGCTTGTGCATCTTCCTTGTCTTTTTGTGCCTTGCTGACTTTACCTTCGTATTTATCTAATACTACTGCTTCTGCTATGTTGGCACCGACACCAACCACAGTTATACCTAATGTTGATAATCCCGCAATTTTCAAGTTTTTGGTTGTACCCTGACATTTTTCCAATTCTTTCATTTTGGCTTGTTTCTGTGCAATTAATTCATTTATGCGTGCAGAATAACCAAACGATACACTTGGACTTAATGCTGCTATTAAACCAATCATAAAATACTTTTTCATGCGGATATCCTTTTCAAAAAACCACCATTAAAAACTCTGTTTTAAATTCTCGGTGTCAGTCTTTATAGCTTTTGTTTCTTTTCGTAATTCTTCTAACTTACTCTTTTTTTCATTAATTTTAACACCTTGAACAATTGCAGCGATACCAGTTGAAACAACGCCCGCACTGCCAATCACAGTGGCAGCGGTCCAACCCTTTTTGCTGTTCTGACATTTTTTTATTTCAGTATCCAAGATACGAAGATCGTTTTCCAAAGTTTGTATGGTTCGAATATCTTCTTCGGTTAAATTTGCAGCCTCTTGCGTAGCGGCCGCAATACGTTGATCATCATAATTAACAAACTTTGCAGACGCATCAAAACCAACCAAACAAGCAAAAAAGCAACCAAAAACCAAATACAAACTGTATTTCATAATACATTCCCCTTCGTTATTTGGTTACATTATATCATAAAAACACAATAAATAAAAACATTTTTTTAATAAAAGTATTTTTGCTTTATAAAATTTGTCTTGTTTATGGTAACCCAAATAATATGATTCCAATCAAAAAAGATACTAAATTTGTAAAAAATACAGATTTACACATTTTCAATGTGTTGCTGTGCGGCATTCGTTAGCACTCAAACTTCGTTCCACTCGTTTTCGTTTACTCATTGTCGAACTCTTTGTCGTTCTCGTCTAAACATCACATACAAAAATTAAAACCGGCAAATGCCGGTCTAATTTTTGGTGGATGTTAAGAGACTCGAACTCCTGACCCTCTGCGTGTAAAGCAGATGCTCTAGCCAACTGAGCTAAACATCCATTTAAAGCAGGCTTATGATATACCGTTTTTTTTGTCTTGTCCAGTTTTTTTTATTACTCGGACACACCACCTGTGATTTCAGACATAGTTTTATCTATTAATACATCTGCTTTATTTTTCGCATCTGTATAAGCAGCCTGGACCAATTGTGCAACCTTTGCACCGCCCAAAGATAATATTTCATCACGAACAGCAACCGATACAACATCATATTTACCAGTCATATCGACTACAATCGCACCATTTTCTGCAATGCCTTTAACATGCATGTTTGCCAAAGAATCTTGGGCCGCAGCAATTTTGGACTGCAATGATTGGGCCTGAGCCATCAAACTTTCCATATCCATTTTATTTTTCCTTGTCTTTTATCATTAACATTTGAATTGCTTTATCTGGGATACCCAGCCTTTTAGCAAAACTTTCTTGTAATACCAATCTTGGAATAATTTGTTCGTTTGAATAATCAATGGCAACTTGTTCAGAATAAAATCCACTGGTCGCCGAAACAAGAAGTCGTAACATTTTATTTCCAGATTCATTTACACGATAATTGTATAAACAAAAATGGTATTTACCATCTTTTTCGTTTATATCAACACGCGACACAAAAATCTTATTTAATATATTACGATACTCTTGGATTTTTGCGATTGGGCATTTAAAATAATCAGCCCAATCACTATCTTTCCAATATAACCTGTTACCAGTCATACAAATAACCTTTTGATTTATTTTTCTTTACCTGTTTTTTGATCAATACCTACCATAGACATACGTGTTTTACCACGTTTATCTGCACCCAAATATCTTACATAAACAGTGTCACCAACCTTTAATTTAGCATCTTCGATTTTATCAAGACGTTCCCCGGTGATTTCAGATATATGAACCATAGATTCAAAACCTTTTAAAATCTTTACAAATAATCCAAAATCTTTGATACCACTGACTTCGCCTTTGTAAATTTCACCAATTTCTGGTTCGGCAACGATTTCTTTGATACGATTTATTGCATTATCTGCATCTTCTTGACTGGATGCCATAATTTTGATTGACCCGTCATCTTCCAATTCAATTTGTGTATTTGTTTCGCGTGTCAACGTCTGAATTACAGAACCGCCTTTGCCAATAACATCACGCACTTTGTCTGGGTTGATTTTCATTGTATAAGCCTGTGGAGCATATTCAGACACATTTTTACGTGGTGCCTTGATAGCCTTTTCAATTTTGCCCAAGATGTGCATACGACCATCTTTTGCCTGTGCCAAAGCACGTTCCATGATTTCAAATGTAATAGATGTGATTTTAAT
>JAEEGL017130299.1_pt1 | contig 17439 bp, 17 predicted proteins | sample 9134231 | NCBI WGS metagenome assembly JAEEGL01 (sample SAMN16246548, study PRJNA631951) | gut metagenome | biome: gut microbiome; feature: rumen; material: fiber-attached | host: Bos | place: Iran: Karaj | collected 2018-10
AGGACCGGGGTGGACGGACCACTGGTGTATCAGCTGTCGACCAACGGCATAGCTGAGTAGCCAAGTCTGGACGGGATAAACGCTGAAGGCATCTAAGTGTGAAGCCCCCCTCGAGATGAGATATCCCCTCCATAAGGAGATAAGATCCCTTAAAGACGATAAGGTAGATAGGTTCAAGGTGTAAGTGCGGTAACGCATTCAGCTGATGAATACTAATAGATCGAAGGTTTATTCTAAAATAAGATGTGTAGTGAAAGACGGATAATTAAGTCTTACTGTGTGAAGTTTTGAGGTTGCTATTAAGCCGATGTGGCTCAATTGGCAGAGCAGCTGATTTGTAATCAGCAGGTTATCGGTTCGAGTCCGATCATCGGCTTTTTTTATTTTAGCAAGCTATATAGCTTGTTTTTTTTGTGTAAAAATACTCTTATTAGAATTCAGTTACTCATCACAGATATTACAGGATGTAATCATAAATGGGGAGTATTATAACATCATCGACAAGCTAATAAAAAATAGCTACTACCAATTGAGTGGTAAGAGTCGATAAGAAAACACTTTTTCATATATCATTCTCCCTTTTTTAGACTGCTGGCGAGCAGTCTTTTTTTTTTGTAAATTAATAATATGATATATAAGAAATACTGTAAAAATAGAAGTTGAAGTGATAGGATAATAGATGTACATTCAATGATTTTTTCGGGGTGTGGCTCAGATGGTAGAGCACTACATTCGGGATGTAGGGGCCGCGTGTTCAAATCACGTCACTCCGATTTTTTATGAGGTGAAGCCTGATAATGAAGGAATGTAAAGTCTGTTATAGACATTGCAAAATGGAAGAGGGCGAATTTGGTTTCTGTGGAGTCCGCAAATGCAGAGATGGAAAGATAGTTCCTGATAATTATGGGAAAATGACATCTATTGCATTGGACCCTATAGAGAAAAAACCGCTTCGAAGATTCTATCCTGGAAGCAGAATCCTTTCTGTTGGAAGCTATGGTTGTAATTTGCGCTGTCCATTTTGCCAAAATTATCAAATCTCATGGTCAGATGATGTAAAAATATCTAAAGCAAATTCACAATATATATCTCCAGAAGAATTATTCAAAATAGCTTCAGAACAGCGAAAAAATGGCAATATTGGAGTAGCGTTTACATATAATGAGCCGTTAATAGCCTATGAATATGTTTTGGATGTGGCAAAATTAATAAAAGAAAGTGACATGAAAATTGTTATAGTTACTAATGGAATGGCTGACGTCCAAACTGTGAATGAACTTTTTGATTATGTTGATGCTATGAATATTGATTTAAAGGGTTTTTCTGATTATTATTACCGTGATTTATTAAAAGGAAATAGAGAAATGGTTATGGATTTCATACGAGAAGCTGTGAAACATTGCCACGTGGAGATTACAACTCTAGTAATTCCAAATGAGAATGACTCTGAGGAAGAAATGACCAATCTTAGCCAATGGATTAGAGAATTAAATCCGGATATTCCATTACATTTATCTAGATTTTTTCCAAGATTTCACATGGTTGATAGAGATGCAACGGAAATTGAAAAAATATATAAGTTGAAAAACGTGGCAGAACAATATTTAACATATGTATACACTGGTAATTGCTGAAAACAGGAGGTATTTATGGGGATATTAGCTACTTTTATGGTACCGCATCCACCAATGATAGTGCCAGCTGTTGGTAAAGGTGGTGAGGAAAGGATACAGGAGACAATAGATGCTTATAATACTGTAGCTGATGAGATTGCCAGGCTTCATCCAGATACAATTATCATATCAAGCCCGCATAGCATCATGTATACAGATTATTTTCATATTTCTCCAGGTAAGGGGGCAAAGGGATCCTTCGCTGATTTTAGAGCGCCGGAAGTGACTTTTGAAGAAGAGTATGATGAGGAGCTTAGGGATTTAATTTGTAATAATGCAGAGGAAAATCATTTTCCGGCAGGAGAGTTGGGGGAAAGAAATCCAAAGCTTGATCACGGAACTATGGTGCCATTATGGTTTATTCGTAAGAAATACCAAAAAGGAAAGATTATTCGTATAGGTCTTTCGGGACTTAGTTTATCGGATCATTATAGATTTGGAAAACTAATCAATTCAGCAATAGATGCTTGTGGTAGGAATGTAGTTTTTGTGGCAAGTGGCGATTTATCGCATAAGTTACAGGAGTATGGGCCTTATGGGTTTTCAGCAGAGGGGCCACAATATGATTCTCGTATTATGAAGGTCGCAAGCGAAGCAAATTTTGGTGAACTGTTTCATTTTTCAGAAGATTTTTGTGAGAAAGCAGCAGAGTGTGGACACAGATCCTTTGTTATAATGGCAGGGATATTAGATGGTAAAGCTGTGAAGTCAAAGGTATATTCTCATCAGGATGTAACTGGGGTTGGTTACGGAATAGCGTCTTTTTATCCCGAAGAAACTGATGATTCACGTCACTTTTTAGATAGATATATGAATGAAATAAGAGCTATAGTTTCCTCAGAGATCGATGATTCTGACGATTATGTGCGTCTCGCAAGGAAATCCTTGGAGAGTTATATATTAAATAGAAAAGTTTTAAAGGTTCCGAATGACTTGCCACGAGAAATGCTCAACATGCAGGCCGGGGCTTTTGTATCAATCCATAAGGCAGGTAAACTTCGAGGTTGTATAGGCACAATTCTTCCAACTACTAATTGTGTGGCAGAAGAAATAATACAAAATGCAATAAGTGCTTCTACAAGGGATTCCCGTTTTAACCCAATTTCTCCCGAGGAATTGCCACTATTGGAAATAAATGTAGATGTTTTGAGTGAACCTGAAGAGATAGATTCGCCTGAGCAACTAGATGTTAAAAGATACGGAGTTATAGTGACTGCAGGTAACCGTCGAGGTCTTTTATTGCCAGATTTGGATGGAGTTGATTCTATAAATCAGCAAATATCTATAGCAAGGCAAAAGGGCGGTATTGGTCCAGATGAGCAGATAAAACTACAGAGATTTGAAGTTATAAGGCATATCTAATATACTTGAAAATAAAAAAATTGGAGGTTAATCCGACATGAAAATTGAGACTGGTAGACCGGTTAATCTTGAGAATAGACTTGAGAGAGAAATAAGAACATACGACTATTTAGATAGCCTTAATATTAAATACGAGAGAGTTGATCATGAGGCGGCAGAAACAATGGAGGCATGCAAGGCAGTTGATAAGGCATTAGGCATTGAAATGTGCAAAAACTTGATGCTTTGTAATAGACAGAAAACAGCCTTTTATTTATTGTTAATGCCAGGAGATAAGAAATTTAAAACAAAAGAATTATCTTCGCAAATTAATTCTGCGAGACTGTCTTTTGCAGATGCAGATGATATGCTTAAATATTTAGATATAGTTCCAGGTTCATTAAGTGTAATGGGACTAATGAATGATAGTGAACATGCGGTGCAACTGCTCATAGATGAAGAGGTATTAGGTTCAGAATACATTGGATGTCATCCTTGCGTAAATACATCTAGTTTAAAAATTCTCACATCAGATATTATAGAAAAGTATCTTCCTAAGACGGGGCATACATATGTAAAGGTCAATCTAATTGGTGAAGATTAAATAATTATTGTGACCAAGGGCAGGAAGTTTCCTGTCCTTTTTTGATAATTTGAATTACCAATTATATATTTTGCTTGATTTAATTGTGCGCAATGTGTATTATAATAGATAAATATATATTCTGTAGTACGCAGTTAGGAGTTTTATTAAAAATGAAAGAGAGTTTTGATATTCAATCATATATGACAAAAGGAGTAGAGCGCGTCGTAAAAGACGCAGTTAGGGCAACATTAAAGAACCCAGCTGAAAGTGTTTTTATGGCAAAGTTTGCCTTATCGTCAAAAAAGGCTTCTGATATTAGAAAGAAATATGAAAACGATGGATTACACATCCCACCATTTTTAATTGCATCTATCACTAGCAATTGTAATCTTCATTGTGCAGGTTGTTATTCTAGACAAAATGAGGCCACAACGGACTGTACCCCAGTAAACCAAATGACTGAGGATGATTGGAAAAGGGTATTTGAGGAAGCAGAACAGTTAGGTATAAGCTTTATTCTTTTGGCAGGTGGTGAGCCACTTCTTCGAAAAGATGTAATAAAGGTTGCTTCCCAAAAAGCTAACATATTATTTCCTATATTTACGAATGGCGTGTTTATAAGTGATGAGTACTTTGACATGTTTGACCAGCATAGAAACTTAGTGCCTATTATGAGTATTGAAGGTCATAAAGAAGCTACTGATAAAAGACGTGGAGAAGGAATATACGATAAACTCATATCAAATATGGATATTTTCAAGAGGCGAAATCTTATATTTGGTAATTCTGTAACTGTTACTACAGAGAATTTTGATGATGTTTTATCGGATGACTTTATCGAAATGCTTGGAGGGTATGGATGTAAAACCGTTATTTTCGTAGAGTATGTTCCGGTTTCTGATGAAAGTAAAGATTTGGCTTTATCAGAACAACAAGAAGAAATACTAAGAGCGAGAGTAGCTGAGCTTCGTGAAAAATATGAGGAAATGGTGTTCATATCATTCCCCGGCGATGAAAAATCCTCAGGAGGATGCGTTGCTGCAGGAAGGGGATTCTTCCATATTAATTCACAAGGTGGAGCTGAACCTTGTCCATTCTCACCATTTTCTGATATTAATGTAAAAGAATCCTCAATAAAGGATGCAATTTCGTCTAGGCTATTTAAGATGTTGCAAGAAACAGATATACTCAAGGATGATCACGTAGGAGGGTGTGTATTATTTGAAAAGCGCGATCAGGTTCAGGCTCTCTTGCAGGGATAAAAGGGGAAATCTATGGAATACAGATTCAACAAGTATGGAGAAAAAATCTCATGTTTAGGCTATGGATGCATGAGGTTTACTACAAAATCTGGAGGAATTGATATTGATAAGGCCGAGAGAGAAATTATGACTGCATATAACAGTGGCGTGAACTACTTTGACACTGCCTATGTGTACCCAGGAAGCGAGGCTGCTCTCGGAGAAATATTAGAAAGAAATAATATACGAGAAAAAGTCAATATTGCGACAAAGCTACCGCAGTATTTGATTGGTAGCAGAACTGCATTGGATAAATATTTCAATGAAGAATTAAAGCGTCTTCGAACAGATTATGTTGATTATTATTTGATGCATCATATGACTGCAATGAACCAGTGGGAGAAATTAGAAAAACTGGGAATTGAAGAATGGATTTCAGCAAAGAAAGAGCATGGACAGATAAGAAATATAGGTTTTTCTTATCATGGGAATACTGAAGACTTTATCGGCATATTAGATGCATACGACTGGGACTTCTGCCAAATCCAGTATAATTACATGGATGAGCATTCGCAGGCTGGACTTAAAGGATTACAGCATGCGGCCAAGAAGGGGATTCCTGTTATTATAATGGAACCTTTACGAGGCGGAAAACTTGTAAATCTATTGCCTGAGAAAGCGAAGGCTTTAATTGCAAATTCTGAAAAGGGTTATACACCAGCTGAACTAGGATTACGTTGGTTGTGGAATCAACCAGAGGTTACTTGTGTTTTATCAGGAATGAATTCAGTGGACATGGTTCAGGAAAACTGTAGAATAGCTGCTAATGTAAAAGCTGGAGATTTTGATGCTAGAGATTTTGAGTTAATTACACAGGTAAAGCAAATTATCGCAGAATCTGAGCTTGTGGGATGTACGGGTTGCAGATATTGTATGCCTTGTCCTAAAGGAGTTGATATACCAGCATTATTTAGAAGTTATAATATGACAACTCTCGAGAGTAAATCGGCAGCAAGATTTGAATATGCTCAAACCGTAGGATTGCGAAAGGAGCCTGCATTTGCAAGTCAGTGCATCAGTTGCGGCAAATGTGAACAGCATTGTCCTCAAAGTATTCCTATTAGAGAAAAAATTAAGGAGGCTGATAAGGTTTTACGTCCGCTTCCATATAAAGTTGGTATTGATATAGTACGAAAGTTCATGCTGAGAGGGTGATAACTTATGCAGATAATTGTTGGTTTATTAATTCCATTTATAGGAACAATGGCTGGTTCGGCTTGTGTTCTTTTTATGAGAAATGACTTAAAAGACAATGTTCAAAAGGCTCTTACAGGGTTTGCAAGTGGAGTCATGGTTGCAGCATCAATTTGGAGTTTGATAATTCCTGCAATGGAACAAGCTAGTAGTATGGGCAAGTTTTCTTTCCTACCAAGTGTTATAGGTTTTTGGCTTGGTATCTTATTTTTGTTATTGTTGGATAGTCTATTACCTCATTTACATTTACATGCGGAAAAGGCCGAAGGGCATTCCAGCAAATTGCAAAGAACTACATTAATGGTCTTGGCGGTAACACTACATAATCTTCCTGAGGGAATGGCAGTGGGAGTTGTTTTTGCAGGTTTCCTATCAGGAAGTGAATTAATAACTGCAGGAAGTGCATTAGCATTGGCACTTGGTATAGCCATACAGAATTTTCCTGAAGGAGCAATTATTTCTATGCCCCTTCATAGTGAAGGAATGAGCAAGACGAAAGCATTTTGGTATGGCACAATGTCTGGAGCGGTCGAGCCAATTGGTGCGGCCCTTACTATTTTGGCTGCTGGAATGTTTATACCTGCAATGCCTTATTTGCTGAGTTTTGCCGCTGGAGCAATGATATATGTTGTAGTAGAGGAACTGATCCCAGAAATGTCAACTGGAGAGCATAGTAATATAGGAGTCGTAATGTTCTCGGTGGGATTTACATTAATGATGGCATTAGATGTTGCATTAGGATAAATAATATAATTGATTAAATAATAAAAGGGAAAAGTTATGCTTATTATAAGCGCTAGCTTTTCCCTTATCTTTTATTTCATGGTAATTAATTCGTATTCACGTGTACCAACACCAATTTTCTGAGCGTGTTCAAGTGTTTCTGCCCATGATACATTTGGATTGCTGTTATGCCAAACATCGCCGTGGTCATGGAAATGTTCCTTTGCCATATTATCCCCAAGTTGGCTATTTCTAATAGGCTCTGCTTTTTGACAGAGGTCGACGCAAGCTTGGTCTAAAGCAACTGGATCAAATGATGCAAGCATTCCAATATCAGGTAGTATTGGAGCATCATTTTCGCCGTGGCAATCGCAGTTTGGTGAAACATCAGTTATCAAACTGATATGGAAGGTAGGTCTTCCGCTAACAACAGCTGCTGTATATTCAGCCATTTTTCTGCCAAGCATTTGAGGTGCATCACCATTATTATTTTCAATTGCGTCAAAAGCGCAGGCACCAATGCAACGTCCACAGCCTTTACATTTTTCAGGATCAATCCATGCCTTGTTTCCCTCATAGCTTATGGCGTCAGAACCACATTCCTTTGCACAGCGTTTGCAGCCTTTGCACATATCTGTAATAACATGAGGTTGGCCACTGTTGTGCTGTTGCATCTTACCAGCGCGGCTACCGCAACCCATACCAAGATTTTTAATAGCACCACCAAAACCAGCCTGTTCATGGCCTTTAAAATGGTTTAGTGAAATTACGATATCAGCATCCATTACAGCACGACCAATATATGCTTCTTTGCAGTATTCTCCATTTGGAACAGGAACGACAATGTCGTCCGTTCCACGAAGTCCATCAGCAATAATTATTTGACAACCTGTAGTAATTGTGTTGAAGCCATTTATGTTTGCGCAATCGAGGTGTTCGAGAGCATGTTTTCGGCTACCTGGATAGAGTGTATTGCAGTCAGTTAGGAATGGGAGACCTCCACATTCTTTCACAACATCGGCAACAGCTTTTGCATAATTTGGTCTTAGATATGCCAAGTTTCCTAATTCTCCGAAATGCATCTTGATTGCAACAAACTTTCCGTCCATGTCGATTGTATTGATGCCAGCTAATCTAATTAGTTTTTGAAGTTTTGCAGTGAGGCTAACCCCTAAAACTGTTCTAAAGTCAGTAAAATATACTTTCGATTTTTCCATTAAGATAGGCTCCTTTCTATAACCACACAAAAATTAGTCGAATTGATAAATTGCTAATTAGCTAAACTTTCAATGAGAGATTCAATTAAATTATTCTTCCAATCATCACCGATTTCATTTTTTTGAATGGATGTAATTTGAAAGCCACCATTTATTTGTTCAATTTGTTTTTTCGCAATGTATCGCTGCAAAAAGGCTGAATGCTTTGCGGCAAGGACGCATCCACTGAATACACCACCAGCTGGAAGCTCGCGTTGATTTATGACTTTGCCGACAAATTTGCCTATTATTTTTTCTCCGTTCTCTGTTTCTTCAGTAAGGAATAGTATAAAAGGTTTTCCTTTTTCGATATTTGATTTTCCTGATTCAACAAACCCAACTCCGCAATATGATAAATCTCTAACTATGACAGTGTGAAATTTACCATCTTGGTGAATGTGCATTGACTTATTTAGTGCAATTCTTACGCCTTTGCGACGATTATACTTAGTTCCCTCTATTATTGGAGATTTTAAAATATTTATAGTTTTTCCAGAAGTAAGCTTAACTTTATAAATTTTTACATCTTCCCAAAGGAAAACACCTTCGGTATTAACGGCTAACAGGTCAAGCTTTGACAGATGTCCTTTGAAAGATACCTCCATTAGTTTCTCTTGCCATTGTTTAACAACATTTTCCAATGGGAGGACATTATTGCCATAGAGTGCACGAATACCTTTGAGTTCCGCTGGAGTTAACCTTGCGTATTCGACGGGAAGTTCTAATGTATTATCATCAACTGTTGCTAACACTGACAACGTTGTTTCTATTGTAATATCTGGAATTGATAATCGTATTGTTTTCTTTTCAGCCATATAGTTTTATAAATCCTATTTGTTAGTTCTATTGTACATTATACTATATACATTTATATAAAATAAATGCTATTATAAGCCAAAATAGGAAACAATCGTAATCTTGCAAAAGTAGGAGGGGCTACGAGTAATAATGAAGATATTTGATTATAAAAATTCTTTAGAAGATAGCTATAAGAAAAATAAAAGGACATTTATTTTTTATCTTATTCTCAGAGGCTTAGTGATACTGACATTAATCAGATGCATTTTCACAAGAAATTTTGAAAGTGCGATGTTATGTATTTTATCATTGCTTCTTTTCTTGTTGCCTGCACTATTGCAAAAGAAGATGAAAATCGAGTTTCCAGCAGTATTTCAAGCTATTATATTTGGATTTATATATGCGGCTGAGATATTAGGAGAGGTGAATCATTATTATGTGCTCATTCCTGGATGGGATACAATGCTACATACTATGAATGGCTTTTTGTGCGCTGCTATTGGTTTTTCTCTTATATATCTATTAAATCGTGGAAGTAAGAATTTTAACCTATCGCCATTCTACTTAACTCTTGTAGCATTTTGTTTTTCTATGACGATAGGTGTTTTGTGGGAGTTCTTCGAATTTAGTATGGATCAATTATTCTATCTTGATATGCAAAAGGATTATATTGTCCAGACTATCGGTTCTGTTACACTTGACCCTAATAATAGTGGTATACCAGTTGTTATAAGAGATATTTCGGAGACGGTTGTAAAGACATCTCAAGGGGATACTTACTATATTGCTGGTGGTTATTTAGATATCGGTATAATCGATACTATGAAAGACCTAATGGTAAATCTAGTTGGCGCAGTAGTGTTTAGTATTATTGGCTATATTACGCTTAAATATTCGAAAAAATCTACCATAGCGGAAAATTTATTAATCAAGCCAACAGAATAATTGCAACTAAATAATGCGAGAGGATGCGAAGACTAAAAACGTAATTCTTTTATATCATCAAAGCTTATATCTGTTTTTACAATAGATATGTATTTAGCCTTAGTGTTAATCTTTGATACCAAACCATGTATTCTTACATAGGCATCATCGTCATAGTAGATTACATCTGCCATATCCCCAACTTTTATGATACTTAGCTGGTAATCCAAGTAATCTAAAGCATCCTCAGAAAGTTCTACTTTATCTACTATAATTCTTTCTTTTGCTCTGAGCGCTTCTTCATAACCTTTCAATGCAGCAAAAGGCATGAACTGCGCAGCGTTGTCAGCACTTGCCATTAAAACTACCTCCTCCATTAGCCTTATGTCCGCCGATTTGGCCATTTCGCTCAATGGTCGTAGCGGAATCCAATAAATCAATTCCTTTAAGGATTGCATTCTTTCCAAATTTAGTTTTTAACTTATTAACTGAGCGCGTTATTTGTCTATCTTTTTCCATGATTTCAGGGTCTACAAAGAATGAATATTGTTCATAGCACTCATCAATAATAGAATTTGCAGAAAGGTTTATTCTTCTAATCAAACAATCTTTTCTTGCAAATTTATGGAAAAGCTGAACCATTGTGTCAGTAATTATGCGCACAGAATTGGTTGAAACCTGCACGGTAGCACCTCCGCCAGTAGATGGAAGAGAGTTGTAGGTATAGCCTATATAAAGGGAATAATTATTGCTCACCACATGTTTAGCGACCATATCCATAGAAAGCTCATTTGCCATTTCCTTTACAATGATTAGAGCTTCATCATATTCATAATCTCTCATGAGAACCTGTCCGCATGAGAGAGAATGAGATTTGTTAGTGTAGCTTTTAATTTGTGCGATAGTGCAATCCTCCCTACCCCAAGCGTGGTCAATCAGGTGTCTAGCATTTACGCCAAAATGTTTTATTAAAAGTTGCTCTGGTGCATGTGCGATGTCTTCTTGTGTGTAGATTCCTAAAGAAGAAAGACGCCTTACTGTACCTGGACCAACTTTCCAAAAATCAGTAAGTGGTAGATGTCGCCATAGTCTTTTCTTATAGCTTTCTTCATCAAGTTCAGCGATGAAGTCGGGAGAGTGTTTTGCCAAAATATCCAGTGCTATCTTACACAGGTACATGTTTGGGCCGATGCCACAAGTAGCATGGATTCCTTCCTTTAAGAAGATAGTATCCATTATTTTAAGAGCTAAATCATGAGCTGTTAAACCGTATAAATTCAAGTACTCAGTGACGTCCAAAAAAGCTTCATCAATGGAATAGACATGAATGTCTTCCTTAGAGACGAAGCTTAAGTAGATAGCATATATATTAGCAGAAACATCGATGTACCTTTGCATTCGCGGAACAGCTGCGACATATTCGATCCCTTTTGGGATTTCAAAAATTCTGCATCGATTTTTTATACCTAGAGCTTTCATTGCAGGAGTTATGGCGAGACAGATGGTTCCTTTCGAACGCTCAACATCTGCCACAACTAGATTGTCCTTCATGGGGTCCATACCTCTGTCATTACACTCTACTGAAGCATAAAAGGATTTTAAATCTATAATCAAATAAGTTCTTTGTTTCATACAGCAATCGCTTCCATAGGAAGGTTCCTATCATCTATATAGTAATCACAAGTTATCTTTCTAGAATTGTTTCCATAAAGTTCTACTATTTCAGGCAGATTGTCATTGATTGCATCAAAAGAAAGACCCTGATCATAGCACCATTTAATAGCCTCAACTAAAGCTTGGCCAGCGCGACATGTCCAAAGAATTAGCTTGTTTCCTTCAGATTGCTGTCGGATTAAATAATCAATAAGTGGTCTATTGGGCTCGCCCAATGCAGGCCAGTTGCTGTAACATAAGGTACCATCAAAATCTACAGCTATTATTTTGTAATTCATTTCCATGGGCTACCTCCTAGAACATATTTTCCGAAACTTTGTTCTGTAAAAATAATATACACCCGAACACCTATTTGGGTCAATCGAACATAATATAAAATTTTTATGACGCTGCACTGGTCTATTATTTTGCAAATACAATAGTTTTGCCTTTTGTCATAATTATGATTTTTGTATAATTACTATTAGTAGAAGGACACATGCATTATTATAGGGAGGAAATAATGGAACGACCGATAACAACTTTGTTTATGCTTACGTCCGTGGATGGAAAGATAAGTACTGGAGCAACGGATAATCTTGATGTAGATAAGGATTTTCCAATGATAGATGGTTTAAAAGAGGGGCTTGCTCAGTATTATGAGATTGAGCAAGCAACCGATTTATGGTCTTTTAACACGGGGCGAGTGCAAGAAAAGGTTGGGGTAAATGAAAAACCTTTTCCAACCAAGACTCCAGTATCATTTGTCCTTTTAGATAACAGCCATTTGACAGAGCACGGAGTTCTGTATTTTTGCAAGAAATCAAAAGATTTTGTTCTAATTACATCTAACAAAAATCATCCTGCTTACAAGGTAAAAGAAGACAATCTTCATATAATTTATCAGGAGAAGTTATCTTTAAGGGAAGCACTTCAAGAATTGAAGAATGTATATGGATGTGAGAGATTAACAATTCAAAGCGGTGGGACGGTCAATGGATTATTCTTGCGAGAAAAACTGTTTGATTATGTTGATATAGTTGTAGCTCCTGTTTTAATTGGTGGTAGAGAAACCGCTACACTAATAGACGGTGCTTCAATTCTTTCGGAAAACGAATTATCTGGGTTGGGAATTTTGAAACTTATTGATTGTACCGTTCTGAATGATTCATATATAAGATTAAGATATCAAGTGGTTAGTTAAAAAATGAAGATGTAGGGGAATTTTTATCAATGGAATGGGAGAAGATTGACGAGCACACATTTAGATATAACGAAGGAGGGGTATGCTTTTTCTTGCTGATAGGCACAGAAAAGGCTTTGCTGATTGATACTGGTATGCAGGTCCGCAGTGCTAAGGAGCTGGCAGAAGAACTTACAAATTTACCGATATTACTATTCAATACTCATACAGACATAGATCATATCGGGAGCAACGATGAATTTGAAGAAGTCATGATGAATCCTGCAGAATTGGTTAATTACAAAAAAATGCATACCTCACAGACGATAATTCCGGTTTTTGATGGAGATATAATTGATTTGGGAGAAAGACCACTTTTGGCAATAGCACTTCCGGGGCATACTCCAGGTAGCACGGCACTTCTTGATAGGAATAATGGTTGGCTCTTTAGTGGAGATCCAATTCAGGATGATAATATATTCATGTTCGGAGAAATGAGAAATTTACCAGCCTATATACATAGTCTCAAGCGATTAGAGAAATATAAGTCTGATATTAAAAAGATATTTCCTTGTCATGGCACATGTCCTGTCGATTATACGATAGTGCCAGAGCTTATAAGAGGGGCAATTAATATAGAGAACCAGGAAATTATACCTACATCAACAGAACTATTTGGAAATGAGATAAATGTTTACGATGTAGGCGTTGCTAAAATACTCTGTAATTAATAAAAACGAAAAAAGGATGATGAAAACTCATCATCCTTTTTATTAATGCGGAAGGCGGGACTTGAACCCGCACGCTCGCAATGAGCACAAGATCCTTAGTCTTGCTCGTCTGCCAGTTCCGACACTTCCGCATAGCGCAAATATCTCACGCAACGGTATAAATAATAGCATTCAATAACACATACGTCAACACCTATTGAAATAATCAAAATATTCGAAAAATTCAATACATTCTGACCCCTAAAAAAGTGATAAATTTGTCTCTTTTATAGTGTACAGATATAAGGTAGCATCATATCCAATAAAAGAAAGGGGTATGATGCTATGTTTAGTTTTAGTGATTTTAAAAAGATTGATATGCACTCGCATATTGGAACTTGGGGGAATCCATTTAATTTTAGTGGAGATATAAATCTTATACTGAATGTAATGGAGAAATATAATATTGAAAAGACTGTCCTTTGCCCGTCAGATTCAACGAAAAATGACGAAATGATTGCGGCCTATCAATCGGCTCCCAACAAGATTATCCCAGTGGCATGGGTGGATTGCACAAAAGGGCAGAGTGCCTATGACGAATTAGAGACTTTGATACGGGATAAAGAATGTAGAGGCGCAAAGATTCAGTCATTATTTGACGGCTATGCGGCAGACTCGCCTATTGTGGATCCAGTGGCTGAGATTTGTGAGAAATATAACGTACCATTTTTTGTTCATTCAGGGCATGAGCCATTTTCTTTGCCATGGCAGATTGGTCTTTTAGCAGAGCGACATCCAAAGTGCAAATTTGTGATGTTACATATGGGGCATGGGCATGGAATCTATGTTGAAGCTGCACAGACCGTTGCAAAACGGTATAAGAATATTTGGCTTGAGACTTCTGGGACATCTATGAGTGCACAAATTTATAACGCATATACGAATGTAGGAAACGATAGAGTAATGTTTGGCTTGGACACACCTTTCCATGCTCCTGAAGTTGAAATACAGAAGGTTCTCTCATGCCCATTAGAAGAGAAAGATTACGAAAATATTTTTTATAACAATGCAAGAAACTTTTTGGGAAGTTTATTAGATTAGGAGGTTTGAAATGAGTACAAAAAATATGACTTCAAGTAAAAATATTGCTATTGAGGGAATGATGACAGCATTAGTCTTTCTAGGAACATTTTATTTCAAGATACCTACACTATTTGGATATACTCATCTAGGTGATTGCATGATTATATTTGCAGTATGTTTATTAGGAGCGAAAAAAGGGGCAATTGTAGGAGCTTTAGGGGCAGGATTATCAGATTTACTTGGTGGGTACACAGCATGGGTTGTGCCAACAATGGCGATAAAAGCAATTTGGGCAATACTGATGGGAGTTATTGCATTCAAACTGCTAAAGAATTCAAGGTATAATATGCTGATTGGGGCTATAGTAGGAGGCTTGGCTCATATTTTGCTATATACACTAGTGAAAATTCCGATGTTCGGAATGGCATATGCATTATCTAGCATGTTTTCGTTAACGGTTCAAACAATTAGTGGAGTTGTGTTGGGGAATCTGCTTTATGGTATTATGGGAAAAACGTTAAGATTGACATAAGGGGGAAGGTGGCATACAATACACACTATCGTAGATTGAAAATTGAATATGAAAGAAATTCACGTATTTATTCCTTGTTTTAGCGCCATGCACCAGTATGGATACTGGTTAACGAGGAGGAGGGATTATCGAAAATTCGGCGGGTGCCCTCCCGTGCAGCCTAGTGCGAACGCATTATTAAATATGCAGGTAACTGCAAAACAGAGGTAATGCGATAGGTAATCGTAGATTGTTATCGACTTAGGTCGTATTTAATAGAAAGAATGAGGGATTAAATATGTGTGGAATTATAGGTTTTATTGGAAATGATGCTTTAGCGAAGATTCTAGATGGTTTAGAACTACTAGAATATAGAGGATATGATAGTGCTGGTCTTGCTGTACGAGAAGAGGACGGGACTGACACTCAGATTTATAAATGCCAGGGCAGAGTTAGTGATTTGAGAAAGATTATTCCAAACTCAGACGCTAAATTTAGCTGCGGTATTGGTCATACCAGATGGGCAACTCACGGTGGAGTGAGTGATGTTAACGCCCATCCTCATAAATCTGGAAAGGTTACGATAGTTCATAATGGCATCATTGAAAACTATGCCCTTTTGAAAGAAGAATATGAGCTTACGGAAAAGCTTGTTTCTGAGACAGATACAGAAGTAGTGGCAGCTCTTTTAGATAAATTTTACGAGGGAAATCCTAAGGAAGCTATCAAAAGGACTGTAACAAAACTCCAGGGTACATTTGCACTTGTAATTATGTTTGATGATATTCCAAACACCATTTTTGCAGTACGAAATGTAAACCCAATTGTTGTTGCTCATGGTGAAGGTCATGCTATTTTGGCTTCCGATCCTGCAGCGATATATGAATATTCAAAAGAGTATTTTGTTTTGGATGAGAATGTTATTTTGACATTAGAACCATCGGCTTACACAGTAGAAGATTTTGATGGGAATCAGGTCTCAGTAGAATTTACAAAGGTTGACTGGGATGTGTCTTCAACAGGTAAACAAGGATATCCTTTCTATATGGCTAAAGAAATAGATGAACAGCCTTCTTGCATTCGCAGAATTCTCAGCAATTACCTAGTAAACAATGACATAGATTTTGGATTTAACGGAGCAGTGGATAAGGCTCTTAAGAGATATAATCGAGTTTGCATTGTCGCTTGTGGTACGGCGCTTCATGCTGGTATGGTAGGGGCTCAGTTACTTAAGAAGTGGTGCGGCATAACTGCTGAGGTGGAAATGGCATCTGAATTTATTTATTCAGATACTGTATTAGATGAAAATACTTTGTTTATAGCTGTATCTCAATCTGGTGAGACTATTGATACATTAGAAGCTTTAAACAGAGCGAAGGAAGCAGGAGCGTTGTGCCTTGCAATCTTAAATGTGCGTGGCTCATCTATGTCCAGAGTAGCAGATATGAATCTTTATACAGATGCTGGCCCAGAGATTGCTGTTGCTAGTACAAAGGCATATACAACACAGCTATTGATGTTTTATATGATTGCACTTAAAGCTGGTTTTTTGAAAGGTAAAATTTCAGAGGAATACTTAGAGTCTGCAATTAAGAACTTAAAGCTAATTCCTGATGCAATGGCAAAGGTCATTGAACAGAAGGATGATATTCATAGATTATCAAAAGAGGTAATTACATGTCCTGATTTGTTCATGGTTGGTAGAGGCTTAGATTATTTAGTGTTAATGGAAGGCGCTTTAAAACTTAAGGAAATATCATATATACATTCGGAAGCATACGCATCTGGAGAATTAAAGCATGGTCCTATCGCATTGATATCTGAAGGCACACCTGTTATTGCGGCAGTAACTCAGACTCATTTGATTTCGAAGTCCTTGTCTAATGTAAAAGAAATCAAAGCTAGAGGTGCGAATGTTGTGCTCCTTGCAAAGAATGAGCTTAAGGACGATTTCTCGGATGAGTATCACGTAATTGGACTACCGGATCTAGAAGATGAATATATGGCATTTCCAGAGATTATTGCCTTACAGATATATTCTTATTATGTATCTGCTGATAAAGGTTTAGATGTAGATAAGCCAAGGAATTTGGCGAAAGTTGTAACTGTTGAATAACAAAGATGGGATAAGTACGTGAATTTCACTTTTAATCACGATAAGTGCCTGCCTTTTTGGCGGGCACTTTTTAATACTTAAAAGGCCTTTGACATCTAGTTGAAGGTCTATTGTGTGAACAATTAGCACAATTCGCACAATAGGCTAGATTATCCGTTATTGATTTACTTTGAGAAATTATAAAAATTCCGTTGACACTAAGCGCTTGGAATGATACTATAATCAAGCGCTTCGGGAACGGAACACTTCACGAAGTGCCTAAAAACCAAGTAGTAGATTGATAACTGAACAGTGAAACAAACCTTGAATTAATACATTTTTTTATTTAAACATGTATCCTTGAAATTCATTTAGTTTCTAAGACGAAACAAAAAACCTTTATTAGTA
>JAEEGL010503174.1_pt1 | contig 17438 bp, 13 predicted proteins | sample 9134231 | NCBI WGS metagenome assembly JAEEGL01 (sample SAMN16246548, study PRJNA631951) | gut metagenome | biome: gut microbiome; feature: rumen; material: fiber-attached | host: Bos | place: Iran: Karaj | collected 2018-10
AATTCCTGGTAATATTCCATAATAATCTGGATTATCATATATTGTTGTATCTATGTAATTTAAATTTAAGGAATTTTCATCTTGGATTGTTTCACTACTTTTATTTGTTGTGTTATATTCTTCTAATTTGAAAAATGAATCGTCTTCTGAATTTTCCTTTTTTCTTATTTGCTTTTGTTTTTGTTTTTTTGAAGAGTTTTTTTGTTTTGAATTATTCACTTTTTTGGAATTTTCCATTTATTTGATTTGATATTTAAAACCTATTTCTATTATAATTTAAATTAAAAGGGAATTTTTAAAAAATTTGTATTTTTTTAAAAATATTAAATTTTTTTTTTTTTTTTTTTTGTTTAATTAAAATAAAAACATTTCTAATTTATTTAAAAATTGAATATTTTATTTTAATTATTGTTTTGGATTAAATTAATTTTGATTGTTGTTATTTGGGAATTGTTGAAATTTAGTTTGATATAACATTCCACTTTGAGGAAATTGTGCTCTTGGATCCATCATATTTTGATTATTGAAATTGATTGATTGATTCTTAATATTATTATATGATTCATTATTAAAAGAACTTGTTTGGTTTTCATTCAAATTATTGTTCATTTGGTTAAGGTTACTTTGTCTATTAAAATTATTTTGACTATTAAAATTATTTTGACTATTAAAATTATTTTGACTATTAAAATTATTTTGACTATTATAATCATTTTGACTATTATAATCATTTTGATTATTAAAATTATTTTGACTATTAAAATTATTTTGACTATTAAAATCATTTTGATTATTATAATCATTTTGATTATTATAATTATCATTATAATTTTGTAAATTATTTATTCTACTTTGAGAATTATTTATTCCATATGATGGGTCAAATCTATTATTATATGTATAATTATTATTTGTATTATTAGGTTGACCAAAAGTACCTTGTCTATTTACTGGCATAGATTGGTTAATAATCCTTCTCTGATTAGTTTGGTTAACTTTTCTTCTTTCTATATTATTTTGGAAAAATCTCTTAAATTCACGAAAAGAAAATCCAGTATCATCTTTTTTTTCACAAATTTCATTAAATAATTTATTAACTTCATTATTAGATAAATTAACTCCAATTTTTTGTAAACCTTTTCCTAATTCATCTTTACTTATACTTGAACTAGAATCCTTATCAAATAATTTAAAAATATCAATAGCTTGACTTTTTCCAGTATTAATCATTTTTTCTTTAATTTCAGAATTAATTTCATGAATTTCTCTATTAGAACCTCCTTTAATAAGATCAATATTCTTAGTTTTTACTGATTTTTTTTTCTGAGTACTTCTTAAATTTTTTTCGGTATTATCTAAATTTGGAGTTTCAATTTTATCTTTATTTTCATAATCTGCTTTAATTGTAAATGTCATATTATCATTATTAGTAATCATATTTGGAACAGTATGAATATTTTCAATAGTACTTGTTCTATTATTAATTAAATCTTCAGCAGGACCACTATGTGGTAATAACATAGCAAATATTTTATAAAAATCTATTCTATTTAAAGTATCCAAATTATTATCAGTAAAAATAACTTTAGTCAAATGAGCTAATTCATTTTGACTATTTGTAAATTTCAAAGTAAATAAAAGAGTATTTTGAAAATTATTAATAGTCACTTCTCCATTATTATCCATATCAAAAATATTAAAAGCAGAATCAACATTTAAACCTTTTTCTCTTAATGCATCTGCTAATTTAATAATTAAAGCATCTTCAAAAGCTTTTGTTTGATATGGTAATGAACTTTTTTTAATTGAAGCATCTTTATCATTTTGAATAACTTCTTCCCAGAAAATAGTAATAAATAATTGACCAACTTCTTTATTATTAACATCCTTAATTTGAAAAGTACCTTGAACAATATTATTAATTAATAAATTACATAAAGGAACTCTACAAACTCCAATTAAATCTTTTTTTATTTGTTCATTTACATTAACTAATTTAACAGCTTCTTTATCAGTAACATCAACTTCAATTGGATTTGAACTATCAAAAAGATAAATATTTAAATTATCTTTTGTTAAATAATCTTGTAATGCAGTATCTAAAACAACAGTAAATGAAGCAACATCTTGAAATTGAGGATTACTTCCTTGTGAAATATTAGAATATCTTTCTTTATCTTTATAGAATTTATAATAAAAATATGGTAATATTGTTTTTTCTTGATTTAAAATTGTTAAATTTGTTGCTTTTGCTATTAATATTTTAACTTCATATATTTTTCCTCCTAAATGTGAATATTCTTTCATTGTTTGTTCTATTTCTCTATTATTTACTTCTTCAACTGGATTTATTTCTCTTATGAATTTATTCATTTCATAATAATGTTTTAATATTTCTGCAATTGGATTTCTTGTTCTCATTTTATAATGAATTGATGCAATTTTTAATCCTTCATCATTAATAGAATAACAAGGACAAATTCTATTAACAACTCTATTATTTGTTTTAGATTCTCTTTCTGCTTTAATTAAATCAATTAATGGTATTTTTCCTTTACCTAAAATTGCTTGTTGATTATCTCTTAAATAATAAACTTCAATATAAATATAATCACTTTCTAAATAATTTAATAAATGTTCATCAACATTAACTCTAAATGTTAATTGGAAATTATACATTGGATTTTTACCAGATAAAATATTAGAAGTTTGAGTTTCATGAATAAAGAAATCAACAGTAATAAAAGACATCATATTATCAACTTTAAATCCAATTTCTGAATCTAATCCTTCTTCAAATTCACATTCTCCTAAATAAATATCAATAGCATTTTCATTCATAGTAAAATCAGGTTCATTTTCATCTTTAGAAAATTCTGATATTTTATCATCCATTAAATTATTATTTTCAGAAGTTTCTTGAGTATTATTTTGATCATTTAATAATGATGTTATTAATTCATTTGTATCTTTTATTATTGGATTTCCTGAAGAATCTTTTGTAATATATTCTTTTGGTAAATTTTTAATATCTATTAATTTACATAATTCACCTATTTTTTCATTTGATTTTTTTATTTCTGATTGATATTTTTTTAAATCACATTCTTGAATTTTTTTCATATCTTCATTTATTTGTTGTTGTATTTGTAATAAAGATTTTATTTTATCTAATTCATTTCCTAAAATTCCTTTTTCTGTTTTTAATTTATTTATTTCTTTATGTAAAACTGTAGGATCATTTATTTTATCTATTTCATTTAATTCTTCTACTAAATTTAAATTTGAATAATCACCTTCAGGATTTAATTTCATAATATTTAATAAATTTTTAAATTCTGAATTAACTCCTCCATATTGACCTAATAAATTTATTTGATCTTGAAAATATTTTGAATTTTTTTCTCTTTCTTCATTTGCAATTTTCAATTTCATACATTCATCTTTATATTTATCTTTTTCATTTAAAGCATCTTTTAAACTAGATTCAAATTCTTTATTTTTAGAATTTAAATCTTTATTTTGTCTTTCATAATCACGGATTAAATTTTCAGCTTCTTTTAATGCTTTTTCATTTTCTAATAATTTTCTATAAATATTTCCTCTTTCTTCAGCTTGTTGAATATAAGGAGAATTACATAAATCTTCAATTCTAAGTTCTAATTCTTTTTCTCTATTTTTATAATTTTCAATTAAAGCTAAATATTCATTTAATTTATCTTGATCATCTTTCATTATAGAAATTCTTGCTTCTAATTGTCTATTTTTAGTTTTTTCTTTTTCATATTTTTCAGTCATTTCATCTAATTTTTCTCTTGTTAATTGAAACATTTTATCTTTTGCATCTAATTTCATATTTGTATTTGTTCCATTAAAATTAGTAAAAGTTGAATTTCCAGATTTAAATGTTGATTCTGGATACATATTATTACCATTTCCTTTTAATGATACTATTTCTTGCATTAAATTACTTCTATCTTCAGTTAAATTTTTTATTTGTTCTCTTAAATATGAAATTAAAGCTAAATCATTTGTTCTTTCTTTTTGAGTTGTTAATGGATTTTTTTTTTTTTGTTTTGATTTATTAAAATTTGGAACTGTTTTTTTATTACTTTGTAATCCTTGTATATATGTTCTTAATTTTGTATTTTGTTCTTTTAATTTTTCATTTTCTAATTTAGTTGTTTGGTAATCTTTATCAAATTTTGGATTATCCATATTTAATAATCTTTGATCATATAATTGTCTTTCTCTTATTAATTGTGCTTTTATATTTGCTAATGATACATCCATTTTTTTTATTTTCTCATTTGTTGCTAATTTTTCTTTTTTTAATCTTTCATTTTCATCTTTTACAAAATAATATTGATCAGGATCAATTTTTTCATCTCTTCCTAAATATTTACTTTTTTTTTGAGTTTGAATTTTATTAACTTTTTGATCCGGTAAATTTTTTAAATTAATATTTGATTTTTTTGTTGAAGATTGAGGTGCTTCAATTATTTCAGGTGCATTTGAATAATTTATATTTGTTCCATAAGAACTTTTATATATATTACTCTGTTTTCCAGTATCTATCATTTAAATTATTTAATTTAATAAGTTGAATTTTTATTAAATTAAAAAATTATTAATTATACAATATTTTTCTTTAATTTAATATAAATGAATAATTTTATTTATTACAATTCATTTAAAAAATACAACAAAAATAAATTAATGATAAATGTTAATTCAAATTATATACCATTCATTTAAAAGAAATTTATTAATCATATTTATTATATTACATCTTTTATTACAAATTTATATTTTTTAATAAAGGTGATTTTTTATTCAATTTTTTAATTAATTCATTCTCAATTTTATCTAATTCATCATATAAATCATTTATTTTTTTTTCTTCATTAATATTATCATCAATTTGATAAATTATTATTTCATCATTAAAACTATTTTCTTCACAAGAACTAAATGATTTATCTTTTTCATTATCATCATGATTTGAATCTAACTCAAAAAAAGAAACCATTTCTAATTTTTCGTTTTTAAATTTATTTTCATATTTATATTTATAATTATATTGATTTACTTTATTAATTTTAGATTTATTTACATTAGTTTTTCTTTTTAAATTAGTTTTGTTTAAAAATCTAGTTATTGGTCCTTTTTTAGTTGAATAATTTTTTTGTTTTTTGAAATATGGAATATTACTTATTTCTAATTGAGGTAGTTTTTCAATTAAATTTTGAGACTGAGAATTCATTGTTAAACTTTTTTATTGAAAATAATTTTAAATATTTTTAAATATTTAACTATTAAATATTTAAAATTATTACTTTTTGAATATATTTTATTTTTCAAATATTTTTTATATTATTTTTTTTGTATATTTTTTTTATTTTATGATTTTTAATATATATTGAATATTTTCTATAAAATGAATTTATACTTTTTTTTTGTGTTATTTCTTATTAGTATTTTCTTTTTTCATTTTTTTTTTATTTTCATTTTATTATCATTTTAATTTTTAACTATAATAATTCAATAAAAAGATTGAAAAAAAAATTTAAAATAAACAAATTATTCATGATAATGAATAACTATTAAAACATGAGTATTATTTTAAAAAAAATAAAAAATAAAAAAACTATTATTTCTTATTTTATGAGAAGTTTAATTTGTTTTATCTTCTTCTTTGGGTTTTCTAACACACCTTTTTAATTTTTTTGAATAAATCATTCCTGGTCCACAATGAGGTTTCCTTATACATTTTCCATTTTTATCTTGTCCAAATGGACATTTCATACCACCACCTACACATCTACATGGATATACAAGTTTTTTTCCTTCTGGACATAATCTTCTGCAAGTTGGAATTTGTCTTCTTTCACAAAGACCTGTTTTAGGATCTTTTCTATATTTGCATACGCATTTTCCTGCCCTTACACTATATCTCTCTAATGGAGAACATTTTGGTTTGTCTTGTGAAATAACAAATACAAATATTGCAAGAAGGATTAAAAGTTTCTTCATTATTTTTTTATAAAAATAAGGATTTTTATATTATAAAATAATTATTTTTTAAAACAGATGTAAATTGAATAAATTTTTTTTAAAAATAATTAAAAAGAATTTTATAATATAATGTAAATATATTGTAAAATTTATTCATTAAGAAATATTTAATTAATTTAATTAATATATTAACTTAATTTATATATTTTTTTTTAAATATAAAAATAATAATGATTTAAACTTTATTCAAATTATTTGGGGACAAGTGATTGGTTTTATATCTAATTTAAATATTAGAAGAGTTTTTAAATGTTAAATTATATATAATAATTAGAAAAAAAAGAGTGATAAAGAAATTAGAATTATCATTAAAAATTATATTTTTAATAATAATTTAAGAAAAGATTTTAAATTAAGTAATGCTCTGATAAAAATAAAAATTATATATAATTTAAAATTTCATATTGTTTTATATTAATAAATAATTTTTTTATTATTTTATGTTTAAAAAAATAATTTATATTAATTTTTATCATTAGGTTTTTGATTAAAATTTGTATTTAATTTATCTTTATCATTTACATTTAAATTATTTTGATATACTTTCATTACATCACCAAATTTTTTAATCAATTTATTACCTTTATTTTCTAGTATCATATTCATTTCTCTTAAAGCTTTTAATCTACTTTCTCTTTTTTCTAATTCAATAATTAATTCTTTATTTTTTGATGTTAATTCTTTATTTAATTTATTTAATTTATTATTTTTAATATTACTATCTTTTAATTGATTATTAAGTAATTTAATATCATTTTCAAATTGAATTATTTTTTTTACTAATTTTGAATTTTCTCCTTTATATAAATTTTCATTATTTTGAATTGTTTCAATTTTTTCTCTTAATAAATTATTTGAATTTACTAATTTTTCATTTCTTTGTGAAATTTCACCATATTTTTTACACAATTTTTCATATTCTTCATTAATAACTTGAAGTGCTTCTTCCATTTTATTAATTTTTTCATTTTGTTCTATTCTTTCTTTTTCAGTTGCTGCCTGATAACTTTCAAAATTTGTTTTTATTATATTATTTTCTTCTTCTAAATGTTTTATTTTTTCTAAATCATTATTTTGTTCTGTTGTCATTTTTAATTTATTATTAATTATTTTGAAAAAAAATTTATTGTATAAATAATTAAATTATGATTAAATAAATTAATTATAAATTTCCCAAATAATAAATTATATTTTATCCAAACAAAAATTTATCAAAAAAAAAAAAAAATTAAATAATATTTTTTTATTTATATATAACATTTATAAAATTTTAATAATTAAAAAATGATTTTATTCAGAAACTCTAATTCTAAAAGCTATTATGAGTTTCATCAATTAAAATTTATATATTAAAGACACAATACTCTTAATTTTAATTATTTTTTTATCCAGATATACTTACATTTACTTCTTCATACTCACCAATTTTTTTCTTACTTTGATTTTCTTCATCTTCATCATAATCAAAAATTTCTTCATTTTCAAAATTAATTAATAAAAATGCAATAGTACTTAAAATACTACCAAAAATATATAAACATCTATAAGGTAATTTTAATCCACCAAAAGTAGTAGAACCACTTAAATAAGAAATAAAAAATGACATTACAGCAGAGAATAAATTAGAAAAACCTTCTCCAATACCAAACATACCTTCAATTTCAATAGAATAATCAATACCAAAAATATTATAAATAAAAGGAATAAATGAATTTTTTTGACCAACTGTTGCTAATTCAGAAGCAAATGCTAATACAAGATTAAAAGTTGGACTATCTAAAAATAATGCCATTAAAATACCAATTATAATTCTTAATAAACATAATGTTTTTAATATTCTAATTGAACCACTTTTATCTACAATAAAACCAACAATTGGAGCAACTAATAATTTAAATATTCCTAATATTACTCCTATTACTCTATTAAGTCTAGCTGAAAACATTAATATTCTAAAATTTTTAAAATTTGCCATTATTAAATATGATATAAATGGAGATAAAAAATTATAGAATGCTAATCTCCAAAATCTTTTACTTTTTATTACTTTTTTCATATTTTTTTTATATTTTTCATCTTTTATTATTGGTTTTTTATCTTTTGGTTTTGATATTTTATTCTTTTTATTTAATTTTTTTTCTGGGATTTTAAAATCTGAAGAAGAAGATGATAATTGAGTTTTATTTATCATTGTTGATGATTCATTACAAACAATTTGAGTATTGCTTATATTATTTATTTCTTTATTTGAATTAGTATTATTATTATCACAATTATTTTCAATATTACTCATTTCAATTTTATTTTCGTTTTTTTCTATATTACATTCATCATTTTTAGGATATTCTCTAAAAAATACAACACTTAAAATTGTCATAATAGAATAACTATAAATTAAAAAAACAATAAATTTTTGATATCTTTGAGAAATATATTCAGGATAAAATTGATTTTCAGTTCCTTTATTCAGAGAATAATCATAATAATTAATATATTTCTCAGAACAATAGAAAAATAATCCAAAAAAAATAGTAGTTGCTGTTCCAATAGTTGATAACATAAAACCTTTTTTTTTAGGTTTATAAATACAAATATTCCTTAAGCAAATTTGATTACAACTTCCTAATCCAATTCCAAGTAAAACAGTAAGAAAATAATAAATCCAAATATTTTGTTGTAAATGTAAACAAAAAAGAGAAATAACAACAGTTATACCACCAAAAATAATAGTATCTTTACCTCCAATTTTTTTTTCCATATAACCTCCAATTGGCCCTATTAATTTTGTAGTCATTAAATAAAGAGGAGAGTTTATAACTCCATAATGAATTGTTACCCAATCTTGTTTTAAATGAATATATGATGTTGTATAGGCTGTAAATTTCCATAATAAAGAAACATGTGTTGATGATATTTTAAAAAATATAGCAGAAATTAATGCAAATATAAAATCTTTTTCTTCTAATATTTTCATCTGTTTTTAAAAATAAAATTATTTATTTAAAATAACTTTTATTGTTAAAAATAGTATATTTATTTATTTATTAGGGGGTTATTTAGAAATGGGGAATTATTTGAAACAAAAAATCTATATATAATTATTTATTAATATTTTATTTTTTTTTCTTTGATTGTTGTATGAAATTTATTATATTATATTAATTTTTAAAAACGGATATACTTTCTTTATATTTTTCGATTTATAATTTATGGACTTTTATTTAAATTATTTTTTTTATTCTTTTATTTTATGATATTAAGATTAAAAAAAAAAATTAAATAATTTTCAATTTAATATTTTGTTTAATTTATTATTTAATTTAAAATTTAAAAGAATGTTTTTCAGTTTGTGTCATTTCTTTAGTAGTTCCATCATTATAAGTATAAGTAACAGTAGTAATAATTTCAACTTTTTTTTCAACAACCTTCATTTTCTTCATTAAATTCTTAGTTTCTCTAGTCAAAACATCAACATCACTTCCAAAAGCCCCTTTTCCATCACCACTACCACTATATTGTCTAAGAGCATTTTTAAATTCATCATTTTCTAAACTTAATTTAACAAGAGGAGATTGATTAACATTATTTCCAATAGCATTATTATTCCCACCAAAACCATTATTACCATAATTAGAATTATTTAACATTTCACCTTTTCCAACATTTAAAACTTTATCACCTTTATCACCCAAAGGTAAAAAATCATAAGCAAAATCCATAACACACATTTGAAATTCAGTTTTATGAGGACCACAAGCAATACCAACTTTATGATATTCACTTTTAAATAAATTATCTCTATGAGGTCTACTTTCTTCACCATCATCTAAAGTTAAAGAAATAATAACACCTAAAGCATCATTTGGACCAAAATCAATATTTTCTCCAAGTGATTCAACATAATTACCAAATTTTCCTATTCTCTCTTCTGGTTCCATACCATCTGAACTTTGATATAATAAAAGACCTTTTGGTCCTATATCTGAAACATGTTCCATTGCACTCATTGCTAAGTTTTCATCCCATTGAAGTGGTGGTAAGGGATCCAATTTTTTTAAATAGGAAATTGCCTCTTTGAAAACATTGTCACCTTCTACCATTTGGATTTGGATTTTATTTGGCTCACTTAATACATTTGTATCTGTGTCTAAATAAGTTCGAAGGAGTTCTAATTTTTTTGCTAGAGATTTTGGGTTTTTACGAAAGTCATTTAAATATGTGAAAATTTGCTGAGCTTTTTCTATGTAGTCTTCTAATTTTTTATTGTTATTTTATGGATTTTACCTTCTTGGTTGTCCATTTTTTTTTTTTTGTGATTTTATTTAAATTTTATTTGAATTTTTTTTTAATTTTTGAATATTATTTAATATGTTTTTTTTTATTTTTTTAAATGATTGAGTTTATAATATTCTTTTTTTAATTAAAATATTATTAATAATTTATTTGATTATTTTATGATTTTATATTGATAAATATTTAATTTAACAACATTTTGAATTTTTATCTTTTGGTTTCTTTACTGCTTTTGCAACTTCTAATTTACTTGTAGTATCAGTTTGATCAATTTCATCCAATCCTCTATCAAGAAAAGATTTTACTAAATCAGTTATTAATTCCTCTATTTGTTTATGATTCATGGCAGTAGTTTCTTTAATTATTGCATTAATACTCTTTGCAAAAGCTTCACCTTCTTCATATTTAACTTCTTCATTTTCATATAAATCACTTTTATTTGCAGCTACTCCATAAACCACATTTTCTTTTCCTAAAATTTGAATTGCAGTTGGATACCAAATTTCTTTTAATTTTTCAAAAGTATCTCTTTTTGTTATATCATATACAAAAACCACTATATTGGATTTATTGAGAAATATTCTACTTAATGAACGGAATTTTTCTTGACCTGCTGTATCCCAAAATACTAATCTTACTTTTTTACCATTAATTACTATTGATTTATATTCTCTTTCTCCTCCTATTGTTGATAATATATCCCTATTGAAAATATTTGATATATATTGTTTTATAATTGATGTTTTTCCAACTGTAGATTCACCAATTAATGTTATTTTACATTTAATCATACCACTTCCTTCTTCATCATCAGACATTTTTAATCAAATCAAATAAATATAAAAAATTTATTACAAAAATTCATAAAAAAAATATAATATAAAAAATAACTCTCATTTTAAAAATCAAAACTCCAAATTTTTTAACATAAAAAAATAAATAATAAAAAAATAATAAATGATAAAAAAAAGAAAAATTATTTAACAAAAAAAAAAATAAAAAAAACAAAACATAAACAAAAACACATTTACTTCTTTTTTTTCCCTTTTTGACTTTCAGCTTCCATTTCCTTATCAACTCTAGCCATCCAATCAGCCATAGGATCATTCTTAGCAACTTTCCTTTGATTATAAGGAACATAATTAGAATTCTTAGAATCAGCTTCCATTTCCTTATCAAGTCTATTTAAAAAATCTTGTTGATTCTGTTGTTTATTTCCTCCTCTAGGACCCATAGATTTCCCACTAGGTTTATAACTAGAATTTTCTTCCTCTGCTTTCATAGCTTGATTCAATCTATCTTCAAATGCATCTCTAGGATCAACTGGTGCTGGTTTCTTCTGATATGGTTTATATGATGAATTCTTAGCTTCATTTTCCATTTCAGCATTTAAACGATCTTCAAATACTTTATTTTGATCAACTGGTGCTGGTTTTTTTTGATATGGTTTATATGATGAATTCTCAGCTTCTTTTTCCATTTCAGCATTTAATCTATTCATAAATTGTTCTCTTTGATTTTGAATTGTATTACCTTGTGGTTTTTTCTTTTGTGTTTGTTTATATGTTGGATTTTCTGATTCTTTCTGCATTGCTTCATTTAAACGTTCTTCAAATTGTTTATTATAATCAATTGGTTGGGGTTTTGTACCTTGAGGATTTTTCTTTTGACTTGGTTTATATGATGAATTTTCCTCTTCTGCTTTCATTGCTGCTGATAATTTTTCTTCGAATGCTTTGTTTGGATCAACTTGTGGTTTTTTTCTTTGTTCAGGACGGAGACTTGGTTTATATGAAGAGTTTTGTTCTTCATTCTTCATTGCAGCATCTAAACGAGCTTCAAATTGTTTTATTTGATCAACTGGTGCTTTCTTTGAACTTTTATATGTTGAATTTTTTGCTTCGTTTTCCATTGCTTTATCAAGATTTGCCATCCATGCTTCTTTATCATAACCTCCTTTTGCTGGAATTTTAGCTTGTTTTTTCATTTTTTTTATATTATTATATTATTATTGTATTTATATTATTTTAATAAAATATCATTATGTTATTTTTTATAATATAATTTTGTGTTTTTAGATTTTAATAATTTATTTTTATTTTTTTTTATGTTTTTTTTATTTGTTTATTAAAAAAGTTTAAAAAATTTCATTGTTTATATGGATAATTTATCTAAAAAAGAAATAGATTCTTTAGTAATATAATAAATTTTATTTCATAATTTAGAATTATAAAAAGGAAAAAGAGCATGATATAGAATTATCAAAAACATTTCGTTTAATTTTATTTATAATATTAGTAAGTGAAGAAATGGCTGTAAATAATTCATCAGGAATATTATCATCAGCATCAAAACAAATAAAAAAAGATTTAAAAATGAATGACAAGCAATTTGGTTTATTTGGAACATCAACAGGATTTGGAAGAGCATTTGGTTGTATTGCATATATATTATTAGTAAATAAATGTAATAGAAAATATATTTTTTCTTTTTTTGTTTTATTAAAAGCTCTTTTTCTTTATTTGTTTAAAGCTTCTAATAAAGGAAGTACATTAATTTTTTTTAGAGGAGTAATTGGTTTTGCTCATATGCCACCTGGGATTTATATTCCAGTTTGGATTGATCAATTTGGTTTTAGTAATTATAAAACTGTACAAATGACATTTTTACAAGTTTTAATTCCTCTTGGAAAAGTAATTGGATATTTCTTTAATATTTTATATGGAGAAAAAAATGTAATAAAAAAATATATTTTTTTAAATTTTTATATAGTGGAAATATGGTTTTGTTACTGAAGCTTCTTATTTAACTTTCGTAGGTTTATTTATTTTAATTTCTCCTTCAAAATATTTTTCAACAAATTTAATATCATCAAAAAATATAAAAATACATAAAAATGAAAAAAATGAAAAGAATGAAAATAGTGAAAAAGAGCATTTATCAAAATTAAAAAAGAAACAATCAACTTTTATAATTCAAGAACAAATAAATGAAAATTTATCATTTGAGGAAATATTATCTCAAATAAAATTAATATTAACAAATAAAACATTCCAACTTGAAAATTGGATACATTCATTAATGGCTGGTTCATTAACAGCAGTTCATTATTGGTGTGCAGATTATATGAGAAATGCATTAGAAATAGAAGATCAAAAATTAATTTTTATTTCATATACAATTGTTTGTATGATTGGTCCTTTATTAGGAATGTTTTTAATATCTTTTATTAATTATTTTTTTGGTAGTTATGAATCAGAAAATGCTCCTTTAATTTTATTTTTTTTACAATTAATTGGAGGAATTTTTGGAATTTTTTCTGTTTTAATGAATAATTTATTTTCTTTTTGTTTTTGTTTAATGGTTTGTTTAATTTTTAATATTTCTGCAACTACTTTTATTCAAGGTGCTATTTTATTATCTGTTGGTATTGAATTAACTGGAATGGCTAATTCAATTGCAAATCTTACTCAAATTATTTTTGTTAGTGGACCTTCTCCAGTTTTATATGGTGCTATTAATGATTTTTTTTATCCTAAAGGAATGAAAAAAATTGGAATGTTATCTATTATGATTATTTATTTTTTTGCTAGTTTTTTAAGTTTTATTCATTATTTAATTTTGAAAAATAAAAATAATGATGAAAATATTGTTAAAAAAGTTGAAATTTGTGAAAAAAGTGATTCATTTAATTTAGATAATAAATTAAATGAAAATAATGATATTAAAAATGATGAACATAATAAATCTAAAGATTCTTAATTTAATTAAAAAAAGTCCTTTATTTCTTTTTATTATTATTACAACATTTTTTTCTTTTTTCCTTATTTTTTTCTTTATTCAATTGTTTACGAGTATTAATTTCTTTTTCTTTTTCTTTTTCTTTTATAAATTTATCAATATATTCTTTTACTAATGAATTAATTAAATCTTGAATTGAATTTAAATTAAGAGCAGTTGTTTCAGAAAAAATAGCATTAACTTTATTTGCATAACTTTTACCTTCTTCTAAAGGAACTTGTGAATTTTTATATAAATCAGATTTATTTCCTGCAATTCCTAAAATAAAATTACCATTAACTTTTTCAACAACAATTTCATACCAATAATTTTTTAATTCTTCAAAAGATTCTTTATTTGTTATATCATATACCATTAAAACTATATTAGCTCCTTTTAAAAATATTGTATTTAATGCTCTAAATCTTTCTTGTCCTGCAGTATCCCAAACAACTAACAATATTATTTTTGAATCATCTAAAATTAATTTTTTTATAAATTTATCTGAACCAATTGTTGATATATATCCTGGATGAAATACATTTTTAATATATTGATTTATTAATGATGTTTTTCCAACTTTTGTTTCTCCTACAAAAACTAATTTAATTTCAATTTCATTTTTATTTTCATTTTCATTTTCATCTGTTTTACTCATAATAATATTTATTTGTTTTTATTAAAAGAAAAAAAAAATAATTTGATTTTTTATTTTTTTTAATTTGTTAATAATTAAATGGAAAGTTTTACACCATCAACTTTTATATGTGAAAGATGTGGTGAAAGACATTATAAATATCTTCCTCCAGGAACAAAGAAAACAACATGTCATAAATGTGGAAGTTTAATAAATACTGAAAATATAATAAAATTAGGAGAAGAATATATTGATCCTAATAAATTAGCATTAAATGATAAATTTCATCAATATATGAGAAGGGAAAATAATCCTTTTGAAATGGGAGAAGAATTTCCTGAATTTGGTGATAAAATTGATTATGATAAACAAAAAAATCAATTTTTTTATGATAGTTATAAAATAAATTCAGATATTAATCAATTAATTGGTAATAATAAAAATGGAAATTATGAAATTTATTCTAATAAAAGATTTAAAAAACAAAATATTGAAGTTGAAGAAGATTTAACAAATGATTCAAAATTAACAAATAAATTCCATCTTAATGGAAATAAAATTAATTTATTAGGTTCTGCAATGACATTTGATATGAAACAAAAAACACAAATTAATAATGAAAAAATGACTAAAAATATGTTAGAAAAAAATGAAAAAGGTGAAATTGAAAATCCAACTTGTTCAATTTGTTTAGGTAATATTAGAGTAAATGATAATGTTACAAAATTAAAATGTGGTCATTTATTTCATTTTAAATGTATTGAAAAATGGTTAAAAATTAATGAAGAATGTCCTTTTTGTAGAACAAAACTAAAAAAGAAAAAATTTATTGAACACAAATCACAAAAAATAAATAACAAATTTTCAAAACCAAAAAAATAACATATATAAATAAATATAAATAAATATATTAAATAATAAAAAAAAATAATAATTTATATATTAAATCATAAAAAAAAAATTTAACAAAAAAAATATTTTAACAAAAAAAAAAACATATTAAAATGAATGAAATTCAATGTAAAGTAACATTTGTAGGAGAAACAGAAGTTGGAAAATCATCATTAATAAGACAATTTATCGTTAAAGAATTTTCACAAGGTTATATTACAACAATAGGTTCAGATCAATCTGCCAGTAGTTTAATTATAGAAGGACAAAAAATTAATTTAAATATTTGGGACACAGCAGGACAAGAAAGATTCAGAACTGTAAATAAAATATTTTTAAAAAATTCAAAAATTGTAATTTTAGTTTATGATATTACTAAAAAAACAACTTTTGAAAAAATTGTTGATTTTTGGTATCCTAAAGTTTGTGAAGTATTAGGACAAGATATTATTATTGGTTTAGCTGGAAATAAAAGTGATTTATATGAAAAGGAAGAAATTAGTGTTGAAGAAGTTAAAAAATTTGCAAATGAAAATAATATGATATTTAAAGAAACTACTGCAACTAATTTTGATTCTGTTAATTCTTTTATAATTGAATTAGTTCAAGAATTTTATAAAAAAAATAAAGATACTATTATTGATAAAGCTGATAAAGCTGTTGTTACTCTCTCAGAAAAAAAAGTTAATGAAGAGAAAAAAAGAAGTTGTTGTCAAAATAATAAAAATTCTTAAATATCAAATAGTTAAGTTTTAATTAAAAAATTGATTTTTTTAAATAAAAAATTAATTGATTTTTATTCATCTGTATTACACCATTTTTCAATTGATTTAGCACATCTTAAGTGATATTCTTCTTTACTTATTCCATCAAATTCAATTGAATCTGAAATTAAAGTATCTTGTATTCCAATATAATTAGTAAGATATTGCATATAATTTTCTTCATCAATACATTTTAAGTAATTAACACTTGAATTAAATTTTTTTGGAGCACTTTTAATAAAGAGAAATAATCTTAATGGAGTTTTATCATCTTCACCAGGAATTTCTATTCCATTAAATATTAAAACTTTATATATTAAAGTTTCAAGATTGTTTATTGCTTTTATTTTACCCATTGGTGAATTTTCATTATCTAAATCACTAAATAATTTATTTGCATCTACTAATAAATTTGAATAAAAAAAATATGGTTTTTTTGGATCTATATTACTCATTTCTACCCAATTTAAACTAATACATTTTTGATATAAAAGAAGATCATCATCTATAATTGATATTAAAGACATTTTTGAATATAGAGATGAATAAATATATTTTTTAAATTTTTCTTCATTTAATATTAATTGTCTTTTTATTAATAATCCAATATATTTATTAATCACATAAGAAACTCTACATTCATTTTCAATTTCATAAAGTGAATTTTTACTTTTTATTGAATATGAAACAAAATCAGGGAAATTATTAATAAAATCATTTACTTTCAAACATTCAATTAAACGTTGTTGACTACTTTTTAGATTTTGATTTTGAATATTTTGTTCATATACATCAAAACCTTTTGAAATTGTACGATGCATATAAATTTTATATTTAATAGAATTAATTTGATCCATAATTATTTTATTATCATTAATTTCTTCTAATGCATCAATATTTATTTTTAATTTATTTAATAAATCTCTTGAAACTGATTCATATGAATGCCAATCAAAAGAATGTTTTTTATATAATTCAATAGATGAATTAAGATC
>JAEEGL013305043.1_pt1 | contig 17438 bp, 11 predicted proteins | sample 9134231 | NCBI WGS metagenome assembly JAEEGL01 (sample SAMN16246548, study PRJNA631951) | gut metagenome | biome: gut microbiome; feature: rumen; material: fiber-attached | host: Bos | place: Iran: Karaj | collected 2018-10
ACGCCAAGAAAAAGCACAATCGCGTTCTGAAGCTTGCAAAGGGCTACAGAGGCGCAAGAAGTAATCAGTACAGAGTTGCTAAGCAGTCCGTTATGAGAGCACTCACCTCATCTTACTCAGGACGTAAGGAGAGAAAGAGAGAGTTCAGAAAGCTCTGGATCACCAGAATCAACGCAGCAGCTCGTATCAATGGTCTTTCATACAGCAAGTTCATGTTCGGTCTCAAGAAAGCAGGAGTTGACATGAACAGAAAGATGCTCGCTGAGCTCGCAGTAAACGATGCAGCAGGATTCGCATCACTTGCTGAGATGGCTAAGAAAGAGATTGCTTAACTAAAAGTCAATATGGCTTAACATAAAAAGACAGCCGGTATAGGCTGTCTTTTATAGTTAAGTATATTATTCTTTGTCCGCGAGGACTTTGAGGAGATAATCATATGTCCTTTGGGTCGAGGAGATTGAGAGGCGCTCGGCGGGAGAATGGATATCATGCATGTCGGGACCTATTGACACGGCGTCAATTTCGGGAGCCTTGTCCATGAAGAAGCCGCATTCGAGACCGGCATGGATAGCTTCGACCTTGGGGGCATAGCCGTACATCTCTTTGAATACTCTGACCATCTTGTCGCGCAAGGGGGATTCGGGAGCATATTTCCACCCCGGATAGACTCCCGTGACCTCGTTCGTGCCGCCGAAGGAGGCGGTGATCTTTTTAAGGCTTTCTATGAGATCGTCCCTTTCGGAAGTGATGCTGCTTCTTACTGAAAATTCGGCATGGAGCTTCCCACCCTTAATATCGATCATGCCGAGATTGAGAGAGGTCTGGACGAGGCCTTCTATGTCCCCGCTCATTGCGATCACGCCGTTTGGAAGAGCTTTCAGGAATTCAGAAGCCCTATTTGTGCTCATGGAAAATGCTCCGGAGGTGCCGGCTGACGAAGCAACCGTATATTCAAAGTCCGGATCCGTTTCTCGATAGCATTCCCTGAGCTTATTGCCTTCTGACGTTACCGCATCAAGAATCTCCCGGACCCTGCTTTCAGGAACGGAGACGGTAACACTGCACCATGAGGGGATCGCGTTATCGGCATTTCCTCCTTTTATGTCTGTGATAACGCTGTCCGGAACCACACTCAGTATCTCACCCATAACCTTGATCGCATTAGCCCTGCCGAGATGGATCATCTGTCCGGAATGCCCTCCGGAAAGCCCGGTAATACTGATTTCGTATTCTTTATGCCCGGGGGGAAGATCCGTACCGGATCCAAGGAAGCATGAAACCCTTGCTCCTCCGGCGCATCCTACGGTAAATACGCCTTCATCCTCGGAATCGAGATTGATCAGTCTGCGGAATTTTATGTCCCGGATATCAAGTCCCGAAGCTCCCTCCATTCCGGTTTCTTCGTTGGCTGTTATTATGACCTCAAGTGCGGGGTGGGGGATGTCATCAGCTTCAAGGATCGCCATGGTCATGGCAACGGCTATACCGTTGTCGCCACCGAGGGATGTGTGCTTAGCGCCTATAAGATCCCCATCCGTAAACAGCTCCAAAGGCGTGGTCTTCATATCTATGCCCGATCCTTCTTCGCAGACGGCGACCATATCCATATGTCCCTGAAGGATCACACCGGGAAGTTCCTCATATCCCGGAAATGCAGGCTTTTTAATGATGATGTTTCCGGACGAATCTGCTGCGAATTCCAGGTTATTCTTTTTCGCGAAGGCGATGAGATAGTCCCTTATGCCTTCAAGGTTGTATGAGCCGTGAGGTATACGGGTTATCTCTTCAAAATGCCTGAATACATTTTCAGGTTTCAGTGAATCCAGAACTGCCATTTTTCTTCTCCCTGACTGTTGTTAAAACTTCATTTATCATAAACCTTTCAGGCTGATATAAAAAGGTCTTCTTTTCTTTAATTTACGGCTCATTAAGGGCTTTTTGTGTTATAATTTACATAACTTTGTGAATATATCTCGTGAGGGGCTTATATGAAGGTTACCATTCTGGGCGCAAGAGGATCCATACCTACCGAAGGAAAGGATATGCTTGAATTCGGGGGCGGTACATCATGTGTGCTTGTGGAAAGCGATGATCAGGCAATATATCTTGATGCCGGAACCGGAATTACGGGAACTCCCGACATCGGTAATAAAGCTATCTCGATTCTTCTGACCCATCCCCATCTGGATCATATCCTTGGATTTCCTTTCTTTCCCTATATTTCCCAAAGAGGAAGAAAAATAGATATCTATGCCGGAAAGCACGGCGATCTCGGCACTTTTGAACAGCTTGAAGAAGTATATAAAAATCCTTTCTGGCCCTGCGGATTGAAGGATTATCCTTCCGATATTTCTTTTCATGATATTGTGTTTCCGATTAATATCGGTCCGTTTACCGTAACAGGAATCCCTTCAGTTCATCCGGGCGGGTCGCTTGTTTACAGACTCGAGGCGGACGGAAGATCGGTCGTCTACGCCACAGATTATGAATTCGAAGAAGACAGGGTATTTGAACTTATAGATTTTTCACGTGACTGCGACCTTCTTTTATTTGACGCCCAGTACACCGATGATGAATTTATCGCAAGAAGGGGATTCGGTCATTCGACTGTCTCACAGGGAATGATGATCATGGAAAAGTCCGGTGCGAAAAACATCAGGTTTGTCCATCACGACCCGAGACATAGTGATGAATTCCTTCGCGAAATGGAGCGCCCCGTAAAGAGTGCAACAGTCTCTTTTGCGAGAAAAGGTGAGGTGATCTTTCTTTGAGCAGAAACACGATCGGAAACAGCATAGGTGAAACGGGCTACTCCCTCGACCGTATGATACGCATTGCACTGGATCTTTCGGCGGAAAAGGATTTTGACCTGCTCATGCAGAAGATACTTCTGGAAGCGATGGATATCTGCCACTGCGATGCGGGTACCGTTTATATCCTGGAAGAGGATCATCTGAACTTCCACACCGTACTTACCAAGTCACTCGGAACAAGCCTGGAGGAACAGAACAAGGGCAAGAGCCTTCCTCCCGTGCCCCTCGGAAGAAAGAATGTCTGCGCCTGCGCCGCGCTCGATAAAAAGAGGATCAATATCGCCGATGTATATGAGTCGACCGAATATGATTTTTCCGGTGCGCAGAAGTATGATGCGATAACCCATTACCGTACGGGCTCAATGCTCGTTATACCGATGGATGACGACAAGGACGATATCATCGGAGTCCTGCAGCTGATCAATGCACAGGATGAGAACGGCAATACCATTCCATTTGATCCGGCATATGAAGAACTGATTTCCGCACTCGCTTCCCTTGCCGCGGTGAGCCTTAACAACCATCAGCTTGCACAGGAGGTTACGGACACACTGCATTCCTTTGTCGAGGTCATGGTAGATGCGATAGATGCAAGAAGCGCATACAATGCCAACCACACCAGGAGCATGGTCAGGTATGCAGGGAGATTCATAGACTGGTTAAAAGAAACCGGTAATGAATGGACCTTTACGGAAGACCAGAGGGATGCATATCTTATGAGCATCTGGCTGCACGATATAGGAAAGCTGATCGTTCCCCTTGAAGTGCTGGATAAACCGGACAGACTGGGCGCTCTGGCCCCCGTCATCAAGAGCAAGGTCGATATCGCGTGTCTTATGGAGAAGGTCGAGATGCTCGAAAATCCCGAAAGGGTATCCGATTGCAGCTCCAGGATCGATGCGATAAAGAATGCATATGAAGTGATACTGAAAGCAAACACCGCGGGCTTTCTTCCCGATGATAGGATTGAGCAGCTTAAGGGCTTTGCGGATATCATGATCAAAAATGCCGACGGTGAAGAGATCCCTCTTCTGAATGAAAAAGAGCTCGAAGCCATAACCGTAAGAAAAGGAACACTCACCGATTCGGAGAGAAAGCAGGTCCAGAGCCATGTTGTATATACGAAGCGAATGCTGGACAAGATGCACTTCAAAGGCATCTACAGGGAGGTGCCATTCTGGTCGGGATCACATCATGAATTCCTGAACGGGAAGGGATATCCGAACGGTCTTGATGCGGAAATGCTTCCGAACCAGTCGAGACTTCTTACGATCATTGATGTATATGATGCTCTGACGGCGGAAGACAGGCCTTACAAGCCTCCCATGCCGCCTGAAAAAGCATTTGAGATCCTTCGCAGCATGAGGGATGACGGACAGATAGACGGACGCCTTCTCAATGAATTCATTGAGAGCGGAGCCTGGGAAAAAGAACTCTGATCGGATGCGGACTGCAAAATCATATAACTAGGGGGAATTACAGTGAAAGCGAATAAAAAGACGATCATCATAATAGCCGTGATCTTAGTTTTGATCATCGGAATAGTTATCGGAATGCTGATGCGTAAGAATGTCATCAGCGCCACAACCATGAGAGTCATCCGCTATGAGGGAGAAGTCAGTCTGAAGGATGAAGGCATTCTTCAGACCATAAGGGACAATCTGAGACTGAAGAGTGGAAATGAGATCGATACCTCGGCAGAAAGCCTTGTATCTATAAGTCTCGATGAAACCAAGGTTGTAACAGTAGATGAGCTCTCAAATGTTGAGTTCAGCCAGAACGGTAAAAGCCTCAATCTGGATCTCAGGAGCGGATCATTGTATTTCGATGTACAAAAGCCTCTTGCCGCCGATGAGAATTTCGATATATCTACATCGACGATGATCGTCGGCATCCGCGGAACTTCCGGATGGGTAAGCTGTGCAAACGGCGTTGAAGGCCTTATCCTCGGAGACGGTCATGTGCATATCATCGGAACAAATCCCGTGACCGGAGAGGTTAAAGAGATCGATGTGAATCCCGGACAGAGGGTTACGGTGTATCTGTATAACGACAGGACCGAAGACAGCATCATATTCACAGTTGAGGATATAACCGAGCATGAACTTCCCGAATTCGTTCTCGGTGTCCTTAGAAACGACATGGTGCTTCTCGACAGGGTATGTGACGCAACGGGATGGGATAAGAACTGGATACTCGGAATAGAGGAAGATGAACCTGTCATCACCGAGCCCGAGCCCGAACCTGAGCCCGAACCTGAGCCCAAGCCCGAGCCTGAACCTGCGGAACCCGAACATGAACACGTATATTCGTCCGAAGTGACCAGGCCTGCCACCTGTGCAAAGGATGGTGAGATGACATATACCTGTGAATGCGGTGACACCTATACGGAGGTGATCAAGGCAACAGGCAAGCATAATTACAATTCCGTTGTGACTGTTGAACCTAACTGCGTACTTCCCGGAGTTATGACATATACGTGCTCGGTATGTGGTGATACCTATACCGAAGCAATCCCGGCTACAGGCGTACACGATTTCCAGGGCGGTGATTGCCGGCATGCGAGTGTTTGCAGCGTGTGCGGAGCAGAAGGCCCTCTGGGTGACCATAATTATATGGTAATGCATCATGATGAGGAGACTACTCAAGTGTTTGCCGGATATAGTCCAACGCAGCAGCCTGTTTACGTAACTCAGGTTATCCATCCCGCATGGGATGAAACCGTCTGCACAGTCTGCGGAAAGCATCCTGATGATTGAGAAATAAGATATAGGGGGATAATAAACTTAAGATGTCAAAAAAGAAGATCATCATTATCATAGCTGCGTTACTTGTACTGATCATCGGAGTCGTTGTCGGACTTCTGATGCGTAAGAATGCCATCAGCGCTACGACCATGAGAGTCATCCGCTATGAGGGAGAAGTCAGTCTGAAGGATGAAGGCATTCTTCAGACCATAAGGGACAATCTGAGACTGAAGAGCGGAGATGAAATAGATACATCGACACAGAGCCTTGTATCGATAAGCCTTGATGAGACCAAAGTCGTTACCGTTGATGAATTGTCCAGCGCAGACTTTTCCCAAAGCGGAAAGAATCTCAATCTTAATCTTAAGAGCGGTTCTTTATATTTCGATGTTCAAAAGCCTCTTGCTGCGGATGAGAATTTCGATATATCTACATCGACGATGATAGTCGGAATTCGCGGAACTTCCGGATGGGTGAGCAGCATAGACGGCGTCGAAAGCTTTATTCTTACCGATGGTCATGTACACATCATCGGTACCAATCCTGTGACCGGAGAAGTTAAAGAGATCGATGTGAATCCCGGACAGAGAGTTACGGTTTATCTGTATAACGACAGGGCCGAGGACAGCATCATGTTCTATGTGGAGGATATAACGGAGCATGAGCTTCCCGGATTTGTACTCGGCATTTTGAGAGAAGATATTGTGCTTCTTGACAGGGTATGTGATGCAACGGGATGGGACAAGAACTGGATACTCGGAATAGAGGAAGAAGAACCGGTCATAGTCACCGAACCCGAGCCCGAACCTGAGCCCGAGCCCGAGCCTGAACCCGAGCCTGCTGAACCGGAACATGAACATGTATATTCGTCCGAAGTGACCAGGCCTGCCACCTGTGCAAAGGATGGTGAGATGACATATACCTGTGAATGCGGTGACACCTATACGGAGGTGATCAAGGCAACAGGCAAACATAATTACAATTCCGTTGTGACTGTTGAACCTAACTGCGTACTTCCCGGAGTTATGACATACACGTGCTCGGTATGTGGTGATACCTATACCGAATCAATCCCGGCGACAGGCGTACACGACTTCCGGGGCGGCGATTGTAAGACTCCGATGGTCTGCACAGTATGTGGAGCGGAAGGCCCTTTGGGCGAGCACCATTATGTTCTGATACATCATGGTGAAGTTACTCACACGGAACCGAACTATTCGGCACCCGGCAAACCCTTAGTAACGGTTGTGGACCATCCCGCCTGGGATGAGATGGCGTGTGAGCACTGCGGACAGCCTATGCCTCAGTCGTAACCTATAAACTAACGACCTGTTATCGGTTATCAGCGTATGAAAAAAATCTTTTCCAATCCGATCATTATTTCGCTTCTCGCTTCGCTTGCGGTGACACTTCTCATCGCGGCGGGCGGGGTGCTCGACAGAGTCGATCTCTGGGCCCAGGATTCGTGGTTCCAGAGCGATAAGGCACTTGACGGTGAGATCATAGTCATAGGCATTGACGATGCTTCCCTTGAGGAGCTCGGCCCTTACAATACTTGGGACCGCACATATATGGCAGCCGCTCTCGAAAAACTTGCGGAAGACCCGGAAATGAAACCCGCGGTTGTAGCGATCGATACTCTCTACATTGAAGAGTCGACACCGGAAGCCGATGAAAGGCTTGCAAATGCCGCAGAGCAGCTCGGAAATGTCGTGACCGCATCCTTTGCCACCATAGGCCCAAAGGTTGTAACGGAAGAGGGCAGGACGTATTTTGCCACAGATGCCGTTCTGACATATGAAGAGCCTTACGATGCTTTGAGGTATGCAACAACCCAGGGACATATAAACGCGATGTACGATACCGACGGAATACTCCGTCATGCGCTTTTATTTGTTAAGCCCGAAGGCAGAACCGTTTATTCCATGGCTTATGAAACCGCAAGGATCTACGGAGAATATAACGGCTTTGAAGTACAGATGCCTCCCGCAAGTTCCAGGGGTAATTACTATGTGACATATTCCGCCAAGCCCAGGGGATATTATGACGGTTATTCTTTTTCGGACCTGATGAACGGACGCATCGATCCCCGGAAGTTTGCGGGCAAGGTCGTATTCATCGGTCCGTATGCAAAGGGACTTCAGGATGAATATTTCACTACAATAGAGCGTTCTAAGCTTATGTACGGTGTTGAGTATCAGGCCAATGTCGTACAGATGATACTTGAATCCAATTACAAAAAGGAAGTAAGCAGACTCCCTCAGGCGCTTGTTTTATTCATCGTCTGCTTCCTTCTTTTCCTTCTTTTCCAGAAGGTGGGGATCAAGCTTTCATCGGTGATCGCTCTTGCTGCGATTGCCCTGAGTATTGCAGCGGGCTACGTTTTCTTTAACGTAAAGATTGGCGGAGCCGGACATGTGCTCCATCCTTTGTGGCTTCCCACGGGAATACTTGTTTTCTATATAGCTTCGATAGTGATCCATTACGTTAAGTCTACGCTGGAAAAAAGACGTGTCACCAGAACCTTCGAAAGATACGTTGCCCCCGAAATCGTTCGTGAGATATTAAAGGACGGAACCGAGGCACTTTCACTCGGAGGCAAGACCTGTGACATTGCGGTACTTTTTGTTGATGTAAGAGGCTTTACCACGATGTCCGAAAGACTCGATCCCGAGAAGGTCGTCTTCATCCTCAATAAGTATCTGACGATGGCGAGCGGATGCGTTGAGGCTACCGGAGGAACGCTGGATAAATTCGTCGGTGATGCGATGATGGCGTTCTGGGGCGCACCTCTTCCGCAGGAGGATCCCGTAATGAATGCGGTAAAGACCGCGATGGGAATAGTCGAGGGCTGTGCGAAGGTTTCCGAGGAGCTGAAGGCCGAGATCGGCGAAGAACTAAGAGTCGGAGTCGGTGTTAACTATGGTCCGGCAGTCGTGGGAAATATGGGCGCGGAAAAGCATATGGACTATACCGCGATAGGCGATACCGTCAACACTGCGGCAAGACTCGAAGCAAATGCGCCCGGCGGCAAGGTCTATATCAGCCGGAGCGTGGCGGATGCGCTCGAAGGCCGCATAACATACACATCACTCGGAGATACCATTAAGCTTAAGGGTAAGGCCGAAGGCTTTGAGGTACTCGAACTCAATTCGATCAAATGACACGCCGCATATGGCGTTTGTGAGGATGGCATGGTAACCAACGACGAAGGGATAGTACGTTTTAAACACACGATAATGGAAGAAGTCTGCAGGCTTGCATGGGCTTCGAACCTTAATGAAGATACCAAGGCTGCACTGGTGGAAAAGATGATCCCCGGTCCGAAGCCTCTCTTCAGATGCTGCATATACAAAGAGCGTGAGATCGTTCGTGAAAGGATCCGCCTTGCGTGCGGACTCGATACTTCCGACAACATTGGTTCCGATAACTATGTCCAGGTCATTCACGCCGCATGCGACGAATGCCCGCTGTCCGCATATTCTGTCACGGACAACTGCAGGTTCTGCCTCGGAAAAGCATGTATCAATTCGTGTAAATTCGGAGCGATAAGCCCCGGTGATGTGCGTATGCATATCGATCCCGCGGGGTGCAAGGAATGCGGAATGTGTGCGAAGGCCTGCCCCTACGGTGCCATCGTGCATTTAGAGCGCCCCTGTAAAAAGGCGTGTCCGGTAGGTGCGATAACCTATGATGAGTACGGCATCTGCAAGATAGATGAATCCAAGTGCATCAACTGCGGACACTGCATACACAGCTGCCCTTTTGGTGCGATAGGTTCCAAGACGTACCTTGTTCCCGTTATCAATGATATCCTTGCCGGAAAAGAAGTGATCGCAATGGTCGCTCCCGCCATTGAGGGTCAGTTCGGTGAAGGGATCGATATGGCTTCCATAAGGGCGGCACTTATCAGACTCGGTTTTACCGATATGGTCGAGGTAGGACTCGGCGGCGATATGACCGCTGCATTCGAGTCGCTTGAATGGAGTGAGGCGAGAAAAGAGGGCAGGAAGATGACCACATCCTGCTGTCCCGCATTCATAAATATGCTCCGCAAGCATTTCCCCGACCAGTACCGTGACAATAAATCAACGACCGTTTCACCTATGTGCGCGATCTCGAGATATCTTAAGCTCACTCATCCCGGATGCACCACCGTATTTATCGGACCCTGCATTGCCAAGAAGGCTGAAGCCAGGGAAGAGCGCATACCGGACAATGCGGATTATGTTATCACATTCGGTGAACTCAGAGCACTCTTAAGATCCAGGGATGCCACACTTGAACATGTAGAAGGAAGCTACCAGCTTGCATCTTCATTCGGAAAGAAATTCGCATCCAGCGGAGGCGTTGCCGGTGCCGTTCTCGAATGCATGAGGGAAAGAGGGGAGGACACCTCGGATATAAAGCTTCTTAAGGCAGCCGGCGGAGAAGAATGCCGCAAGGCTCTTCTTATGCTGAAGGCCGGAAGACTCGAGGAGGACTTCATAGAGGGTATGGTATGCCCCGGAGGATGTGTAGGCGGGCCTTCCAAGCATGCAACGGAGGCAGAGATAACCAAGGCCAGAAATAATCTGCTTGCCAAGGCTGATGACCGCAGGATACTTGATAATCTTAAGGAATATCCCATGGACGGGTTCTCCATGAACCGCCACGGACATATGGATCCTGAACTCGCAAAGAAGGTATTTGAGGCAAAATAGCTCATTATCGGAGTCTGTATTGGAATTATCCCTGAAATAGTCTATAATAAGTTGTTGTGAATCAAATAGTCGTATGCGACTGTAGTATATCGGTAGTACATCAGCTTCCCAAGCTGAGGAGGCGGGTCCGACTCCCGTCAGTCGCTTTTCCGGAAACCTTGTGATCGTACGGATTGCAAGGCTTCCTTTGCCTAGAGATAAAACATATCTTGTGAGTGGGTTTTTGGGAGGTAATTATGGGACTTGTTTCGACTAACGAAAAATGTATCGGCTGTAACAAGTGTATAAGAGCCTGCAGCAGTATGGGAGCCAATGTCGCTACCGAACGAGGCAGGGGAAATGTCATCGATGTAGATCCCGATAAGTGTATTGCCTGCGGGGCCTGCCTTGATGCCTGTGAGCATGGTGCGAGGGAATATATAGATGATGTCGAGAGATTCTTTGATGATCTTAAAAAGGGCGTTAAGATCTCCGTGCTCATCGCTCCCGCATTCCTTGCCAATTACCCGAGAGAGTATGAGAAGTATCTCGGAATGCTCAAAAAGCTCGGTGTCAACAGATTCATCAGTGTTTCCTTCGGTGCGGACATCTGCACATGGGGATATATCAAATACATAACCGAGAATAAATTCTTCGGCGGTATCTCACAGCCTTGCCCTGCGGTCGTGGGCTTCATCGAGCGCTATACTCCCGAACTGATCCCGAAGCTCATGCCTGTTCAGTCGCCCATGATGTGCTCCGCGATCTATCTGAACAAGTATATGCATGTCAGCGACAAGCTTGCATTCATCAGCCCCTGCATTGCGAAAAAGAATGAGATAGACGATCCCAACAATAAGGGATATATATCTTATAACCTTACCTTCAAGCGTCTTGTTGAATACCTGAAGAAGAATCCCGTAAGCGGCGCTGTACCCTACAAGGATGAGATCGAATACGGTCTCGGATCCATCTATCCCATGCCCGGCGGATTAAAAGAGAACGTATACTGGCTTCTCGGAGAAGATGCCCTTGTAAGACAGATGGAAGGCGAGCACCATATGTATGAGTACCTCCAGCACAACAAGGAGCTCCTCAAGTGCGGAAGATCCTCCTACCTCTTTGTCGATGCACTCAACTGTACCAACGGATGTCTCTACGGAACAGGTACGGAAGCACGCGATGACATGAGAGAAGATGTCTTTATGGCCATCCAGAAGATCAAGGCGGACAGCAAGAACAATTCCAAAAAGTCCGCATGGGGAAGGGAACTCACACCCGAAAAGAGACTTGCCGCACTCAATAAGCAGTTTGCGGATCTTAACCTTAATGATTTCCTCAGAAAATACACCGACAGAAGTGCCCAGTGTAAGATCAAGACACCGAGTGCGAAGGAGCTTGATGATATCTTCAGACAGCTCAAGAAGGATACGCCCGAGAAGCGCTCCATAGACTGCGGATGCTGCGGATACGAATCCTGCCAGGAAATGGCGGTCGCTATCTACAACGGATTCAATCATATTCATAACTGCGTGCATTTCATCAAGGACCGTGCATACGAAGAGAAGGATAAAGCAGTCGAGCTTTCGGAAGAGATCACAAGAACACAGGATGCGATGCGTGACAAGAAGCTCTCCATCGCAGACGAGATCGGTTCCGATTTCGATACTATGAGAAATACGATCGGACAGATCGAGGAGACCAGTAACGAGAATGCCCACCAGACCGAAGGCATCTCCAAGGAAATGGGTCAGGTAAATGAATTTGCAAATGAACTCAGAGAGGTTCTTGCAAGGATCGAATCCTACCTGAACAGACTCGAATCCAACAATCTGGCGGTCATCGGAATCGCATCTCAGACGAACCTCCTCGCGCTCAACGCATCCATCGAGGCTGCACGTGCCGGTGAAGCCGGAAGGGGCTTTGCGGTAGTTGCCGACGAGATCAAGAAGCTTGCCGAGGACTCCAAGACTACCGCTGACGACAGTAATGCCAATAACAAGGATGTCAAGGAAACCATCGAGCACCTTATCGAAGAAGCCGAGAAGCTCACCGAGATCGTACAGAGCGTAAACGGAAGGGCAGCAAGCCTTGTTGCATCCGCCGAAGAAACAGCCGTTTCCATCAGTCTTATGAAGGATATGGCAGATAATGTCGAAAGCTCGCTCAGACAGGTTCTTGAAGATTAAATGAATGATGGGACGGTTTCTCCGTTAACAAAAAAGAAGACCCGGTATGGGTCTTCTTTTTGCGTTATTATTCTTTCCGCACGGGACCGGAACAGTCCTCCTTTTTCCTGCCGGACGGATCATTCGATCACATCAGAGATCTCGAATTTGCCTTCGGCGATCATTTTGTAGATATCATCGATGGGTACCGGCTTGCTGTAATAGTAGCCCTGCAGCCTGTCACAGCCGATCTTTGTAAGGAAATCAGTGCATGCTTCATTCTCTACACCCTCTGTCAGGGTCTTCATTCCGAGATTATCGGCAAGATCTATGATCGTACAGATGATCTTCTTGGAATTCTCGGTATTTTTCTCGTATTCGGGATCTCCGAAATTCTTGAGGAATACCATATCTATCTTGAGCACATCGAATTTGAAATCCTTGAGTACATTGAGAGAAGAATATCCGGAGCCGAAATCGTCGAGCCACAGGCTGTAGCCTTTTTCGTGGAGGATATCCATTGATTTCTTAAGTCCGATGGTATCATCCGTAAGTGCACTCTCCGTGATCTCAACATGGAGATATTCTCTCGGGATGTTGTAACGCTTTACCAGATCCTCCAGTACCGCGATCGCATCCATAAGCTCGAAATCAAGTCTTGAGAAGTTGAGCGATACGGGGAATATCTTTTCACCCTTATCGAGCCTTTCCCTCATATCCTTACATACCGTTTCATATATGCACTTGTCGAGTTTTTCAATCTGGCGTGATTCCTCGAGAACGGGGATGAATACTCCGGGTGAAAGGAAACCGTATTTGGGATCTATCCAGCGGGCAAGTGCTTCACATCCGCACAGCTTTTTATCTGCGGACCATACAACGGGCTGGTAGAAGACTTTGATATAACCTTCACGTACAGCCTTGTCGATGTTGTTGATGATGTAGTTGCGGAGCTTGAAATCCTCAGCCATCTTATCATCGTATTCGGCATATGACTTGTCTGCCTGGTGGCTTATGGTGGTGCAGGCATATCTGGCTCTGTCTGTTTCAAGGCGGGGATCCTCCAGATTGCCCTTCGGACGGTATGCACCGACTTTGAGTGTAAGGTAAAGCTCGTCAGGGGTGTCCTTGCTTATGGAATCCTGAAGCTTTTTGATCCTGTCGAGATAATCCGGTTTGTCGGTGAGAATCGCGAAATGGTCGTTCGAAAGTCTTGCGTAGGAATCATCACTGAAAAGCTTCGTGATCTCATTTGCGAGATTTATGAGAAGTTCGTTACCCTTCATGAATCCGAGTGAGTCGTTGTAGAGCTTGAAGTTTTCGATATTGATGAATAGATAGACGAGGTTGTCTTTGTTTATTGTCTTGAGCTGTTCGAATGCCCTGTCGGTAAAGCCCTTTACATTGGGTATTCCGGTCAGTTCGTCGGTCACGGATGCGATCATGAGCTTTTCGGATTTGGCCGCTTCGGAATGACGCTGGTGATAGATGCTTATTACGACAGTGATCATCGAAATGTAGAAGGTAGCGAAATTGATCTTGTCCCCTTCGTTCATTCCGAGTGTGCCGTCCTTTAACGGAACATATCTGTCGAGGTAGGTTATATAAGCATTTCCGATGGCCCAGAGCATCAGAAACGATATGTACGGACGCCAGATCAAAAGACATGCCGCATAGAGCACCATGGTAAGAAAGCACAGGATCATTCTTCCCTTTGAATAATCGTTAGCCGAAACGGTCCAGCCGAAATACATACAGATGCCGGTGAATAAGAGGGTGAGAACGATGCTGAGCTTCTTGGATCTTCGGATCTTGCCTTTAAGGTACAGCACGGAATAGACGAACATTATAGCTCCCATTGTAAGGAGCATCCAATAGCTCTTGGTATATGTAAAGAAACTTTGAAATGTGAATTCGTATTTTCCCGAGAAGATATATTTGTTCAGATATCTGAATATCATCCATGTTTCGAGAACAATGATGATCGAAGACATGTAGATCGTGGAGCGGACGTTCGCATCACGATGAAATGATTTTTCATAATCGGACATTTTGAAGAAGCCTAAAGCGCGGAGGATCTTCTTGCCGAGATTGTCCTTCTTTTCCATATGTTATTCTCCCCAAAAAGACTGTCTGTAATATCGCAGGATGGCTGCGGTGCGGCATTAAGTCAGGTGCCGCAATGATGCTTTGGCACTCAGGCTGCAGGTTCAAAAGCATCGGGATCGTAAGCTTCGGCATTGATGAATGCATCGGTCCTGAGCTTTACGTTCTCCTGCAGATTCCTGTAGAAAAACTGATAGTCGTAAACATGATAAGCTCCGTACGGAAGACCTATTATTGAAGAGGGGTAATCCGCAGGTGAGACATCCGTTATCTTGAGCACGCCGCGCTCCGTATCCAGGTAGCATCCGCAGAGTGCCGGTATCTCGTTTGTGATATTTCCGGAACGGTCGGTAAAGCACGCTCCCTTGTTTTCTTCTTTGTAAGCGGGTGTTGGATCGGTTCTCCAGTTGAGGGGATTGATCGAGACGGCATGAATGCCGGAAGGGTAAATGAATGTTCCTTCAACTGCCGCATCTTCGCAATCAAAGCTTACGACAACTCCGGTATCGTTATCCATTTCGGCCGGTACGATCTGAGGATAATCTCTTACATCCTCTTCGGTCATGGGCCATCCGATCGCATATACCGCAACCAGCCTCGAACGGAGCTCCTCGTCACCGAAGTATTCTTTTAACAGTCTGTAGCACATATCCGCGCCCTGTGAAAAACCTGCCAGTATAATGGGACGCCCTTTGTTTTCGTTATCCAGATACCATTTGAAGGCTCTTGATACATCACTGTATGCCGTCGCAAGGTATTCCTCCCTTTCTTCCTCGGGAAGCCTGTATACCTGCATGGATGCCTGCCTGTAGAAGGGAGCATACATCCTGGTACACTCATCATAGATGCCGCGCTGCATATTAAGAGCTCCGACAAAATTCCTCATGGTAGCAGTGTCGGAGAGAGACATATTGTATTCATCTTTGGTATCAACGGTGGGAGCGATGAGAAAGAGATCCGCGGCCATATCATCGCCTTCGGCAAAATATGCCCAGTTGGAATTGAGTGAATACTCGGGATCTTTTTCCGTGTGATATGAGGCCGCATAGACTATGCCGACTATCACGGTGATGAGAAGAAGACCGCCGACAGTTATTATTCTTTTTTTCAGTCTGTCATCTTCCATAGATACAATGATTATACTCCATTTTAAGGGTATTGCTCAACGTTTAAGTAACTAATTCCCATATTTTGATATCGGGTCTGTTGTGATATAATAATTGTTCGTCGAAAGAATAAATAACAAAGGATATTAACGCTATGAAAAGCGTAAAAAAGTTTGCGGCAACCTTTTTGATAGTTACCGGATTGGTATTGCTCATGGCAGAAGGAGCGTATGCCTATCTTTTACATACCCGTTTTGAACTGTTCGGCCATCCCTGCGATATCTATATGGAGAATATCTGCTTTGAGGGAAGCGAAATAACGGATTTCAGGTCTCTTGAAAGCGGACTGAGAAGATTTCCCCATTTAAAGAGCGTAGATACCGGATCTTTTGTGATGTATGCCGAGGATGTTCCTGAGCTGAAGACGGCTTTTCCGAACGTGGATTTCAGATACGATACCTGGGTCAATATAGAGGGAACGGATTATCCCGCAGATGCGACCGAGGTTAATCTGACAGACCACGGATATACGGATCTAGGTACTCTTATCTCAAAGCTTGCATTTCTTCCGGCACTTGAAAGCGTTACTTTCGGTGAAAACTATATCACAGCTGCCGATAAGCTTACATTGACGGACAGATTCCCCGGTGTTGAATTCCGCGTGGTCGAGATATATACGATAGGCGGGGTGGATGCTCCGGCCAATGCTGAGAGCATTGATCTTACCTGGGCAACGATAGACGGATCTCTCCGGGACAAGCTGAGTCTTTTCCCGGATCTTAAGTCGGTTAATCTCCATGGACATGACCTGACCTGGGATGAAAGACTTGAATATGCGAGAAGATATCCGAAGGTAAATTTCGGATGGGATGTGGAATTCGGTGATGAAGTATATGATTCCTCCGAAGTGACCGAGATCGATCTGTCACGCAGGAGATTTTCTGTGGACGATCTTGAGACTCTGAAGGAGCTTACTGAGCAGATAAGAGGGCTTGAAAAGCTTATTGTCTGTGATTGCGGTCTTGATAACGAGACGCTCGGCGAATTCAGGAAGGAAGTCCCTGATGTCAATGTCGTATGGCGACTTTATATGGGAAAATGGAGGCTCAGGACCGACCAGGTCACCTTCTCCGTACTCATATACAACTACAATTATGAACGCCTCAGGAGCAAGGATATCCAGGTTCTTCAGTACTGCACGGATCTGAGATGTCTTGATCTCGGTCATCAGTCGATCGTCGATATAAGCGTTATAGGCGATTATCTGCCTGAGCTCAGGCTCCTTATCATGGCCGACAACTGGATCAATGATCTTTCACCTCTGGCGAAGTGCAAGCATCTGCACTACCTTGAACTGTTCGTTAACAACATCACGGATCTGTCACCTCTCGGTGAACTGCATGAACTGGTGGATGTCAATATCAGTTATAACAGAAGGCTTTCTGACATCACGCCGCTTCTTAATTCTCCCATGATGGAGAGAGTATGGCTTGAGAGTACCTCCGTTTCATCCGAGGATTTCGATCTTCTCGAAGCAACGTATCCGGATGCGAAGGTTGTCCGCGTCGTAAAAGGAAGGCCTTCCGTAGATCAGGGCTGGAGGGACGGATGTGCCAGATACAAGCAGATGATGGATATGTGGTTTAACAATTATTACGGGGATGAATTCTACAAATATGATTACCTGGCCATAGAACTGGGACTCAGGGATGATGAACCGGAAGAGAGCAGAGTGATACCGTATTAGTGCTAAAACCGCGATTTTTCAAGGAATCTGACGGTTCCTCGGAAAAGAAAAAATAAGTGTTGCATTTAA
>JAEEGL010683348.1_pt1 | contig 17437 bp, 14 predicted proteins | sample 9134231 | NCBI WGS metagenome assembly JAEEGL01 (sample SAMN16246548, study PRJNA631951) | gut metagenome | biome: gut microbiome; feature: rumen; material: fiber-attached | host: Bos | place: Iran: Karaj | collected 2018-10
ACCTTCTTTTGATATAAATATATTTTCTGGATTGTAAAATTTTTTAAAATCTGAATTTTGAATTGAACGAATTACTCTTGGCTCTAAATCTATTAAGATTGAGCGGGGAATATAATGATCATCATCTGCTTGATAAAAAAATACATCTTTTCTATCATCTCCATTCATTGCATTTTCTTTTATTATTCCTTCTGGACCTATTCCATGTTCTAAACATAATTGTTTCCAAAATTCCATTCCTACTTGATTACCACATTGTCCAACTTGAATTGTTATTATTTCTCTTGGCATTTTTCAAAATTTATATTTATTTAAATATAAAAATTAAATTAATTTAAATTTTTTAAATTTTTATTTTTTGTTTTTATTTTATTAATATATTTCTATTTATACAAGTTGTATATTGAAAATTCTTTAAATTTCTTTAATTTCTTCTTTTCTCGTTTCTTCAAAAAATTCTTCGTCTTTTTTTGCTTTATTTAAATATTTTGAAATATATGCTTCTCTATGTTTGATTAATCTTTGTATTAAAATATCATTTGATAAATCATAATTAGATATAATTGTTTGGAAAATTCCCATTTTTTTTGGTATTTCATAAGGATCATCTTCAGGTTTAATATTTAAATAATCTTCCTCAGTTTTAGGAGTAGTACCTTGAACAACAATATTAATTTTTAATGATTTAATCATATCTTCAGTAACTTTCCAAGGAGATGCAATAATAACTTCATCAACATATTTCAAAGCTAATAAATTAAAAACTCTTTCGTTTAAATTTAAAATAGGATAATTTTTTCCTTTAAATTTATTAACAGTATAATCATCATGTACACCAACATAAAGAAAATCTCCTAATTCTTTTGCTTTTTTCAAAGCTTCAATGTGACCAATATGTAAAATATCAAAAGCACCATCAATATAAACAATTTTATCATTTTCTTTAGGTGTTTTATTATTAGAAAATTCAGTAATTCTCCATGAAGTAGCTAAAAAAGATGACATAACAGGTTTTCTATTTTTTTGAAATTCATCTAATTCAGCAAGTTGTTTAATTAATTCACTAGAAGTAGTCATTTCCATTTTATCCTTTTCTCCTTTAACAATATTATCCTTAATACAAAGTAATAACCTTCCAATAATTTCAGTAGTAGAAACACCTTCAGTTCTCTTAAAATATTTCATTCTTCCAGCTTTTATAATTTCATCATATACAGAAACACCATTTTCATCATAAGCAATATCATCACCATGACTTGAATAATCACATTTTAATTCATCTAATAATTTAATTGAAGGAGTATAAGCAGTTCCAATTACAACTTCATCAACCCATTTACAAGCACCAGCTAAAGCACCTCTTTCTTTTTCATTCATTAATGTTGGTCCTTTAACTTTTAATACATCTGCATCACTATTAACACCCATTACTAGAATATCACCTAATTTTTTTGCTTGACGAATTGCATTGAAATGTCCACTATGAATTATGTCAAATACACCATCAATGTATATTCTTATTGGTTTTGATGGTATTTCTTTTATTGGAGGATTTTCAAAACATTTGATTTGTTTTTCTAATTCTGAAACTTCATTTTCTGCTTCTTTTGATATTGTGTTAAATTTTGCTTTTTGTTTTATGTCTTTTAATTCTAGTGACAGTAATTTTTCAGATATGGAAGATAAATGAGGGTTGGATTTTATTTTGTTATATTTTATTAGGCATTTTATTTCATCTTCTGAAAGATGATCTATTAAGGAATCCATTTCTTTTTTATATCTTATTTATGTTTTTTTTAATTTTTATATGATACCCCAGTATAATAAGTATTGGATTCGTTTCATTTTTTTAATAAATAATTCAAGTTAAGTAATAATAGTGAATTTATAATATAACAGTTAATGATTCAGTAAAATTTTTAAAAAAATTCATAAAAATAAAAATTATATATTTTTAAATAAAAAAATAATAAAAATAAAGATTTAATAATTTAAAAAATTAATTTGAAATCTGCCTATAAATGAATCAAATAAAACAATCAATTTGGAAACAAGATCAAAATGGTGAATGGAAATTATTTTTTAATACAGAAATAAATAATATAGAAGGAGAAATAGAACAAAAACAAAAATCATATGGAATAAAGCAAATAAATCAAAAAAAATTAAACTTAGGAACATTAGTAATGACTCCAGAAGGAATAGGAAGATTATTAAAAATAGAAAATCAAATAGGAACAATTACAATATCAAAAACAAAAAAAGAAGAAAATTTTCCGATAGAAAAAATATCAAATAATTTCATAGCATTAATAAAAGTATATGATAAAGAAATATCAAATTGGTTTAGAATAACATTACCAGTAAATGGAAATGTAGAAACACTAAAAAAAATATTAATAGATATGAAAATAGTAGATTTATCAATAAGTGATTATTTACTAGTAACAAATGGAACAGAATTAAAAGATGAATTTACATTTCAACAATTGAATTTAAAATCAAATTGTAAAATATTACTTTGTGGTCAAAAATTAGTAAATTGTAAAGTAAATAGATTTCATCAAACATTAAATTGGTGGTATTCATATAATATGGATGGAATAACATTTTCATGTAATAAAAAAATAAAATTAACTGGTGTTGGAATGTATGGATCACATGAGGGAAAAACTCAAAATGGTACTTTAAAAATATATCAAAATGATTCACCTACAAATTTATTATGTGAAGAAATAATTGAAATTTTACCTTCTGCAGATCAATCTTCTGCAGTTATTCCTATTACTTTCAAAAAACCTATTGTAATTAAACAAAATATTGATTATACTATTCAATTTCAATGTTCTAATTATTGTTATTTATATTATGGTAATGGAGGAGTTGCTACTGTTGAAGGTGAAAAAGGTGTTGAGTTTTATTATAAATTTACTCAAGGTTCTACTTATGGAACTAATGTTCAAAGTGGAAATTTTCCAGAGTTTTATTATTATGCTTAAATATTTCTAAAAATATTTTAGATATTATAAATTATAAATATAATTTAATTTAATTTTTTATAATTATAAATGATTATTATTTTATTTTTATTTAAATAAAAAGAATTCTTTTTTTATAGATTATTGTTATTTATAATTTTTGGAAGTATTGAATCTAATTTATGTATTCTTCTATATACTGGATCTTGTTTAAATAATTCTATTGTAGGAAATATTATATTTCTATCTGAAAGTATTTGTGTTAATCTTTTATTATCAATTGTTTTTGATTTTATGCAATCTAATCCTATATTACCATCTTTTTCTATTATTTTATTATTTAAAGAAGAATAATTCTTTTTTAATTTTACTTTATTATCATTTGTTATAAATAATATACTTTGAGAATCTTTTTTATTTCCATCTATTTGAGTTTTTTTTATATTATTTAATGCATATTTTTTAAATAAATTTACAATTGCACCTAATTTTGATGTTCTAGGAGTTTTTAATGGAAAAGTATATTTAGTTTCATTTAAATTAAGTCCATAATAATCACAAATTTGTTTAATATTTTTAATAGGTTTAAAAAATTTTAAATATTCAGATTCTTTTTCCTTATTAAAAAAAGAATATATTTTCATTTCTTGATTTTTACTTCTTTTATAAAATTTTATATTAAATATATTGTCTTTTTCTATCTTTTTTCTAAAATCACTTATTTGATTTATAAAAGTTTGACTATTAATTGATTTATTTTTTCTATTTTCAAAGTCAAATTCAAATGTATTTGGAGATGATTTATTTTTTCTTAGTTTATAAGTATGAGTTTTATTCTTATCATTGAATTCTTTTTTAAGTGTTAAATTCTGAATAATCACTTGTTTACTAGGTAATAGATTTTTGTTTATTAAATTTAATATATTTTTATTCCTTGCAGATTTTACTATATTTGAGCATTTTAATGCTTTAGTAATTTTTTCTAAATTAAATCGTGGTTTTGAAATACCAACATTTTGTCCTACATCATTTTTATTTAATGACATTTAAAAATATTTTTTATTCTTAGAACAATAATTTAATTTATAAAAGTTTAAAAAAAATAATCTATTAGCAATAATGAATTGAAATTAAATTCGAAAATATTAAAAATGGAATGTTCAGAAGAAAATATAGAAAATGTAAAACAATGTATATCAAATATGATATTAAAAGAAGAAACAATAATAGAAGTATCAAGTGTAAAATTATCACTTTGTTCACAAAGTACAAATAAAAAATTTATTCAATTTAAAAAAGAAGGAATATTATGTGTAATTGTAAATAGAAATTATACATGCTTATTTCTTCAATTATATGATTTAATTGATTTTTCAAAAGTATTTGAAATTGAATTATATTCAAATATAAAAAAAGGTTATAATGTAAATGATAATTATTTTCATTCTATTGAATTTCCTGGTTTTTTTCTTGGAATTTCTTTTCCAAAAACAATAAATAATATTAAAAATAGAAGTGATTTAATACATGAAAGTATTATTTCTTATTCTAAATTTATTGATATTAATTCTGAATATTATACTTATTTATTTAATTTTGATCAAGAGAAAGAGAAAAAAGATTATCAAAAAAGAATTGATAGTTTAAATGATAGTAGTAATATGGCAAATAAAAATAAGAAAAAAAAAGAGATTGATAAAGAAATAAAAGACTTAGATAATAAACTATTAAGTATTGAAAATAAGATAGATTTATTTAATAATATTAATATTGTTGAATCATCTGATACTAAAGTTTATAAGATGGTATCATTTCATATTTTAAAATCACAAAATAAATTAGTGAAAAAAATATATAAAAAGAATTTTGAAAATTTTATTGGAACAAAAAAAATAAATTATGAAAATATAAAAATACATAAATCAAATTTTGATTTTTTTCCTAATAATAATGAAAAAGTTGATGAAAAAGATATTTCTAAAAAAAATTTTATAGATTATCAACATGGAAATATTATGGATTTATTAAATGATGATGAAGGAATACTTGATGAAAAAAGTCAAGAAATAATAAAACAAAAAAATCTTTTAAAACAAATACATACATTTAAAAATAAAATTAAAAAAATAACAATAATAAAAGAAGATAATGAATAATTAAAATCTAAATTATATACATTTTATTTGTTTATAAATATATAAAAATATTTTTTAATAAAAATTTTGGATAAAAAAAATGATGATAAATTTTAATACTTAATTTTAATATTTGTGTTTACTCATTTTTTTCTTCAGGAATAAGTTTTTTAATAATTTCATCTAACTTAGCATTTAAAGGAGTAAAAATTTTATCAACTTTAATTTTTTGAGCTTCTAAATTAATACATTCATCAATTTTTTCACTAACATTTTTAATTTCATCATCAATTTTTTTTAAAATACCAAAACTCTTTTCAACATTTTTTGATTTTTCTGGATTAGTATTTAATAATTGATTATACATATTTTCAACAGTTTCTTTAGCATCAAAATTATCTCTAATAGCTTCACCATTAATTCTAGTTTCTTCTTCTATTTTATGAGTAAATTCAGCTAATGAATTTAATTTTGATAATGTTTCTTCTTTCCATTCCTCAGTTTCTCTTAAAGTTACATTTTTATTTTCTTTTTCAAATCTTTCAAAATCTCTTTTTAAAATTCCCATTTCTTCATGTAAAGTTTTAATATAAGTTCTAATACATTCTGTTATATTTTCTGGATTTATTAAACATGATTTGTGATTAAAATGAAATGAATCATATCTTTCTTTACAATTTTTACATAGAAAACAATTACAATTTCTACAATAATAATATATGAAGTTTTTTTTACAATCTACACACATCATTCTATTTTTGTCTGTTGTTTCTAAATCTATTATTTGAGTTTGATTTATTTTTCCCATTTGAGTTTTTTCAAGTATTGTCATGTCATTTTCATTTACATTAAATGAATTATTTCCAGTTGGTAAATTGCTATTTGCTTTTAATTCATTTATTAATAAAGGTTTGATTATAATTGTTGCTTTGTTTAAATTTTTAAAATATTGAATAATTGGAATTTGTTCAAATGGAGTTAAGTCTTTATTTCTATAAATTAATTGAATTTTCCCATTAATAGGATAAAAGATATTATATGCTATTTCTCTTATTGAAACAATTGGTTTGTTATTATTTACTTTAACAGTAATATTTGTATTATTATAAATTAATGTTAGATTAAATTTAGTATAAGCTTCTTCATAAGATTCATTTTCATTATTTTCCATAATTTAAAGTTAGTTATTAAATAATTAATATTTTTAAAAAAAAATTTTTTTTATTTATTAAACAATAATTTATGTCAACTAAATTATTTAAATAATATAATATATTGAAAATATCTAAATTTTATTGATAGATTGAAAATGAATAAAAGAATAAAGGTAAATTTTCAGTCCATATAAACAAATACAATTTAAACTAAAAATAAAATAAATATTAATATTAATATTAAATATAATATGAAAATTGAAATAATTATAAAATATTTTAATAAATTAACTTCAAATATATAAAAATACAATTAATAATAATCCTTTTCTTTTATATATATAAAATAAACTAAAAAAATAAAGTTAATTGTGGTAATGAATAGAATAAATAAATTTAAATTTTGAATTTGAATTGATATATTAAATAAATAACTCTAATTTATTTCTTAATTTTAATATAAAAAGTATTTGGAAAAAAATTTTTAAATTTATTTATATCATTATACTATTTACATCTAAAATGTTATTACTCAAATCTATATATCTTTATTCCTTTAAAATTGAATTTTTAATATCTAGAAATTTTTTATTTGTACAACATTTTCTATATAAATCATTAATTTTATTTGCACAATTTATCATTTCTTTAAAATTTTTATCATTTTTAATTAATTCAGAAAACAAAGAGACTTTATCATTATTTTTATTTTCATCTTTTGATAATTTATTAATTTCTTTCAAAATCATAAAAATATTATCTAAATTATCATGAGATATATTTTTAAATTCTTGTAAAATTAATGGTTTATTTCTTTTTTTTTTAGCATTAATTATTTCATTATTATTTTTCAAAATATCATTTTTAATTTTTTGATTCATTGGTTTGTTTTGAAGTTTTAAAATTGTTTTATTCTCTTTAATTATATTATTTTTTGTGATATTTGTTTTTACTTTTTTTGTCGGCATTGTTTTATTAAATTCAAAACTACATTTTTCATTTTTAAAAATTTTTCCTTTTAAATTCAATGTTTTATTCTTTATTGTATTATTGAACTCAGAATTAAAATAATTAATATATACAGAATTATGAGTTGTTTTGTTTGGAGAAAAATTTAATTTTTTTCCAATATTTATTTTATCATTTTTAAGTCTTATTATTTTATTAATTTTTTCTTTTCTTTTTTGTTCTGGATTAATATAAGGAGATAAAATTTTTTCATGTGAAATTTTATCAACAATACATTCAATTTTTTTTTTTGGAATTACTAATTTTTTCATTATAATAACTTCATTTACTTTATTTGTGCTTTCTTTTTTTCCACTTTGTTCTTTTATGATTTTATCATCTTCATTTTTTTCATCTTCTATTTTTTCATCTTCAATTATATCATCTTCGATTTTATCATCTTCTTTTTTTCCATTCTCATTAAATAAAACATTATCCTGAAAAAAAATATTATTAAAACTTTGATATAAACAAAGTGAATTATTTTTCCTTGGTATACTTTTAGATGAATGAAAAGAATGTCTAAAATAAGGATTGATTTTGAATTCTTCCTTATCATCACCTATTATATTTTTTTCAAGTAAATCTTGATTTGTTTTATTTATAATTTCACTTACTTCTTTTAAAGAATCAGGAGAAATTGAACTATTTCTTTTAACACTTCTTGTTATATTTGTTGCTTTTGAAAAACTTGATTGTTCACTTATATAATTTTTATTTTGTTCGTTTGAAAAAGTTTGACATTTTTTTGTATAGAAATGTTTTTTTATATTATGTTTGTTTATTATGTAATTTTGAGAATCATCTGAATTTGTTTCTTCAATTTCTGATATATCACCTTTCATATTTTTTGAAATTTGTTCATCAATTGTATTTATATTTTTATTTAAATTTGATATACATTTGTTAATTTCATATATTTCATCTTCTACTTTTATGGGATTCATTTTTATTAGTTTTATTAACTAAATTATTTTTTAATTGAATTATTAAAAGAAAGAATTTAATACTCGTTAATAATTAGTAAATACTAATTTAATGATGTAATTTATTTATTTATATTTTAATTATAATTTATAGTACTAAAATATATTTTAATTTCTTTTATTTAACAAAATAAAGAATATTTATAAAATAACTATTAATAAATATTGCAATTACATGATATTTTTATATAAACTACTTTTGAATTCCTTGGATATGTATGTTGTTTATTATATTCTTTATACGATTCTATAGGAATAATAGTCAATTTTTTTTGAAATGAAACTTTTTTTTTAATGTTATATTCTTTATTATCATCGTCATTTTTATTCTCTAAATTAATATCATGATGACTATAAAAAGAAGTTGAAAGTCTATCTAATTTATCAAAAAAATTAACATTTTCAGTCATTACAATACTTATTTAATATAAATTTTAATAAAATTAATATAAGAAAAATTAAAAAAAATAATGGATAATGATAATTTTCTTCCTTTATCACTATCAGTTCAAAATGGTAGTGAATCCCAGCCAAAAATAACAGACTTTGATCAAATAGATGAAATAGGAGCAGGTGGATATGGTAGAGTAAATTTATACAAACATAAAATAACAGGAGCAATATATGCAATAAAATTAATAGATAAAACAAAATTTGAAAATAAAATTCAGAAACAATTATTTGCAAGAGAAGTTGAAATAATGTATAAAATATCACATAAAAACATAGTTAAATTATATTCTCATTTTGAAGATGAATCAAATTGTTATTTAGTAATGGAGTATTTAAAAAGAGGAAATTTATATAGTTTACTTCAATCACAACCAAATAAATCTTTTGACCAAAAATCAATAGCAAATTACATTGTAGATTTAATATCATCATTATATTATTTACATAATATGAATCCATCAATAATTCATAGAGATATTAAACCAGAAAATTTATTATTAAGTGATGATAATCATTTAAAATTAACTGACTTTGGTGGAAGTAACTATTACTTTCAAAATAAAGCAAGATTTACTACTGTTGGTACTAGAATTTATCAATCTCCAGAAATGCTTTTGAATAAAGGATATGATACTAGAGTTGATATTTGGGCAATTGGTGTTTTAATATTTGAATTATTATGTGGTTATCCTCCTTTTAAAAAAGATACTCATTCTATGGAAGATAATATAATTAATTTGAGAATTAATTGGCCTATTAAAATGAATTTATTAGGTAAAAATTTAATATCAAAAATATTAAAAGTTAATCCTGAAAATAGATTGAATTTAGAAGAGATTTTACAACATAAATTTATTTCTGATATTGTACCTAATGCTAGTAAAAGATTAATTTTACCTAGTGATGTTATTATTGAACCTTTTATTATTTCTAAAATGACTCCTCAAGAAAAAAATAAAGTAAATGAAAGTGATTATGATTCTAATTATTCTAATATAAATTCTGATATTAATTGTAGTGATGATTATCAGAAATTATATGAAAAATTAAATGAGTCTTATAATAATATAAATAAAATGTATAATGATATTCTTATAAAAAAGAAAATAAATGAAAATGAAAATGCAAAATCAATTGAATATTTAAAACAAAAAGTTGAAATTTTACAAAAAGATATTTATAAAAAATTAGAAATTAATTTAAATCAAGCAAAACAAATTTCACTTCTTGAAGAAGATAAAAAATATTTATTACAAAAAATTGATACTTTAACAACAAAATATGAGAATAAAGAAAAACAATATTTAAGTGTAATTCAAAAATTAATGGACAAATTAAAAGATAATAATAAAGAGAGTTCACCAATAAAAAGAAATGATAGGTCAGCTTTGGATGAATTTTTTACAAATAAATCACATTCAGTAAAAGATTTACAAGATTTACCAAATTATTATAATGATAATCTTTTATTATTTTATCAAAAAGAAAATAAAAAATTAAATGAAATAAATGTTAAATATTTATCTATAATAAATGAATTAAAAGAAAAAATTGTAAAATTAGAAACAAATTCAATATCAAATGAAGTAAACAATGAACCAATATTTAAATTATTAAAAGATAATGAGGCTGAAATTGAGAAAAAAGAAAAGAAAATAAATAAATTTGAAAACATACTTGAAAATATATCTAATTTCATTGATAAAATTAATTATGAAACATTCCAAGTTGATATTCCATTTGAACATTACGATAGTTTTGATTCAAATAATTTAAGTTGGAAAAGTGGGAATAATTATAAAAGTATAAATTCTGCTCATATTCAATTTCCAAATAATCTTTCTCAATCACATGAAAAATTATCAATACCTTCTTCTTCTATTCATCCTAAACCTAAATTAAGTAATCTAATATAATTATTATATTTTTTTTTTTAAAATTAGTTCAAAATGTATGGATTATTTAATTATGTTACTGGAGTTTCAGGATTGCTTTTAAGAACATCTTCATCTTCATTATATTTAGGTGATTATTATATTTATATTAAAAATAAATATTTACCTCAAGAACTTAAAATTGCTTGTAAAAATCCAAATAAAAATGAAATTTTTGGAAATTTAATTTTTTATATTTTTTCTTTTTTATATTCTTATTATTATGATTATCATTATTTTGCTTTTTATACTTTTTTTTATGTTTCTATATTATATTTTTTATATTTAAATATATTATTGTTTACTTCTGAATATAAAAATTATATGATTTTATTTAATTTTCTCATTTCAGGTTTTTCATATTTTATTTGTAAAATTTGTAGTATTAATTTAATTAGTTTTTTATTATTTGTATGTTGTTTTTTAATTATTTTTGATAATTTAATTTGTTATAAAAAAGTTTTTGAAGATCAAATTTCTTATATTGATATTCATATGACATTCTTTGATTCAATGGTTTCATTATGCTTTCTTCTTTATTCTTATTTTGAAAAATTAATATGTTTTTTTTTATGTAATTTATTATTATTAATTTCTGATTATATTGGAATAATTGCATATTTTTATGGTGAAAATAGATTTGATAAAAATTCTAAATTTATCGTAATTTTAAAGATAATTTTATTTGTAAAAAAAGATAAAGATGAAAAACATTTAGAATTACTTGAAATAAACATTATAAATGAAAATAGTATACATTCAAATAATATAAATAATACTAATTATATATAATATAATAATTTAATTAATATATATCCTAAAATAAATGGGAAATTGTGTAAGAATAAACTAAATAATTTAAAAAGGGAAATGTAAATGGAGAAAGAAGAATAGTAGAAAATTTTCAATTATATAGTGATGCAAGATTTATTCAATTTATTGAACAAAATATAATTAATTCACCTAACAATAATAATAAAACTAATAAAATAAATGATCCTGTTAATTTATATGAAGACACAATTTTACATTATGCAGTATTTCATAAAAGAATAAAATTAATCGAATTTTTACTTCAACATGGTGCAAATCCTTATAAATCAAATAAAAGAAAACAAACTGCAATGGATTTAGCAAAAAAAAATAATTTAACTGACTTAATTGAACAAAATGTGAAAGTTGAAAAGGAAAAAAAATAATATTAAATATATATAATAAATAATTATTTTATTCTTTTTTAATGAAAATAATTTTAATATTTTTGAAATGAAATCACTTGAAGAAAAATTAGAAAAAATAAATGATAAAATTGCAAATTCAAAAAGTATAATAGGAAGAAGAGAAAATGAAATAATGAAATCAAAAATATTAAAGCAATTAATTTCTATTTATAATTATAAAGGAATGTATTTAAGAAATTTTCAAAAAGAAAAACAAATGAAAAATATAAATCAAATTATCAAACAAAAAGCTTTATCTTCTTTAATAAATTTACCTCAAATTTATAACTTACATAATTCAAGAAATAATAATCAATATTCTATTAAAAGAAAGTTAGAAAAAGCAAATGAATATAATATGAAATCAAAACTTATTAAATATAATAGTAAAATTTTAAAAAATAAACTTTTAAAAGAGAATATTATAAAAATTAAAGTTCAAAATTTACAAAATGAAATTGGAAAAATAAATGCCCAAAATTTTTATAAATTAAAAAAAGAATATATAAATAATTTAAACGAAAAAGATATTAAAAAACTTGAAAAAGAAAATCTAAAGATGTTAAATGAAATTAATTACATTAAAAAATTAAATAATAACATTTCAGAAAATACTTTCCCCATTGCAAGAAATAATTCTCAAATAATTAAAAGTTATAATTCTTTATATAAAAAATTTTTATAAATAAAAAAAAAGAATAATTAAATATATATATTATAAAAATTATAAAATATTATATACATTAAAAAAATTAAAAAATGTTTGAAACAAGAGAAAGTGACATCTCAGACAATATTTCAAAATTTTTTGAAAATAATGATGAAGGATATATTCAACTACTAAATTTCCTAAATACAGAAGAAGAAACAGATATATACACATTAAGAATAGGTCAAAAAAAGTTAACAAGTAAAATAAAAAAAAATATAACATATATTACAAAATCAACAAAAAAAAAAATAAAATATTATAGTCCTGGATAAAGTAATTCTAAACTGTCCTCAAAGAATATTTGAATCAGTAATAAAAATTCTATCAAAACGTTTTAGAAAACACAATATAAACACATATGTAAACATAGAAGACGCAGATGGTAACACATCAATACTTTATGCAGCATATAGAGGAAATATAACAATAATAGAAATATTAATTGAATATGGTGCATCAATAGACGTATCTACAATAAATGGCTTAAATATTTTACATATGGCAGCACAAGGTGATAATCCAAATGTTATAATATACTTTAAAGAAAAATATAAAATGTCTATTTATTGTCAAGATTTAAAAGGGAATAATCCTCTTCATTGGGCTTGTTTTAATTGTGCAGAACATTCAGTAAATTTTCTTTTAAGTTTTATGAATGATATTAATCAACAAAATGATTTAGGACAAACACCTTTACATATTGCAATTTTTACAGAGAGAATTAGAATTATTAAAAAATTAATTAGAAAAGGTTCTGATTTGAATTTAAAGGATAATAATGGGAAAACTCCTATTCAATTAGCTATTCAATTAACTGGAGCTAGTTCAAAAGTTACTAATGTTTTAATTGAAAATAAAACTTTTAAATCTTGGTTTCATTCTAAAGAAAAAGGAGCTATAAATTTATTTTTTAATGCTTTTACTTTTTTATTAGTTATGGCTTTATTTAATTTATTAATTTTTAATTCTCAATTAAGTTATTTGAGTTCTGGTTATACAGGAATTTTTATTATGATTAATATTTTTTATTTATTATGTTTTATTATTGTTTGTTCTTCAAATCCAGGAATTATTTTTAAAAAAGAAAATTGTGATTGGATTACTTTAGTTTGTAGAAAAGTTAATATTAATAATATGTGTCCTTATTGTCAAGTTGCTAAAAAAAAATTAAGTAAACATTGTTTTATTTGTAATCATTGTATTAATGAACAAAGTAATCATTGTAATTTATTAGGAAATTGTATTGGGTTAAATAATGCTTCTTATTATTTTGTTTTTTTATTTATGACTATTTTTTATTCATCTTATGTTTATTATATTTCTTTGAAAGTTTTTTTAATTAATGATAATTTTTTTCCTCTTATTGAAAAACCATCTTTAAGTCAAAAAGATCATATTTTACCTTTTACTTTCATTTTGCAAAATAATTGGAAAGATGCTATTTCTGTTTTTTCTATGACTTGTGGACTTTTTATTTTTGGTATTTCTTTTTTTCTTATAATTCAAGAAATCAGGCTAATTATTATTAATAGAAAAATCAGGCATATTTAAATAAAAAAACAATTAATTTAACAAATAAAAAAAAAATAGAATTTTTAATCACTTTAATTTATAATGAATAATAAATTCAATTTCTTTTACATTTATAATTTTTTTAAATTATTAAAAATAATTTAATTTAATAAAAAATGAAAGCATCATTAGGACCAAGAAAACAAAAGAAAAACAAATGGTTAATTCCAATAACTATCTTATTAGTAGCATTATTAATAGAAATTTATTTTAAAGAATTTTTATATGATAGCTCGAGAAAAAGTATAATTAAGCTTCAAGAAAAAATACTAGATTCTGATGGAAATCAAATATCAAAAAGTTCAAAATTATTTTCAAGAATAATTCAAATAATTTTTTATATCCAAAATACAAATTTATTATATTTCTTAATATGTTCTCTTTTATATAATTTTTTGAATGTTTATAAAATTTTTATTTTATATTCTTCAATTTTACTATCTAATTTTTTCTCTTCTATTTTTAGCTTTATTTTTCATACTCCAAGACCTTTTATGGTTGATTCAAGAATTTTTCCTTTAGGTTTTGTTTGTTCTGAATGGGGAAGTCCAAGTAGAGAAATTGTTACTATTATTTCTTTTTATTTAACTTTATATCACATATTAACTCATAATAAATATATGGAAAAATTAAAGAAATTAAAAATTTTTATTGTTATATTTTTATGTTTTTTAACTATATGTTTTTTATTCCTTCAATTTTTTTCTGGTGTTGTTTCATTTGATCAAATTTTATTTTCAATATTTTTAGGAGTATTTTGTTATTTTTTAATTTTTTCTTTACTTAATGTGGATGTTGATGATCCTAAACAATTATATATTTTAATTCGTTTTAAAATGTTATATTATCTTCCAATAAACTTATTTATAGGAATATTTTTATTTATTTTATATACTCAGATTACTAATAGTGAAGAACTTGCTTATTATAGATCTAATATAGAATTACAAATAGGAAAATCAATAGATTTTGATGATATATTTTCGAAATATACAAAAAATAGTAAACATTTTTATATGTTGGATAATGGAGTAATATGTAATATAATATGTTTTTTTTGTAATATCCCAATAATCCTTGGATTAAAATATGAATATTTTTCAATATATAAGAAAAATTTTAGTACTTGGGCAAAAAATAATTTTGGTACATATGATGCATTAGATAATTTTTCAATATTTAATGATTATAAATTTATTGAAGAAACTCAATGGTATAAAACTAGTATAATTAAAACTATTATTAGAATTATTTTAAATATTATTTTATGCATTTTATGCTTAATTCCTATGATTATTCCTGCCAAAATAGAATTTTTTATGAATAATGAAATCTTTTTTTTTATTTTTTATACTGGTTTACCTTTATTTTTGATTTCTTTTGGAAATTTTTACTTTTTTAAAGTAATTTATAGATTATTTGGTTTAACAAAAAAAATTAGAGATTAAATATATAAAATTAGAATACTTAAATTTATTTATTTATTTATTTTTTATTTTTTCAAATAAAAAAAATCAATCTTTAATAAAAAAAAAGTATTAATAATATATTAATTTAGATACTGTTGGTGAAGTCAATCCAGCAAATTTATTTGAAATTGTTTCAAAATTATTTGTTTTACATACATAGGAAATTCTAATTGGATTTAAAGTATTTTTATTTCTCTTTTTTTCATCAATAGAATATGTTAAAAAATTATTTTTATTGAAATTTTCATAATTTTTAAATTCTTTTTTATTTCCAATTCCACTTTCTGGTAACATATCATTTAATAATCTTTTATTTTCCATAAACTTTTTTTCAATATTATTTCTATTTCTATATTGGTTATTATTAGAAAAAGAATTTGAATTATCTAAATTTTGTTTTTTAAATTTTTTTGTAATGGACATTTTACTTTTTTGTTTATAATCATTTGATAAATTACCCATAATTTCATCAAAATTTTTATTTAATTCATTAATTGACATTTCAGAATATTTAGAATCAGTTCTATTATTTACTAAATCTTTATTTTTTGTAATTATTCCAAAAACATTTCTTATTTTATTTCTAACTTTACTTTCTTTTTTTTGTATTAATGGTATTTTTTTTTGAGTATTTTTAAAATAATTGATTTTATTATTTTTTTTATCTATTTCATCATCATCTTTTAAGAAAGATTTTATTCCTGAATTACTTGTATTATTATTATTATAACTTGATAGATGATAATGATAGTTTGAATAATTTTTTTTTCCATCATCAAAATAACTTTTAATTCTTTGTTTAACATTATCTTCTGAATTCATATTTGGATTAGTTAAATTTTTTAATTCTTTCATTTTATTTTTAACATATTTTTCAAATTCATTATTTCCATCTTCTCTTAATTTTCTTTCATTATATTTTTTTCTACTTTCTTTAATTATTCCTTTCCAATTTTGTAAAATACCCAAAGAATAAATTGTTGAATTATTACTTTTAGAATCTAATAAATCATTATTTTTTTTTTTTAAATTTTTCTTTTTTTTCATTTCAATATCTAACCATTTATCTTCTAATTCTTTAAAAAGAGATAATTCATCAAATGAATTTTGTTCATTATTTATTTTGAGATAATCTGAATTCTTTTGATTTTCCATTGTTAAAGGAAGATTAAATTTATCATTTTCATCATTTTCATCTTTTTCTTGCTCTGTTTCTTTATTTTTTATATCAGAAACATCTTCAATTTCTTTGATATTCATTTCTCTATCAATATCATGTTCATCATTATATTCATTTACTTCTTCATCATAATTTTCATTTTGAATCATTTTTTAAATTAATATTTATTATATATGAATAATAATATACATTTTAATTATAATAAATATATTTAATATATAATTTTATATATATAAGTTAATTATTATTATTTTCATTTATTTTATTTAATATATTTCTAAAGCTTTGTCTTAATAATTCATATTTATGTAATTTCATTTTTTCATTATTATCAAAATCTTTATTTAATAAATCTGTTGGGATATCATTTATATTTTTAATTTCTTTCATTTTTTCTTCACTTTCTATTATTTCATCTTCATATAAATCTTCTTTATTTTGTATTGTATTTATTTTTTTTCCATATATTTCAAAATATTTCCTTGATTGAAGTGCAATTGATAAATAAAAATCTTCATCACTTTCAATGACTGTTTTATTTCTAAATAATAAACAATATATTAATTTATTTTGTAAATTTTCAATTTTTGAATGCATTAATATAAATGTTAAAAATTTTAATAATTTATTTCTATC
>JAEEGL011413100.1_pt1 | contig 17437 bp, 16 predicted proteins | sample 9134231 | NCBI WGS metagenome assembly JAEEGL01 (sample SAMN16246548, study PRJNA631951) | gut metagenome | biome: gut microbiome; feature: rumen; material: fiber-attached | host: Bos | place: Iran: Karaj | collected 2018-10
CAGTCGCGATGGTTTCATCATGGCTGAGGGTGCCGGTTGCCTTATTCTCGAGGAGCTGGAGCATGCCAAGGCTCGTGGTGCTAAGATCTATGCTGAGATGGTAGGTGCTGGCATGAGTGCCGATGCTTACCACATCACCGCTTCTCACCCTGAAGGACTGGGTGCCAAGCTTGTGATGCAGAATGCGCTGGAGGATGCCAACCTGAAGCCTGAGGACATCGACTATATCAACGTGCATGGCACTTCTACCCATGTGGGCGATATCTCTGAGGCCAAGGCCATCAAGGAAGTCTTTGGCGATGCAGCCTACAAGCTCAACATCTCTTCCACGAAGTCTATGACGGGTCACCTCCTGGGTGCTGCCGGTGCTGTGGAGGCTATGGCTACCGTCCTGGCTGTGCAGAACGACATCATTCCTCCCACCATCAACCATGAGGATGGCGATGAGGATCCTGAGATTGACTATAAGCTGAACTTCACCTTTAATAAGGCACAGAAGCGCACCGTTCGTGCCGGCCTTTCCAACACCTTTGGTTTTGGTGGTCACAACGCCTGCGTCGTGTTTAAAAAGTATGAGGCTTAAGGATTTGATAGCAAGAATAAAGCTCCCTTTCCGCGAGGATAAGGAGCTTTATTCTTCTTTGTATGATATCATGGGGTTCTATCCAGACAAGATAGACTATTATAAGGTGGCGCTCACCCATAAGAGTTCCGGTCAGCGCAACGACAACGGTAAACCCCTGAACAATGAGCGGCTGGAGTTTCTGGGCGATGCCCTGCTCGATGCCGTGGTAGGACACATCGTCTATGAGCATTTCTCAGGCAAGCGTGAGGGTTTTCTCACTAACACCCGTTCCAAGCTCGTCAGCCGCGAGTCATTGGGGAAACTGGCCGAGGAAATGGGACTCACCGAACTCATCCAGAGCAACACCCATTCGCAGCGTTCGCACAACAGCTACATGGCCGGCAATGCCTTTGAGGCACTCGTCGGAGCCATTTATCTCGATCAGGGCTATGCAGCTGTCATGCGATTCATGAAGAAGCGCATTCTTGCTCAGATGGTGAACATCGACAAGGTGGCCTATAAGGAAGTGAACTTCAAGTCGAAGCTGCTGGAGTGGACGCAGAAGAACCGTGTGCGCATGGAGTTCCAGATGCTCAAGCAGTCGAAGGACGAGAAAGGCTCGCCCATCTTTGGTTTCTCCGTGCTCATCGAGGGCGTAGAGGGAGGCAAGGGTCAGGGCTATTCCAAGAAAGAGGCGCAGCAGGTGGCTTCCAAGGAGACGCTGCAGCGCCTTCGTCGCGAACCTCAGTTCATCGATGCCATCTTCCAGTCGAAGTCCAATCGCACGAAGATGGAGGAGGAACCCACGATGGCTGCTCCTAACCTGGAGGCTGAGAAGACCGATTTCCTGCGTCCTCTCAACGATGCTGAGCATACTGCAAGGCAGGAGTCCGATGAGTTGTTTGATGCACCTATCGCAGCCTCTGTTCCCGCTTCTTCAGCCGTCAGGAAGACCACGGCACCCGAGAGCCCGTCATCCGTTGATGACAACGACGATTTCGACTTGAGCGACATCACCCACAACGCTCAGGAGCTTTCGCGCGAAGAGATCATTGCCGCTGCTGAGGCTGCCGCTTTCAGCGGTCATGAGTAGAATCTTTGATGTGACTATCATGTAGAAAGCAATAACGGGAGAACTCGCGTCCTCCCGTTATTGCTTTCTGGTTCTTTGCTTAGAGATGCTTGTTGTGAAGGGTTGTTGCCAGCAAGAGCATGTAGGTACTGAACTGTTTGTCGTTAAGTACGCGATGCATCTGTTTGGCATCCTTTCTCACAGCCTGATGAACGAGGTGTCTCAGTTTCGGACCTCTTTCAGAGGCTAACGACTGGATCTCATTGTTGAAGTTGTTCTGAATCGCTTCTACGGCTTCCATCTGCCATTCGTCTAAGTCGAGCAAGGCGGAAAGGCGTCGCATGTCACAACTCATGTCAAAGCGCGTGTTAACATCATTGACAAAATTCCTGTCGAAGTAAGCTGCATTCGTCTCGACACTGTTACTTTTTGTCTCAGCAAAGCTAAGCGTTACGGCCATCAAGGCCACCATTGTTAAAGCAATTTTTTTCATGTTCATGTCTCCTTTTTTTTAAGTTTGTTATCCTGTTATGTTATCCGGTTGTTATCCTGATTTCTGTCTTTTTGACGCTGAACATGAGAAATGGTTTAACAGAATGACTCAATTTTTTTTCAGATAATGACTGGATGCCACATTCATGGTTGCCTCGGTGGTTGTGTCTATGGTCTTGCCATACTTGTTCAATGAATAGACGATATAGGCAAACATACCCACGCCTGCAAACAGCAATAACGTGTAGGGCCAGAACTCGGTGGGAAAGGTTGCCGTGATGGCTACGCTGCTGATGCCGAAGAGCACGATACAGTCACAGCACACCTGCATCCATCTCACAAATCCCATCACATTTCCATAAGAGAGGCGCAGCAATCGGTAGCTCACCCTGTTATAGGTGCTATAGAAAACGTATATAGTCCAGGTTGCATAGAGGAAGAAGAACAAGAACGATAGTAACGTAAACACGGGCGCATGCTTCCAAAGAATGGCCACTGACCAGTAGGCCACCAGTCCCAGTAAATAAACCAGACTGTCGTGAATCACGGTATGACGCTTTGGGTAGTTGGGGTTCAGCAAAGAGGTGTATCCCCAACTGAAACAAATGGCTCCCAGGTGGAAGTAGCTGGCGGTAAGTGCCGATGCTGCCGTAGGCCATGTGTTGCGCCACATGAATAATCCATGAATCATGTAGCCGATGCCAAAAGCAGCTATCCATAGTGTGGTCAGCATTCGTGTTCGATAATAAACGCTATATTGACGATAAAATCCGCTACCCAAAAATACATAGCCAGCCATCAGCAGGTTGATGAAACCTGTCAAGAATAATGCTGCACGATATATTGTTAATTCCATTATTTATAAAAAAAGAAGCTACTACCTAATAAAAAAATCCGTTGCAAATTTACTCCATTCTCCTTGGAATTTTACTCAAATTGCGCTGCAAATTTACTCAATTTGTTTCAATTACAAGCAAAAAATAAGAAAAATTTTTGTGCAAAAAGTCCAGAATTTCTTTGGCGGTTTCCAATCTTTTTCTTAACTCTGCCCTCGTTATCAAACAAATCAGCTATGCTCAATTCAATATGAATCTAATATAGATTCGAGGGGAATTCAATATAGAATCCACTTGAATTGATAATGAAAACAAAGGGGGCTTTGAACCGTTTTACTTAATTATCGTTAATTATTTGAATTTTAATAGTACTTTGTATTGCATAGTACTGAGTTTTTACCTATCTTTGCACCGTCAAACCAATCTTACCGTTAAAATTCCTCTTCCGGAGGGGGAATGAGCGGGAGATGAAAGAAGATAGAAGTATGAACATTGAAAATGCAAAATCGCAAATGAGGAAAGGCATGCTGGAGTACTGCGTACTACTGCTGCTGAAGCGACGTCCTTCCTATGCGAGCGACATCATTCAGCAACTGAAGGATGCCGAACTGCTGGTGGTGGAGGGTACGCTCTACCCGCTACTCACCCGACTGAAGAACGACGGTCTGCTGTCCTACGAGTGGCAGGAATCGACACAGGGACCTCCACGCAAGTACTATGCGCTGAGCCGCGAAGGCGAACACTTTTTGGAAGGACTCGAAGGAGCCTGGACAGAACTCTCAAACACCATTAATTATTTAAAAAACATCCAACCAGAATTTCACCTTTAAACCAACATGAAAAAGAATATCACCATTAATCTCTGCGGCCGTCTCTTCCAGATTGACGAGGACGCTTACGACATGCTGCAGAACTATATTGAATCACTGCGCTCCCACTTCGGCCGTCAGACCGGAGGCGACGAGATTGTGAACGATATCGAGGAGCGCGTTGCCGAACTCTTCGACGAACTGAAAGCCAAAGGCACCGAGGCTATCACCATCGACCACGTAAAGGATATCATCACCCGCATCGGCAAACCAGAAGAGCTGGCTGGTGAAGAAGGCAACGAAGAGTTCGACTGGCGCAAGGAGGGACATCGTGGCTATGAATATGTTCGCTCGAAGATGTCTGAGCGCAAACTATACCGCAACCCGAACGACAAGATGCTGGCTGGCGTGCTCTCAGGCATGGCTGCCTACACGAACACCGACGTACTCTTCTGGCGACTGGGTACCATCCTGTTCACCTTCTTCTATGGCATTGGCTTCATTATCTATCTGGTGATGGCCATCGTCCTGCCCGAGGCCAAGACACCAGAAGAACAGTTGCAGATGCAGGGCAAGGAGGTAAACCCTCGGAACCTGGCCGATGCCGTAGTAGATGACAAGCAGTCGGTCAAGAAACAGCATAGCGGCCTACGTGAGATATGCTCTGTCGTCCTGAAGATCATCTTCGGCCTCTTCATCGGCATTATCATCATCGTAGGTTTGGCACTCGCCATCGCATTCCTCGGCGTACTGATGACCACCGTCTTTGCCCTGCTGATGCCTGCCAAGGCTTCCCTCACCCTTCCCTTCACCCTGGGTGGCATGGGACTTGTCGAGATCTGGAATACCCATCCCGCCGTGCTCATCTGCTTTGCCCTGTCGCTGCTGACCGTACTGTTCATCCCGGTCTATGCCATCGTCCACATGGTTCTCACGTTGACTAAGAAGGTGAGTCCCATGAGTACCACACAGCGCGTCGTCTGGATTGTTCTCTGGATCGTTTCCCTCTGCTGCGTCATCCCATTGGGCGGCATGGTGGGGATGTATCACGACATCTATCGTCATGAGCGCCATGCTGAAGAAAATATGTGGATGACCGATGAAGACCGCGACTATCTCAATGCCAACGGCTGGACACTTCAGATGAACGGCAACTGCCACAATGATTATGTGAAGAAGGGGGAATACTTCACCGGTGACAAGGAAACGGCTTATCTCGACGTGTGGGACCCGAATGCCGATCAGGTGTTTCAGGTAGTCTCACTTCAAGAGGTGGTGGATTCCGGCACCTACCGCATCACCTGCCATGCCCGTGCTGAGGATGAGGGCGTGTTTATCTTTGCCAAGACGCCAGGCGACCGACTTGAGCCCAGCGCCAAGGTCATGATTCCTGTTTATGGCAACGAAGGTGGAAAAATCTGGGAAGAAGCCCTCGACTCGATGAAGAGCGACTCGCTACCCATCGCCGAACGTGCCCGCAAGATTCGGGAAGCCAACAATGGCAAGGGCTATGGCTGGAGCACCGTCGAACTGACGGTCAAAGTGGACCGTCCCCGTACTACCCTCCGCTATGGCGTGAGCACATGGGAACACACCACCCAGCAACGCAACCAAGCCCAATGGTTCTCTGCCTGCGACTTCAAACTGGAGAAAGTGGAATAAAGAAAGGGTCTTCACAGAAATGACGTGAAGACCCTTTTTAACCTTAACCCTACTTTGAATTTACTTCCGGGCATCAAGCCATTTGCCGAGGGTGGCCAGCATCTCGTCGTGGTAAGGGAACCAGTGACCGAAACCGTAGCCATGACCGCCGTTAGGATAGACGAACAGGGCACACTCGTTGCCAGCCTCTTTCATGGCAGTATAATAGACCAGACCATTGGTGAGGGGCGGCACAAGCGCATCGTCGCTCGACATGATGATGCAGGCCGGAGGAGTCTCGCCAGCGCGTACAGCCTTGTTGGTAGAGAAATCATCCACCAGCTTCTGGTCTTTCTGCCCTTCTGCTCCCAGGAAGTTCACGCACGACCATTTGTGCGACACCTTCTCGTCCATGGAGATGACGGGATAGAACAGGATGGTGAAGTTCGGGCGCACCTTGGGTGCAGCATGAGTGGAGATGACCGATGCCAGATGACCTCCGGCCGAGAAGCCCATGATGCCCACGAGCTGAGGGTTGATGCCCCAGACGGCTGCTGAGTCACGCACGATGCTGATGGCACGCTCCACATCGCCCATCGGTATCGTGCGGTCGCCGTTAGGCAGGCGGTAGTTCACCACGAAATAGGCAATGCCGCGCTCGTTGAGCCAGCCCGATGCGAGCGTTCCCTCATGGGTATTCGACAGCATGGAGTAGCCGCCGCCAGGAATACCCATGATGGCCTTTCCGTTACATTTCTCCGGCAGGAAACAAACCATCTGTGCCTTTCCGTCGGGAGTGAGATTGATCTTAAACTCACGCGCCGTCTGTGCCATGACCACTGACGAGAGAGCGAACAGGATCATGGTGAGACACGCTCTTTTCAGTTGCTCACCTATGCGAGCCATCGATATTTCTTTCTTCATAGCATTCTTAGTTGGTGGGGGTTACAGGCTTGATGCGACCATCTTTCTCAAACTCCATTGGGTCGATGCAGACCTCGCGGTGGAAGCCTGGTCCGTCCTTGCGGTCGAGATAGGCAGGGTTGATGCGGTGATAGACGATATACCACTTGTCCTTACCAGGAATCTGAAGTACGGAATTGTGAGCCGTACCATAGATTTTCTGATCCGGACGCTGCTGTAGGATCACAGGCTCCTTGGCCACCTCAATGGGGCCGAGCGGCGACTTCGAGGTGCCGTAGGCCACGTGGTAGTTGGGTGACCCCGTATCATCGACACTCCAGAGGAAATAGTAGATGCCATTGCGCTTGAACACATAGGGAGCCTCACGGTAGGCATAATCCTGAAGCGAACCTCCGCGTGGGGTCATGACCTTGATGGTAGTGGTATCGATAGAGGTCATGTCGGCGTTGAGTTTGGCACCTGCCATGTAGCCGTTGCCCCAGTAAAGATAGCTCTGGCCGTCTTCATCCGTAAAGACATCGACGTCGATCTGCTGACCGCCACGCACGCCGTTGGGGCGCTTATCCACGATGGGGCGTCCGAAGTCATGGAACGGACCCGTGGGACTGTCGGCTATCGCCACGCCAATGGCTTTGCGCTCACCCTGGTCGCCGCTATAATAGAAGTAGTATTTGCCGTTCTTCTTTTCGATGCAGGGAGCCCACGCGTTACCACGCGCCCACTTCGTGTCTTTCTTCAGATCGAGGATGATGCCCTCGTAGTCCCACTTCTTCAGATCTTTCGACGAATAGCAGGTGAAATAGTAGCCTCCCCAGCCAGGTGCACCGTCAGTGGTGGAGTAGATGTAGTAGCGTCCACCGTCAGCCAGCACCTCAGGGTCGGCATGCATTTCGGGAAGGATGGGATTTTTCGACGAGCGTTGGGCGGCTGCACAGACGGCGAGCAGCAGCAGGAGAGATGAAATCAATGTTTTCTTCATAATTAGTTGGTTTTTAATATGTTGGCTTTAAAATATTTAAAGAGCTTCCCAAAGAAAGCTCTTATTTCGAAGGTGGTTGGACGACTCGGATTCGAACCGGGAATGACAGAACCAAAACCTGTAGTGTTACCATTACACCATCGTCCAAACAATTTTTTGCGGGTGCAAAGGTAGTGGTTTTTTGCGCCACTACCAAATTTTTCGCGAATTATTTTGCGAGAATCTCCATCAACTCGCGCATACCTTCTGAGCCGCCCTTCATGATTTGCTGCACATTCGAGCCTGCGCTGACGGGTTTCGGGTCGATGAGATAGACAGGCACCGAAGGCCTCACATAGTGGATCAGTCCGGCAGCAGGATAGACGTTGAGCGACGTGCCGATAATAACAAAAATGTCGGCCGTCTGCACCTCGTCGGCAGCAATGGCGATGTTGGGCACAGCCTCTCCGAAGAACACGATGTAGGGGCGGAGCAGCGAGCCGTCGCCAGCCTTCGTGCCAGGGGTGATCACATAATCGTCGGCGGTGAGCTGACGGATATAGCGCGGGTCATCGACATCGCGGCTGGAACAGACCTTCATCAGTTCGCCATGCAAGTGGATGACGTGGCTGGAGCCGGCCATCTCATGGAGGTTATCCACATTCTGCGTGATCACCGTCACATCGTAGTCGTTCTCCAACTGTGCCACCAGCCGATGGCCCTCGTTGGGCTGCACGTTCATACACTTGCCACGCAACATGTTATAGAAGTTAGTGACCAACTCAGGATCAGCCTCCCAGCCTTCGTGGGTAGCCACCTTCTCAACGGGATATTCTTCCCACAAGCCATCGGCATCGCGGAAGGTCTTCAGTCCGCTCTCTACCGACATGCCTGCACCTGTAAGGACTACTATTTTTTTCTTCATAAGCTACTGATAATTATTAAAACTCTACAAAAATAGTGATTTTTCGCGAAATAGAATGCATGAATCGGAAAAATATTACTAATTTTGCACGATTTTTAGACGCATATACATTAATTAATATAGAGAAAACATGGATAAACTGAGTTATGCCCTGGGTTTGGGCATCGGACAGCAGCTGGCACAGATGGGTGCCCGCGAGCTGAACGTAGATGATTTCGCACAGTCAATTCGCGATGTGCTGGAGGGTAACGAACTGAAGGTGTCACACCGCGAAGCGCAGCAGATTGTGCAGGACTATTTCCAGAAACAAGAGCAGAAGATGCAGGCTGAGCGTGCCGAGAAAGGCAAGGCTGCCCGCGAGGAAGGCGAGAAATATCTGGCTGAGAATGCAAAGAAGGAGGGTGTCATCACTCTGCCCAGCGGTTTGCAGTATCAGGTACTGAAGGAAGGCAACGGCAAAAAGCCAAGCGCCAAGGATCAGGTGAAGTGCCACTATGAGGGCTTCCTGATCGACGGCACCGTGTTCGACTCGTCGGTGCAGCGTGGCGAGCCCGCCGTGTTTGGCCTTCAGCAGGTCATCGCCGGTTGGACGGAAGGTCTGCAGCTGATGCAGGAGGGTGCCAAGTACCGCTTCTTCATCCCCTACCGCCTGGCTTACGGCGAGGGTGGTGCCGGACAGCTCATTCCTCCCTATGCCGCGCTGATCTTCGACGTGGAGCTCATCGAAGTGGTATAAAATGTGGTAATAACGACATCACGATAGAACGAAAAAATCATCATTAAATAAAACAAAAAACAATGAAAAAACTGACATTTGTGGCCGCTATGGCCATTGCAGCTGCTACGATGACATCGTGCAGCAACGGCACTCCGAAGGCCGATCTGAAGAACGACATTGACTCACTGAGCTATGTCATGGGTATGAACAACACGCAGGGCCTGAAGGAATACCTCGTACAGGGCAAGGGCGTGGACACTACCTACATTGCTGAATTCATCAAGGGTCTGAACGAAGGCGCCAACGCCGCTGAGGACAAGAAGAAGGCTGCCTACTATGCTGGTCTGGAGATCGGTCAGATGATGGCTGGCGAGAACATGAAGCGCATGAACAACTACATCTTCGGTGACGACTCTACCAAGACCATGTCTCTGAAGAACTTCATGGCAGGTTTCGTTGCCGGTACTACTGGCAAGGGTGGTCTCATGACCATGGAAGAGGCCAACACTATGGTGGAAGACCTGATGAAGAAGGTGAAGGCACGCGTGGCTGAGGAGCAGTTCGGTGAGAACCGTAAGGCCGGCGAGCAGTTCATGGCTGAGGTTGCCAAGAAAGACGGCGTGCAGAAGATTGAGGGTACGGGTGTGTACTACAAGGTGCTGAAGGAAGGTACGGGTGCTGTGCCTGCTGAGACTTCCAACGTTACCCTTCACTACGAGGGCCGTCTGATCAACGACAGCGTGTTTGACTCTTCTTACCAGCGCAACCAGCCCATGGAGTGCCGCGCTAATCAGAACATCAAGGGCTTCACCGCAGCTCTGACCCACATGCCTGCCGGTTCTGTCTGGGAGGTTTACATTCCTCAGGAGCTGGCTTACGGTGAGCAGCAGAGAGGTGCGCTGATCAAGCCCTTCTCAGCTCTGGTATTCAAAATCGAACTTCTTGAAGTGAAGGAGTAATAATGAAGAAGATCATGATCCTTGCACTCGCCCTCGTGGCGAGTGCTTCGTTTAGCTCTGTTGAAGCTGGGAAGAAGAAGGACAAGAAGAAGGCTGCCACCGAAGTGAAGGTGGAACCCGTGGTGCTGAAGAGCAGCAGCGACTCGCTGAGTTATGCCGCCGGCGTCGCTCAGACCAACGGCCTTTTACCCTATCTGAAGGACGGCATGGGTGTTGACACGGCCTATCTTGCCGACTTCATCGAAGGCTTCAAGCAGGTGGTGGCTACTGGCAGCGACCCGAAGGTGAAGGCCCGTCTGGCAGGCATGGACATCGCCAATCAGGTGATGCAGCGCATGCTGCCCGGCATGAAGAAGGAGTTTGTCGATACGCCCGACTCGCTCATCGACCAGCTGCTGTTCCGTGGCTTTGCTGATGGTGTGGCCAGCGACACCACTGTGATGACGATGGCTCAGGCCGAGACGCTGTTCCGTCAGAAGCTCGAGTCGAACAAGAGCGAAAAAGAAGAGCGCCTCTATGGTGCTAACCGCGAGGCAGGACGCAAGTTCCTGGCTGAGAACAAGACCAAGGAGGGCGTAGTAGAGACCCCCAGCGGCCTGCAGTATAAGGTGCTGGTGAAGGGCAACGGACAGGTGCCTCAGCCCACGGATAAGGTGCAGGTGAACTATGAGGGCCGTCTGGTGGATGGCACGGTGTTCGACGCTTCGGCCAAGCACGGCGACAAGCCCGCCACCTTCCTGCCCACTCAGGTCATCAAGGGCTGGACAGAGGCACTCACCATGATGCCCGTTGGCTCAAAGTGGCAGCTGTACATCCCCTACGAACTGGCCTACGGCTCTCGCGATATGGGCAACATCAAGCCTTTCTCCGCTCTGATCTTTGATGTGGAGCTGGTGGGTATTGAGAAATAAGGTTTATCCTTTTATGTCAAATAAAAAAGGCTGCAGCGTTGCAGCCTTTTTTCGTGCGTTCATCAGTGGTGTTGATCCGTGGTGTTGATCCGTGATGTTAATCAGTGGTGTTCATCAGTAGAGTCTTTGCGTCTCATCGGCGGCCCCATTTCTTGTCGTAGCGTCCTTCGGTATCGACCTTACCACCAAACATGTTGAGGCGGTAGCGCACGTGGAGCATGGCATAGCTGTTGATGCTGTTGTAGCGGGTGTCGCTGCGGCCGGTGGCCGACACCCAGCGCTCGTAGTTGCTCTGCTGGCGCAGGAGGTCGTAGAAGTTAAGTGCTACGACGAGCCTTTTTGATTGGAGGAAGGTCTTTGACACCTGACCGTTCCAGATGAGCTCGTTTGTGTTGGATGAGGGATCATTATATCCACGACGACTGTTCTCGTGGAGATTGGTGCTGACCTCGAAGCCGAGCGGCAGGCGCAGCATCACTTGTCCGCCATAGCTGAAGCGCCATGTGTCGAGGTCGGCATTGGGTTGGAGCTCGTTGCGAGAGTGCTGGTAGTTCACGTTACCGTCGAGGGTCACCTCCAGCCAGTCGTTGCGGAAGCTGATGTTCACCCGCTCGTTGACGGTGGTAGAACGGGTTGTGTTCTTCTCTGACACCTTGTTCTGCGACACATAGCTCACATAGTTGTTGTAGCGTATGCGGCTGTCGCTACCGATGTTCCAGTGGGCAGCGGAGTCCAGCGCGGTGGTGAAGTTGAAGCCGCCGTCGGCGTTCCAGTTGCCGTTGATGTTCTCTGGCCGTGAGGTGCTACCGCCCGTCTTCGGGTCATACTCCACGAGGTTGGAGATCGAGTTGCGTATGTGGCGGTAGTTACCATAGAGCACAATGCTCCGTTTGTACTTCTGTATATAGTTGTTGTAGTAGATGTTGAGTGAGTTGGTGAACTGTGGCTTCAGACCCGGATTACCCATCGTGATATAGAGCGGGTTGGAGTCATCCTTGATGTCGAGCAGCTGGATGATGTCCGGCTGGCGGGTGTCGCCACGGTAGTGTATCCAGATGTTCTGCTGGTCGCTGAATTTGTAGTGGAAGTCGATGGTGGGTGTGATGTTGACCACGTTGCGGATGGTATCGACATAGATGCCACGGTAGTCCTGAATGAAGTTGGAGTGCTGCGGCTGCACGAGCACACCCACATTATAGTCGTACTCTTCCTGCCAGTGGCGCAGGGTGAGACGGATGTTGTGTGTGTAGTTCTTGTATTCAGAGAAGCGGCTGAGGTTCTTGTCGAGGAAGCTGTCGATGGGCATGTTGAGCATCCCGAACGCTGAGGTCTCGCCGATCCAGGGCTCCCACTCACGATAATCGGGGTCGATGCCTGTGAAGGGATTGGTGGGCAGATGGCTGAAGTCATAGGTCTGGCGGTCGCTCTTGTTCTGGTTGTAACGCAGCTCGTAGTTAACCTGCAGGTGAGCACCCTTCCAGAGCGGTTCGCTGTAGAGGGCACTGAACACGTAGCCTTTGTTGTCCGATGGGGTGGTGTTATAGCGGGAGGTGAAGTAGGTGGAGTCCTGACCAGTTATGTTCTTCACGCGGTGCAGATAAACCTCATTGTTAGAGGCATTACGGTTCTCACTGTCGCCCATGCTGCCCTCAATGCGCAGGGTGACGTTGCGGCCTCGCGGGTTCAGCCGGCGATAGAACTGCAGCATGGCCCATGCGTTTTTGTTCTCGCCATAGGAGAGGCTGGCGCTATGGTTGTGGTTGACCATATAGGGATTGAGGGGTGAGGCAGGGTCGTGGACGTCGTCAAGCGGCGCTGTGGAATAGAGGTAAGGGTCGTCGCTGAAGGTGGCCGAGGCCGAGGTCGAGATACCGTCGTTGCTGCCATAGCTGCCGTTGGCGCGCAGCAGCAGGTTGGTGAGCGTGTCGGGCTTCCATTCCACACGGATGTTGCCGTTCCAGTTGTTGTTGCGTGTGAGGCTCCTCGAGTAGCTGTTGGAGAAGGTGCGGTTGGTCTCACTGTAGAAGTTCTCGCTGGCGTTCTCGCTGAGGTTGTCGCCGTCACGGTGGTTCCAGCGCACTGCGCCGTCCATCTTCAGCTTCTTGTTGTCGTCGTAGTTGAAGTTGAGACCCAGCATCTTGTTGGCATTCAGTCCGCGACGGTTCCACCAGCCGGCATTCTCCTCCTTGTTGTTGAAATTACCCGTCAGCATGATGCGCGTCTTGTCGGTGAAGCTCGATGCCATGCCGCGTGAGGCATAGCGGTGCTCGGTACCCCCCGCCAAATCGAGATTGGTCATATCGCCACGGTTCATGCCCTTCTTGATGGTGAAGTCGATGACGGTCTCCTTGTTGCCGTCCTCGATACCCGTGATGCGGGCTTGGTCGCTTTGCTGGTCGTAGAACTTCATGTTCTGGATGATGCTTACAGGCAGGTTCTTCAGCGCCGTCTCAATGTCGCCCAACATAAACTCCTTACCGTCGAGCAGGATTTTCTTCACCGCCTTGCCGTTGATGGTGATGTTGCCGTCTTCATCCACCTCGGCACCGGGTATGCGCTTGATCAGCTCCTCGATGGCCGACCCTTCGGGCGTGCGATAGGCCTCAGGGTTATAGACGAGGGTGTCCTTCTTCACCACTACTTGAGCGGCGCGGCCAGTGACCACGGCTTCTTTCAGCATGACGGCATCGGTGGCCATGAGCAGCGTGCCGAGCTCAGAGCTTTGGTTGCGACGTATCGAGACCTCACGCTGGAAGGGCTGAAAACCAATAGAGGTGATCTTCAGGCGATAGATGCCGTTGGCAGGCGCCTCCACTGAGAAGTTGCCACGCATGTCGGTCACGGTGCCACCCACGAAGGTGGAGTCTTTCGAGCGGAACAGCTGCACGGAGGCCTGAATGACGGGTTCCTTCAGCTCTGCATCCAGCACGTTGCCGCTGATGGTGCGCTCGCGTTGCTCTTGGGCGGTGGCAACGAGTGAAATCAGCCCCAGCAGTGCTGTCAGTATAATGGTTCGCATATTATAAAATGATAGTGTTTGCTAATTATGAATGATTCATATTAGATGCAGATGTCGCTCTAAGGTTTAAAGAATGCGTAATTATTAAGAGTAATAGCGAAATATTAGACAGTCTGGCACTCCAATACACTACACACAGAAAAAGGCAGAGGGCTCATGTCGAGTCATCTGCCTTTAGTCGTTTGGGGTCGTTCCCTCAGTCGGTTGCTTATTTCAGTCCAGCCTTCAGTCCTCTGATGACGGCTGAAGTGAAGCCGGCATGCTCCATCTCGTTCAGACCCTTGATGGTCACGCCGCCAGGGGTGGTCACCAGGTCGATGGCTGCCTCGGGGTGCAGACCGCTGGCCTGCAGCAGCTCCACGGCACCCTTCATCGTCTGCATCACGATGCGCTTGGCATCGTCGGCCTTGAAGCCCAGTTCCACACCGCCCTCAGCGGCAGCCCGGATATAGCGCATGGCGTAGGCGATGCCGCAGGAGGCGAGCGTTGTGCCAGCTGCCAGGTGCTGCTCGTCGGTGAGCAGCGTCGTGCCCATCGCGTCGAAGAGACCCTTGACCGTCTCCGTGTGTGTCGGCTCTCCCGTCACAGGCACCAGGAAGGTCATCGAGGCCAGCTGGGCGATGGCGATGTTCGGGATGCAGAGGAACAGCGGCGGACACTGGGTGCCTAACCACTCCTTGATCTTCTGCGACGGCACACCGGCGGCAATCACCACCAGCACCTGTCGCTCAGGCTGCAAGGCATCCTTGATGCCCGTGAGCACCTGCTCCACCAGCCATGGTTTCACGACCACCATCACCACGTCGGCCTCGCTGACGGCCTTGCTGTTGTCGGTGGTGGTCATCACGCCCAAGGCTGCAAACTTGTCGAGCACAGCCTTTGAAGGGTCGCTCACACAGACATTCTTTCCCTCGTGGCCGGCCTTCAGAAGGCCCTCCACCGTGGCGCCACCCATGGCGCCAGCTCCTATCATCGTTATCTTCATAATGCTTTCTGTAAGCGGTCGATGAACTCATCGGCCAGTTCCTTGGTAAATGTAAGAGGTGGCAGCAGGCGCAGCAGACTCTGACCCGAGCAGCCCGTAAACACATGCTGCTCATAGACCAGACGCTGGCGCACGGGCTTCTGATCCTCGCTCAGCTCGATGCCGATCATGAGACCCTGTCCGCGCACATCCTTGATCTTCGGGTGGTTGAGGCCGCGCAGCTTCTGCATCAGGTAGTCGCCCACCTCACGGGCGTTCTCCACCAGGTTCTCCTGCTCAATCACGTCGAGCACGGCCAACGCTGCCGCACAGGCCAGGTGGTTGCCGCCAAAGGTGGTGCCCAGCTGTCCGTATTCGGGCTTGAAGTCGGGGCTGATGAGCACACCGCTCATGGGGAAGCCGTTGCCGATGCCCTTGGCCACGGTGATGATGTCGGGCTGGATGCCCAGCCACTGATGGGCGAAGAACTTACCGCTACGACCATAGCCGCACTGGATCTCGTCGCAGATGAGCGTGGTGTGGTAGCGCTTGCAGGCATAGGCCAGCTTCTGTGCAAACTCCGGTGTAGCCATCTGGATGCCGCCCACGCCCTGAATGCACTCCAGGATGACGGCAGCCACACCGCCGCGCGACAGTTCGCGGATCCAGGGCTCCACATCGTTCAGCGGCAGGAAGCGCACGTGGTGGTTGTCGTTGATGGGAGCCACAATTTTCGGGTTGTTGGTCACCTCGACAGCCAGTGAGGTACGGCCGTGGAAAGCCTTCTCGCAAGACAGGATGCGGTTGGCACTCGGATTCTTAAACGATGCCAGCTTCAGGGCGTTCTCGTTGGCCTCGGCACCGCTGTTCACCAGGAACAGCTGATAGTCCTCATAGCCGGAGAGCTTGCCCAGTCGTTCAGCCACCTGCTGCTGCAGTTTGTTGATGACCGAGTTGCTGTAAAATCCTAACTGTTGCAGCTGCTGTCCCACCTTTTCCACATAGTGAGGATGGCAGTGGCCAATAGAGATGACGGCGTGACCGCCATAGAGGTCAAGATACTCCTGACCCTTGTCGTCCCACACCTTGCATCCCTCGCCCTTGACGATGTTGACGTCGAAGAGCGGATAAACATCAAATAGTTTCATACCATTTAGTTTTTGATTCGACTGCAAAATTAAGGGAAAAATCTGACTTGGCGAAATAAAATAAAGAAAATCGGCCAACAAACGTGAATTTGTTAGCCGATGATTACAGATTATTCCGTTTTTATTCCACTTTCTTTCTCCAGACAGAAGTGCACTTGCAAAATACAAAATTAGATGAAAAAGCGCCAAATGTTGTAATGTTGTATTGTTGTATTTTGTCACTTTACGCAGAAACACAGGGGAAGTGCGTGATTCTGCACATGAAAAGCCCCTTGGGTGTCTCACGACAGCACCTCCGAGGTCACCCACCGCTTGAACGCCTTCGCCTGCGGCAACTTCGACGAGAGCACCAGCGAGTAGAGGCCGCTTTCGTTGATGAAGATGGTCTGTTGGCCTCGTCCGATGGAGTCGCGAATCGCGACGGCATCCTTGTCTTCGTCATCGACATGTTTTCTCAGCGCGTCACGGGTATTGCTGTACCCCAGCGCCTCTGCCACGTCTTTGCCCACGAAGAGCGGTTGGCCTCTATCACGGCAGTTTCATACCCTTGTATTCAAGGATATAATCAGCCTTCTTCGGGTTCTTGTTACCCGTTGTAGTGATGCGGCCAGGCGCAATATAAGCACTCTGCTCCACGAGTATCTTACTTCCCGGAACTATCCCCCAACCAGCATCCCTTAGCTTAGGGTCTATCTTGTTAAATCGTGTCTGAGCTTCGTTCATAAGTTATTTATAGTGAGTTAATCGAACTATTCAAAAACTTGTCGTAATATTGCTTGTTTCAATGCGTCGCACTCCTGAGAAATCTTCTCGTAGTTCTCTTGGAGGCGGTCAACCTTGGATTTGAGAGAGTCGAGAGTTTCGACGATGGATTGCTGCTCTGTACGTATAGTGCTGTCTTATTCATACATGATATCGCAATAATCTGTGCAAAATAGTGCTTTTTCTTGATAATAGCAACGAATTACGAAGATTTTTCGCAAAAACATGTACGATGTGCCAACTTTTTTGTATATTTGTGAACACAGAGGGACAGAACGCTGTGTTCTGGAACCGTATCCTGCATTGGGTAATAAACAAAAAAACGTTCTGGAGAATTATTCCAGGACGCCTATTTTTTTATTCTCTGTGTGGTAATGTGGAGAATTACTTTACACGGATTTCGAACCTCTTCTGACGTGGATCAGTCTCACCACCTTTGCTCTTAACACGAACACCACCGTTTACATTCTCCATCTCTTCCATTGTCAGAGCGCGTGCGCTCATTTCATTCTTCTGTGTCATAATCTTATAATTTTTAATTGTTAAACTTACTTTTTTTTGTCTTGTCGCTCAGATGCTGTTTGTTCTGATTGAGCTTTGCTCTTAATCACAGCGCAAAGATACGGCGTTTTTTGGGGATTCGCAAACATTTCGCAGACTTTTGATTGAAGTTGTTGCGACACCTGCAACAATCTGCGACAAAACGCTAACGATACGGCAGAATCGTGTCGCAA